>BNJS01000407.1_pt1 | contig 115933 bp, 143 predicted proteins | sample 8540461 | NCBI WGS metagenome assembly BNJS01 (sample SAMD00202454, study PRJDB9452) | human saliva metagenome | isolation source: human saliva | place: Japan | reverse complement strand
TCTCTTGGGTGAAGGGAAGCAATGGAAGACGAAGACTATAGCAAGTGGGTATAGTAACAATTTACTGTGATAGATTTATAAATTACGGAAAAACCGGAGGAATCTTCATGAGAGAATTGGAGATGATTAGTTTTGAAATCAAAGGATTATTTGGTAGATTTGACCATAGGATTACATTTGATAAAAATCAGGTGTCAATAATTATCGGGAAGAATGGTGTGGGCAAAACTACGGTTTTTATTTGCTATAGATAGACTTTTTCTAAGAGATGGTCATATTTCCAAACTTTGCGGTTTGACGAAATAGTGGTAACGTTTGAAGATCAGAAAGTTTGGAGTATTAAGAAATCTAAGGATAACTCCTCTTTATATATTAAAGCTGATGAGACCATTTATCATAAGTTCAGTACGATTGATGTCAAAGCAGAGAATCGTGATGATTTGGCCTATAAGATTTCTCAATCCGTTAAAGGAATAAAAATAGTTGCCCCATATCGTTACAAAGATGAATTAGATGGTAAAACATATCATAGCGATGAACTTATCGAAAAATATGGTGGGATAGATGACTTGAATGATACCGTGTTTAGCAAGGTTAATATCGGAGACTCAGATTTTAATAGTAGAATAGAAGCAAATAAAACGCTAATGATTAAATATCAAAGAATAGTCAATCGTACACTACTCCATGAGTTTTCGGAAAATATTGATTTGTGCTCAAATATCGTGAAAAATTGATTCAAGAAAAATGAAGAGTGTAAAAGATTAACGTGGAACCAAAGTAACAATTTTATATCTGATTTTATGGCTAGACTTAATGAGAACTCGAAGAACTAATTTGGATTTTCTTGAAAGAAAACACAAAAAGCTTTTTGCTCAAAAGAACTGAGTACTATGATTCTGGCATTATAGGGCCTGATACGGAAATCTTAAAAAGAAGATTTTTCAATTCAATGAAGAAGGAATTGTTGCAATAGAGTTGTATTTGGAGAATGTCGCAGAACGTTTATCTATTTTTAAAGATATAGCTGGACGAGTAGATTTATTCAAAAATCTAATTAACAGTAAGCTAGACGGTAAGAGTTGTTCAATTAGTGCTATAAATGGAATCGAAGTTACTTCAAAAATTAATAATGAAAAGTTTTCATTGGATAGATTATCTTCAGGTGAAAAAAACGAGATTATTCTTCTATGCAATTTAATTTTTGAGCTTAACAAGGCCAGATTTGTGCTTATAGACGAGCCAGAAATTTCACTCATATAGATTGGGCAAAAGCAGTTTATTTCTGATTTAATTAAAATAGCAAAGAGAAAAGTGACTTTAAGTCGCTAGTAGCAACACACTCACCAGATATTGTTGATGATCATTGGAATCTCATAAATGATTTTAGTTCAAGATGAGGGCACAACATGAAACAAATTAGTAGTATGACCAAATCTATTAATCCTCAGCGGTATAAAACTAGTATTCTGATGTCAAGCACTCCTCCTATTGTTTTAGTGTATGTTGAGGGTGACAGCGATGTGATAGCATATCAAACGCTCTTTAAAGATTTAAAAGATGTTACTTTTAAGCCAGTCGAAGGATATTCTAATGTGATTAAGTTTGTTACTAGTGAAACTAGTGATTCAAAGACAACAAATATAAAAGCTGTTTTTGGTATTATAGATGCTGACTTTACACATCTTACTGGTGAGAAAAGAACTGAGGATAATCGAATCTTTGTTACAGATGAACATGATATAGAGACAATGTTCTTAAGAAGAGTTCAATATTTGGGTGCTTCAGAAGAAACAGAAAATGAGATTAAAGCCAAAAGTTATGAAGTAGCAGAGAAGTTAAGCTATAGAATAGGACTCTATAGGTATTTGAACTACAATAAGTTTCTTCCTAATTTTGGAATACGTTTTTCTAATAGTCGTAATATTCGTCTCCCTTATGAAAAAATGGAATCGGGCGTTTACGGTGATGAAGACATGTGCTTAGATGAAGTGATAAGTTTGTATCGATACTCTCATGTGGAGGGAAACAAGTCCGAAATTAAAAAGGAATATTGTAAAATTAGACGGGAAAAATTAGATAAATATCAAGTGATTAATGGACACGATTTATTAGCCTTCTATATGAACATATATTCTAGCGAATCATCGAGTTATAAGCGTAAAAATCCTAAAGAATTATGGAATGAAGTAATTCAATCTGCAGATACTGAGAAGTTACAGAATACTAATCTCTACCGTAATTTAAGTTCACAGTTATTAACATCATAGATGAATAAGCCGAAATAACTTATGGACTGGCCACCATGAAGTTAGTTTCTGTTTATTTTAATGATGTCTATAGTTTAAAAAGTTTAAAATTCTCCTGTACGTAGGCATCTAAGGCTAAGAGGGCATCGGCCACATCGCTAGCCGTGAATTTTTGGGCCATTTGATGAATGGTTTCGCCATCTTGAGTAGCTAGGGCGCCGACTTTGACTAGGTCTTCATAGGCCACGCCAGCTAATTTGACTTCTTCCAAGCTAGTTGGGAGGCCCAAGGCTTGATAGAAGCGGATGTAGCGGTCTAATTCTTCTTTAGGACGATTTTCTAATAGCAATTGGGTCAGGGTCCCATAAGCCACCTTTTCCCCGTGGGTTAGGCTGTGAATATCGCCGTGTAAGGCAGTAAAACCATTGTGGATGGCGTGAGCGGCAGCCAGACCACAAGATTCAAAACCAATCCCACTCAGTAAGGTGTTAGCTTCCACCACTGCTTCTAGGGCTGGCGTTACGACCTTGGCATGAGCAGCAGCCAGGGCTTGGAGGCCATTTTCAAAGAGGGTGGCTTCGCAGGCGCGGGCAATGGCTTCGGCCGCAATACTTGGGCTGCCGCCGGCCATGGTAGCGCCATGCGCTTCAATGACAGCACGACCTTCAACCCAGGTAGCTAGGGCATCTGCAATCCCAGAAGCTAGCAGGCGCACAGGTGCTTGGGCAATTACTTGGGTGTCTACGAGGACGAGTTCAGGGTTCTTGCTGTAGAAGAGGTAACGTTCGAAGACGCCTTCTTCTGAGTAAATCACTGAGAGAGCCGAAGTAGGAGCATCAGTCGAAGCGACCGTAGGCAAGATAGCCACCGGTACCTGCAGTTTGTCAGCAATGGCTTTGGCGGTATCAATGGTCTTACCACCACCCAAACCAAGGATGACTTGAATGTCTAGGTCACGACCTACTTGGCTAACGCGGTCAATTTCCACGTCTGAAGCTTCCCCATGGAAGGCTTCGTAGTGAACAAAGGCACTGCGAGCTTTGAGGTCTTCTCTAACTGACGTCCGGCAATTTCATAAACAGTCGAGTCGGCTAGTAGGAGTGCGCGCTACCTAGAGAGAGAATATGGTCTAAGCCAGACTTGAGCACGCCTTTACCTTGGACATAACGAGAAGGACTTGCAAAATACTTTTTCCATCAAACATCACCTTTTCTTTCTAGATTTGTGGCTAGGCCACTATAACCTCAGTCTAGCACTGAAAGGCTTGTGAAGCAAGTGAAAGGCCTTTCAGAATTCTGTTGTGATTAGGATTCACAAATTTTCTAATTTTTGTCGGGAAGAGGTCCTTTTATGACTGAGGTATAGGCAATCTCTATCTAAGTATAAACTATATTCTTAAATTCAATAAAATACCATATTTTTATATAATCGGCTTTCAATCCGATAACAGGAGTGCTATACTTAAAGCATAGAATTCTGATGACAAACCTAGAAAGAAGGATCTGATAACATGGACTTTACAGGTAAAAGAGCCATTGTCACAGGTGGTGCCAATGGGATTGGGAAAGAAGTCGTTCGCGGTATTGTCGAAGGCGGTGGATCCGTCATTATCGCCGATATTAATGAGGCAGCAGCTCGGGCTACCATTGCCGAATTTGGTCCATCCGTCGATTTTGTCCACATGGATTTAGGTGACCATGAGGCCATTGAGACCGCTATGCAAAGTATTCTGTCTAGACCTGAACGCGTGGATATTCTAGTCAACTGTGCTGGGGTCATCTCTGCTAAGCCATTTGATCAATTAAGCTATGAAGAATGGGAACGTACTATCCGGATTAATCTAACCGGTTGCTTCTCTACCATCAGCCAGATCTTCCCTTATTTCAAGCAAGCGGGCGGTGGTCGTATTGTTAACGTCTCCTCAGTAGCCGCGAAATTAGGGGGTGGCCTCTTAGGGACGGCTGCCTATGCCTCTTCTAAGGCCGGCTTGAATGGCTTGACCAAAGCCATTGCTAAGGAAGGCGGTAAATACGGTATCTACTGTAATGCAGTTTGCCCATCCTTCACCCGGACTGAAATGACGACCGTCCTATCCGAAGACGCTGAAAAGAGCCAACGCGTCATTAGCATGATTCCGCTAGGCAAACGCGCCGAACCAGTTGAAATTGCCCAAATGATTCTCTTCTTCGCCAGTGATTTAGCAAGCTTCATCACTGGGGAAATTGGCGACTGCGACGGCGGCATTACCTTAGATGGTTGATGTCTCCAAGTCAATCTATCTGAAGGGAGCCAAGCAAGATGCAAAAAGCCAAAAAATTCAAAATCCCTGGGGACATTATTATTATCCCTATGTTTATCGGCTGTGCCATTAACAGCCTGTTGCCACAGGTCCTACAAATTGGTGGTTTCACCACCCCAATTGTTAAGGGGGCCGGGCCTCTAGTCGGGGCCTTCCTCTTCTTCATTGGGGGGACCATTTCCTTAAAAAATACGCCTAAAGCGGTAGGTCGCGGGGCAGCTATCATCCTATCCAAGATTGCCGTCTCTGTTATCCTAGGGCTCTTAGTAGCCAAACTCTTAGGCGATAATTTCCTAGGCCTGTCAGCTCTCGCCATCATCGGGGCCATGTCTGTGGCCAATAATGCCATGTATGCCGGCATTGTTGATGTCTACGGTAATGAAATTGACGCCGGCGCTGTGGGCATTACCACCCTTAGTGTGGGGCCGATGGTGACCATGGCGGCCTTAGCTTCAGCGGGCTTGGCTAATATTTCCATTTGGAACTTGGTCGGGACGGTCTTGCCCCTAGTCCTAGGGATTGCCCTTGGGAATGCCTTTCCTTTTATGAAGAAAGCTCTCTCCAATGGGGTGCCTGCCATTATTATGATTGTAGGTTTCTGCTTGGGGGCCAACATGAGCTTCGGCCAAATTCTTGAAGGCGGCCTGCCAGGTATCCTTTTAGGGATTCTGACCACCGCGCTTGGCGGGGCAGTCGCTATCTGGGTGGACCGGCGTACAGGCGGCTCCGGGATTGCCGGTGCAGCCATTTCTAGTACAGCAGCCAGCGCCATTGCGACCCCAGCGGCCTTGGCGGCTGTGGATGCTAGTTTTAAGGGGCTGGAGTCAATCGCTACAACTCAAATTACGGCTTCTGTTATTGTAACGGCTATTTTAACGCCACTCTTGACCGCTTGGGTAGCCAAACGTAATCAGGAAAAGGGCATTGACAGCAAAGCAATCTAAAAAAAGGCCAGCAGAAGATGCTGGCCCTTTTTAGTTGGTGACTTGCTCAGTGACTGGCTTGGCTTGTGGTCGTCTGAATTTGAAATTAGGCGCTTTTTAACTTATAAGTAAGTGGAGAAAAGTGACTTTTCAATATGAAGAAAAAAACAAACTAAGTTTAATAATTATTTCTAAGATAAAAAGCGCGTCATAGGACGCGCTTTTTGACTTTTTAGGAGCCCCAGAGGATTTCGCAGTGGGGGCCAACTGTGTCCTGGAAGGACTCAATAGGGGGCTGGTCGGTCACAATGTAATCCAAAGCAGAGTAGTTACTGAGCTTGAAATAGTGGCTGGTATTGAACTTGGAGTGGTCAGCCAACAGAATGGACTTGTCGGCATTGGCAATCATCTGCTGTTTAATCATGGCCTGATTGTGGTTGGCCTCGTAGGCAGCATAGCGATCAAGCCCGCGGCAGGAGAAGAAGGCCAGGTCGGCATGAAAGTTATTGATGAACTGGGTGGCAAAGTCACCCAAGGCCGAGTTGGTGCCAAAGTCGATATGGCCACCCGATAGGAAGAGGGTGACATTTTCGAAGTTGTTGAGTAGGCGCGCCGCCTCAATCCCATTGGTAATGACGCGCAGATTCTGGTGGGGGGATAGATAGGGAATGAGACTGGCAGCAGTGGTAGAGCTGTCGATGAAAATGGAGAGATTATCGGTGATAAAGGTAGAGGCAATATCGGCGATAATTTCCTTCTTCTTTGTTCCTCGCGAGCACGCGCAGAATAGGTGTACTCAATGTTGTTGCTGTTGGCTAGGCGTACTTCCCCGTGACTGCGGAGAATCTTGCCGTCGCGCTCGAGCGCAATCAAGTCGCGTCTGAGAGTAGAAGTGGAGCAGTAGACGAGTGACTCAAGTTGCGTGGTGGAGATGACTTTCTTTTTGCCGAGAATATCCATAATACGGCTCATCCGTTCAAAAAGAAACCATCCAGTATCCCTCCTTGATGAACAAATTTGAACACTTCTGACTATATTATAGCATTATTTTTGACCATTTACCAATAGCGCTTTCATCTATTGTAAGCGATTTTACAACGAGGTATCATTATCTTAAAGAAAGGGATGATTGTATGAATCAAGAAGAACGTTTGGTCAGAGACCAAATTTGTGACGTGTGCCACAAAAATGTGGCAACTAGGTTGGGTAGCCGCCAACGACGGGAATGTCTCAGTTCGCTTATCTGACGACACGATTATCGCGACCCCAACTGGCATGAGTAAGAGTTTTATTACACCAGAGAAGCTGGTCAAGCTTAATTTGCAAGGTGAGATTTTGGAAGCCAATGAAGGCTATCGTCCATCCAGTGAGATTAAGATGCACATTCGTTGCTACCAAGAGCGCGACGACGTCAAAGCAGTCGTGCATGCCCATCCACCAATTGCCACGGCTTTTGCCTTGGCTCACATTCCGCTAGATAGCTACTCACTGATCGAATCAGCCATTGTCATCGGTTCTATTCCAATCACACCATTCGGGGTGCCATCGACCATGGAAGTGCCAGATGCCATCACCCCATACCTACCAGAACATGATGTCATGCTCTTAGAAAACCATGGGGCTTTAACAGTAGGGAGTGACGTCATCACTGCTTACTACCGCATGGAAACACTAGAACTGGTTGCTAAGTCTACCTTCCATGCACGTCTCTTAATCTCAACCAAGGGGATTGAAGAAGACGAAATCGCCCGCCCAACCCTAGAGCGACTCTTCGCTATGCGGGCTAACTATAAGGTAACCGGCCGCCATCCGGGCTATAAGAAATACAATGCGGATGGAACAGTTAGAGAATTGGAGGAATAATCATGAGTCAACATCCACGTATTGGGATTCGCCCTACAATTGACGGTCGTCGCCAAGGCGTACGGGAATCCCTCGAAGTCCAAACCATGAACATGGCCAAGAGTGTGGCTGACTTAATCAGCAGCACGCTCAAATATCCGGACGGCCAACCAGTTGAATGTGTTATCTCACCTTCAACCATTGGACGGGTGCCAGAAGCAGCCGCTTCTCACGAACTCTTCAAGAAATCCAATGTCTGTGCAACTCTTACCGTGACCCCTTGCTGGTGCTACGGGAGTGAGACCATGGACATGTCACCAGATATTCCACATGCCATCTGGGGCTTCAATGGGACGGAACGTCCAGGGGCTGTTTACTTGGCCGCAGTTTTAGCTTCTCATGCGCAAAAGGGGATCCCAGCCTTCGGTATTTACGGTCACGACGTACAAGAAGCCGATGATACTGAAATTCCTGCTGACGTTAAGGAAAAGATTCTCCGTTATGCCCGGGCTGCTTTAGCAACCGGCCATATGCGTGACACGGCTTATCTGTCAATGGGGAGTGTCTCCATGGGGATTGGCGGGTCTATCGTCGACCCAGACTTCTTCCAAGAATACTTGGGTATGCGTAATGAATCGGTCGACATGACTGAATTCACCCGTCGGATTGACCGTGGTATCTATGATCCAGAAGAATTTGAACGTGCCATGACTTGGGTGAAGGCCAACATCAAAGAAGGCCAAGACCGCAACCGTCAAGACTTAGTTCTTTCACCAGAAGAAAAAGCCAAACAATGGGAATTCGTTGTTAAGATGTTCATGATTGGTCGCGACCTCATGCAAGGTAACCCTCGATTGGCAGAACTGGGCTTTGAAGAAGAAGCGGTGGGCCACCACGCCCTAGTGGCTGGTTTCCAAGGCCAACGTCAATGGACTGACCACTTCCCTAACGGGGACTTCATGGAAACCTTCCTTAACACGCAATTTGACTGGAACGGGATTCGTAAGCCTTATATCTTCGCTACTGAAAACGATGCCCTCAACGGCGTATCCATGCTCTTCAACTATCTCTTGACCAATACGCCACAAATCTTCGCTGACGTACGGACCTACTGGAGTCCTGAAGCAGTAGAACGGGTAACCGGTCATAAGTTAGAAGGTCATGCAGCGAATGGTTTCCTTCATTTGATTAACTCTGGCTCATGTACGCTCGATGGTACCGGCCAAGCAAGTCGTGATGGGCAAGCCGTGATTAAGCCATTCTGGGAATTAGAACAAAGCGAAGTCGATGCCATGTTGGCGAATACAGACTTCCCACCAGCTAACCGCGAATACTTCCGTGGCGGTGGCTTCTCAACTCGCTTCTTGACTAAGGGTGGCATGCCAGTGACCATGGTTCGCCTCAACCTCCTCAAGGGCGTAGGACCAGTCTTGCAAATTGCGGAAGGTTACACCTTAGAATTGCCAGACCAAGTACACCACACCTTAGATAACCGGACCGATCCAGGCTGGCCAACCACTTGGTTCGCACCACGCTTGACCGGCAAGGGTGCCTTCACTTCTGTCTATGATGTCATGAATAACTGGGGTGCTAACCACGGGGCGATCTCTTACGGCCACATTGGGGCAGACCTGATCACCTTGGCATCCATGTTACGGATTCCAGTCAACATGCATAACGTAGCAGAAGAAGATATCTTCCGTCCTAAGAACTGGAGTCTCTTCGGTACAGAAGATTTGGAAGCAGCGGACTATCGTGCTTGCCAAACTTTAGGCCCAATTCATAAGTAGTTAAGCACTTGGCGTCAGCGGGGCTGGGTTTCAGCAAGCTAGCCCCCAGGGCGCTGCTTTAAGAAAAGGAGGGTCACCATGACCAAAACGATTATCTTAGCCTGCGTGGGTGGGCTGACCACTTCTATGTTGGTTGAACGCATCAACGAAACCATCCACAAGGATCAACTGGACTACTCTTCTATTCAGTTGGGATTACCGGGATTAACAACCTCAAGAATATTGATGTCTTACTCCTCAGCCCACAATTAGCCTATTTAGAAGAAAAGGCTAAGGCTAATCTATCTGTCCCAGTAGGGGTCATTTCAGATTCAGACTTCGAATTAATGCAAGGGGAAGCGGTGCTCCGTCAGGCCGAAACCTTGATGGGCGTCAGCCATGAGTGAGCAAGTCCAAGCAACAAGCCCAAGTCAAGCCTTGATGCAGCTGATTCTCAAATCCTCTAAGGCCACCGGTCAAGTCTTGGCCGCCATTCAGGCCGCCCAAGAGGGAGATGCAGCAACTAGTCAAGACTTGTTGATTCAAGCCCAAGCCCTCAATATAGAGGCGCATAATCTTCAGACGGGTCTGATTCAAGCAGAGCTTCAAGGCCAAGCAGCGCCTGTCAGCCTCTTAGCCGTTCATGCTCAGGATCACTTTATGAACAGCCATTTATTGGTGCAAGTCGCCGATATCCTGATTGGTCAAGCTCAGACCATCAAGACCCTAGAAGAAAAGTTAGAAAAATTGGAACAAAAAGTAGGTGAAATTGCATGAGTCATCCAGTCATATTAGAAATGAAAGGCATCGTCAAGAGCTTTGGCCCTGTCAAGGCGCTCAAGGGCGTCGATTTCGACTTGCGGGCCGGCGAAGTGCATGCCTTAATGGGTGAAAATGGGGCTGGTAAGTCCACCCTCATGAAGGTTTTGACCGGAATTTACGGTGCCAACGAAGGCACCATCCTCTACCAAGGTAAGGAGGTTGCCTTCACTCGTCCTATTGATGCCATGGATGCCGGAATTGTCATCGTCCACCAAGAATTGAATATGATGAACCACCTGAGCGTGGCCCAAAATATCTTCATCGGACGAGAAACTGTTAAGAGTCACATCTTCTTGGACGACGGTGCTAGCATTAAGAAGGCCAAGGAACTCTTCGACCTCTTGAAGCTAGACATTAACCCCTCAGAGAAAGTCGGTAACCTGACCGTCGGTAAGCAGCAAATGGTTGAAATTGCCAAGGCCCTATCCATGGAAGCCAAGGTCATTGTCTTCGACGAACCAACAGCTGCCTTGACAGAATCTGAAATCAATGAGCTCTTCGTCATTATTGATGATTTGCGGGCCAAAGGCGTCGGCATTATCTATATTTCCCACCGGATGGACGAAATCGCTCGGATTACCGACCGCGTAACCGTCATGCGGGACGGGGAATATGTCGGGACCGTTAATACCAAAGACACGACCAAAGATGAAATTATCGCCATGATGGTCGGTCGGACTATTTACGAAGATCCAAAGGCTGCCTCAACGGTGGCACCGGATGCGCCAGTGGTGCTCGAAGTAGAACATCTCAATGCTGGCTCCAGTGTCAAAGACGTCAGCTTCAAGTTACACAAGGGTGAAATTCTCGGCTTCTCTGGCCTCATGGGGGCAGGGCGTACCGAAGTAGCGCGGTTGCTCTTTGGTGCAGAGCAAAAAGACAGCGGTACCATTCGCGTCAAGGGCAAGGAAGTAACCATCAAGTCACCACAAGATGCCATCGCTAATGGGATTGGTTATCTATCTGAAGACCGCAAGCGTTATGGCTGTATCGTGGATATGACCATCGCTAATAATACGGTCATGACTAACCTAGATGCCTACATTCACTCAGGCTTAATCAACGATGGGGAAATCGTCAAAGCTAGCGACCGCTTCGTCGCTTCCCTTAAGACCAAGACCCCATCCTCCAAGCAGCTGGTTCGCAACCTATCCGGGGGAACCAACAAAAAGTCGTCATCGCTAAGTGGTTGGAACAGAACAGTGACATCCTGATCTTCGACGAACCAACCCGTGGGATTGACGTCGGGGCTAAGAGTGAAATCTACCGTCTCATGAATGATTTGGTTGCCCAAGGCAAATCCATCATTATGATTTCTTCAGAATTAACCGAAGTTTTGCGGATGAGTGACCGAATTGTTGTTATGTGTGAAGGCAGAAAAACCGGTGAGCTCGACATCAGCCAGGCAACCCAAGAACGGATTCTGGCCTTGGCGACTGACCGCTAGACTAGCAGATAGAGGTGTATAAGCATGAAAGATCAACAGTCCTTATGGATGAAATTAGAAAAAAACAGTTGGCTTTACAAAAAGCTGATTGCGCTGATTGCCCTGATTGTCATCTTTGGCTTCTTCGCAATTTCCAGCGAATCCTTCCGCTCTTTTGATACAGCGGTCAGCATCTTAGATGCATCTTACTACATTGGGTTCCTAGCCATTGGGGTAACCTTCGTTATCATTACCTCAGGGATTGACTTATCAATTGGGACGGTGATGATGTGCTCGGCCATTATTGGTGGGGTCCTTCATACCAAACTAGGCTGGCCACTCTGGCTTTTCACTTTTGGCAATCTTAGTGATAGGGGGTGTATTCGGTTTATTTAACGGGATTCTGATTGCCAAATTCGGTTTGCCACCATTTATTGCGACCTTAGGTACCATGATGATTTCACGGGGGCTTTCTTCCATCGTCTCCAACGTTCAGAGTGTGACCTTCCCATTACGGGGTACAGGCGAAGGCTGGTACAAGGACTTGTTCCGGACCAAGGAAAACTTCCCAACTGGTTTGATTGTCCTCATTATCATCGCCATCATCGCAGCCATTGTCCTTAATAAGACTAAGATTGGGCGTTATATCTTCGCCATCGGGTCTAACAAGGAAGCAACCCGCTTATCTGGGGTTAACGTCATTAAATGGGAAGCCATGGCTTATGTCATCAGTGGTCTCTTCGCAGGTCTAGCAGGGATTGCCTATGCAGCGACTTATTCTACTATCTTACCAGGTACCGGGAACGGGATGGAACTTGATGCCATCGCCGGTGTCGTGGTCGGGGGTACTTCCTTGGCCGGTGGGGTCGGGTCAGTACTTGGGACCATTATTGGGGTCTTCATTATGTCAGTCCTCAAGATTGGTTTGCCATACATCGACTTACAACCACACTACCAATTATTCATTACTGGTTTCGTCGTGATTATCGCAGTCTACTCCGATATCTTGATTCGTCAAAACAAGAAAAAATAGGATCAAGGGGTCAGATGGCTATGGCCTAGTCGTTATGAGGGATTGAGGTCATGGGTCACCACTCTAAAATACACACAAAAAAAGGAGCAACCTATTATGAAAAAGTCATTTAAACTTGCTATTGCAGCTTTTTGCATCCTTATTGACCTTAGGGGGCGTTTCTAGCACTGGTTTCGTAGCACATGCTGAAGAAACCCGCGTAGAAGTTATCGCCAAAGGTTTCCAACATGACTTCTGGAAAGCTGTTAACAAAGGGGCTGAAAAAGCTGCTAGCGAATTAGGTGCTAAGATCAACTTCGTTGGGCCACAAAACGAAACAGCGATTGCAGAACAATTGGAACAATTGAACAACGCCATTAACAAGAACCCTAAAGCCATTGCTTTAGCAGCTTTGGATACAGAAGCTGAATTAGATGCTATCAACATGGCGCTCAGCAAAAACATTCCAATCATTGGGTTTGACTCTGGGGTTCCAGGGGCACCAGAAGGGGCGATTAAGGCAACTGCTTCAACTGACAACCACGCAGCAGGTGGGAATGCAGCTGAACACCTCTTCCCAATGTTAGAAGGTAAGGTCAAAGACAAACCAGTTCGTATTGGGGTTATCTCTCAAGAAGCCAACTCACTCTCTATCACTCAACGTACTTCTGGTTTCATCGACAAGATGGTCGAACTCTTTGAGAAGAAGGGCGTTAAAGTAGCCGTTGTAGGTCACGACAAGTTCAAGAACAATGTAGCGGAAGCAGATGCTAAAGTCATTATCGAAGTGCGCGTGCCTGCTCAAGTAGATGATGCGGCTGGTAAGACAGAAGCTTCTACTGTCTTAGAAAAAGAAGACACTATTGCGATCTACGGTTCTAACGAATTCGCAGCTAAGGCCATCATCAACGCTAACGGTGGGTTCTCTGAATCTAAATTAGGGGCAGACAAGATTTTAGCAGTTGGTTTTGACTCTGGGGCCCTCCAACAAGATGCTATCCGTAAAGGTATCTTCGTTGGTTCTGTTACCCAAGACCCAATCCAAATCGGTTACCAAGCAGTGAAATTAGCGGTTGAAGCAGCTCAAGGTAAAGAAGTAAAAGACGTGGATACTGGGTCCAAGTGGTATGACGCTAAGAACATCGACTCTGATGAAATCAAAGCCCTCTTATATGAATAAGAAAACCATGTAAACTCTAGTGGAGGCGAATGCCATGACGCGCATGAAACTTTTGGCCATTGACCTGGGGGCAAGCTCAGGTCGCGTAATGCAAGCCATTTATGATGGACAGACCCTCCAACTCACTGAGGTGCACCGGTTCGCTAACGAACCGGTCAGCCTCAATGATGGCTTGTACTGGAATATTTTACACTTACAAACGAAATCAAACGCGGCATCAAGAAGGCGACCCAAGTTGATGACATTCCTATTCGTTCTATTTCAGTGGATACTTGGGGTGTCGACTATGCCTACTTGGATCAAGCGGGAGACATGATTTACCTGCCACACTGCTATCGTGATAACCGCATGGGTTCCTATGAAGCAGACTTCTATCAAGCCATGGCGCCAGAAAAGCTCTTTGACTTGACGGGGGTACAGCCAGCGACCATTAACTCGGTCCTCCAACTCTATGCAGACTTGCGGGAAAAACCACATCTCAAGCAAATCGCCCAAAAGGTCCTCTTTATGCCGGATTTGATTAACTATCTCCTCTGTGGGGTAGCGGCAACCGAGTATACCATTGCCAGCACCTCAGGTTTGTTATCATCCAGTCACCCGGGTAGTTTTGAAGACAAGGTCTTAGACAGCTTGGGGATTCCAAAAGACTGGTTCGGGCAAGTGACCAAAGGCGGGCGCATCTTGCGCCAACTGTCGCCACGCATTACTCAAGAGCTCAAGATTGAGCCTTTTGACGTAATCGCAGGGGCGGGCCATGACACAGCAGCGGCTGTGCTGGCTATTCCTTATGCCAGCGACCAACCAACGGCCTTTATCTCTTGTGGGACCTGGTCCTTGGTAGGCTTGGAGTCGGATCAACCGGTCTTGAGTGAAGCTGCCTATAAAGCTGGCCTAACCAATGAAGGCTGCTTCGACGGTCGCTATCGTCTGCTCAAGAACACCACCGGTCTGTGGATTCTGCAAGAACTCCAACGTGACTGGCGCTTGCAGGGCGAGGAGCTTTCCTTCGCCCAAATGGCCGAACTAGCTCAAGCAGTGACCGACAACCAAACCTGGATTAATCCAAATGATGCGATTTTTGCTTCGCCTCATGATATGGAAGCTAAGATTAAGGAACGTTGTCGTCTGACCAATCAAGCGGTTCCTCAAACCAAGGGACATGTGGTCAGAGTAGTCTTAGAAAGTTTGGCCCTTGCTTATCGGCAGACCTTGGATCAGTTGGAGCAACTGACTGGCCAAAGCATCGACGCCATTCATATGGTGGGCGGCGGGATTCAAAATCGCTTGCTCTGCCAGTTAACGGCTAACTTTTCCGGGCGTCCTGTCCGGACGGGGCCAATTGAGGGCAGTGCCTTGGGTAATATCTTAGCTCAACTCTTAACCTTGGGTGAAATTAAGACCCGCCACGAGGCCCAAGCCTTAATTAAAAAAACAGTGAAACAACACATGATTATGAGGTAGCGGACTTGCTCTAATCGTGATCAAATCTATGCTCGCTACCTGGAATTGACGAAAGGTGGTCAATAAATGCTTAAACATATACCAGCTATTTTGAGCCCAGACTTAGTCAAATATTTGATGGAAATGGGGCATGGGGATGAATTAGTCATTGCAGACGCCAACTTCCCAGCTCATCGCCTAGGCCAGCGTGTCATTCGCGCTGACGGTCATGGGGTCCCAGAACTCTTGGATGCCATTCTGACCCTCCTGCCTTTGGATCCTTACAGTGATTACCAAGCGGGTCTAATGCAGGTGGTGCCAGGGGACCCAACGGTTCCGGTCATTTGGGAGGAATACAAGGCCATCCTAGACCGTCAGACTCAAGACCAAGGCTATCAAATCAAAGAAATTGAGCGGTTTGCCTTCTATGAACAAGCCAAAGATGCTTATCTCGTGATCCAAAGCGGGGAGACCGCCCTATACGGCAATATCATTTTGAAAAAAGGCGTACTCTAGCCACGTCAAAAATTGCAATAGGAGTGAACAATTATGTCAACATTTTATGTACCAGCTATTAACTTAATCGGTAAAGGGGTGATTAATGAAGTTGGTCCTTACGTCAAAGAATTAGGCTACAAGAAAGCTCTCTTAGTAACCGATGGCTTCATTGCTTCTAGCGATATCTTACCTAAGGTGACTAAAACCTTTAGATGCAGAAGGAATCAACTATGTAGTCTTCTCAGATGTCGACCCCTAACCCTTCATGTAAGAATGTCTTGGATGGTCTCAAGGCCTTGCAAGAAAAACAACTGCGACTTCATTATTTCACTCGGTGGTGGTTCACCACAAGACGCAGCGAGCTGTATCTCGGTTATGGCAACCAATGGTGGTAAGCCTCAAGACTACGAAGGCTTGCACAAATCAGCTAAGAAAGGTTTGCCAGTTGTGGCGATTAACACGACGGCTGGGACTTCAGCTGAAATCACCATTAACTATGTCATTACCGACGAAGAACGTAAGGTTAAAATGGTCATGGTTGACAAGAATAGTTTGGCGCTGATCTCTGTTAACGACCCTGAATTAATGGTATCTAAAACCAGCAGCTCTAACAGCTGCAACCGGGTATGGATGCCTTGACTCACGCGGTAGAAGCTTTGGTAACACCAGGTGCTTATGGCGTCACCAAGAAACTCTCAATCGGGGCAATTGAATTGATTAAGGAATTCTTGCCACGAGCAGTGAAGGATGGGCATGATATCGAAGCCCGCGAAGGTATGGTCAACGCTATCTTCTTAGGTGGGATGTCCTTCAACAACGCCGGTTTAGGTTATGTCCACCCATGGCTCACCAACTAGGGGCAGTTTATCATTTACCACACGGTGTTTGCTGTGCCATGTTACTGCCAGTGATTGAACGTGAAAAATGCTAAGCGTGTGCCAGCGGCCTTCCGTGATGTGGCCAAGGCCTTTAGGGTTTACAAGTTGAAGGCAAGTCAGACCAAGAGTGTGCGGATTATGCCATTAGCGAAATCGAAAAATTGTCTGAAACAGTGGGGATTCCTAAGAAGTTAACCGAATTAGGGATTGAAGAAAAAGACTTTGACTTCGAATATCTATCCAAGAATGCCATGATTGATGCCTGCGCACCAGGTAATCCATTCACCCCAACCTTGGAAGAAACCATTGCCTTCTATAAGGAACTCTTCTAGGACCTAACTAGATAAAGATGGACAAGCACCCTCATGGCCAAGTTAAAAGTTGTTTTTTAGAAATAGTGGGAAAATATAAGAAAAATCTCTGACCAGATACAGACTTACTCAATTGTGAAGTTGCTAAAAGTTAGGTGTAGCACGTTCAGTATGCTAGGGGGAAAAAACGGAGGAAGAACCAAAAGATGAAACAGAGAAACTAGCCGAAATATTGGAATTAGCTTTTGACTATCTTAAAGGTAGATGATGGATTAGATGATATTGTAGATTTACTTGTAAGTAGAATTAACTGATAAAAAAAGAAATATATTACTTGGATAGAAGTATTTAAAACTGGTGAGGTATGTATATGAAATCAAAGTGTTATAAATTTAGTATTTTTATGGAAAGTCAAATAGACGACGAGATATTTCGCTATTATACAAAAATAAATCATATTGAAGAAGTTAAAGATACTAAATCGAAGGATAAATAAAATATTTGCAAAACTAAAGAACTAGAACCACATATGAGTGGGGGCATTTTCGGATATTTTTAGGTGTTACATACAGGAGTTGGATCCGAAGAATTTGGATATTTTGAAAGCCAATCAAAAGATCATCAATATTGAGCTAGCAGCACAGAAGAACGAAGTTGTCTAGACAACTAAAAAGGCTCACTATTAAATTCAATTTCTTTCAGAGATGGAAGTATCACTTTATACATTTGTATCAGAAAGAGAAATATATAAATTTGATGAAGTAAACGAGCAACTGACCAAATTTCTTTGAGCAATGGTTAGCGCCGATACACTGCTTGATTTCATTGAATATAATTACTAGAAAGCTTAAGGACACTTCATTCATTATTTCACCTTATTCAGAACCAGATAGATTTTTCAAAACCATTTTTAAATAATGAACAGAACAAGCAAAGAAAAAGTTAATCAATCATCAAAAGGATATAAGTTGGTCTTAAAGGTGCTGCAGGTGTCGTTAATACTATTGACAAGTTGTCATGAACTTTCTATTGTGTGGAAAAAGTTTTGTTTATTTTTGCTCGCAATTATGATCTAAGGATACTATCCAGAAAAATTAATGGAGCAGTCTAGTTTTCAATTTATTGACATTAGAGAATTTAATAGTGTTTGTTAAACACCATGATATTGTTATTATTGATGAAAGTCAAAGATTAAGACTGGAACAATGGGATAAATTAGTAAAGATTGCCAATCCTGGAGAAATAGATAAATTGATCTTATCGGTTGACAGTGCACAAACACTACGTCCAGAGGAAAAAGATTTAGACATTCAGGGTATTTTGAGCGATGAAAAATATAAAGATGCAGTTGAGTATGTTGACTGTCTTACAGAGCGCGTAAGGACCGATATAGAACTCTCTACTTTCATTAGAAAATTTTTCAATACGCAAGAAAAGGATCTAAGTGTTTTAGATTTTCCAAAGGTTAATGCTGTTTATTTTGAACATGAATACGATGCATGGGTTTTTATTCGGTCTTGCATACATAATGAGGGATATATTTCTATAGAGATGCCTGAAAAAAGAGCGTGGCTTGGAAATGGGCAAACAAAATTACCCAAATTTTATAGAGACTCTTTAGATGCTTTTACGGTTATAGGAAGAGAGTATGATAAGGTTTTACTGCCTCTGACTGATAGAATAACTCATAATGTAGACGGTAAAATTGTCGTACCTATTGAATGGGGATACAGGTATCTTGCTGAAAATGGACTGTTTCAAGCGATTACAAGAGTAAAAAATCAATTACTACTAGTTGTCATAAAAAATAAAGCGTTATTCAAGACAATACAGGAAATATTAACTTGGAAAGCATTTCGAGATACACAACGAATTGCTAAAAGAATACGTGCAATTAGGGAAGTACATTCATTTGATATCGAAGATGTTTCAGGTGGCACAGGTATACCATATGAGAAATATATTGAAATAGAAAATTCGGGTAAAATTAATAATACAAAATGGTTAAATAAATTGGCCAAATTTTATCAAGTACCACCACAATACTTTGAGGGAGAAGCATCAGAACTAGACTATAGCAAAAATAGATTTAATTTATAAAAAAAGAGATTAGAGGGACTTAGTAAAGAACAGAAAATCGAAATCGAACAGGATATAATTGATTATATAGACCAGTGGGGACGATAAAGTTTGCTAGCTTTTTTTGGTGGCTAAATAGACAAAAACATCTATTTTTAAAACAAAACTAAAAAAAGAATTTTTGATTTACTAGCATTCTTTTTAGTTCAAATCAATTCTCGGGATTAGTTTATGGGAGCCTTATAACTTTTGCCTATAACACATGCTAGATTTTTCGTCTAACAGCATAGCTTGACCCTGGCTTGGGACTTAGGTATAGTGAAAACATAGGAAACACGTTGAAGAGAAGAGTAGGGATGAATCCTTGTCTAGAGAGCTTGTATCGGGTGGAAGCAAGCCTAGGATCTCCTTGCAAATGGTCTCAGAGTGGGCGCTTGGGTTAAACTAGCGCACGGGGGCACCCGTTACCATGGCAGAGTCCTAGCGGACTCGCAGAGGCCTTGTCGGTGACGGCAGGGTGAATGAAGGTGGTACCACGAGTGACGCTCGTCCTTTTCCCTAGGGGAGGACGGGCTTTTTTTGTCTTCTCCCGTCAAAAATCAGCCATCAAAGGAGAATCACATATGTCCATTAAAAGTTTTGCCAAGAAAGTTACCCTTACCACACTTGCTGCCCTTAGCTTATTTGGTGCGGCCCTGCCTGCATCTGCTGCGACTAAGGTCACGGTCAGCAGTATTGGCTCTGACTACGATGTCTGGAAGTTCATTGCTGAGTCAGAAGAAGCCAAGAAAGCAGGTCTAGAGATTGAAGTCAAAGAAATTGATGGGGGCCTGCCACTTAACAAGTCTGTGGCGGATGGTATCGTGGATGCCAATGCCTTCCAATCTTTGGGCTACTTAGACGCCTTCAATAAGGAATCCGACAATGCTTTGGTACCGATTGGGACAACCTATATCGAGCCAATGGGGATTTATTCTAAGAAATACAAGAAGATTGAGGAAGTCAAGGAAGGGGCCGTGGTGGCCTTTGGCTGATAACCCAGCCAACACTACTCGGGCTTTGCGCTTGCTAGAGTCTGCTGGTCTGATCAAGCTCAAACCTGACTTTGATGATGGCGTGGGGACACCCGATGATGTCATCGAAAACCCTAAGAAGCTAGAATTTAAGTTAATTGATGACACCACAGCGGTTCGTGTCTTAGACGATGTGGACCTCTCCATTATCGGTAACACCATTGCTTTGGAAGGCGGCCTTAACGTTCTCAAGGATGCCATCTACAAGGAAGAAATCAACGACTCAACCAAGTCACGCATTAACGTGATCGCCGTCAAGAAAGGCCGCGAAAAAGACGAGAATCTACTTAAACTAGTGGAACTCTACCACACGCCTAAGGTCCAAGAATTCATCAAGGAAAAATTCGAGGGTACCAAGGTAGAAGTGAAAAAAGACATTAAAGATGTCTGGAAGGAAGCTGAATAATGAAAGTAGCCATCGTAGCGGCCATGCAGGAAGAGTTGGCGCCTTTCCGCCAACATTTTGGGGCCAAGCAGCTAGTCTTTGAACAGGCTAAGACTCGCATAGAAGCGGTCAACCCACCTGAAGGGACCGGGATTAGTCAGCTCTACTTAGTAGAGTCTGGTATTGGTAAGGCTAATGCTGCCGCCTGCGCTGCCTGGCTCTTAAGCCAAGTAGGGCCAGACCTAGTCATTAATACTGGGTCGACGGGTTGCTTTGAGCCAAGCGTGGCCTTAGGTGACGTAGTCATAAGTGACCGTTTCGTTTATAGTGATGTAGATGCTACAGGCTTCAATTACGCTTGGGGGCAGGTGCCACAAATGCCAGCCCATTACCCGGTCGCAGCTGATTTGCTGACTAATCTTCTGGCTCATTTCCAAGGGGCAGGCAAGTCCTATCAGGTTCATGTGGGCACCATTGCGACGTCAGATTCTTTTATGAGCGATCCTCAGAGGGTAGCGGAAATCCTGGAACGGCAACCAGGCCTCCTAGCTTCTGATATGGAAAGTGCCGCCCTAGCTCAGGTCCTAGCAAGTTCAGCTTGTCAGGTTCTCAACATTCGGGGCATCTCAGATCATGTTGGCGCCCAGGCCCCTCAACTCTTCAAGGATAGCCTGGCACTAGCTGCTCAGAACGCTTTTGATGCGGTACTGACCGTCCTTACACAAATAATTTAAGAAAAATTGCGGGGCGACTAGCCCCGTTTTTTTGTAGGCATTATTTGTATGGATAAACGCTATGTTTCTTGCTTTTATTGGGAACTATAAGAGAAAAATAACAAGAAAAAACAGTGAGTATGTGGTGCTCATTCACGATTCACTTGTCCACACTATTACTATCATCACAATATCATAACAATCCGCCAAAATTAGTAGCGAATATTGCTTTCGGAATTTTAATATAAGCTATTGGAAATGCCGTTATGATGGTGTATAATGAGTTGTCGATAGAATTTTTTGTTCGTAATGATTCTGAAAGAAAGGAAGGATTTAATGAAATTGACAAGTCAGTTCATGCGTAAGTTTTACCAACTGATGGCAGTAGTCCTCTTAGTTTTAGGCGCGCTTTTTCCAACAGTAGTTACTTATGCACAAGAAGTAAGCACTGAGGATAGCACTACGACCCCTATCGTAGCTCCAGCAAACTCAGAAGAAAGCAAAGTGGAGGAGGTGACTCCAACTCCAGCGCCAGACAAGCAAGAACCTGCAGTTTCAGCTCAGGAAGAATCCAGTCAGGAATCTAGCAGTGAGTCAGGTTCTACAAAATTGCGTTCTGCGGAAGTTAACGGTGTCTTGAAAATGACCCTTAACAACAACACAGGGACGGATGCTAAGTACACGACCAGTTCCCACGTTGGGGAAGTATCAGTCGATGGATCAGGACTCAATGATACCTTAGAGGGAGCCTTTGTTGAGATTCGCGTACCAGCCAAGTATGTTGAAACAATGGCAGCGACTGCGGGCGGTATCGCTAAAGAAGCAGGGGTCTTAACTCAAGATGGTGAGAACTATGTGTTAAAGTTGCGCTTAATAATATTGAGCGAACTACATCAGGTTCTTTCCCCTTTAGTATTAAGTTTAAGGATCGCCTGACGCCAGATGGTTATAGCGTCCAACCGCGAGTAGCCGTTCGGCAAGCAGACAATCGAGTGGTTGCGGGCCCATCCTCTGACTTGACCTTTAATGTCAAAGCAGATAAACCGCAACTCCAAAAGTTGGTTAAAGCTAACACTTTGGACATGTTCGTCCAACAAGATATCTATGGTGGGGAAACGGATGGCGGAGACTATCTCAATGATAAAGCATCTGACGTGCCATTCTATTTCTTCCTATCACCTCAAGGCATTACCAACCAAACTATCCAAGAGTATCGGGCTAATCAGACCTACCGGTCCTACGAGACCATTGTCATCAAGGATACCTTGCCTACCTATGAGGGCGTCGGTGGTCAAACGCTGACAGCTACCTTCGACCCAGCCAAAAACCCAGGTTGGACCAACAATGGTGATGGCACGGTTTCTTATACTGTAACCAACCCAGACCCAGCTTCTGGTGGGGCAGAGACGACCTTACGGAATGTTCGTCTACGCTTGTCATTCCCTAATGCCAAGTTTAAAAATGGTAATAAGCAAATCGTCCACAGTAATAATGTAGAATTGACCATGACCCCTTACCAAAAAGGGCCGTCAGAACCCGATACTGTCTTGACAGACGATGTGCCTTTCACCTTGACCAGTGAGTTGGTTCCTGCTGGTATGTTCCGGAAGATGCCAATAATAGTGGTCGGATTCGCTTGCAGCCTCAGGCTAACCACTTAGTGGAAGCTTTCTGGAGCTTAGCCTTCCGGAATACTTCGGCTCTGCCTGTGTCGCAACTAGTAATGGAAGATACTCAATTAGATGAACGTATGTATCCATATAGCTTGACCGTTAGTGGGACTTTGAACATCCCACTAGACATTTATGCGGTGGCTGAAGATGGCAGTGAGACCTATATAGACACGCTATCTCGAACAAACGTTCCATTGAGAACATTGATTCCCAGGCTTGGGCCCAAGTCCAAGAACAGGTAGCCAAGGTTCAAAGTGGCGAAATTGAAGATACTCAAGCCGTAGCTGCTACCCGTAAATATAAGGGGATTCGGATTAAGCTGCCTGCTGGTCAGAAACACATGCCAACCACAGGTTTTGCTTTGCAATACCGGACTCGTCTCTTAGATCCTTATAATACTAAGGCCCTGACAGAGAATAAGTTCTATAACAACGTAGCTACCCTAGATATCGCTTTAGAGACGGAAGACGGCTCTGAAGTCAAACCAAAGCAATTAAGTGCTAACGCCCGAATGATGGCTGATACATTGGAAGAAACCGTACAATTCAACAAGACCACTAAAGTTAACCAAACAGGTACGCTAGGTGAGCAAGTTGTCTATCGTCTGGTCTTCTCTAATTTCGTGGTGTCGCCAGCGCGTGCTTACCGCAATGCTAAGTTCATTGATATCTTGCCTCAAGGGGTGACCTTTAAGAGTGCTACTGAAGAATTAGCGGCAGACAAGGGCAAGATTAAGAATGTTGAAGTCGTTGAAAACTATAATGGCTCAGGTCGTACCGCCGTCATTATTGACCTAGGAACTATTCCAGCCTTCTCTGATGTTAAGCCTAACTTCCCAATTTTAGTGGAAGGGACCATTAATGAAGGGCCATTCCAACTAAAATTCAAACACCTACTAATAATGAAGATAACCACGCTTACTTTGTCTCTGATGAGTATGATCCACTTCCGGATGGGGTAAAATCAACAACATTAGTAGATAATAAGTTCAATATTCAAGTTGATGGTAAGACACCGGCTCAGTTAGTGGGGGCTACTTCACAAACTACGGTTAACCTTCCATCTGAAATTGCTTCTACCAAGTACATCCGTAAGGCAGGCGAAAGCTTCCATACAAACCCAGTCTTAACCGATTATGATGAAGCTTTTGATTATCGCTTGCAGACTCGGAACTTCTCTGTCTTACCGATGAAACACTTTGTCTTGTATGACCGTCTACCATATAGCGGGGATGTTAATACAAGTAAATTCTCTAACCTGCTAACAGGACCACTTAATGTTCCTGCCAAGTACACTGTCTACTACCATACTGCGGCTGACATGACTAAGAATGCAGCTCAAGAAGTAGGGCGTGACGGTTGGATGACAGCAGATCAGGTAGCTGATTTTACCCAAGTAACAGCTATCAAGATTGTCTTGAACCAAGGCCAAGAGGTTGAGCCAGGTGAAATCATTAACTTCGATGTGCCAATGAAGGCGCCAGCTTATACTAATGGCTACATTAATCGTGAGAAGGCAACTAACTTCTTCTCAACCAACCGGGATGCCAATGACTTGACTAGCTTCGGGGATACCAATGCGGTTGTTAACCAATTACCACAGTATATTCCAGTTGCTAAGAAATGGGTCAAAGAGAAAAACTTAGACCAAGTAGTCTTTGAACTTTTCCGTAAGAGCCAACCACGTGATGTCTTAGCAAGTATGACCCTGAACGAAGCCAATGGCTGGAAGGGGATCTTCAAGCGTCTGGACAATGGCCAATTGTTAGATCCTAACGTGACGGATTACGATGTGCGAGAAGTGTTACCAGATCGTTATGCTTTGGACTACAACATCACTTCTTCGTATGACGCTACTAACCCTGGCTCAGATGAAGACGAGCGTGTCTACGAGATTACTAACGAACGTAAGGTACGCATCTACTATGTTAAGAAGGAATGGGAAGATGATAATAACCGTCTAGGCAAACGGAAGCCTATTAAGGTGCAACTCAAGCAAGACGGTCAAAATTATCGTGACCCACTAGACATTACCGAAGATGATAATTGGCAAATTAGCATTTCAGATGTACCTTCAGTTAATAATGGACGCCCTTATATCTATAGTGCAGACGAAGTAGAAGTGCCTGCAGGTTACTATAAGGAAGTTAAATCTGAAGGAAATACAACGGTTATTACTAACAAATTGCCAATTCCAAGTGGAAAAGATGTAACCTCTGAAGGTATTCAAGGAGCTAGCCAAACCGGCACGCCGACCTACACGCCAGGGACCGTCACTATCGATGGTAGTCCCGTTACAGTCGATTTGAAGCCTAACAGTTACCGTTTAGTTGTAGGGGGTCAAGTGATTGAGCAGACGACTACACCGGCCATGAAGAATGGTCAAGAAGTCGGAACCTACACTCTTGATCAAGCAAGTGGCAAAGTGACCTTCCAACCGAAGAAAGACTTTACCGGTCAGCCTGACCCAGTAACTGTCCAGGTAGAAGATGAAAATGGTACACCAGCCACCGCAACTTACACACAAAATGTCCTAGGCGTTAAACCAAGCGCACAGGATGCTGAAACAACTGATATTCAAGGCAAAGAACAAGTAGGACAATTAACCTTTACCCCAGGGACGACCGCAGTAGATGGCCAAGATTATACTGTGCCTATTGCGGCTAACTCTCTCCAATTCTTGGTAGATGGTCAAGCTTCAACTGAAACGACCATCCCTGCCAAAGATGCTAACGGTAAAGAAATTGGGACCTACACCCTTAACCAAAATGGTCAGGTAACCTTCCAACCTAATAAGGACTTTGTAGGTGACCCAGTACCAGTTCAAGTCCAAGCCAAGGATGAGAACGGAACGCCTGCAGTGGCAACTTACACGCCACATGTTACAGGCGTAAAACCAGTCGGGGTACCTGCGACCTCAACCGGTATTCGTGGCGCTAGCCAAAGCAAGCAAGTAACCTTCCAACCAGGCCATGCAGATGTGCCAATGGATGATCAGGTGCCTGCTAAACTTAAGAATGACCAAGGTCAATTGGTCGAAAGCCTCAAGGTAGAAAACCAAGGGACTTACACTGTGGCAGCTGATGGAACGGTTACTTTCCTTCCTGAGAAGAATTTCGTGGGTCAAGCTCAAGCCGTGACCGTCGTCCGTGTAGATAAGAACGGAACGCCAGCTGAAGCGACCTACACCCCAACCGTTGTCGATGCAACCCCAACTTCAACCAATGCTGAAACTACTGATGTACAAGGTCAAGTCCAAGAAGGGACGGTAAGCTTCGCACCAGGCCAAGCACAAATTGACGGTCAAGCTGTCACGGTGCCACTGGTAGAGAACAGCCTGGTCTTTGTAGTTGATGGTCAAGTGGTTCAAGAAAAAGAAATTGATGCTAAGGATACCAATGGTAAAACTATCGGGACCTACAAGCTCAACTCTGAAACAGGTCAAGTGACCTTCACACCGCATAAGGATTATGTTGGGACTCCAGTTCCAGCTACTATCCAAGCGCATGACACCAATGAGGTGACGGTCACCGCCACTTATCAACCTCATGTAACGGGCGTGACGCCTTCTGGTAAGGACGTTAGCTCAAGTGGCCTCCAAGGGGCTAGCCAAACTGGTCAACCTGTCTTTACGCCAGGGGATACCAAGGTGCCAATCACCATTAATGATGAGCAACCTGCACAATTCTTTGTAGGTGGCCAAGCAGTGACTGAAACTAGCCTGCCAGCTATGCGAAATGGCGTGGAAGTCGGGACCTACACCTTAGATCCTAAGACAGGACAAGTAACCTTCCAACCTAAAGCGGATTTCGTAGGGACACCAGATCCTGTGACGGTTCAAGTTAAGGATGCCAACGGGACTCCGGCAAGAGCTAACTACACGCCAACCGTCTTGCCAACTAGCCGTCAAGGCCTTGATAAAGTAAGTCAAGATATCCAAGGTAAGGCTCAAACTGGCCAGCCAGAATTCACCTACAACCCAGACCCTAACAATGGTGGGGCGGATCAAGCTATCCAAGTTTCTGCACAAAACCCAGCTAAATTTGTGGTTGATGGTGCAGTCTCAGATGCTAGCCAAATCGACGCCAAGGACAAGGACGGCAAGGTCATCGGGACCTATACACTCACTCCTGAGACAGGCTTGATTACCTTCCAACCTAACAAGGACTTTGTAGGGACAGCTCAACCAGCTACTATCCAAGTACTAGACCCTAACGGGGTAGCCGTTTCTGCGACCTATACGCCAACCGTGACACCTGTTACGCCAACAGGAACTAGCGTCACTTCAGAAGGCTTGCAAGGTCAAGCCCAAACAGGTACGCCAAGCTTTGAAGCGGGCCATGCAGATGTGCCAATCACCATTAATGATGAGCAACCTGCTCGCTTGGTAGATCCCACAACAGGTCAAGCAGTCAATGACACCAGCTTACCAGCTGTTAAGGACGGCAAGACCGTGGGGACCTACACTATCGATCCTAAGACTGGGACCGTCACCTTCCAACCTAACAAGGACTTTGTTGGTACCCCAGATCCAATCCAAGTGGAGGTTAAAGACGCTAACGGCACGCCAGCCAAGGCCAGCTACACCCCAACCGTTACAGCCGTTCTACCTCGTGGTGACAATCAAACTACGACCGACATTCAAGGTAAGACCCAATCTGCTACCCTCGTCTTTACGCCAGGCTCAGACAAGGTGCCAATGGATGATACGGTAGCTGCTACTTTCGAAGATGGTTCTACTGAGAAGAAGGTAGAAGGGCAAGGAACTTACACGGTTGCCAAAGATGGCACTGTGACCTTCGTACCTGAAAAATCCTTCGTCGGGACAGCAGACCCAGTAACAATTAAACGTCAAGACGTCAACGGGACAATAGCGACTGCTACTTATACCCCAATCGTGACAGCTGTTACTCCAAGTGGTAGCCCAGCGACATCTAGTGGCCTGCAAGGCGCAAGTCAAACTGGCACCCCAAGCTTCAAGCCAGGACATCCTGATGTGCCAATCAAGATTGATGCAGATCAACCAGCTCAATTTGTAGTGGCAGGTAAAGCAGTGGCTGAAACTAGCGTTTCAGCTACTAAGGATGGCCAAGAAGTCGGGACCTACACCTTGGACCCACTGACTGGCACGGTTACCTTCCAACCGAAGAAAGACTTCATAGGAGTTCCAGACCCAGTTACTGTTCAAGCCAAGGACGCTAACGGCACCCCAGCCACTGCTACTTACACGCCAAGTGTAACGGGCGTAACACCAAGTGGTAACCAGGTAGAGTCTTATGGTCTCAAGGGTCAGATTCAAACGGGCAAGCCAAGCTTCACACCTGGTGACAGCCAAGTGCCAATTGATATGGATGCGGACCCAACCTTCGAAGACGGCAGCAAGAGAGTGACCCTTAAGGGGCAAGGATCTTATGTCCTAGCCAATGATGGGACAGTTACCTTCTTGCCAGAACCAGAATTTGTTGGGACAGCGGCCTCAATTGTAGTGGTTCGTGTTGATATCAATGGGACTCCAGCTAAGGGGACTTACACACCACATGTCTTAGACATCGTACCAAATCACGCGAAATCGGAAGACGTGCAAGGTAAGACTCAGTCTGCTACGGTAGGTGCAACTGACCAAACAAGTGGTCAAGACCTTGTGCCAAGTGCTAGTCGCCCAGCTCGCTTGATAGATCCATTTACCAAAGAAGCAACAGATGCCAAAACTGTGCCAGCTCTAGACGATAATGGCAAAAAAATTGGTAGCTATACATTAGACCCATTAACCGGTCTTGTAACCTTCCAACCAAATAAAGATTTCGTAGGCCAACCACAAGGGGCTGCGGTAGTCTTCCAACATGAATCAGGGCTTAGCGTAATTGCGCGTTATCAACCGTATGTAACGCCAAATCCAGATTCCAATGATTCAGGCTCTAGTGTCAGCGAGCAATCTGCTGATGCAAGTCAACCAAATGAGCGCGGCCAGCGCCCAGGCAGCCACTTGCCTAAGACCGGGGAAAGTAATACTTCCTTCTGGTTAGCAACTAGCCTCGTGACATTAGCATTGACACTTGTTTTCTTTGGACGCAAGGTTAAGGCTGAAAACTAGAACTTCCAATAGGAAGTAATCAAATAGGGCGAGCCCCTTTCCTGATAGACAGGAAAGGGGCTCGCTTTTTGTTATAAAAAAAAGCCCTAGAAGGACTTTCTGGGCAAGCAACCAAGCGCTAGAGTGAATCTGTCGGCTTACAGAAACACCACTAGGAGGTTGACTGCACAGGCAAGTCCTACTAGGGAAAGAAATCAATATTAAATCGAAGGTGTGTCTTGATTAAAACTATGGCGGGATTGAATGTGAGCCAAGAGTGCTTGGCAACCGCGATAGATTTCAGAAAAAGCTGTATCAAAGTCTTCAGTGTACCAAGGGTCAGCAATCTGAGTTTCTTCTCCAGCATAGTGCAAGAGCATATTGACTTCGCCACTAGGGCGAGCACCAATCAGATAATTGATTGCCCGTAAGTTAGGTTCATCCATACCAATGATATAGTCAGCCTTGATATCTTCGATATCTAGTTGTCGTGCAACGTGTTTTGGGGTAGGAATTCCTAAGGCTTGAAGACGCTCATTGGCACCTTCATGAATCGTTTTTCCAATTTCCCAAGGACTAGTTGCAGCAGAATCGATTGTTATTTGGTCGCTTAGACCGGCTTCTGCCACCAAGTGGCTGAAGATGGCTTCTGCCATTGGTGAACGGCAGATATTGCCCAAGCAAACAAATATAACTTTAACCATAAATATCTCCTTTTACGTTTGTAAGTAAATTTTGAGGGGATTTATTTGGTTTTGTCCATCTTGTCGACCTAAGTTGTAGAGTGACTCTAAAACGGCGATGTCACTTTCAAATCTGCCAACTTTAAGGTGGGTAGATGGGCGGATGGCGAATAGTTCGCCTTGTGCTTCCAAGCTTTCAATTTGATTCAAGGTCTGATTATAGCGGATGTTACGCTCTTTCAGGGCTTGGACAAAAGCAGGGAAGCGGTGGTAGAACATTGAATAAAATGGGTTCGAGTGAGTGGATTTGCGGTAAGAAGCGGGTCTGGTAAGGACCACAATCAACTTATCAACCCCCAGTTGGCGCGCATAATGGACTGGGATGCTATCACTAATACCACCGTCGAGGTAGGCGCCACCACTTAAACAAGGGCTAGCGTCTAACTGAATCATTTTAGAGACGAAGGGTAGGGCGGAACTGGCTCTGAGAACTTCCATTTGAGCAAATACGTCCTCGATTAGGGCATATTCGGCTCTCCCACTGGCTACATGGGTGACCACTGCATGAAAACGGGTCTTAGAAGCTTTAAATTGTTCGTTATCGAAAGGATCCAGGATCATAGGGACTTGGTAGTAGGCGAATTCCTTGTTGACATAGTTACCAGTCTTGAGCCAAGAGCTTAGACTCATGTAACGTTTGTCGCCAAGATAGCGTCGATTATAACGCCATGCCCGACCAATTTGACCACTGAGATAATTAGCCCCGAAAAGGGCCCCTGCTGAAACAGCCACAATCTCATCTACTGGGATTTGGGCTGTCATTAGACTATCAAGGACACCGGCTGTGTATAAACCGCGCATCCCACCGCCTTCGAAGACCATGCCTATCCGCATACTTTGCCTCCTTTATGGGAAGGTGTCACCATCTTGATTAGGGACAAGACATGACACACCTACGAGCCTAAAGTGATTCATGTCACTATTGTATAATAAATTGATTCAGAAATAAAGCGACTTTTCTGAAAAACAGTAGACATTATGTTTCAATTGTGTTATATTTAAATTAAGTTAGCCTCTGACTTAATTAATCTTTCTTTTAGTGCTAGTGAGGGTCTGACTTAATTTAAGCCTTTAATAAAGTTAATATCTAACTTTATAGGTCAAAAAGAGGTTAGAGAATGGTAAAAACGAAAGAAGTTAGAGAATGTGACGTCCCTTGGAATCGTCTTTTGGGACTTTCGCCCCGCTACACGTTGGGCATATTGATATTATTAACCAGGCCAAGCGCCACAATGATGGGGTTCTAACCATCGTATCAGGTTATGACGGGGATCGAGGGGATCTAATCGGGCTGAGTCTACGCAAAAGATTCCGTTATACGCGTGAGACTTTCCGCTATGATGACTTGGTCATTGTCGATAAGCTAGACGAGAATCATATTCCGGCCTATCCTAATGGTTGGGTAGAGTGGCTAGCTAAGCTCGATGAGTCCATTGCTCAGTATGTGACCTTCAGTGGCCAAGCTAAGATTGTGGTCTACTGTGGCGAGACAGAGTATAAGGACAAAATCAATGAATTGCGCCCTGACTGGGAAGTAGTTCTGGTAGACCGATCCTTAATTAAGATTTCCGGGACCATGATTCGGAATAATCCTCGTGCTCATTGGCATCAAATTGCCAAGCCGTTCCGCCGTTTCTTCTCGACCAATGTCCTCATTGCAGGATCAGCTTCCAACGGTAAGACGACCTTGGCGCGGGATTTATCACGCCTCTTCGGTTGCCCTTGGTCACCGGAATATGCCCGCGAGTATCAGGAACGCTACAATGTCTTAGATGATGAATTGGACAAGAATGACTACACCTATCTCTTTACCGGCCAGTTCCGTCAGACGTCGGACTTGATTGATTCGCCAGCTAACAATGGTTTAATTATCGCCGATACCAACTCGACCATTACCATGGCCTATGCGGAGTACTACCTCAAGGACAGTCTGTCTGAGGAAGATTTCCAAGCCTTGACCGACGTTTACCAGTCCATGATTGAGAAGGAAAAGTGGGATAAGATTTTTGTTGTCCTGCCACAATCTAACTATGTGGACGACGGGGTTCGGGATATGACCATGGCGGATGAAGAAACCCGCGATGCCTTCACCTCCCTAACCATCCAGCTCTTTGAAGAGGCGGGATTAGCTGACAAGATTGTCTCACTTGGGGAATCCTAAGCCGGGCCAGACCTTCTTCGAGAGTCTTTATGAAACAGCCAAAAATTGAAATTGCAAAACCTATTGAATCAGGAGGTATAGAACATGTCAATTGTTGAAAATTTTAAGACCAAGTGGACCAAGCTCCGCGATTACTGCACATCAGGCTATAAGGTAACAGGGCGCAACCTCAAAGTCTTGGCCGGCGACACCAAGAAATTAGGTTTTGGTGGCGTGGTTAAGGCCATCTATGAGGATTTAGTAGTGGGCCGTAGCTCACTGGAATGGGCTTATTTAATCATTATGTCCATTGTGCCAATTATTGTTGCTTTGCGCGACCCAGATTCAACCTTGCTAGGCTTTATCGCTTCTATTACAGGGGTTATTAACGTTATTTTGGTAGCTGAAGGCCGTAAATCTAATTACTTCTTTGGTGTCATTACGACCAGTATTTACTTATTCTTAGCTATCGGTAATGGATTCTATGGCGAGGTTTTAACTAATGCCTACTTCGTAGTTATGCAACCGATTGGCCTTTATGTCTGGCTTATGGCAGACCGAAAGCGTCGAGAACAAACCCATCAAGTAGAAGATACACCTACTAATGTCAAGTCCCGTCGCATGAGCTTGGTGGACTGGATTATTGCTTTAGCTCAAACTGCCATTGTTTGGCTACTTATGGGCTTAGCTTACAAATCTATCGGTGCTAATCGACCTTTCCGTGACTCTGTGACTGATGGGACCAATGTGGTGGGTCAGAAGTTAATGACCGAGCTCTATGCCGAACAATGGCTCTTCTGGATTGCTACCAATCTCTTCTCCATTTACCTCTGGTGGGGCACTGATGGCTCCGTCGATATTGTGGTCATGTACCTGCTCTTCACAGTAAACAGTATTGTCGGCATGTATCGTTGGATTCAACAGGCTCAGGCCAATCAATAAGGAGGGACTTCATGCCTGAATTTAAGGATCCTCAAGCCGAAAAGCACTATTATGAGACTGAGGCCAGCCAGGAAGAATTTTTGACCTGGTACCAAAAAAACAGGAATTTCCCAACTATCCCAAACCAGCCCCTAACAGTAGACAATGTCATTTTGCGCTGGTATCAGGCCGACCAAGAAGAGACGCCCCACTACAATTGTTTTGATTAAGCGTAAGGCCCATCCTTTCTTGGGTCACTATGCCTTGCCGGGTGGCTTTGTCGAACCAGATGAAGACACCACTCAGGCTACCATTCGTGAGGTGCTAGAGGAAACTCATATTGCTTTGGACCCGTTGCGAATTGAGCAGTTGGAGACCTTTGCCAGTCCAGGTCGCGATCCGCGGGCCTGGGTGGTCTCGGTGGCCCACATCGTCTACCTGCCCTATGATAGCGGCCAGGAGGCGGTGGCAGGGGATGATGCCAGCGCCATTTGCTGGGCGAATCTCTCGGTGACCGAATCAGGAGCTCTCTTGTTAGTGGATAGTGAGAATCAAGACTTCATTCACGACTTGGCCTTTGACCATGAGTTGATTATTACCAAAGCGGTGAGACGCCCTATCCAACAAGTTGGAGTACCATCCGACTGTTCTGTCGCTTCTACCAAGTACCTTCACCATTAAGGATGTGCGGGCAATCTTCGATGTCTTCAATCATCCCCAATTCCGCCATGTGGGTATGACTGCCTTCCGATTGCGTCAGGAGAAGTATCTGACCTTCCTGGAATTTGGCCATGCGGGTGCTGGTAAACGAGGGCGTAGTCACAAAACCTACACCTATCAACTCAATCCATTTTATTAGCAAGAAAAAGACTGCCTGAGGCGGTCTTTTTTTTGCGTCTCTTCTTGCTAGAAAAAGGATGATTAGAGTAGAATAAGCCTATGTGAAAGGATGGGAGAGCTTGCTATGAAGAAACTAAGCCTAGATTTGCGGGTTAGCCATATTTTTGGGGTACGGTTTTTGTCCGTTCTAGTCTTGTTGCTAGTCTTTATGTCCTTAGTAGGCTGGGGGCTACTTTCCTATATGAGCTCTCCCCAAAAACCTGGCAGCCAGTCTTAAGCGTATGTTTCTATCTTGCCTGGCCCTTTATCTCGGCTCCTCTGGTTCGATGGTCCTATGACAAAATCTGGCTCCGACCGGTTACCATACGCGATATCGGCAGTCAAATTGCCATTAAGGTGGGCCGCCGAGAGAAGTGTCATGATTGGGCCGACCTGCGCAAGGTCAAGGTGTCGACTGAAGGGCAAAGTAGATACTACGCCTCTCCCGTCATGAGTCTAAATCTGGTGCTGATTTTCAAAGGGACGGACCTATCGCCTAGGGACGGATGATCATATAGAAGACTTGAGAAGCCTAGAACGGTACTGCCAGAGTAAAAATAAGGAATAGACGCAAAAAGTCTAAGAAGGCCAAATAGACACAGAGAAGCAAGTCAGCCACTTGCTGGAAAGTTTGAACTAGAGTAGAATAAGCCTAGATGAAAGGACGGCGAGTCAGACATGGAGACATATCATGAAAGTAAAGAGCTAGAATTCAGCAAGGTCTTGCGGGTTAGCCATGTCTATGGCGTGCGTTTTTTTGGTCCATTGTGGGGCTGATTCTGGTCTTTATGTCCTTGCTAGGCTGGGGGCTCCTTTCCCTGCTCGATTGGCTCTGGCAAAGGACGCCAGAAGGCGCTCATGAAGCCTTATTGCTATTAGTCTTCGTGATTTGGCTTTTAGGGTCATCGGCTTTAGTTCAGTGGGCCTATGAGAAAATCTGGCGCCGCCCAGTGGTCATACGAGACTTGGGCAGCCAAGTTGCCATTAGCGTAGGAGATCGCGAGGATCGTCATTCCTGGTCGGATTTAGTCAAGGTCAAGATGCACCGTTATCGTGTGGGCCGCACAGGCCAAACGCGGGTCAAGAGCTTGAATTTGGTCCTGACCTTCCAAGGCAGAAGCTACCGCCTAGGGACGGATGAGCATCAACGCCAGCTAGAGAACCTACAAAATTATTGCCAGCGTAAAATCTTGCAAAATGGTTCAGCTTACTATCAATAAAAAACAAGCCCTCCTTAGGATTCCTAGGGAGGGCTTATTTTACTAGCTAGTGAGACTTTTGACGTCGTTTTTGAATGAGATGGTTGGTGGCCGCCACATCCAAGCGACGATGCCAAATCATACCTTGCCAGATTAGGATGTAGATGACTAGGACCACCCCTACAAAAGGAAGTAAATCCTGCCAAGAAAAGCTAATCCAGCCATTGTAGAGGGCCGTAATACCGACAATGATAAGGATAGAAGCGAAATGAAGAAGCAAGGCCAAGGTCAGGTTATGATCTTCTTCCCACTCCCGATAGTGGAGGGTGACAAGGCCGATGAGGCCACTCATAATGAGCACGGTGACGACTTCGGTAGGTCTAATGGCGCTGGTACGAAGGAAGACCAAGGTACAGAGCAGATAGGTGAGTGAGCCAATCAGAAGGCCATTGACGAAGGCTAAGGTATGTGTTTTTAACATCTTATATCCCTCCCATGCCTAGCGCTTGCTTGAGTGCTGGCAGATAGTTTACGGCTAACGCCAAGTTTAATTTTGTGGGTCAGTAAGGCCACCATATTGCCAGAAAATCCCATTTCAAGTGTGTGCAGATGGTTGATATTGAGCAGGGCGCTCTTGGAGACTTGGACAAAGTCTCGTCCGTCTAAACGTTCCAACATCTTATTGAGCTGGCCTTTGACTAGGTAAGTAGCCTCTTGAGTGTAGACGGTCAACTCATTCTGGTAGACTTCCATAGCAATCAAATCTTGACTAGCCACCATGATGGTCTTGTCATCGACTAGGAGCGGAAGCCGTGTGAGGCCAGAAGAGGCATTTTGATTTTCTTCCAAAAGCTGCAGGACTTGCAGGGCCTCAGCGTTAAGCTTAGCCGCTTCCACCGTCACATTGACCGTATCAGGGGCGAGTTGGGGATTGGGCTCAAATCGTATATTCACAGGGGCTTCCTCCTAAAACAGCGTCTTCTCCCCTATTATAGACTATGTAAGGCCAGTTGGCGACTGAATTTGCCTAAGATTGGCATGAGAATGAGGAAGAGGAGACCGAAGCCTAGGAGAATGAGGACTTCTTGGCCAGCACTGGTTAAGAAACCGACATCCAAGCCTACACCAGTGTGACGTAAGATTTGTTGTAACATGAAGTCAGGTACTTGCTGGGTCATGGCTTCTTGCGTTGGTGCCAGGAGAATGTGACGGAAGAGGGAGGAGAAGTATGGGGCAGGTGTGACTTGAATGACCCAACGACTTGCTTGTGGTAAGAGACCTAGCGGTAGGTAGACGCCAGCGAAGAAGCCAAGGGAAGTGGATAGTAATAACATGACATGGCCGAAGCTGGTCACGCTTGTGACGAAGCCAAAGAGTAAGACATTGAAGCTAGTCCAAACCAGGGCTGACAAGACCATAGAGCCCAAGAGTTGAAGTAATTGCAAACCTGATAGGGTCATGCCCGCCGTTAGCGCGTAGTAGGTAAATAATAAGCTTAGGGAAAGAACCTGCATAATCAAACTGATTAGGGCACTGGCTAGGAAGTAGCCAAATTGCATTTGATTATAACTTAAATCGGTCAGGAGGAAGTCGGCTAGGACGCCTTTTTCTTTATCTTCAACCATTGGGCTAAGACCTGCTGCGCTAGTAGTAGCCCCGACGATGGCTAAGATTCCTCCTAAGATCCAGTAATCCAAGAAGGTATTAACGCCAGGTAATTGTGGCCATGAAGAAGCCATGTTGTCCTTGAGGAAGGCTAGGTAGAGAATGAAGGTGATGAGGGCACCTAAGAGTGAGAAGAAGACACGACTCTTTTGGATGAAGTAGAGGCGTAGGCAACGAAGTGTGAAGTGTAACATATTAGCGGATCTCCCTTCCGGTTAAATTAATAAAGAGGTCATCGACACTACCGCGATGGTATTCAAAGTGCTTAATGAGTGGGCGGTAACGATCTAAGAGGGGCCAGACGGATTGTTCAGGCTTGAGGTCAACCTTCAAGAGCGGACCATCTAGGCGGACTTGGTAGTCGGGGGCAAGTTCTTGGGCCAAGGCTTGTGGATCTTCAAGATCTAAGCTTAAGGTGTCATAGGCATATTGAGCCTTAAGCTGGCTAACCGTGTCGGCTGCAATCAAGTGACCGTGGTCAATAATGTAGACATAGTCGGCATTTTCAACTTCTTCTAGGTAGTGGGTGGTTAAGAGAATGGTCAAGCCTTGTTCTTGGCGCAGACGCAAGAGGGCATCCCAGATGACATTACGGGTTTGGATATCTAAACCGGTTGAGGGCTCATCCAGAATTAGGAATTTAGGCTGGTGGACTAGTGCCCGAGCAATGTCGACACGACGGCGTTGGCCACCAGATAAGGTGCCATAGCTTTGCTTCAAGATTGACTCGAGTTCAAAGACTTGGATTAGGAAGTCCAGCTGGCTGGCCTCAAAGTTACGGTAGCATTTGGCCCGATTTAAGAGGTTTTGGCCAACGGTTAGGTCCTGGTCTAAAATACTGTCCTGGAAGACCACACCCAGTTGGCGTTGATAGTCTGAGCGGGAGAGTTGCTGACCTTGGAAGATAATAGAACCCTCGCTTGGGGACAAGAGGCCTGTTAGCATCTTAATAGTGGTGGATTTACCGGCACCATTGGGACCTAAGAGGGCTACTAATTGACCTTGAGGGATGGATAGGTTGAGTTGCTGTACGACCGTTTTATCGCCGTAGCGTTTGGTTAGGTTTTGGGTTTGAATTAACATGGGGGTGTCCTCCTTTACTACAGGCTTATCTTACCATGATGTTTGGCCCTTGCCTTGATAAAAAAGCTAAGTGGTCAAAATTGGGGCTTAAGTGGTAAGAGAGGGGAGCTGAAATGCAAGAAGTGGGAAATGAAGGAGTTTAGGAGGGGGCTATCTAGCAAAAAACACTCTAGCAGTCGGTTATTTTTTTGATTATCTTTTTGGGTGGCTTCTTTACTTAAATAATAGCGAACAATCTAATAAAGATAGCGCTTTTACGGGGTGTGAGGCTTTCTTTTAACGAGCCAAGTCCAGCCTAATATGTTATAATAGGGTCAAGAAATTTAAAAGGAAGTGCCCTAATGTCTCAATATGATGTGAAGCAAGTGGCTTGCCACCAATGTCAGGCACCAATCGACGTCAAGGTCTATGGAACAATCGATGTCACTGACCAGTCACCGGAACGTGAAGCCATTCTGTCTGGGGAATTTTTCAAAGTAAAATGTCCTGAGTGTGGCTATGAGGGCATGGCGGATTACGGCTTCCTCTATCAAGATTTACAAAAGGGCCTTGTCCTCTTCTACGAACCAGATCCTAGTTTTTTTGAAGAAGATGTGCAAGTATTGAAGGACACCTTCACCCCCGAACAGATGGCTGTCACCACTATCCGGATTGTACACGGCTTGCCTAATCTCTGGGAGAAGATTCAAATTCATGAAGCGGGACTAGATGACCGCATTGTAGAGTTACAAAAATACTTGGTCTTTGCTGGTTTTCACCAACAAATGCCAGACCAGCCTATTAAGCATATTCTTTATCAAGTGGCCAAGGAAGGTAAAGCCCAATTTTTGCTGGGGGGATGACCGGGAATTGGTCGCGACGGTAGCCTTTGACCAAGGCCAGTATGACCTAACCAAGGCCAGTTTTGCCCAGGAGCTAGCCCGCTATGGGGGTGGCTTCTTCATCAATCAGCAATGGGCGGAATGGCTCATGGCTCAACTAGAGCAAGACCAAGACTAGGTGATGAGAATGAATCAACAAAGTTCAGAAACCATGGCGGCCATCAATCGCTTCCGCGATGAACGTCATTGGCGGCCTTATCATAATGAGAAGGATTTGGCTATATCGATTGCGATCGAAGCCGCTGAATTGATGGAAATCTATCAATGGCGAACGCCTGAGGAAGCTAATAGTCAAGACTTAGAACATATTAAAGAAGAAGTAGCAGATGTTTTAATCTATACTTATATGTTGGCAGATAATTTAGGCCTGGATATTGACGACATTATTGCGGACAAACTGCGCAAAAATGCTATCAAGTACCCAGCCCCGCCAACAGAATTAGATGGAGCTACTGCTGAGTAGCTCCTTTTGTATTTAAATCACATCTTCGTAAAATGTGGTGGAGTTTTTCATATCTTTTTCATATACGTGGTGTAAACTATGAATTGTAGAAAAGTAATCACTTGTTCCAATAGGGAACAAGGAAATGTTTGGAGTGAGTGAGTATGTTGAAATTTATGCAAGCAATCCAAGCCCATCGTAACTCACAGGTCCTGGCTTGCCAATTGAATCGTTTGAATCAGGATGCCCAAACACTCACCTATCAGGACATGTGGCTAGCCGTTGACCAATTAGCAGGCTGGTTGCATGAAACCTTGGGCCAGGACCGTTCACCCCTAGTCGTCTACGGACATAAGCATCCCTACATGTTGGTTTATTTCTTGGCTTGCCTCAAGTCAGGTCATGCCTATTGTCCCATTGATTTGTCCATGCCGCTGGATCGGGTGGCCGCCATTATTGAGAAGTTGGCGCCGCCTTTGGTTCTGACGACCGAAGATCTGCCCCTAGATTGCCGGCAAGTCAATTTAGCCCAAGCCCAAGCCATTGTGCAGGCGGGGTAGCTATGATGCGCCAGCTGATGACGTGGCGGTTAAGGGCTTTGAGACAGCCTACATTATCTATACTTCTGGCTCGACTGGCCAACCAAAAGGAGTCTGCGTCTCAGCCGAGAACCTGGACAATTTCTTGACTTGGTACCTGCCGCTGATTCCAGCCCAGCCAGGAGAGAGTCCTGTATTCATTGGACAGCCTCCTTATTCCTTCGACCTGTCGGTCATGAGTGTCTATCCTGCTCTCTGTATGGGTGCCACCTTATACCAATTGGACAAGGACTTGTTAAGCAATTATGGGGCCTTATTCGATTGCCTCAAGCAGTCGGGCATTTCCACTTGGGTGTCCACGCCGTCCTTTGTTGATACTTGTTTGGCCGATCCGCAATTTAATCAAGAACTCTTGCCCCAAGTCAGACGTTTCGCCTTCTGCGGTGAGAAACTTCAGGCTCGTACGGCTCAGGCCCTCTTGGATCGTTTTCCACTGGCCAAGGTCTATAATTCCTATGGGCCAACTGAATCGACAGTTATGATGACCTGGGTAGATATAGACCAAGCCCTGATTGATGCCTATCCGGATAATTTACCAGTCGGGCGTGTCCGTCCTGGTAGTCAGGTCAAGTTGCTACCCCTAGAAGAGGCAGAAGAAGGTCAGGGTGAAATTCAAATCATTGGGGATACGGTCGCTCAAGGTTATTATGGTCAACCGGAACTAACGGCCCAAAAATTTGGCCAAGTCGGTGGTCAACCTGCCTATAAGACAGGGGACGTGGGTTACTTTGAAGATGACTTGCTCTTCTGTAATGGTCGGATTGACTTTCAGATTAAGTGGCATGGCTACCGGATTGAACTGGAGGACATTGATGCTAACCTAATCAAGCATCCTCTGGTCAGCCAAGCCATCACCCTACCTAAGTACGAAGGCGATACGGTCAGAAGTTTAGTCAGCTTTGTGGTCTATGACCAGGTCATCCAGCAACGTTTCCAAACAGTGCGTGAACTCAAGGCGCATTTGAAGCAGACCTTGCCAGACTACATGATTCCTAAGAAAATCGTCTTTCTGGATAGTCTACCCCTTAACCAAAATGGTAAGGTAGACCGGAAGGCCTTAGGAGGGCTCTTATGACCTACTTTGGTGATGAAAAGTTTGCCCTGATAGCAGCGATCTTCTGCCTAGGCGGATTGCTAATTCGTTGGCGCCAATGGCCAATCAAATATTGGCTGGCCCTAGGCTCCTTGATTATCTATGCGGGTGTCTTCGGCGCAGATTTCCAACATTTGCTTGTCTCACTGGTCTTCTTGGCCTTTCAATATGGTTTGATTCAGTATCAATTTCGTCATCCCGAGTTTAAGTGGACGGTCTACCTGTCCTTTCTGCCCTTGGTTTTGGCCAAGTTACATGAAATTTGGCCCATCTACAGCTTTGGCTTTGTCGGCATCTCCTACCTATCATTTAAGGTGGTGCAGATTCTGCTAGAGACTCAGGACGGCCTCATTAAGGAAATGTCCTTGGTCGATTATCTTAGCTTCTTACTCTTCTTCCCCGTTGTCAGTGCCGGACTATTGATCGCTCCAAGCGCTTTGTGGCAGATACGGAGAAGATTCTGGACTGGAAAGACTATTGGGAACTGCTGGGGCTAGGCAGTTATCGACTGTTACTCGGGGCTGTCTACAAATTTGTCATTGCTGCGGTTATTTTCAAATGGCTGTCGGCTTTACAGGTTGGCAATTATTTTTACTATTTGATTAAATACGCCTATGGCTATACCTTCTATCTCTTCTTCGACTTTGCTGGATATAGTCTCATGGCGGTAGGGCTCAGTAACCTCTTAGGGATTGAGACCCCAATGAACTTTAAGCAACCTTTTTTGGCCATCGATATCAAGGATTTCTGGAATCGTTGGCACATTAGCTTATCCCAATGGCTGCGGGACTTTGTCTTCTCGCGCGTCATGATGAACTTTATTCGTCATAAGCGTTTCAAGACCCGGCTTAATCGAGCCATGGCAGCCTATATGGCCAATATGCTCTTCATGGGCTTTTGGCATGGTTTCTCCTTCCATTACATCCTCTATGGTTGTTACCACGGGGTTTTAATGGCTGGCTTGAAGCCTATCAGAAGAAATCAAAATTTTATAAGAAATACAAAAACCACTCCCTCTACAAGCTAGTAAGCTGGGCAGTGACTTTACAATTGGTTGTCTTGGGGATGTTCATCTTCTCCAATAAATTTCCAGAAGTCGTAGGGAAGTGGCTAGGATTTGGACAAGGTTAGGAGTGAGAGTATGGAAGAACAAGTATTAAGCCTTCTAGAAGAATTGTGTGAAGATGAAGTGGTTCGTGAGGATTTGGATATCAATCTCCGCGACGAAGGGCTCTTGGATTCCTTAGGTTTCGTTGAAATGCTAGTGCGGATGGAAGAAGTCTTCGGTTTCGCGACGGCGCCAACAGAAGTCACCTATGAAGAGATTGATACGCCACGCCGGGTCATGGCTTACGTTAAGAAACGAGTGGCTGCTTTATGATTAAAATGAAGGCCTTAGTCTATGCCATTTGCTTAGCCATTGTCAGCATGATTGGCCTCAATGCTTCCTTGTCCGGGGCCTACCAGGTGCCAGATAACAGTATTCGCTACGGCCGACAAGTGGAGAAGAACCAGAGTAAGGATATTTTGACTCAGAATATGGACGCCCAGACCTTAACAGTCTTTGGTTCCTCGGAGTTGGTCCAAACCTTCAAGGAAAACTTCGACCCTAGCGTGGTCTTCAATTACAAGGACTTTCACCTGATGGAAATTGGCCGCGGGAATTATCGCAACCTTACCTTGGCCTCCATCTTGGGTTCTGTAGGGGATGATTTGCCTCAACAAAAAGCGGTCTTATTGGAATCCCTGCAATGGTTTACCAAAGAGGGCGTACCAGCTAACGCCTTACTCTATCGTCTGTCTTTTGAGCATGTTTATAATACCTTAAGTAATCCTAAGGTGACGGAAGAACACAAGCGTGCCTTTATTGATCGTCTGCTAGAAGCCTCGACTCAGCACCCCCAAGTGCACGATGCCTTGGCTCGCTATAAGAAGGCCCTGCTAGACGAGCCAGATAATTGGCTAGAGAACCAATGGGCGCGGGCTCATTACCAGCTAGATGTCTTCAAGAACAAGATTCGCTATGCTCTAGCTGACAAGGATCCTCTGCCAATGGCGGGTGACAAGACACCGGACTATGATTGGGATCAACGTTATAAGACTATTGCTGAGCAAGAAGGGGCAGCAGACAAGACCAACAATAATGAATTTCAGGTTGAAAATCATTATTACACCAATGAAATTGGTCAAGATTTAGAGAAGTTTAAGAACAGTGATGTAGGAAAATACGTCACCGATTCACCAGAAATGAAAGACTTGAACATATTCCTCGACATCGCTCAAGACTTGGGCGTGGATGTCCGTGTCGTCCTCCTACCCGTTAATGGTAAGTGGTATGACTACACCGGCTTCCCTAAGGAAGACCGCCGGGCTATCTATGAGGCAATCAAGCAAGTGCTGGATCAACGTGGTATCAAGTATTATGATTACCAGGATGATGATTATGAGCCTTATGTCATGCAGGATATGTTGCACTTAGGATGGAAAGGATGGACTCGCCTTGAAAAAGATCTTTATGAATATGGTAAACAAGATTAAATCCTCCAAAATTCTCCAACTCATTCTGTGGATTGCGATTTTCTATGTATTGATTATGATCCTCGTCATCTACGGCTTGGCTAAGGATACTGGAGGCGTGCAGCCTTACATTTATAGTAGTTTCTAAGCATTAAGGACTAGGTCAGCTGACCTAGTCCTTTTTTATGCTTTAATCGTTTGAGTGGTCCTAGCAAGTCAAAAAGACTATAATAGAGCTAAGAAAATAAGAAAAGGGGAAGAGCTATGACACATAAAGTAGAACGTGACCTGATTAAGACAGACCTCTTCCAGGCAGTTAATGGGGCCTGGCTAGAGACCGCTGTGATTCCAGATGATAAGCCCACAACGGGTGGCTTTTCAGATTTAGCCGACAAGGTAGAAGCTGATTTGATGAAGGATTTGGCTGACTTGATTAATCAGCCTGACTCACTGACCAAGATGCAAAAGGAAATGGTGGCCTACTATCAGTTAGCCTTGGATAAGGAAGGGCGCGCTGCGCTAGGTATGAGCCCCTTGCGTCCTTACATAGACCGCATCCAAGCACTGACCTCAGTGGCTGACCTGACTGAGTGGGCTAAGACAGGTATTTTAGAAGGCCTACCTGGTCCCTTTGGTCTAGGCGTGATCCAAGATATGGCTGATTCCAACCGCTATGTGGTGCATCTGGGCCGTCCAGGCTTGATTCTGCCTGACCGGACCTACTATGAGCCCGACCATGCGCAAGGTCAGCAATTATTGGCAGTCTACCGCCAAGTGGCCTTAGACTTACTGGCTTTATTAGGCTTGGATGCTAAGGAAGCAGTAGAACTGGTGACAGCCGGCATGGCCTTTGATGCCCGTCTAGCTCCTTATACCTTATCTAAGGAAGAAGCGGCAGAATATGTGGTCTTCCACAACCCTCGCAAGTTGGATCAAGTAGCGGCTTACTCTGACCAAATCGATTTCAAGGCAGTACTAGAGTCCGTCTTAGGTGGTTTGCCTGAGACCCTAAACGTAGGCGAACCTAAATTCTTCGAGGCCTTCAAGGAACTTGTGGATCAAGCTGATTTGACTGAGCTTAAGGCCTGGTTGACCTTGCGTCTGGTTACGGGTGCGACCAGCTATCTGTCTGAAGAAGCACGGGCTATCAGCCACCGTATGACCCAGGCCTTGACTGGCAACCCAGCCATGAGACCTTTTGAAAAATTGGCCTACAGCCATGTCAATCAAGCCTTCGACCAAGTCTTAGGGGACTTCTATGCCCAACGCTACTTTGGCCCTGAAGCCAAGGAAGACGTGACTCAAATGGTCAAGAACATGATTGCCATCTACCAAAAACGCCTAGAAACCAAGGAATGGCTTAGCCCTGCCACTCGCGAAAAGGCCATTCTCAAGCTACAGAAAATGGACCTCTTAGTGGGCTATCCTGACAAGATTCCGCCAGTCTATGAGGAGTTAGTTGTCGGCGACCGCAACTTCTTCCAGGCTTCTATCTTCTTCACCCAAGTAGCAACTCGCTACAACCTCAGCAAGTGGAACAAGCCAGTGGACCGTGATCTCTGGGAAATTAGTGCCAACACGGTCAATGCCTACTATGATCCATCTAATAACTTAATCTGCTTCCCAGCGGCTATTCTGCAGGCGCCATTCTATAGCCTGCAACAATCAGCCAGCGCCAACTATGGGGGGATTGGGGCCGTGATTGCCCATGAAATCTCCCATGCCTTTGACAATAATGGCGCCCAGTTTGATGAGACCGGTAGCTTGTCTAACTGGTGGACGGAAGAGGACTTGGCTCACTTCAACAGTCTGGCCGATAAGATGATTAAGCTCTGGGATGGGATTCCGTTTGGTGACGGCAAGATTAATGGGACCTTGACCGTCTCTGAAAAATATTGCGGATGCGGGTGGTCTAAGCTGCGCCCTTGAAGCAGCTCAAGCTCTGCCGGATGCAGACTTGGAAGACTTCTTCTTCAACTGGGCTCGCGTCTGGTGCCGCAAAGCAAGACCAGAGTATGTCAACCTGCTCCTCAATATTGACGTTCACTCGCCAGGTGAGTTACGAGCCAACATGGCACCCTAAGAATTTGGCGGCCTTCTATGAAACCTTCGGGATTGAGCCCGGCGACGCCATGTATTTGGCACCTGAAGACCGGGTAACGATTTGGTAATCTCAAGATAATAAAAAAGCCCCTGACCGATGGCATTTGATCCATCAGCCAGAGGGCTTTTTTTCTTAGCCGTTAAAGGCATTGACAATGGTGTCGACATTTTTAATCATAACGGAAATGGAGCCATCTGGATTGTTAATGAACTCAATGACTTCAGGGTCATCATAGAGTTCAGTTGGCACCATGAGCTCGATGCCATTAGCCAGTTTGAATTTCTGCTTGGCGTACTTCTTCTCATATTTAGGCACGTTGTTGACTGCAATCTTGGTTGGGACTTCTCGTTTGACTAAGGCCTCGCGCGCCGCGTCCTGGGCGCCTAGATTGTCCTTGAAGACCTGACGGGTGATTTCTTCCGCATTAATGACATGGTCCTCTTCTAACTGTTGCAGAATGACCTTCTGAGTAGTCGCTAGGGCTTGATAAGGTTCTTGGTCAAATTGCTTGGCTGTATCGGCGACCGCTTTTTTTGATTTGTTTGATTTGTTGAGGCGCTGCTTGAGGTGGGGCGATTTCCAAAATGCGTTCGGATAGGTAGAGGCAACGTTTGCCTTCGATGACATATTGCTTCTCTAGAATTTGGTAGTCACCAGTGGCCAAGTTCAGCAAGAAGAATTCCGATGGCGTCTGGGTGGGGCTAGGGAGAATGGCGTGGTGCATGACCAGTTGATTGACTAATTGAGATTCGGCCGAGAGAAAATGGGTCACCTGACTAGAGTAGTCCAGGCGTATCAGGCCGAAATAGCGCTGTTCATGGTCATCACTAGCCTCGAAGAAGAGGTAGTCGGCAGCAGCGATTTCTTCCGCGGCCCAATCAAATCGAATAGCTTATCGGCTAGGCTAGTAGATTTGTCAATCAGGCTGGTTTGGTCATCCTTGAGACTAGCCCAGAGGGCGTTGTCCGCTTCTAGCTTAGCGCGTTTGGGTTCTGCCTTTTGGACCTTGGTCAGGAGCTTATCCAGGTAGGTCCGAATCAGGGGCGAGGATAAGTCCATGGCTTCCTGGGATAGGAAGAGATTACCAGCATCCTTATCCAGGATGTGGAGAATGGCATGGTGAATGTACATGTTGAGGAATCCTTTCTAGTGAAGAAAAAGGGGGTAGGAGCCCCCTGGTTTTGAGATACTTAGACGCGTTGGCCGACAAAACGGACCATATCATCAACAACTTGACGGGAAGGGGTCGTCATGACATAGAGACTGTCCCCAAGTAAATCAGCGAAAGCCTGCGGAATGCGGGCAGTCATCTTGATCTGGTCAGCGAATCGATCCAGGATGTCTTGGTGGCTGGCCACATAAGTATGCTCATCGCGACGGGCTACCGCCAGGCAGTAGCGACCATGGGCGGTCTGCTTTGGCAGTTCTTGGCCTGTCACCAGCTTAGCCCAATAATCGTAGAGGTCAATATCATGGGCATAGTTGTAGATGTCGATACAGAAGCCACCGGCTGGGCGGTTGTTGTATTCAATGGCGATAAAGTCATCGTCCGGCGTCCGGAAGAATTCGATATGGAAGAAGCGCTCCTTCATGCCAAAGGACTTGATGATGGCATGGCCATATTCACGCAATTTGGGATGGACTTCCTTCTCAATATAGAAGGCATTGTCCTTACGCTCCAAGACTAATTCCAGTGGTGGGTAGTAGTAGGTCAGACCGGTTTCGAAGACAATATTGCCCTCGGCATCAATCAGACCATCAAAAGTCGTCACCGTTGGATAGGAGACAAACTGCTCCAGGAAGTAAGGAGTGGACTCCCCCAAGTAGCCTTGAATTGGGCCACATCTTCTGGCGTCATGAGCTTGTAGGTAGCGGCTGCCCCCACGCCATTGTCAGGTTTAGCAATCAGTGGCAGGCCTAAGTCTTGGACGGCGGCATCGATTTCTGAAGTCTGGCTAACCACGCGACCGTCCACGACCGGTACGCCAGCCTTGCGGAAGTATTCCTTCATGACGGACTTGTACTTGGTCTTGGCCAAATCTTGGGGTTTGACGCCAAAGATATTGAACTGCTGGCGCAAGCCGGCATCCAATTCCAGCCAGTATTCATTGTGGGACTCAATACGGTCGATTGTTCCATACTTGTGGAAGAAGAAGGCAACCGCACGAGTGACTTGATCCAGGTCTTCCAGATTATCCACCCGGAAGTATTCAGTCAGAGTCGCTTTGAGCTCATCGTTGAGTTGGTCATAAGGTTCCTGGCCAATCCCTAGGACATTGACGCCATGTTGGCGTAACTTATAGGAAAAGGGCTGGAAGTTAGCAGGGTAGTAGGGAGAAATAACAATATAGTTCATAGGGAATCCATCCTTTCTGCTAGGGTCAGGGGCCTTTAGCCTACCATTCTTCGCTTAGGAAAACGTAGGCAATCAGGTAGATAGGTTGCCCAGGCCTCTTCACTGTGGGTGGCATCAGCCGCAATAATTAGCTGGAGTCGGTCCTGAAGCATGCCGCCAGCCAGTAATTGTTGATAGTAGCTGAGGGAGGCGTTGATGTAGATTTGCTTTCATGTTACCGTGGGTCAGGTCGCGGTCGGTGTCGTCCCCTTCCTGGGTCCCCACTTGGATAAAGATGCGTTGGCTAGGATCTAGCTTTTGACGGCTAATGTAACGGTTGAAGGCTTCGACTGTTAACCAGGAGGCACTAGAAAAGACCCCTAGGTTACCAATTTGGTCCGCGTATTCCAAGCCCATAAATTGGGTGATATTGCCACCCAAGGAAGAGCCGGCCATGGCGGTGTGGCGTTTGTCAGGCTTGGTCCGGTAGTGGCTATCGATAAAAGGTTTGACCACATTCATGACGAAGTCAGCATAATTTAGGCCCTTGCCTCCAAGGCGCATTCCTTCAGGAATCGGGGTGTTGGTGAAAGGCCAAGGAGAATATTCGTTGAGGCGGTTTTCGTTATCATTGTCAATCCCGACCACAATCATTTGGGGGATGTCAGGATTCTTCTTGATGGCTGGAATGATTTTCCAGGAGTGGCCACTGAAGGATTCGCGGCTGTAGAAGACATTCTGGCCGTCATGGAAGTAGAGAACAGGATAGGACTTGTTCTCATTCTTCTGGTAATCCTTAGGTAGGAGGACCCGAATACGGCGAGGCTTGTTGGTGTATGGGACAGTTAGTTCATGGGTATGCATTTCTAGGTAAAAATAGGCTGCGTGATGCATGGCAGGGCTCCTTTCTTAGTCCTCCATATTTTAACATGAAGCCAGGGTCTAGGCTAGGAATTTTTGGCCGGGTCAAGCCTTGAGAATATAAAGAAAGTGTGAAGAAGGCTAGAAAGTTCTAGGACGAGGCCAAAACGTAGGCTTATAGGGACTTAATTCTATCCTAAAAGATAGTCAGTCTATGAAAAGTGCCTACTAGTTTTTACTAGGGTAAGCTTCTTATAATATAGATGTCTTTATCTCTCTATCCCAACGAAAGGAGTTTATGATGTATCAAGAAACTTTTGATTTAGAATCTGTCACACTCAATGTGATTAATTTGCCCTATATGGTGGCCTTCTATCAGCAGGCATTAGGTATGGCTATCTTAGAAGAAAGCCCTGAGCGAGTGGGCTTGGGCATCCAAGGCAGTGACCGGCCTCTGCTTTACCTAGAAGCAGTGAGCGCGCCACAGGAAAGCCAAGCCCGTTATGGCCTCTATCACGTGGCCTATCTCTACCAAGCCGAGAGGACTTAGGGACTTTCCTAGTTCATGCTATCAAGCAGGCCCTGCCACTGATTGGGGCTTCAGACCATGGCTACTCTGAGGCCATTTACCCTAGAGGATCCGGAAGGCAATGGCATTGAAGTCTATCGCGATAAGCCAATCAGCCAATGGGAGATTGAATCGGACGGGCGCATCCCAGGCGTGACCCTAGAAATGGACGGTCAAGGCGTCTCACGACAGCGCCAAGCCACTTGATGGCCCTTATAAAATGCCCGAAGGCTCGTATTGGTCATATTCACCCTCAGTGTCCAAGATAGTAAGCGAGCGGCCGTCTGGTGGAACCAAGTCTTAGGTATGGAGACCAAATTCCAGATGTCTTCAGCGGCTTGGATGTCATCTGGGACCTATCACCACCAGTTAGCTGCCAACCAATGGGCAGGTAGCCGTCTAGCGCCACAAGAACCAGACCAAGCAGGACTTAAGCATTTTAGTATTGTCGCTAGCTCGCCTCAAGAAGAGGCCGCAATCGTTAGCCGGGCACAAGATTTGGGAGCCCAAGTCCAAGAACTAGCACGTGGCTGGCAAATAACGGATAGCAATGGGATTAGCCTAGTTTTACGGAGTTTGTAAGCTTTGTCCATACCTTTTGCTTTTACGCTATAATAGTGTAGCGTAAGGAGGTTATGGCATGAAATTCTATTCTTATGACTATATGAAGAGTCGAATTAATATAACGGACTGGCTCCAATTGACCATTTTCGTTGGCTTGGCTATCTTAATTGGCTTGGCTATATGGTTTTACTACCATCGCAACAAGGATTCTAAGTACCGTGAATTAGCTATTATTGGCATTATCTGCTTCTTTATTTTAGCTGGGACTCGTTGGCAAGATGCGCAAGCTAAGCAAGCAGCCCTTAGCCAATATTCAGGGGCTAGTCACTTGATGGAACAGGTGGCTGAAGATTTGGGGACTAAGCCCGAATTGCTCTATCTTAATACGGAAGCAGCGGCCGACGGAGGCATTATCAAATCCGGTGACCGCTACTATCGGACTATCATCGATAGAGAAGGACACTATATCCTTGAGGAAATGGCAGTTCAGCTGCCTAAGATCGAATTGGTGGAGGTAAAGCCATGACATTAAATTTTTTAGATATCGCCATTAAGCTAGCCTTAGGCGTGTTGGCCTTGGTTGTAGTCATTAATTTGACAGGTAAGGGCAATTTGGCGCCGGCTTCGGCCAGTGACCAGGTCCAAAACTATGTCCTAGGGGGCATTATTGGTGGGGTTATTTATAACCCTGGTATTTCTATCCTGCAATTTTTTTAATTATTCTCATGATTTGGTTAGTGCTAGTTCTGAGCTTTTAAATGGCTGAAAACCCACAACCAACTTCTTAAGAAGACCATTGATGGGGAACCAACGGATTTGATTAGCCGTGGCGTCATCGATGTGGAGGCGACACGAGCAGCAGGTCTAACGGCTCAAGATTTGGCTTTCAAATTGCGTAGTCAGAATATTTACTCTATCAAGAAGGTTAAACGGGCAGTGATCGAACAAAATGGTAGCCTTAATATTGTGGTTTACGGTGAGGAAAAATCCTAAGTATCCTCTAATTACAGACGGGCATATTCAATATAAAACCTTGGATTCTATTGATAAGACGGAAGAATGGCTCATGCAAGCTATTGCAGAAGCAGGTCAGGAAGATGTGGCCAAGATTTTCTTGGCAGAATATATTGATGGTAACATCACCATAGTGGAATACTAGCCATGCGGCTGGATCAAGTCATGAATCAGGTGGGACTAGGGTTCCCTGCAATCAGTTAAGCGACTACTCAAGAGTTGTCAGGTACAAGTCGATGGCCAAGTGGAACGTCGCCCCAACCGTAATGTGGATCCTGGCCTACAAGAAATCAAAGTCCAGGGAAGAATCTTGACCCAGCCGGCTGAGACCTATTGGCTATTACATAAGCCTCAGGGAGTCTTAACGGCAGTCACGGATGACCGCTTCACCACGGTCATTGACTGTCTAGCCCCTCAAGACCAGGCGCCAGGCCCTATATCCGGTAGGGCCGTTTGGATCGTTCTACCACTGGCCTGGTCTTTCTGACCACCAACGGTCCTTTGGGTTATCGCATGTTGCATCCCCAATACCATGTGGAGAAGGAATACCAGGTGGTGGTCAATGGTCCGCTGACCCAGGACCATGTGGCTAGTTTTGCCCAAGGCATTCTGATTGACCAGGATCGTCCCTGTGCGCCAGCCCACTTGGTAATTGAGGCCTCTGGTCCGCAAGAAAGTCGGGCCCGCCTGACTATTCGGGAGGGCAAGTTCCACCAAGTCAAGAAGATGTTCCTGTCGGTGGGCGTCAAGGTGACGCAGCTTCACCGTCTGCGCATGGGCCATCTGGTTTTTAGACCAGGACCTAGCTCCTGGTGCCTATCGGCCGCTTAAGCCAGAAGAACTGGATCAATTGAAGCACTATCTTTAAGGATAGTAATGGGAAATATTTAGCAAAAAGTCGATAATCGTTGAGAAAATAGGCTTTTAGCCGTATAATGTATAGTATCAAAAACTAGAGTGAGGAGTGTTGAGCGTGAAAGAAATCGTCATTGTCGGTGCCGGTTATGCCGGTATCTCGGCCGCCCGTAAGTTGGGCAAGACCTTCAAGAATGACGCGGATGTTAAGATTACTTTGGTAGATAAGCATGCCTATCATACCTACATGACTGAATTGCATGAGGTAGCGGGGGGACGTGTGGAAGCTAACGCGGTCAAGTATGACTTGCAACGTATCTTCAACAAATACAAAAAAGTACAATTAGTAACAGACACGGTTGTCGGGATTGATGAAGCCACTAAGACAGTCCAAGGTGAAAGCTACAGCTATCATTATGATTATTTGATTTTAGCCATGGGTGGCGAAGCTAACGACTTCGGCGTCGCAGGTGTTAAGGAAAATGGCTTTACCCTCTGGTCACTGGCGGCAGCAGAGCGCATTCGAGCTCACATCAAGGAATGCTGTGCCAAGGCCGAACACGAACCTAACCAAGCTAAACGTCGTGCCTTACTCAGCTTCATCGTCTGCGGTGCAGGCTTTACTGGGGTTGAAATGGTCGGTGAGCTGATCGAATGGGTTCCTCGCCTAGCGAAGGATTACCACTTAGATGAAGAAGAATTCTCTGTTCACTTGGTAGAAGCTGCGCCAAAAATCTTGGCTATGGTGACTGAAAAGGAACAAGACAAGGCCATGCGTTACATGACCAAAGTTGGTATCAAAGTCTCAACTGGTGACGGAATTCAAGCCGTTAACAAGCATAACGTAGAGTTGGCCTCAGGCAAGACCATCGACAGCTACACCACAATCTGGACTGCCGGGGTGCAAGGTAATACCGAAGCCAAGGTCTTTGGTTTAGAGACTGGGCGAGCTAACCGTCTGGTAGCTGACCAATACATGGAAGCTAAAGACCACCCAGGTATCTATGTGGTAGGGGACTTGGTTTACTATGAAGATCCAAATGAAGGCGGTCGTCCAACGCCTCAAATCGTTCAGGCAGCTGAACAAACTGGGGAAACTGCGGCTCACAATATCATTGCCGATATCAAAGGAACTGAGAAACACGCCTACAAGGGTAAATACGATGGCTTTATGGTCTCTATTGGCTCCCGTTACGGGGTGGCCTTCCTCATGGGCAAATGGCATTTGACTGGCTTCTTCGCTATGTTGATGAAGCACTTAGTCAATGTGCTCTACTTCTTCACCATTCGTTCCTTCTACTACATGTGGACCTATGTCCGTCATGAGTTCTTCAAGATTAAGGACAAACGTAACATTTTCCGCGGGCATTTAGCTGCTCACGGTAACATCCTCTGGTCCGTGCCATTGCGTTTCTTCTATGGGTCTGTTTGGCTCTTAGAAGGGCTTAAGAAGGCCTTCGGTCTCTGGGGAACCACTAACTGGTTTGGGGACAAAGTTGTCTTCCCATTTGCCTGGTTACAAGAAACTGCAAATGCTGCAGCATCTGCTGTGACTTCTGGGGCATCTGAGGCAGCTAGCTCTATGTCATCTGTTGTGACTTCTGGTGCCTCTGAAGCTGTGAGCTCCGTATCTTCTGCAGTGACTTCTGGTACTTCTGAAGCGATGAGCTCTGCAGCTAGCTCTGCCGGCGGGGCAGTCGCTCAAGCCAGCCATGCTGTCTTTGGCCTCAGCTACGCTTATGGGGAAAGTCCAAAACCTGTCTTAGATGGTATGCCAGATTGGTTCGCGGCTATTATGCGCTTCTTCGTGCCTAACCGCGATATGGCCCTATTCATGCAAAAATTCATGACCGTTATGGAAATCTTAATCGGCTTGGCCCTCATTGCAGGTCTTTTCGTCTGGTTAATCAATGCTGGGACTGTACTCTTGGTTACCATGTTCTGCCTCTCAGGTATGTTCTACTGGGTTAACATCTGGTTTATTCCAGTTGCCATCGCCCTTATGAATGGCTCTGGTCGGGCCTTTGGTCTGGACTACTGGGTAATGCCTTGGTTAGGTAAGAAGCTGGATCGATGGCTCTATGGCCGAACCAGTCACCATTATGGGCCACCAGCCTAAATAAAAAGTAATAAGGAGGCCCCTGCGTGGGGCCTTGCTTTGTAAGAGGCGCTAGTATCTTCTTACTAACTAGAAAGGAGGCCACCCATGGTTCACCCGATATGGGAGTCTTTACCACTTATTCAAGAGGAACTCGTGGCGGTCAAAGCTCTGATGAAGTCAGAGCTCCAGCTTAAAATCCCGGATGTTCGGGAGAAAATTTTGGCCTATATGGATGCCCCAGGCAAAGTACCTGCGAGCTGGACTCTGTCTGGCTATGGCCCAGCTGAGCCCAGAGGGCATCACCCAGTCCAAACGCTATATTGCGGCAGCCATTGAGGTCCTGCATTTGGCCACGCTCATTCATGACGATGTCATTGATGAGGCGGATACTCGCCGGGGCATTGAGGCCCTTCATATCCAAAAGTCCAACCGCCTAGCCATCTATGCGGGCGACTATCTGATGACCTATGCGGCTCGCTTGATTCAAAAGAGCCAACAGGAATTTGACCGCAATCCTCTGGATGCCTGGGTGATGGAGGGGATTCTGATTGGGGAGCTTAACCAACTTGCCAACCAATACCGTCAGGGCATGACCATGTATGATTACCTACGGCAGATTCGAGGCAAGACGGCCCTCTTATTTGCAGCCGCGACTTTCTTCGGCTACTATAGCCTGAGCCAGTCAGCCCTGCAGAATCGCCAGGCCTTCTATCTGGGCCAAGCCATTGGTATGGCCTTCCAGCTCCGAGATGACCTAATTGACTACCAGGTGGATGCCAAGGTCAGTGGCAAGCCTCGTATGCAGGATGTCCAAAATGGTATCTATACAGCGCCCCTAATTCTAGGCTTGCAGGCGGATCCAAGTCTGCGTCAAGAACTTAAGGAGCGGGGTCAACCTTGGAGCCAGCAAGAGCTAGATCGACTTTATCAATCCCTAGTGGACTTAGGGACTTTGACAGAGACGGAGCGCCTGGTAGACAACTATCTAAGCAAGGCTGAGAAGCGCCTGAGAGGACTAGGGGGCAAGCAAGAAAGCCAAGCACTAGTCAACTTGCTCAATCAAGTTATGAAAGGACACTTTTGATAGGGGCTTGTCATGGACATGAGACTCAAATTGCGTTAAACTATAGGATGTAAACATATACAGTAAAGGGGTATTTGGAATGAAAAAATCATTGTTAAAATCTACTATGCTTTTAGCAGCCGTTTTATCTTTGGGGACTAGCTTATCTAGCGTAGTTTTAGCGGAAGATGCTAAACCAGCTGCAACCACTACTTTTGAAGTCAAAGACTTGAAAGACGGCGAATATACCGCTGTTTCTGACGCTGACGAACGTGGCTGGAAACTCCACCACACCATCGTGGTTAAAGACGGCAAAGTTGCTTCTTCTAACTACGACTATGTCAACGACAAGGGCGAGAAGAAGTCTGAAAACGCTGAGTACAACGACAAAATGAAAGAAAAAACTAAAGTTTCTGCAGCTGAAGCCATGAAGAAATTAGACGAAAGCCTGGTCAAAGACGGTAAGGCTGATGTAGTGACTGGCGCAAGCCACACTAGCGAAGTTTTCTTCTTCTCTACTAAGGTGCTCTTGAAACAAGCCAAAGAAGGTAAGACTGGCGAAGTCAACATCTCTAAATTACCACTTCAAGATGGCGAATATACTTTGGAAGCACCAGCTGACCAACGTGGCTGGACTACCAAGTTCGTCCTCACTGTCAAAGACGGTAAAGTAGAAAAAGCAGACTACGACATGTACAAAGACGGCAAACGTAAGTCTGAAGATGCTGACTACAACAAGATGATGGCTGACAAGGCTAAAGTCTCTTACGCTGATGCAGTTAAGCAATTGAACGAAGCCTTAGTTAAGTCTAGCAATGCCAATGTAGATGTTGTGACTGGGGCAACCAACACAACTAACGCCTTCAAGACCTATGCTAAACAATTGTTAGAAGCAGCCGCTTTAGGTGAAAAAGAAGTCATCAAAGCTGCCGTTGTTGGCGAATAATAAGAAGTGAAGGGAGGCTGGGATTGTTCCCGGCCTCTATTTTTATGGCTCCAAGCAGAGCCTGCCTGATCTATCAGGTAAGATTAGCTAGGTGGTAGGCCAGATAAATTGCCACCAAAAAGGAGTAAGTATGAAGAAAACAACTATAATGCAAGGCTTGGCTTTGGGCTTCTTAATCTTAGGCTCCTTGAGTCCCGTTTGGGTCAGTGCCGAGGAGTCCAGCAGTAGCACCAGCCAGTCTACTAGCAGCACCAGTTCTGAAGCGAGCCCTGAGCCCTTACCGGTGGTGACCACGCCCTTGATGCGGGCTGAGACCAAGCTCCATACGGCCGTCACCTTGCAAATTTTCCATGAAGGGTCAGAGGCCGAAGCGGCCATGACCGAAGCCTACGACTACATGGACCACATGGAGCAACTGCTATCCACCAATCTGGAAGGGTCAGATGTCTACCGCATTAACCAGGCGGCAGGCCATGAGGCGGTCAAGGTTGATCCAGCCACCCTGACCATCATTAAGCAAGCCCTGGAAACGGCGGAAATATCAGGCGGTCGCTTCGATATTTCCATTGGGGCCGTGTCCAATCTCTGGAAAATTGGCGATGTGGATGCGCGTAAGCCTAGCGATGAGGAGATTAAGGCAGCCCTGCCTAAGATTGACTACCACAAAATCACTTTAGATGAAGCAGCCCAAACGGTGCGTCTAGAAGAAGAGGGCATGGCCCTAGAATTGGGTGGTATTTCCAAGGGCTATATTGCTGACGGCATTCGCAATATTTTCGCCAAACATAGGGGTCAATACGGCCATTATCAACCTAGGCGGTAATGTCATTGTCATGGGCACCTCGCCATCCAGTCCTGAGGGGTGGAATGTTGGGGTCCAAGACCCTGATGAGGTCCGGGGGCAAGTTGTGGGAACCAAGCGGGTCATTGACGGGACAGTCGTGACTTCTGGGATCTATGAACGTTATGTGGAAGTGGACGGTGTCCGCTATCACCATATCCTGGATCCTAAGACAGGCTACCCGGTGGATAATGACCTGTCGGGGGCGACTATTTTTACCAAAGTATCGCTCAAGGCCGATGCCCTGTCGACCACGCTCTTCCTCTTGGGGACCAAGGATGGCTTGGCCTTTATTGAGAGCCTAGATGGGGTTGAAGCGGTGCTGATTGATAAGGATCACGGGGTTCACGTGACCTCTGGCCTCAAGGATAGCTTCCAACTAACGAATGAGGGGTATCATCTTGTTGAAGATTAAGCAAAAGCTAGCGATTTTCTTTGAATTTGTTGAGCTCAGGACCAAGGTGGCCAGCGTCTTTCCCATGCTGGCGGGCTTTCTCGTGGACCTATTATCGCTTGGGGCGCTTCAATTGGGTTAATGCCAGCCTCTTCGCCTTGGCGGTGCTGAGCTTCGATATGTGTACGACGGCCATTAATAATGCCGTTGATTACCACAAGGCCGTGGACCTGGATTACAAAACCAGCGAAAATGTCATTGGGGTCCATCAATTAGATTTTGGGCAAATGGTCCGGATTATTTTTGGCCTTTTGGCCTTCTCAGTCCTAGTCTTCCCTAGTCATTGTCAGTCGGACCGATGTCCTCCTGCTAGTGCTTGGCGGCCTCTGCTTCCTAATAGGGATTGGCTATACTTATGGGCCTATGCCCTTGTCGCGCCTGCCCCTAGGGGAAGTCTTCTCAGGCCTTACTATGGGTTTTGGCATCTTCTTCCTAGCCGTCTACATGACCGCCTACGACCAGCTGTTGTGGAGTCAGTGGACAGGGCGGGATGGTGACCATTGGCTGGAACTGGGCCCTGACCCTGGAGCTCTTTTGCTACAGTCTGCCCCTAGTCAGCTTAATTGCCGGTATTATGCTAGCCAATAATACCTGTGACTTGGAAGTGGATATCCGTAACCACCGATTCACCCTAGTATATTACCTAGGCAAAGCGCGAGCGCTAGTCCTCTATACGGGCTTGCAAGTTCTGCCCTGGCTGGTCTTATTAGGCCTGGCCTTGACTGGGCGTCTGCCAGTCTGGGGCTTGGTGACTTTTGTTGGCCTGGCTCTCCACTGGCCTAAGGTCGCTAGCCTTCCGCGCTAAACAAGTTAAGCGCGAAACCTTCGTCCTGTCAGTCCAATCCTTCGTCTTGGTGGCCAGCCTCTATTGTGCCTGGTTGCTGCTGGGCATTTTCCTATAAAATATGCGAGCCACTATCCCTTTCCAGCAAATGGGATAGTGGCTCTTTTGATATGGGGGAGCAGTCAGGGATGATGGCTTGCGGAAGACAAAAAACAGTAAGCCATTTGGCTTACTGTCTTGCTAGCTTATTGCTTTTCTTTTACATATTGCTGGATGGCATCGCAGATATATTGGGCGGTGCCAGCCCCGAACTTATCGATGTTTTGTTTGAAGTCTGGATTCTGTACGTAGCCTTTGCCAATACTTGCGAACACCTCAAGCGGGCAGTCAAAGGCGTATTGGCACAAATGTTGATGCAGTTTTTCGGCTAAAGCGACATTCTCTTGAGCCGTGGCACTGATACCGTTTGCCAGGTTATCAGCAAAGGCAAAGAAACAATGATTGAAGCCATCTGCAATTTCTTGTTCTTTTCCTTTTTGTTTTTCAATCGCGGCCTCAATGACTTCCTTACCATACTTGTCCTTAGCTGCTTGTTCGTATTGTTGATTTTCATGGTAGGTGAATCCCTTAAATTTCTCTTGTGTTGACATTGTAATACTCCTTTCTTGAGACTCGATGGTCTTTTCCAATGTTTCAATCAGTGTCAGGAGTTTTTGTTTTTCTATCTGCATTAAATCCAGTTGCCGTCTCAGGTGATAGAGGACCTCGCTATCCTCTTCTTGGAGCAGTCCCTTGATCTTCTTCAGCGAAAATCCCAGGTGCTTATAGAATAGAATCATCTGTAAAAGTGAGAGATCGTCCTCAGAATAGTACCGGTAGCCATTCTCTCTCTTTTGAGGAGACAGTAGGCCAATCTCATCATAGTGGTGTAAGGTGCGCACTGAAACCCCACTTATTTTGCTCACTTCTTTAATCAAATACATGGACTTACCTCCTAACACACATTAATAATACACCCTAACCTTACGTCAAGGTCAACACCTATTTTAAAATAATTTTCTCCCTAGCTTGGATGACAAGTCCAAGTTAGGGAGTCCTTTTTGGGTGTGAGAGCCTATGCTATAATAGGATAAAAGGGGTGATAGGATGAAAGCAGGACGCCTTTTAGGAATTTTGCATTATTTGTTGGCTCATGGCCGGACTCCGGCCCGAGTCTTGGCCCAGCGTTTTGAGGTGACCGAGCGGACCATTTCGCGGGATATGGATGATCTATCGGAATTTGGTGTGCCGGTTTATGCCATTCAGGGCCAAGGGGGAGGCTGGAAATTGACCGGCGCTATGTCTTGCCGGCTGGACTGCTCCAAGAGCAAGAACAGAGCCAGATTCTGGCCGCACTAGAAGCCAGTCAGGCTGATGATGGACTCTTAGATAAGTTGCGGGCCCATTTCAAAGGCAGTCAAAAAGCCGACCACTGGCTCTTGGTGGACCAAACTACTTGGCATCAAAGCCCCCATCTGTCTCGTGACTTTGATCGGCTCAAGCAGGCTATTTTGGAGCGTCACTTGGTGACCTTCCGCTACTGTTCCAATCAGGGTATCTGGAGTCAACGTCAGGTGGAGCCAGCTCGGCTAGTACTCAAGCACTATCGCTGGTATCTCTATGCCTGGTGCCGGGAACGGCAAGACTTTCGCTATTTTAAGTTAAGTCGTATACAGGACCTCCAAGTCTTGACGCAAGGCTTTGATTCGGATTATAGCCACTTGGACTTGCCCCAGACCATGTCAGAGTCAGACTTAACTCCTGTCAGTCTACGCTTTGATGACCAGGTGGCCTATCGGGTCTATGATGATTTCGCTGGACTAGCGGTCAAAGATGACCAAGGCAGCCTACTAGTGCAGACCCAGCTGCCAATTAGTCAGGACCTGGTGGCTTACCTCTTATCTTACGGCCCCCATGTTCAAGTCCTGGCCCCTCGGTCACTAGCTCAGACAGTCCAGCATCAAATAAAAGAAATGTGGCAAAAAACTCAACCCTGACAGAAGATGTCGGGGTTAGCTTGCTATACTAGATATATCAAAGAGAAAAAGGAGGAAATATCATGACCTATGATGTCAAAAAAGCCGACCCCCTCTACAAGGCTAAGGAGACGCCAGCTCTAGTGACCGTGCCTAGCCAACGCTTCTTGCAGATGACGGGGCAGGGTGACCCCAATGAGGAAGGGGGCGCCTACAGTCAGGCGCTGGCCATTCTCTACGCTGTAGCTTACGCCCTCAAGATGTCCTACAAGACTGACTATGTCATTCCTGACTTCCAGCAATATGTGGTCGCGCCCCTGGAAGGCCTCTGGTGGCAAGAAGACCAGCTTCAAGGGCAAGTCGACTATAGTCAAAAAAGCAATTTTCACTGGCATGCCTTAATCCGAGTACCTGACTTCATCCGGCCAGAGGATGTGGCATGGGCCAAGGCGCAAGTCAAAGTCAAGAAAGATCTGGACTGTCAGGCGCTCACACTGGCTAGCTTGGACGAAGGTCTCTGTGTCCAGTGCCTGCACCTGGGGAGCTATGATAAGGAGCCTGCCACCATGGCTAAGATGCATGCCTTCATAGAGGCTTCTGGCTATGAGTTAGACTTCCAAGAGGACCGACACCACCATGAAATCTACCTGTCCGATCCCCGGCGGGTGGCGCCGGACAAGCTTAAGACGATTTTGCGGGTGCCGGTTAAGTCTAAGGCTATATAGTAAGAAAGAGCCCTTATCGCTAGGATAAAGGCTCTTTTTCTATAAATCGATTTTCTATCGACTTTCGCTAGAGCTATCTGACGAATCGCTGGCTTGGTCAGAGGATTGGGGAGTCGGATGGTTTCTTCCATTCGCGGTTTTTTTGATTTGGGTGATGGCTAGCAGGGTCTCATCGGGAAGGGTCAGGCGACCTTGAGCATCGTAGACGAAGGTCAATTTAATCTCGTGGACGCGAGTTGGATATTCTAGGGGGACCCGGTGATTGCCATCGATATTCACCTCATTGATGGCATAATTCTTGAGCGCTCGGTTAATAAGGAGGCTAGCTGCTGGACTCTCAGGAAGGTCCTTTGTGTATTTAGCTCGCATTTTTTCAATGTAGGGCATAATCTCAGATTGGAAGTTGGGCGCATGTTGTAGCATGACTTCATACTGGTATTGATCGATATAGCGAACCTCAACGGATGCATTGACCGTGTCTCCGTCTATTTTGAGGTCTTTGATGGCAAATTTATTGGCGACCTGATGGGAGTCCACTATCACCTTAATGCTGTCACGTAGCTCCTTGCCCAGGGTGACTGGTTTGCCTAGAAAGTCGACGCTAAAGTCGGCATGGATAATATCGCCGTATGCCTCCTTCAGGGCAGCATACTAAGTTCGGTCAACTTATCATATAAGGCTTCATCATCCATTTGCACTAAATCAGCCCGTTTAGGGGCACCAGAATTATAGTAAAAGGCTTGGAGGGCGAAGCTAACATCTTCACGTACCTGGTCTTCAGTTCTTGGCGCCGGATGGAGGGTAAGGGTGGTGGCAGGAAGGGCGTCGAGGGGTTCTTCAATATTGGTGAAGTCTTTATCACGGATATTAATGAATCGAGGCGCTGCTTGGACCATAGGACTGGCTAGACAGGTTAGGGCTAAGCCAGCTAGCAAGACTTTTTTGAGTGCTTTCACAGGATCACTTCCTTTGTAATAAATATGTTAGGATAATGATACCATAATAGGATGGGCTTGTCTTCCCTTTCAGTGCATTTTGTGGCGAAAATGGTGTAAAACTAGTAGGTGATAAGACAAGAATGGAAGTGACTGTATGAAAGCAATCCGTCTCATGGACGTTGTAAAATATACCAAGGCCATCGACTATACGGCCAAAGATCGTCAGATTTCAATCACCAGCGTCGAATTTGATGCCCGCAAGGTGACGCCTGGCTCTCTATTCGTTCCGCTAGTAGGGGAGCGACAGACGGCCATTCCTATATTCAACAGGCTCTCGATAATGGGGCCGTGGCGACCCTCTGGTCCGCAGACCCAGCTCAGGCGCCGAGTGATGACCTAGCAGTGGTCTTCGTAGATGATACCCTCCAGGCTTTCCAAGACTTGGCTAACTTCTACCGTCGGGACCTTAATCCCATTGTGGTAGGGGTAACGGGTTCCAACGGCAAGACCACGACCAAGGACATGACCGCCATGGTTCTCCAAGCCAAGTACCGGGTTCACAAGACTCAGGGGAACTACAACAATGAAATCGGCCTGCCTTATACCTTACTTCAGATGCCAGAAGACACCCAAGTGGCGGTCATCGAGATGGGCATGTCCGACTTCGGTGAAATTAAGCAACTAAGTGAAATTGCCCAGCCTGATATTGCGGCCATTACCTTGATTGGTGAGAGCCACCTGGAATTTTTGGGTTCCCGTGCGGGGATTGCTCAAGCCAAGTTGGAGATTTTATACGGCCTCAAGCCAAATGGCGTTTTGCTCTATCCAGCTAATGAGCCACTGATTGAGTCCGAAATGCCTGAAATTGATCAGCCAATTTACCTACGTTCCTTTGGCTTCACAGACCATGCGGATGCCTTCGCCTATGACATGGTGGAGGAAGTGGACCGGACCTACTTCAAGACCAATCTGGAACCTAATGTCACTTGCACCATTCCAGTCCTAGGGGCCTACAATGTCAGCAATGCCCTGATTGCCCTTAGCGTGGCGGAACTATTAGATGTGCCACTAGAACAGGCAATCTTCCAATTAGCTAACTTCCAGTTGACGGCTAACCGCCTAGAATGGTTGACCACCCACCAAGGGGCGCGCCTACTTAATGATGCCTATAATGCTAGCCCAACCTCTGTCTTAGCCGTGTTGAAGAGCTTGGCTGCCCTTAACTTGGCGCCTGGCCAACGCCGAATTGCCGTCTTAGGGGATGTGCGCGAACTGGGTGAAGCCAGTGCCCAACTGCACCGTTCCCTAGCCCAAGGCCTAGCGCCAGAAAGCTTTCGAGCGGGTTTACCTCTTCGGTCCAGAAATCGCTAGTCTCTACGAGGCCTTGCAAGACCGCTATGAAGCCAGCCACCTCTTCTACGAGCCAGCTGACCACAGCCGCTTAATTGCGCAATTGCAGGCTGATTTGACAGATAAGGACCTAGTCCTAGTCAAGTCTAGCTTCGGGACAGACCTCTTGCAGGTAGTCACTGCCCTAACTGGCAAGGAAACACACTAGAATAGAAAGAAGAGCGACAAGCAGGAGATGGCTTGTCGCTTTTTTTGCATAGGATGAAGGTGATAGGGGAGCCATTGGCTTAGCAATCCTATTGCATATAGGAAAGTAAAGTTGTACAATTATGGTAGCGTAACCATTTCTTGTCTAACTTGGATTTATGGGATATAGGTGCTATGAAAAATGAAAAATATTATCAAGTGGAATCTCCTATTATTTTTCTCAATATTAACCTGTTTTTCATCATATACAATGGCTCAGAGGGAGCAAGATGTTCACCTGCGCCAACTCTTCATGCTCCCTGATTCCTATCAACAATTCAGGGTGCCAAGCTATATCAAAGAGCCAGAAAAAAGAGCGCGACTAAAGCAAAAATTAGTGATGCTGAGCCAAGAATTTGATGTCAATCTTGTGGTCAGAATCAGTAATTTAAGTGCTACTTCATTTCAAGAAAGTTATCAGCAAAGAGATAGCTCGCGGATGAATTTTGATTATTTCATAACAAAATTGAATCGAAGTCAACTCTTAGAGCACCTAGAAATGAAGCCTCAAGCAGATGAGAGCTCGGGTCTTATCGCGTCAAGGGTATATAACCATGGGCATTTCTCTGTCTATCAGTTTGATCAATTAGAAGACCATTTTTATAGTCTGTTTCTTGAGACGGATAATCCCCAAACCTATTCGGCTTTCCTCAAGCAATTTCAATTAGCCTACAATGAGGTAATGGGGACAAACTATGGCTTGCAAGCCTTCCAATATAAGGGTGCCAAAGAAACTCTCCTAGGTAGAGATTTCAAACCTGCCATCAAAAGTATGATTTATGGTGCCATTATTTGGCTCTTACTCCTGATGGTCTGGCTACTCAGTAAGTCGAAAGAATTAGCTGTACTGAGAATGCATGGTTATAGCAGTCTTCATGCTTTGTGCCATCTTTGCCTTGATCGCGTAAGCCTTGGTTTTTTAATGACCAATTTGGCAGTTAATCTCTGGTTGATAAAAGATTTGAGCCGCTTAAATTTCCTATGGATAGGGCTGATTTACCTAGCTATCGCTTTGTTAGCTTGGTTGGTTATTGGCCTGCTCTCTTGGCTACCCATAAATTCTCTCTTGGGGCAATTGAAATTTAATCACTACTTTTTAATGCCTGTTATTGCCACTAAATTATTTGGTTTCTTTATTTGCTTTAGCCTGCTATTGCCAATTACGGGTTTGATGGCGGTCTATCGGGGAGGCGAGCATGACCCGTCTCTCAATAATTATGGAGTCCTCTATCCAGGGTTTCCTGGCAAGGACTTCTTTGCTGCGCGAGACGGGGACGACATCTACCGTGGTCTTTCTTTAGTTCCTTTATTTAAATATCTGGATCGCTTTAATTTAATTATCTTTGATACCAGTCAATTGGCTAGGCCTGGTTTTAATCAAGAAAAGCCATTCGGTAATCGTGTTATGGTAAATGAATATTACCTTCATAAGTATCCTTTGCTGACGACAAAAGGGCAGCCGATAAAAGTAGATACAGAGTCGCCTAAACGTATCGTAATAGTGCCTGACACACTCTTACCTTATCTCAAAGAAATTAGGGACTATTATGCAGAAAAACAGGAACTACGGAAGTGCTTGAACAAGATGTGGAAATCTACGTTCGCGATAGCAAGCAAGCCATTGTTGACCTCAATCATCCTGGTCGTAAGCTAGCTGAAGATGTGATTTTTCTGGTTCAGAAGTACAATGATTATGACCTCAATTGGTGGTATATAGGGGGAAATGGGCTGGAGTCTCGAGCTAAGATTGATATGACGATGATGACTGCGCAAGACTATAGGGATTTAAAGAATCTGCTCAAGGACTTGGCCCAAGATGACAATTTTGCCTACCTCCTGCCTATCTCCAAGGTCAAGGAAGAACGCTATAAATTAATTATTGGGGAAAGTGTGACCTATCTAAGTCAAATTGGCTTTGCCGTCTACTTGTTGTTTGGCATTACGCTGCTAACGGTCTTGTTATACACTAAAGTCTATGCTAATAAGATTGCCGTAAAATACCTTCATGGCTATTCCTTATCCCATTCCTTTGCTTGGCTTTATCTCATTCTAGCGATTCAAGCCCTCATCTACGTCTTGTATATTTTGGGGAATGGCATGGCGGGTGAGTTTTATCTGGCCCTTGCCTTAATGACTTTAGGTGAGTTAGCAATGATAGGATACAGTATTCGCTCTATTGCCAGACGTCGGATTGTCGATTACATTCAAGGAGGCGAAAATACATGATACACTTAGCCCATATGGATAAAAATTTTGGCCGACACCAGGTCCTTAAGGACGTCAATCTAGATGTTCCTGCACACTCCTTTACAGTTATTCATGGCAAAAGTGGTAGTGGCAAGTCTACGCTACTCAATATTTTAGGTCTTTTGACTCATTATGATGCGGGCCAATACCAACTGTTTGGACAGCCCGCACCTGCACCCTACAGCAGTCAAGCCATGAAATTGCGACGGGAAGCAATTTCCTATGTTTTTCAAAATTTCGCCCTTATCGACAATGAAAGCATCGAGCAGAACCTTAAGCTAGCCAGTCACTATCTGCCTAAGTCTCAAGCGAGCCGACAGGCCATGTTAGCGGCTTTAGAGGCAGTGAATCTCGACTTGCCACTTAAGACCAAGGTCTACACCATGTCAGGCGGAGAGAAACAACGCCTAGCTTTGGCTCGACTCAAATTGCGGGACAGTCGTCTCATTCTAGCCGATGAGCCAACCGGTTCCCTAGATGCCGAGAATAAGACGATTATCATCCAATTACTCAGATCATTTGCTGACCAAGGAAAGGCAGTGCTTGTCGTAACCCACGACCCAGATTTCTTAGAGGTAGCCGACTCAAGGATGGAGTTGAATTAGGCTAGGTGAGCTATGGCCTCCAGAGTCACGATTTCTAGGTAAGTCGGGATGTCATTTGCCTAGTCCTCTCAGTTGTGTTTCCCTCCTAGTCATGGTACACTAAGAGTTAGAGGTTACAACCATACAACGCGTTAACAAAGCAACATGTGTAACTTGACCGCTTGATGGCCGACGGATTCGGCATCGCCTAGCGGTCAATTTTGATGTCTTGATGACAAGATGCCACTGGAATCAACCCCAAAATTTTAGATAGAAAAGAGACGATATACCTTTGAAATTTACAGAACTTAACCTGATTCAGCCCTTGCTCGACTCACTAGCCGATATGGGCTTTGAAGAGCCAACCCCGATTCAACAACAAGCAGTGCCTGTGGCCTTAGAAGGCCAAGACTTGATTGGTCAAGCCCAAACAGGGACCGGGAAGACGGCAGCCTTTGGCTTGCCAATGCTCAATAAATTGGACAAGAATCAATCCGCCATCCAAGGCTTGGTGGTAGCCCCAACCCGGGAATTAGCCATCCAAGTACAAGAAGAACTCTACCGCTTAGGTAAGTACCAACGTGCCCGTATTTATGTGGTCTACGGGGGTTCTTCCATCGGTAAGCAAATCGAATGGATCAAGCGTAATCAACCACAAATCGTGGTCGGGACGCCAGGCCGTATTCTAGACTTGATGCGTCGTAAGGCACTTAGCCTCAAGCATCTCAAGACCTTAGTCTTAGACGAAGCCGACGAAATGCTCAACATGGGCTTTATTGAAGACGTCAAGGAAATCGTGGCGACCACGCCAGCTTCACGTCAGACCCTCTTGTTCTCAGCGACCATGCCACCTGAAATCCGCAGCCTAGCAGACCAATTCCTTAAGGAACCTGCTCACGTCAAGATTGAAGCCAAGCAAATGACTGCTGACTTGATTGAACAATTCTTCATCAAATGCCGGGATGACGAGAAGTTTGATATCTTCACTCGCTTGTTGGATGTTCAGATGCCAACACAAGCAATCGTCTTCTGCCGTACTAAGAAGCGGGTTGACGAAGTGGCACGGGGCCTCAGCCTGCGCGGCTACAATGCTGAACTCATCCACGGTGACATTCCGCAACAGAAGCGGACTAGCGTCATCAACGCCTTCCGTCAAGGTCAGGTAGAGCTCTTGGTAGCGACTGATGTGGCGGCGCGGGGCTTGGATATTTCCGGCGTAACCCACGTCTACAACTATGATATCAGTCAGGACCCAGAATCTTACGTTCACCGTATTGGACGTACAGGCCGTGCCGGCAACGAAGGCATGTCCATCACCTTCGTGACGCCAGCAGAAATGTCTTACCTACGCGTTATCGAAGATTTGACCCGCAAACGTATGCAACCAATGAAGCCGCCAACCTTGAAGGAGGCGCAAGCAGGTCAGGTTCAATCATTGATTGATCAGCTTAATGAGACCTTGGAAGCCGGCGATGCTGATGAGCACCGCAACACGGCCAAACTCCTGCTCAACCACTATCAGCCTAACGACTTGGTAGCGGCTATGTTAGGGCAAATCCTGTCTAGCAACAACCAAGTAGAAGTTCAAATTTCACCACAAAAACCATTGCCAAATGCCCACCGCAAATCCGGTGGTTACAAGACTGGCAAGGGCGGCGGCAACGGCCGTCGTGGTCATCACGGTAAGAAGCGGGACTTCCACAAGGACCGTGGCGACCGTCAAGACCATGGTCATAAGGAACGTTTTGACCGCAAGGACAAGCGGCCACGTTCAGCTGCTAAGCCTGTAGGCAAGCCTAAGGCCGACGGCAGCAAGAAACAATATACCATTAAAAAACGAACCAACTAACCAGAGAATAAGCCCAAAGGAGCGTGGCGATCGTGCGTATTGGAACTGACATTATTGAAATCGACCGAATTCAAGAAGCAGTGGCGCGGTCGCCACGCTTTGCCTCTAAGGTCTTGACGGCAGAGGAATTGGCTCGCTATGAGGCCATGAAGGAGCATCGGGCCCTCGAATTCTTGGCCGGCCGCTTTGCCGCCAAGGAAGCCTATGTCAAGGCCTTGGGGACAGGCATTGGTCGGATTCGCTTCACCGATATGAGCATTGCCAACAAGCCATCGGGTGCGCCATATTTTGCGGTGGCCCCCCTGACGGCAGGCGTCCAGCTCAGCATCAGTCATTCGGACCACTATGCCACGGCCACCGTCCTGATTGAGCAAGACGAAGCCAGCTTGCAGGCGGCTTTGGATCAGTATTTGACTAGAGAAGATTAGAGTAAAAGGTAGGAAAGTCTTATGTCACAAGCCAGTGAACACCGCCCAACAGTGGCGATAATTAATCTCAATGCAATTCAACACAATGTGAGGGAAATGAAGCGTCATCTGGAGCCAGACCAGGCCCTCTATGCCGTTGTTAAGGCTAACGGCTATGGGCACGGGGCAGTTGCCGTCGCCAAGGCAGCCCTGGCAGCCGGCGCGCAAGGCTTAGCCGTTGCTACCGTTGACGAGGGGATTGAACTCCGTCAAGCCGGCCTCCTAGCCCAGCCTATCTTAATCTTGGGCTTGGTAGATCCTCGCGCCATCGCTGAGTTGGTCTACTATCGCCTGACCGTCATTGTCTCTGACCTAATCTGGTTCCAGGAAGCCTGGGCTCAGTTAGTGTCCAACCAACAAGAAAGCCTCTTGGATGATGCCAAGCTCAAAGTGCATCTGGCCTTGGATACGGGCATGGGGCGCATCGGCCTACGGACAGTAGAAGAAGTTCAAGCCTTCGCTGAGGGCATCCAGGCCTTTCCATGGGTCAACTGGGAAGGGGTTGATACCCACTTCTCAACTGCCGGAGGGGGCGACCCTGCCTATGTGGAGACCCAGTGGGCTAAATGGCAGGAACTGCTGACCGCTGTGCCAGACTCGGTCACTGTGCGACACTATGCCAACTCCGCTATGGGCGTGTGGTTCAAGCGTCAACCGGTTTCTTCCATTGAGCGCTTCGGCATCTCCATGTATGGTATGCATCCTAAGGATGAGCGTTCTAGCCTGCCCATTGATTTGCAGCCAGCCCTCCAATTGATTTCGGAAATTGTCTACGTCAAGCAAGTGGAAAAGGGCAGCAAGATTTCCTACGGGGCAACCTATGAAGCCCAGGAAGATGAGTGGGTTGCGACCATTCCAATCGGCTATGCAGACGGTTGGTTCCGCCACTACAAGGACATTCCTGTCTTGGTGGAAGGCCATGCCTGCCCAGTCCTTGGCGTCATCAATATGGACCAACTGATGATTCGTTTGCCGCATCAAGTGCCAGTGGGAACCACCGTTACCTTGATTGGTCAGGACCACCACTTGGAGAACCACGCAGCAGACTTGGCTCGCTTGGTTGGGACTATTTCCTATGAAATCTTCTGCGGGCTCAGCGATCGCATTCCACGGATTTACCTTCAAGATGAGGAAGGGGAGGACTAAGATGCTTACTGTTCATCAGCTGACCGTCGGGTCACTCGAGGAAAATACTTATGCAGTCGTCAATGAAGCTGGCCAGGCCCTCTTAATCGATCCAGGGGCTGACGCGCCTAAGATTCTGGACTGGATTGAGTCCAAGGGTTGGGCGCCACAGGCCATCCTTCTGACTCATGCCCACCACGATCATATCGGGGCGGTGGATGCAGTGCGGGACCGTTATGGCATTCCACTCTATATGCATCCAGTGGAGTCAGGCTTCCTCAATCAACCCGAACTCAACCTATCGGCGTACTGGGGCCAACCTTTTACGGCGCGTCCAGCAGAAGTCCTCTGGGAGGATCTAGGGGATAAGGAAGTGGCGGGTTTCCACTTCAAAGTGGTCTTCGTGCCAGGTCATAGCCCAGGCCATGTGGCTTATATTTTTGCTGAGGACCATTTCGTACTATCCGGCGATACCATCTTCGCCCAAAGCATTGGGCGGACGGACCTGCCAGGTGGCTCCTACATTGAGCTTATGCAGTCCATCCATCGGGAGTTGATCCAGTTGCCAGAAGACTATGTCCTCTATCCAGGTCACGGCCCGGCTGTGACCGTGGGCGAGTCCTTGGCGACTAATCCTTATTTTGAAGTCTTTCGCAATTTGTTTAAGCATCGGTTTGAAGAATAAAATAGTTGAAGGGGTGGTTGGGACTGACCCCAAAAAGTGAGAATTAAATAAAAACACCTCCAAGTTGGATTTGGTACAATATAATCAAATGCACATGGAGGTGTTTTTATTTAATTCTCATTTACGGGGGTCAGTGCCAAAGGTTATGAAGTTTGGGCAAGAAAACACAATATCAAAACAATGGCTGATTCAATAATTAAAGCTTAGAGAACAAGGAATTAATTCAATTACACAACTCGATGATCTAATCAAAAAATCTGCCGATGATAGACAAGTCTTGTTAGATAAAATAAAGATAATTGAAGAAGTTAAGTGGATTAACAAGATACTAGATCATACTTCAGGAAAACTGGCCGTTATTGAATGGACAAAAGAAGATCTTTGTGGTGATAAACTTTATCAGATATAGGAGGAAAAATGAAGAAAACTAAAGTTGCCTTTGTGTGTGTTCACAATTCATGCAGAAGTCAAATCGCTGAAGCACTGACAAAAGAAATTTGCAGGAGATTCTATAGAGGTATATTCTGCAGGAACAGAATTAAAGGATCAAATTAATCAGGATGCAGTAAGACTTGTCAAAGAAATATATGCAATTGATATGGAAGAGACCCAAAAGCCAAAACTTTTAGATGACATTCCTGAAGTGGATTATCTTATTACAATGGGATGTAATGTCGTTTGTCCTATTTTACCTTACACTGTTAAAAAAGATGATTGGGGACTTGAGGATCCTAGTGGAAAAAATGATCAAGAGTTTATTAAAACAATTAAGGAGATTGAAAGTAAGGTTCATAAATTAATAGAGGAAGTTGAGGCAATTTATTTTCGTGTGGAATTATAAAAAGGAGTCATCACTTGATGAACTCCTATTTTGAGGCTATATAAGTTGCAGTTTTCTTATATGTATAACGATAGATTAGTGGATTCTCATCTAAGGTGCTTATGTCGAAAATGAAGAAGTGATCACGGTTATCTCTAGCCTTTTCCTTATTGAGGACAAAGTAATTCTTACGAGAAGTTGCCATTGTTTTGAGGATATCATCAGTCAGAAAGGTCAATGGAATATTCATGTTGGAGTAGCGGTAGAAGTCACGTTCAAAATCTTGGTAGCTCTCGCTGTAATAGTCCATTTGTAGGTGATTACGCTGAAATTCAAGCTGATTCATAGAGCACCTCCTCAACAAGTTCAATACTAATAATGTTATGTACTTAAAGTCTTATGCAGATTGGTTATTTTGTTATTAGAATTGGGTACTCCAAGTCTTTTTTTATTCACTCAAAAAAACACTTGAATTAATTAATGAAAAGGGTTATACTATGTTCAAGCAAATACTTGAATGATATTGGGGTGAGAATATGATTAAAAAAGATACTTGTGAAATTTATTATTATGACGAAGAAAAGGTCAATCAAATACAAGGTAATTTACAGACAGTAGATATTTCTAGTGTTGCCCAAATGTTAAAAGCTATTGCAGATAAAAATAGAGCAAAAATTACCTATGCATTGTGTCAAGATGACGAACTGTGTGTGTGTGATATTGCAAATATTATAGGTGTTACGGTTGCAAATGCCTCTCATCACCTGCGAACGCTCCATAAGCAAGGGATTGTTAAGTTTCGAAAAGAGGGAAAACTTGCATTTTATTCATTAGATGATGAGCATATCAGACAAATTATGATGATTGCATTGGCACTTAAGAAAGAGGTGAAGATCAATGTCTAGTGGGAAAGCAAAACAGTTCGAAGAAGAAATGAAAGCCTATCGTGTTCAAGGTTTACTTGTACTAACTGTGCAGCCATTTTTTTGAAAAATAATGTTAAAAGAACTTCCCGGTGTTCAGGATGCGAAAGTAAATTTCGGAGCATCTAAAGTTTATGTTAAAGGGACGACAACCATTGAAGAATTAGAAAAAGCAGGAGCATTTGAAAATTTAAAAATTCGAGATGAAAAAGAACAAAGGGTAGAAGGAGAACCTTTTTGGAAGCAGAAAGAAAACATTAAGGTATATATATCAGCTCTTTTACTTGTAGTTAGCTGGTTCTTAGGAGAGCAGTATGGTGAAGAGCATGTTCTACCGACAATTGGTTATGCAGCGTCCATTTTAATCGGTGGATATTCGTTATTTATTAAAGGTCTCAAAAATTTAAGCAGATTAAATTTCGATATGAATACGCTTATGACTATTGCCATTATAGGAGCTGCAATTATTGGTGAATGGGGTGAAGGGGCAACCGTTGTTATCCTATTTGCGATTAGTGAAGCATTAGAGCGTTATTCAATGGATAAAGCACGTCAATCTATTGAATCTTTAATGGATATTGCCCCAAAAGAAGCGTTAATTCGACGAGGCAATGAAGAAATGATGATTCATGTTGATGAGATTCAAGTTGGAGACATCATGATAGTTAAGCCCGGTCAAAAGTTAGCAATGGATGGAATAGTGGTTAAAGGTACATCGACATTAAATCAGGCTGCGATTACAGGTGAAAGTGTTCCAGTAACGAAAATCACAAATGATGAAGTATTTGCAGGAACCTTGAATGAAGAAGGGTTACTTGAGGTTAAAAGTAACAAAACGAGTTGAAGATACCACTCTTTTTCAAAAAAATCATTCACTTGGTAGAAGAAGCCCAAAGCAGAACGGGCCCCCTCTCAAGCGTTTGTCGATAAATTTGCAAAATACTATACACCAGCTATTGTCATACTAGCTCTTTTAATTGCAGTAGTTCCACCATTATTTGGCGGAGACTGGAGCCAATGGATTTATCAAGGATTAGCTGTATTAGTGGTTGGTTGTCCTTGTGCCTTAGTAGTCTCAACTCCAGTTGCTGTGGTTACAGCAATAGGAAATGCAGCGAAAAAAATGGTGTATTAATTAAAAGGTGGTATCCATTTAGAAGCAGCAGGACACTTAAAAAGCGATAGCCTTTGATAAAACAGGAACATTAACCAAAGGGATTCCAGCTGTAACAGACATTGTGACATATGGTAGAAATGAAAATGAATTAATAACCATAACATCAGCCATTGAAAAAGGATCGCAGCACCCTCTTGCTTCAGCGATTATGCGAAAAGCAGAAGAAAATGGATTAAAATTCAATGAAGTAACAGTAGAGGATTTTCAATCCATTACAGGTAAAGGCGTTAAAGCCAAAATAAATAATGAAATGTATTATGTGGGAAGTCAAAAATCTTTTTGAGGAATTACACGGAAGCATTTCAAGCGATAAAAAGATTGCCGATATGCAAACTCAAGGTAAAAACGGTGATGGTGTTAGGAACAGAAAAAGAAATTCTTTCGTTTATTGCCGTAGCCGATGAAATAGAGGAATCGTCTAAAGAAGTTATCGGCAAGTTGAACAATATGGGAATCGAAACAGTGATGCTAACAGGCGATAACCAAAGGACGGCAACAGCCATCGGAAAACAAGTTGGTGTTTCGGATATTAAAGCTGACTTACTTCCAGAAGATAAAGCTTAATTTTATTAAAGAACTTCGAGAAAAAAACATCAAAAGTGTGGGGATGGTCGGAGATGGCGTGAATGATGCTCCAGCCCTTTGCGGCATCTACCGTTGGTGTAGCAATGGGTGGTGCTGGAACTGATACAGCTTTAGAAACGGCTGACATCGCCTTAATGTCTGATGATTTGAGTAAATTGCCATATACAATAAAATTAAGTCGTAAGGCTTTAGCAATCATCAAGCAAAACATTACCTTCTCTTTGGCGATTAAATTAGTGGCATTACTTTTGGTCATGCCCGGTTGGTTAACACTTTGGATAGCGATATTTGCTGATATGGGAGCAACTTTACTTGTAACATTAAACAGTTTACGCTTATTGAAAATCAAAGAATAGGTTCTAAAATGGGTGTCAACAATCGGGTGCGATCATTGAAAACAATGTTATGCTTCAAAAGGGATATTAACAGGAAATATACAACTAAAGGACGCTTTAACTGAGCAACGGAAAAAGCCAAATTTCTCAATTGATGTTGAGAAATTTGGAGAATGTTTATACGATTAGTAAAGTTGGCGAAAATAATAAAGTTATTAATCTCATGGAGTATTTGAACTTGCAAAAAAATATTTATGAGTCATTGTACTGACCCCAAAAAGTTAGACAAAAAATATTATTGAAAGGATTTAGTTCTATACTGAACAGGACTATGTCCTTTTAGTTTTGCTTTAATGCGTTTATTGTTGTAGTAAAAAATATACTCGGTAATAGCTTGCTCCAGTTGATCCAGAGACTTGAAATTTTTCTCAAATCCGTAAAACATTTCTGTTTTCAAGATACCAAAGAAGGACTCCATCATGCCATTATCTATGCTGGTTCCCTTGCGAGACATGGATGGACGTATGCCTTTACTGGCAAGAACAAATTAAATGTACCGCATATTTATCTTTCAATTCTTCCACTAACTATACAACTACTTGAGGCGACACTTCCTTTCCAATTCCTTGTATTTTTTTAATATTTCTAATTCAACTTCTTTTCTTTTTAGTTCTAATTTTAATTGATCGATTTCTGAAAGTTCAGCCATTCCTTTTTCGTAAGAATATTGTTTTCCTATCTGTTGGTGGAAACGATGAGTTTCTCCATTTTTATACCATCTAAACCATGTTTCTACTTGAGTTTCATTTTTTTATGTTTAACTCCTGCATTATTTGTTTTGTACTATATCCCTGTAATTTCATTTCTACGGCTTTATTCTTTGTATCGACAGAATAGGCCACACGTTTTTTAACCATAAAAAGACACCTCCATGTGCATTTGATTATATTGTACCTAATCCAACTTGGAGGTGTTTTTATTTAATTCTCATTTACGGGGGTCAGTGCCGTGAGCATGCCCACCCTTTTTATGAAGAAGGCCGATTGGGCTGGCTTCAAACAAATAAGAGCCTCAAAAGTTGGACCTAGGATCCAGCTTTTGAGGCTCCTTCATACTTTACAGGCCTTAATTTCTAGCCTATATTCTTCTCGATACAAATCTGCCTGTAGGGCATACAAGTCAGCATAGTAGGCGTTATGCTGAAGTAACTGGTCGTGGTGATCAAAGCCGACGACTTGGCCGTCTTTTAGGACTAATACCTTATCGGCTTTTTTGACCATGGCCAAGCGGTGTGTGACAAAGAGAACAGTCTTGTCTTCCGCCAGTTCAAGAAACTTGGTGACAAGTTGATTCTCTGCGCGTGCATCTAAGGCAGCAGTTGGCTCATCGAGGATGAGAATGGGTGCTTGAGAATAGAAGGCACGTGCCAAGGCAAGTTTTTGCCATTGGCCGCCCGAAAGCTCGCGGGAATCTTCAAAACGTTTGCCTAGGGTTTGGTCCAAGTGTTAGCAAGTCGCCTTCTTCAATTCCGCCACGTTGCAGGCTGGCTTGCAAGGCAAGGGGGTCATCGACTTGGTCAATTCGTGATAAGGCCACATTCTCTCGGACCGTCAGGTCAAACTTAGCGAAATCCTGGAAGACGGCGCTGAACTGTTGCCGGTAGTGGTCGATATCTAAGTCCAAAATATTATGGCCATCAAATTGTACCTGACCTTGATCCGCCAGATAGAAGCCTAACAAGAGTTTGATTAAGGTAGACTTTGCCGGCCCATTTTTCACCGACCAGGGCGATTTTTTGACCACGTGCTATGTCAAAGCTGACCTGGGACAGGGTGGCTTTATCTGCGCCCTGGATAAGTGAAGCTGACATTTTGAAATTCGAGTGAGTCAAATTCACTCGGAACTTCTTGATTTCCAAAACTGGTTTCTTCCTCAAGTTCCAAGAAGTCAAAGAAATTAGACATATAGAGGAGCGTATCATAGAGCAAGCTCGAATCCTCTACCAAGCGGCTGACACCTTGAATGGTGTAGGTGATAGCAGTCGCAAAAATCATAATAGCGCCCACGGCGAAGAGTCCGGACTTGACCCCTTGAACAAGATAGGCAAAGCTCAGGACGCTGACAAGGCCAGTCACTACCAAAAAGGCAGTTGAGAGCCAGAGCTGACGCCGTCGGTTGCCTTGAACTGCGGAGCGTATTTGGCTGAAAATTTGCCGATACTTATTTTGGAAGTAGCCATGCAAATGATAGAGACGTACTTCCTTGATATAGTCTGCCGTCAGCACAACACTCGCGTAGTAGCTTAGTTTGCGCGAATCCTCACTGTTGGCAACTAGGGTTTCAAAGGCCTGTTGCTGAATCCGATAAGCCATCAGACCTTGAGGAATCAGCACCATGATTAAGATCACCGCAATCAGCCAATGGAATTGGCTGAGGAGGGTGAACATGGAAATCACCAAGAGGGCATTGCTGATGAGACTGGTCCCGAAAAACTAGCAGATTGACTGGACGCCAACTGGCTTCAGAACTGATTAAATCAATTTTATTGTAGAAGTCATGGTCTTCATACCAAGCCAAGGTCTGAATAGATTCCGCCTTTTTCATTATCTGATCATTAAGGGCAAAGGTTAATTGGTCAGTCAAGCGCCCCTGTAAATAAAGGTTGAGAGGGGTCATGGCATTGCCCAGTATAAAAGCTAGCCCCCAAGCTAATAGGAGCCAGACTCCTTCTTGGCTACCACTTGCCAGTTCGTTCATGAGCTGGTTAATCAGATAGAGCGTCAGGGAAGGCAGTAAGGCTTGTAGGGGAATAGTAATCAAAAGCCCCAGAGCTAAGCCACCCGCTGCCTGCCAGACAAAACGAAGACTGCGGTAGTAGAGCGACATATAGGATGTGAAAGTAGAAAATAGGCTCATAAATTATAGGCTCAAGCAGCTTATAGCGCTTGAGTCAGGTTCCCTGAGTCGTAGGAGTGATTGGGGAAAGAGTAGCTTTCAGATAGACTAGCCACATCCTTACTAGTATGAAATGCTACCTTTCCCATTGTTTGTTTGAGTCACTGAATCTTTACCCCAAATCATGTTAGCCAAAGGATACTTTGAGTCATGATTAAGGAATCCATAGAAAGCAAAATTCGACATGCATAAACCTCCGTTCATCGTGATGACTATTATAAGTGTTGATCGATGACGACTAGCATTGTAAAATCAGTTTAAGGCACATCCTTTGTTTCAAGGAAGTGACCTAGTTAAATTGAGTCATGGGTATCACTTCTTTCAAGTAAGGCTTGGGAGTCAGATACATAGGTTTACTAGTATTATACAAGGGAAAGTTAGAAAGTCAAACCAATTTCTAGTATTACTCTAATTATATGTGTATATAATTAGAGTAAAAAAGAGAGAGTGACTGAGAAATCATTCAGGTTAAAAGCCAAGCTTAAGGTAGCTCAGCTCTACGTTAGACAAAAAGCAGTAAATCGTAAGTGATTTACTGCTGATTGCCTTTTTGGGCGCTATTTAGATTTATCAATTTCCTTGGCTATTTTGCTCTTTCTAAGTTTCCTCTTTGCCACCTTACTTAAGAGAACCAGGGGATTGAGGCTGTATGATAGTTGCCAGTGAAAGTAGTTGATCCACTCTATGAGGGCGAACAGCCAAAGGACTATTGCTATCAGGCTAACTGGCCAGGAGTTGAACTCAATTAGGATGAGTGGGATGCTGAGGGCTAATAGGATGAGGTCTACTTGTCTGAGCAGGCCATAAATTGGGCCTGTCTGCTTGATCGCAAAGTTGGGTTTGCGAAGGCGCTTGATCAGAATCCACCAATAAAGGGAACCTTGTAGCAAGATAAGGCTGACTAGCAGGAGGGGGTAGGCGATGACAATCTGGGCTTGTGGTGTGACCAAGTATTTTTTGAAGAGGAAGAAATTGAGCCAGAAGACGGCAAGGGCAACTAATTCGCCGCTGGCCAGACTATAGAGTTTTTGCTTGATATGACCTTTCACAGTATGCGCCACCTCCCTTATCTTAAATTCTAAAGGGCTTAGGAGCCAAATACAAGTTTAATTTAAAAAAGGGCTTCCAAAATGCTTGGCACTGGTGTATAATGAAAAAAATATTAAAGCAAGAGGTGAATTTAATGAAAGAAACTAGGTCCCTTAACGTCAATTCCCTCAATAGCACTGGCTATTATTGTTCTTAATTTATGGTATCTAGAGAGTTAGGAGGAAAAACTATGAACCAAACGCACTATACCCTAGCAGCCCAACGTCAGTACGCAAGCAAGCGGACCTTATTTTATTCACTTCTAGCAACTTTCATGTTAGTCTTATCCCTTGTCACGCCTAGTCTAGTCCTGGCTCAGTCTAATGCCTTGTCAGGTACTTATCTAGCGCAATCTGCCCATCTCATTAAGAAGGTTAGCGTCACGGAAACCGGTATGGAACTTGAGATTGATGCTGAGCAACTAGCTAAGCAGGGTCAAGCCTTCCAAACTTTAATGACCGTCAACCAGCGAGCGCTAGCTAAGAAGATCAAGCCCGGCATGACTAGCCAGGAAATCGAGAAAGTTCGCCAAGAATTGGGGCTGGATGTGGCCGCCTATCAGCAGGCCTTAGGCCAAGAAGTAGAACCAGATAAGATGGTAGAAGTCCTGGAGAATCAAGTGTCCGGTCTTTATGCCCATGTCAGAGAGACAGGGACCATCTATCTGCGGCTAACTAAACCAGAACTGAGCCAGTCAGAAGGCACTATTCGGGTTCGCCTACTGGGTGAAGAAGTCCTGACCTTGACTGAGGTCTCAGATCAGGGGCTTTAAGTTGGATCAGGTTTCCTTCGTTAAGGAATAATCTCTTAAGCACCTTGCCTGAGGGCAGGGTGTTTTTGTCTTTGGGAAGGCCTTTTGGACTTGCAGTTGCTACTTTATCCCGCTACAATAAAATGAGAAGACATAAGGAGGCCGGTCATGACATTTCCAGCAGGATTTCAAGCAAAATATTTAGCCCTATTAGGCCAAGAGGAGGGGCAGGCCTTCCTAGATTCCTTTAAGTTAGAAGCGGAGTCCGGCTTCCGGGTCAACCCTCTCAAGGCTAGTCAGTCAGCTTTGCCTGAATCAGCCCAGCCTATGCCGGGCACTCCTTGGGGCTACTATGGCAAGGTGGCAGGCAGCTCGACCGCCCATGTGACGGGCTTGGTCTACTCTCAGGAGCCAGCCGCTCAAATGGTGGGCCAGGCAGCTGCACCCCAGCCAGGGCTCAAGGTCCTGGACTTGGCAGCAGCTCCTGGGGGCAAGTCGACCCATTTGCTGTCATACTTGGATAACAAGGGTCTCTTAGTAGCCAACGAAATTCACCCCAAGCGCAGCAAGATTCTGGCTGAGAACCTGGAGCGCTTCGGGGCTCGCAATGTGGTGGCAACCAATGAGTCGCCAGATCGCTTGGCCCAGGTCTTTCCGGCTTACTTTGACCTGATTGTGCTGGATGCGCCTTGCTCGGGCGAGGGCATGTTCCGCAAGCAGGCTGAGGCTATGGACTACTGGACGCCGGAATATCCTAGCCAGTGCGCGGCGCTACAACGAGAAATTCTGGAGCAGGCGCTACTCATGCTCAAGCCGGGTGGGACCTTGGTTTATTCGACCTGCACTTGGGCACCTGAGGAAAATGAGGACATCGTGGCCTGGTTGCTGGAACATTATCCGCTGACCTTGCTTGAGGTACCTAAGCTCAACGGCATGGTGCCGGGCCTGTCTTATCCTGAGACGGCCCGCATGTATCCGCAACATTTCCGGGGCGAGGGGCAGTTTGTGGCCAAGTTCTGCTATGAGGGGCAGGAGACTGAAAGCAAGTCCCGTAAATTCAAGCCACTCAAAGCCAAAGTGACGGCTGAGCAGCTCAAGCTCTGGCAGGACTTTGCAGCCAGTCATCTGACTGTGACCTTGCCGGGCGTCCTCCAGACCTTTTGGCGACCATCTCTATCTCTTGCCAGAGGGTCTGCCGGATTTAGGCAAATTACGGATTGCCCATAAGGGTCTGCATTTGGGCGAATTCAAGAAAGAAAACGCTTCGAGCCTAGCTTCGCTCTGGGCTTGGCACTGCGCCGGATGAGACGGTCAGTCAGGTGGCCCTGTCCGAAGAGCAAGTCACCCGCTACCTAGCCGGCGAGACGGTCGATTTGGTAGAGGGACAAGCCAAATGGTTGGTACCAAGTCCTAGCGGGCGGCAACGGCCTGAGGCTTCGCCAAGGTCACCGGCCGAGTGCTCAAGAACTACTATCCAAAAGGCCTGCGCCTTCGCCGCAACTGAGTGGAAACAGGGAGAAGGCCGGGAGCTAGTGGTCCACTCTTTTGGTGGACCACTAGCTCGGGACGAAAACCCGGAAAAGGGCGCAAACTGGGTCAAAGCTGAGAGCCAGTGGTCCACTCTGCTGGGTGGACCACTAGCTCAACGAGAAAGCCTGAAGAAGGCTCAAACTGGGTCAAAAGCTGAGAGCCAGTGGACCACTCTGCCGAGTGGACCACTAGCTCGGCGAGAAAGCCTGAAGAAAAGGCTCAAACTTAGTCAAAAGCTGAGAGCCAGTGGACCACTCTGTCGAGTGGACCACTAGCTCGGGCGAGAAAAGCCTGAAAAGGGGCAATCTGAGTCAAAAGCTGAGAGCCAGTGGACCACTAGCTCAGAGAGGAGCCTTGAAAAGGGCTCAAGCTGAGTCAGCTCATAAGCCAAGAAGAAAACACACAAAAAGCGAGGCAGCACTGGGCTGGCTCGCTTTTAATTTGGCTATAGAGAGATTATTCAGCTTCTGCGTCTGAGGCTGGAATAATAGAGGTTGGGATTTCGTCGATGGTGCCGAAGTACCAATCAACAGAGTCGCCGGCTTTGAGGACTTGAGTTTTAGCCCCGTGATCAGCCACTTGGCCGTTTAAGAGGTAAACCCAGGTATTTTCGCCGTCGTTAATGTTGTCGAAGAAGTTGTCGATGACTTGTTCTTCTTCATTGTATTTGAAGCGGATTTCCTTGTTGGATTCCATCGCTTCGAAGACGGTCTTACCAGCAGCGTTTGGTACATCAAAGCTACCGATGATTTCGCCGTGTACATAGAACTTGAAGGTAACGGTGGTAGATTTTTCTTCGCCAGAAGCTTTGGATTCGCTACTTTGGCTTTCGCTAGAAGTGCTAGCGGAAGAGCTAGAAGCAACAGAAGAGCTAGATTCTGAAGATGAGACAACTTGGGCAATGTTAGAGCCAGATACTTGTGGACTTGGTTGGTTGCCCTTCAATACCCCTGATAAAATAGCCCACAAGGCAATAATAATCGCAATTAAGAAGACAATCGCCGCAAGTACAAGTGCTAATCGTTTGTTTTTCATACGATCCCTCCTGATTAAGTGTAGTTACCTATACGTTACCAAGAATCAGGCGAAAAGTCAAATCTTTCGCAATTGTAACCGGATTAGCTAGCATATTATTTCCGTCTTGACGGGCTTTTGGTTATAATATAATGAAGGAAATATATCATGTCAAAAGGAGTGCCGTCATGAGAGTAGAGACCCATTCAGCCCAAGACACCCAAGCCTTGGCAGCCAGCCTGGCTCCCGTCTTACCTGCAGGAACCTGGATTCGCTTGGAAGGGGATCTGGGGGCTGGCAAGACCACCTTTACCCAAGGGCTGGGCAAGGCGCTAGGGATTGTTCGGGCCATTAAGAGTCCCACCTATACCATTGTGAAAGAATATGACTTGCAAGGCCAGGCGGCACCTCGTCTCATTCATATTGACGCCTACCGCCTGGAAGAAGGGGGCGCCGATACGGTGGACTTGGCTTCCTATCGCCAGCAGGGCGACTTGGTCCTAGTGGAGTGGGCTCAATTTATCGAAACGGAACTCCCGACGGCCTATCTTGACCTGGCACTCTCATACGGTCAAGAGGTCGACGACCGGGTCTTGACCATCCAATGGGTGGGTGGCCAGGAGCCAGAATGGTTGAGCCAATGGAGCAAGGAGGTAAGCGACCATGCCAGATAAGCAGGATGTAGAAGTCATTATTCGCCAGGCAGAAGTCGGCGATGCTCGTGCTATTTTGGGTATGTTGAGCCAGATTCGCCAGGAGTCACCCTATGTGGTCCTAGCCGATAATTCCGATGATGTGGAGGCACAAGTGACCATCATCGAGCAATATGACCAGCATCCCCACGCCCTCATGCTAGTTAGCGAAGTGGATGGTCAGCTGGTAGGCTTTGCGACGGTTCAGCCTCAAGGACTGCCGGCGCAAGCTCATGTGGCCGAAATCGGGGTCTGCCTGATTGCCGAGTATTGGGGCTATGGCATTGGCTCCCTCTTAATGGAGACCATGCTGGACTTTGCCCAGGGGGTGGGACTGCGTGTCCTGCATCTAGAAGTCATTGCGGACAACCTGCCAGCTATCGGCCTCTATAAGAAGTTCGACTTCCAGGAGCGAGGTCGACTGACGCAACGCGTAGCCCGTGGCGGCCGCTACTACGATACCATCCTGATGGAACATGTCCTCAAGGATTCGGACCAGTAAATTATGTGAAAAGAGGTTAATTTATGGTGGATTTAGCCAAATTACAAGATGTCTTAGGGACTTTGACCATCAAAGCCAATGAACCCTTATCCAATTATACCTACACCAAGACCGGGGGGCCTGCTGATCTCTTAGTCTTCCCACGTTCTGTGGAGCAAGTCCAAAGGGTCCTAGCAGCAGTCAAGCAGGAGAACTTACCTCTCACTGTTCTGGGTAATGCCAGCAACCTCATCGTCAAAGACGGTGGCATCCGAGGGCCTGGTCATGATCCTAACCGACATGCAGGAGCTGGTCATAGAAGGCAACCAGTTGAAGGCAGCCAGTGGGGCGGCCTTGATTGAAGCTAGCCGTCAGGCAGCTGCTGCCGGGCTGACTGGCTTGGAATTTGCCTGCGGCATTCCGGGTTCCATTGGTGGGGCCATCTATGAATGCCGGCGCCTATGGGGGAGAAGTCAAGGACGTCATTAGCCAGGTGCAAAACCCGTGACGCGTGACGGCCAGCTCAAGACCTACGCGGGATCAGATTGCGACTTCAGCTATCGCCACAGTCGTTTCCAAGAAGGGGACGAGGTTATTTTAGGCGTCACCTTCGATTTAGCGCCAGGAGATCAGAGCACCATTGATAGCAAGGTGGCCGAATTGACCCACCTGCGTCAAAAGCAAGCAACCGCTAGAATATCCGTCTTGCGGTTCAGTCTTCAAGCGACCTGAGGGTTACTTTGCTGGCAAGCTCATTCAAGATGCTGGCCTGCAGGGCTACCAAGTGGGTGGGGCGCAAGTCTCAACCAAGCACGCGGGCTTCATTGTCAATGTAGACCATGCGACGGCTACCGACTACTTGGCAGTCATTGAACACATTCGTCTGGTGGTCTGGGCCCGGACTGGGGTCTTTATGGAGCCAGAAGTACGCATTATTGGCGAAGATTAGAAATTTGGGACAGGTTATAAGCCCTGTCCTTTTTGCTTGGCGTTATGCAAACTTAATCTAAAAAAATCGCAAATATCGTTGACTATTGGGCGGAGATGGTTCACACTAGAACAGTGAGATGAATTTATGAACAAAGGAGTGGGAGACTATGACCTGCCGAGTCATCAAACTGGCCGTGTTTGCCCCCCCATTAAGTGGGCATCTCTATCCCGTTCTGGGCTTGATGCAACCCTTATTAGATAACCCTAACTATGATATTACCGTCTATACAGGCGTGACCAAGCTGCCAGTAGTCCAGGCTTTGGGCTTTAAGTGCCAGGCCCTCCTGCCTGATCAACCAGATGTCTTCGACAACATTGCTTCGACCGATACTAAACTCAATGCCTCCACTCTCTACGGGCAGATTCAGGCTGCCATCACCATGTGTCAGGACCTCATGACCCAGGTAGAAGCCATTCTGAGAGAGACTCAACCTGATGTGGCCACCGTGGACTTTGTCTTCGCCCCCCTCGGCATGGTCTGCGATAAGCTAGGCCTGCCATGGTTGACGACCAACCCGACGCCTTTTTCAATCGAAAGTAAGACCGACGCACCTGCCTTCTTAGGCGGGCTCAAGCCACCTCTTAACTGGCGTCAAGCCTTGCGCAACCGTCTGGGGCGAGGTGCTGTCCATGGTTTCAAGCGCCTAGTCTATAGACTCTTTGTTAAGAAGGCCCTTAAGCGATTTGACCCCGTCATCTACCAGCAGTTTAAGCTCTATCGTGAAAATGGCGAAGAGGGCTTCTATTCGCCTTATGGCATTCTGGCTCTGGGTATGGAAGAATTGGAGTTCCGCAAGGACTTTCCTGCTCATCTGACCTGGTTGGGCCCGACCTATCCTAGAAACCATTAGCTGACTTCCAATTGCCAACCGACCTGCCAACGGTCTTAGTGACCAATGGGACTCTGCTACCTTGGGGCAAGGAATCCCTGTTGACCATCGTCAAGCGTCTGGCTCAGGCTCATCCGGATATTTGCTTTTTGGTGACGGCTGGCAGTGAAGCCCGCCAAGACCAACCGGTAGAAGCCATTATGGACAATGTCTACCGCTATCAGTACATTGATTACGAGGCGGTTCTACCGCATGTCGATTACGTCATCCACCACGGTGGGGCCGGCATTCTCTATGCTAGCATACGTCATGGCAAGCCGGCCTTGGTCATTCCTCATGACTATGACCAGTTTGACTATGCGGCGCGACTAGAATGGGCCGACGCCGCCTTGGTAGCTAGCCTCAAGCGGCCAGACTCCATTGAAGCGGGCTTTAACCAGCTCCTAAGTCGGACGGACTGGACTGCTATGAAGACCTTGCAAGGCCAGCTCCTGGCCTATCCGACCCAGGAGCGCTTAGAAGCGGCCATTGCCCGTGTCCTCAAATAAACTAGACTCAAAAGGTTGAAGCTTTTACTGCTTCAACCTTTTTGCTTTTGCCCACAAAAAAAGCCTGGGCCATAGCCCAGACTTGATTTGCATGATTAAACTTGCTCTTGGTAGTTGGTCTTGGTTTGGTTAAGCCAAGTGTAGACAACCCCTGATTAAGAGGCCACCACCTACTAAGTTACCAAGGTAAGAAATACCCCAGTGGCGGAGGACATTGACTAATTCAAAAGCCTTTAGCTCCTTTGAAAGGTGAGAAGAGCAGGATTGACATAGAAGCGAAGTTAGCTACCACGTGTTCGTTGGTCATGTAAACAAACATGAAGATCGCAGACAGCACTAAGCTTAGGCGTGCTGCTTGATCCTTAACTAAGACGAAGCAGAGAATGGCAATGTTAACTAAGACGTTAGCCACAATCCCTTCAAGGAAGACTTGGCCGTTGCCACGCGCCAGTTTCGTTTGGATAATGCCGACAATGGCTGAGTTTTCATTGAGGTTAGCGAAGGCTGCGGTGTTACCTAAGAGGTAGCCAGCGAACAAGGTCCCAACTAAGTTGAAGATGGAACAGATTAAGAGGACTTTGAGTGCTTTTTTCCAATCAATGGCCTTGCTGAAGGTCCCTGCAGTGAGGAACATCATGTTGGAAGTAGCCAGCTCCCCGTTGAGGAAGACAACGTAAGCCAAGCCAAAGGCGAAGATGAAGGCGAAGATGAAGCGGCCCAAGCTTGGGTGCAGGGTGTTGATTTGATCAGCAGCAACAGCCCCAGCTGCGGTTGACAAGGTTAAGAAGGCGCCGGCGTAAATAGAGCGCGCTGCGTAACGACCTAGGCTCTCTTCCAGAAGCGCCGCTTTCTTGGTGCAGGCTTTCTTAATAAAATCTACGAATGGTGATAATGACATATCTGACATGGTTTTCCCTCCAATAAAAGATAGTTTCATTATAGCGCATTTTGGGGGGCTTGATAAGTAGCTGAGGCAATAAAATGACAAATTTTCGACAGCCTTTTCATTTGGCTGAGCTTGTGCTAGAATAGGCCAGTAAATAAATTAAGTAAAGGAGTCTCTTATCTTGAGCCAACGCCGTCTCATCCTACCCAGCCTCATCGTCCTAACAGAGCTCGTAGGCCTAACCTTCAATCTCTATCCTAATAAATGGCACCAGTTAACCTACTATACCTTGCTATCCAATATCTTGGTCTTGGTCTTCTTCGCTTGGCTAGTGCTAGGCGGCCGACGCCATCCGCTAGCCTAACCCGTATCAAGGGGGCAGTGACAACGGCCATTCTCTTGACCTTCTTCGTCTACCTGGTCTTGTTGATGCCGACTGCGACGCCAGAGCAGTTCTGGCGGGTCCAGAACTTTGCCCTTCATTTTATTGCGCCAATTCTGGTCATTCTAGATTGGCTACTCTATGATGCCAAGGGCCACTATCGTTGGTTTGAGCCCTTGACTTGGACGGTGTTGCCCCTTATTTATATGACCTTTGCCCTGATACGGGGCGCTGTCTTCCACCTGCCCATCCCTAACGAAAAGGCCTCGCCTTATCCTTACTTCTTCCTCAACATTGACCGCATTGGCTGGTGGGGCTTGGGCAAGTATTTTGTGGCCATTTTGGCGGTCTTCCTCTTGTTGGCCTATGGCATGTTAGCCCTGAAACGAGCGCCAAAAGTAGTGCGTTTTCAGGAAAAACACTAGTACAGATTAATTCTCATATAAAACAGACTAAAGGCGGAATCTAAAAGATTTGCGCCTTTTTTGTTTTTTTTAGACTGAACACTTTTTTTTTAGGCCTAAAGGGTGTAAACTAGGAGTTAGAGTTTTATCACTAGAAAAAAGGAAGTGGCCAAATTTTATGGTAATGTTCAAACGCTTAGCTAACAACATCAAGGGTAAACACCTCAAGATTGTTTTCCCAGAAGCTAACGACAAACGTGTATTAGGGGCAGCTGTTCGTCTACGTGTAGATGACTTAGTTGAGCCAATCCTCTTGGGGAATGTAGCAGAAGTCAAGGCTTTAGCAGCGCAAAACAGCTGGAATATCGATGCCTTTACCATTATCGATCCAGAAACTTATGCGGAATATGATGCCATGGTAGCAGCTTTCGTAGAACGCCGTAAGGGCAAAGCAACTGAAGAACAAGCACGCGACTTGCTCAAAGACGTGTCCTACTTCGGGACTATGTTGGTCTACATGGGCTTAGCGGATGGTTTAGTCAGCGGGGCCGTTCACTCAACTGGTGACACCGTTCGTCCAGCCTTACAAATCATCAAGACCAAGCCAGGCATTAGCCGTACATCTGGGGCCTTCATCATGGTACCAGCTGAGAGCGACGGTCAAAAATTAGTCTTCGCCGACTGCGCGATCAACATCAACCCTTCAGCGCAAGAATTAGCTGAAATCGCAGTAGAATCTGCGCACACTGCTAAAATCTTCGACATCGAGCCACGTGTGGCTATGCTCAGCTTCTCAACCAAGGGCTCAGCTAAGGCACCTGAAGTGGACAAGGTGGTAGAAGCAGCTAAGTTGGCACAAGAATTAGCACCTGAAGTGCTCATCGACGGGGAACTCCAATTTGACGCTTCTTACTCAGAAATCGTGGCTGACCAAAAGGCACCAGGTTCTGAAGTAGCGGGTCATGCGACCGTCTACATCTTCCCTGACCTCCAATCTGGTAACATCGGCTACAAGATTGCCCAACGTTTGGGTCGCTACGAAGCCGTAGGCCCAATCTTACAAGGTTTGAACGCGCCAATCTCTGACTTATCTCGTGGTTGCGTGGAAGAAGATGTCTACAAGGTAGCCATTATCACCGCTAACCAAGCTTTAGCAAAATAAGCCATCAAGAAGAGGCTGGGCAACCAGTCTCTTTTTCTTAGCTAGCAGCTAACTTTGAGCCTGCAGGGCTCGTCGGATAGGCGGTCGTGTGCTATAATAAATCATGTGCTAAGAGCACCTAGTCCCCGTACCTCAGTAGGGATAGAGGATTCGCCTCCTAAGCGGACTGCCGCAGGTTCAATTCCTGCCGGGGACGTCACTAAGAAAGAGAGTCTGACCATTCGCCCGAGCGAGTGGTCAGGCTTATTTCTATGTAGGCAAAATTACTTGGCCTGCTAGCAAGATAGTGTTAGCTTGTCGCCAGCTTGGGCCTGGCTAATGGTAGGGCTTCATTTGGCTAGAGAATAGGACTTTAATGACCTCTTGAGGAGGGCTAGATTTCTAATTTATGAATTTATGATGAAGATTATTGATTTAATCTAGACTTCTTATTGACATGGCCCACAGGGTCGATTGAATGTGGTAATATATGGGTAAAGGAGGCGAGAGTATGAATCGCTTAAGAAAAATTGGCGCTGCCCTTGCAGTTGCCGGAATGTTAGCGACCTATGTACCTTCTGGACTGGTCCTAGCGCAAGTGAATCCTAACTCACCGATTGAAGTATCGGTGGATATTCTGTTACAAGTTGATGCCAATCCGCCAAAACGTCAGGAAAATGCGACCTACGAAATTGTGGACGAGGCAGGTAATGTGGTTTATCGTCATGAATCTGACGCCCAAGCGAGCGAAGTACCTAAGTTAACCGCTGGTAAGTATCGTTTACGCTTGTATGATGGCCAAGGTTTCAAACGTGCGGACAAGGTTCTCAAGGCACAAAAAGTTGAAACCTCTATTCCTAAGCGGTCAGAACAAGATATCGCCGCCAACAAGCAATTACAGGAACAGTCTGACAAGGGCAGTCTCAAGACAGACGACCAAGGTCAGGCCTACTATGAAGTGGCCTTCGAAGTCAAGGCAGGTCCTGACTTAGAAAGTGCTGACCATCAGAAAATGGTCTCTAAATTAGCCGTTACCCTATCTGACCAAGAGGGGGCAGGCAGTGCGCCACAAGCACCAGCCCAATCCTCTAGCCAGGCGCCAGAGGTGAAGCGCAACTTGACGGTCAAGGTCTTAGACCAAGCGCAAGAACTTGTGCCGGGTGCCACGGTTACGGTGGAAGGTCAAACAGCCGTGACGGATGAAAATGGGGATGCCCACTTCAAGGATCTCACACCTGGAACAGTTCACTATGCCGTGACCCAATTGCCAGCAGGTTATGAAGGCAACCCAAGTGGTGAAGCTCAACTCCCAACTGACACTGACCATTCTATTACCTTGCAAGTAGCCAAGAAGGCTGAGCCTCAAGTGACTAAGCGCGATTTAACCGTTAAGGTTCTGGACCAAGAACAAAAGACAGTAGCCGGCGTAACGGTAACAGTTGAAGACCAAAGTGCCGTAACGGATGAAAATGGGGATGCCCACTTCAAAGGCTTGACACCAGGAACGGTTCACTATGCGGTGACTCAATTGCCAGAAGGCTATGAAGGGACACCAAGCGGTGAAGCCCAACTGCCAAGTGACACCGATCATTCTATTACCTTACAAGTAGCCAAGAAGGCTGAGCCTCAAGTGACTAAGCGCGACCTAACCGTTAAAGTTCTAGACCAAGAACAAAAGACGGTAGCCGGCGTAACGGTAACAGTTGAAGACCAAACAGCCGTGACGGATGAAAATGGGGATGCCCACTTCAAAGGCTTAACGCCTGGTAAGGTTCACTATGCCGTCACCCAATTGCCAGAAGGCTATGAAGGCACGCCAAATGGGGATGCCGAACTGCCATCTGACACTGATCACTCCATTACCTTGCAGGTAGCTAAGAAGGCTGAATCTTCTAGCCAAGCGCCAGCAGCTAAACGCGACTTGACCGTTAAAGTCCTAGACCAAGAACAAAAGATTGTGTCCGGCGTAACGGTCACCGTAGAAGGCCAAAGTGCTGAGACGGATGAAAATGGGGATGCCCACTTCAAAGGCTTGACGCCAGGGACGGTTCACTATGCCGTAACGGATTTACCAGACGGCTACGAAGGCACACCAAGTGGTGATGCTGAATTGCCAGCTGACACCGATCATTCCATTACCTTACAAGTGACTAAGAAAGCCAGCACAACCAGCGGTTGAAGCTGTCAAACGCGACTTGACCATCAAGATTTTAGACCAAGATCAGAAGATTGTAGCCGGCGTGACCGTGACGGTTGGCGACCAAAGTGCTGTCACTGACGAAAATGGGGATGCTCACTTCAAGGGCTTAACGCCTGGTAAGATTCACTATGCGGTAACCCAATTGCCAGAAGGCTATGAAGGTACGCCAAGTGGTGAGGCTGAATTGCCAAGTGACACCGACCACTCCATTACCTTGCAAGTGAGTCGCAAGGACCAAGCGGCTTCTTCAAGTTCATCCTCTTCTTCTCAAACTGAGAAGCGTGACCTGACCGTCAAAATCTTGGACAATGCCGGCAAGGAAGTACCAGGCGTTAGCGTCAAGATTGGCGACCAAGTACAAGTCACCAATGAATACGGCCAAGCTGTCTTCAAAGGCTTGACCCCAGGGACCTTCCACTATGAGATTGTCAACTTGCCTGAAAACTATACCGGCGCCCAAGCAGGCGATGCCGAATTACCTACAGATACCGACCACTCCATTACTTTGACTGTTCAACGTCAACAAGCAGTCGCTAATGTGACCGTGAAGGTCATGGATGACAAGAACCAAAGTGTCCCAGGCGTGACAGTTTACTTAGGTGAATTGGAAGGCCAAACGGACGACCAAGGCAATATCCACTTCGAAGCTTTGGAAGCAGGTAAGTACACTTACGGCATTAAGGAAGTGCCAGAAGCTTATCAAGCTGAAACAGGTGCCCAAACCTTAGATGTGGCCCCAGGTGCGGACTTACATCCAATCCTCAAGGTCAGCCGCAAGGCCCAAGTAGCCAGCTTGGAACTCAACGTGGTCAACGTTGCCGGCCAAGCAGTGGCAGACGTAACCCTAGCCGTAGGCAACCAACAATTGAAGACGGATGCCCAAGGGAAAGTCACCTTTACCAATCTTAAGGCAGGGGACTACGACTACTATGTAGTGGCCGTTCCAGAACCTTACCAATTAGATCAAACCAAGATTAAATTAACGCTAGCCAACGGGCAGACGGCTAAGCGGACCATTCAATTAGCTGAGAAACCAGCGGCTTCCTCAAGTTCGAGCGCTTCATCTGACAAGGTGACAGCGACTAAGACTTCTGGTGTAGAACGCAAGGACGGCAATTTGCCATCAACCGGTGAACAAGTCATGGCTTGGTTAACACCACTAGCTCTTGCTCTCCTAGCTCTCGGCGGCGCTATTCTCTTCTTCCGTCGTCGTAAGAATCAAGCGTCTACTGATGCCTCACAAGATGAGGATCATGAAGCATAATCAAGACTAGCTGGTCACCTCGCTTTAGAAAGTATTCTAGGCGAGGTGACTTTTTAGCTAGTTTAGAAAAAATAATGGCTCCCAGGCTAATAAAGTGTCGCATTTTTTTGGACAGTGGAGTATAATAGGATTGTAGTCAAGGATATAAATATAGCGAGGGCGATAGCATGCGGTCAAAGGACAAGAAGAATCTACTTTATAATAGCTTATTGGCACTTATTTTGTGCCTGGTCTGTATTGTCTGCATCTTATCCGTCATGCTCTTCCTACAGACCCTTGAAGGGCAGGACTCTTCCCAGCAGACTAGCTCGAGTCAGCTAGCCTTAACAGGGCAGTCTCAATCTTCAGCCAGTCAAGAGTCCAGTAAGAAGGTAGAAAGCAAGCCCCAAGAACTGGTCAAGGGTTCTAACCATAACCAGGCGGCTAGTGCCTATGCCTATAAGGCTCAGGATGTGCGCAAGCTCCTCTACGATCCTAAAGCCTCAGATAAAAAAATAGTATTTTTAACCTTCGATGACGGGGTTAACTTTGAAGTGACGCCTAAGATTTTAGATATTCTCAAGGCTAAGAAGGTGCCAGCCACCTTCTTCGTGATTGGTAAGACAGTGGGAGACAAGACCCGGCCCTTGTTAGAACGGCAAATTCGCGAGGGTCACGCCATCGGGATTCATTCCTACAGTCATGATTACAACCGTCTCTTTCCGGGCGGGGTAGTTGATGTCAATCAAGTGGTCAAGGAAGTCAAGGAAACCCAAGCTTCTATGCAGGAAGTGCTAGGTCGGGATTTCCATACGGCTGTCTGGCGTTACCCAGGTGGCCATATGTCCTGGAAGGGGACCGAAGAACTGGATGCCTCCCTTAAGAAACTAGATGTTGACTGGATGGACTGGAATGGTATGTCCGGCGATGCGGAAACACCGTCTGCCCGGCCAACCACGCCGAGTGACATGCTAGCCTATATGGAAAAATCCTTCTATGTGGCGCCGGATGCCAAGGTACGGGTCATCCTCATGCACGATGCTTCAGATAAGCACTGACCATTGAGGCCCTGCCTCACATTATTGATTACTTCAAGTCTCAAGGCTATGAATTTGGGGTGTTAACATGAGTTCACTTGCTTGGTTAGGACTAGGCTTGGGCATGGCTGCCTATGCTTTGGCCACCTTTTGGGGCTGGCACTTAGGCCCTAAGTTAGGGGCGCGGCCTTGGGTTCGCAGCCAACTTCTCTTGTTGACCTGCGGCATCTGGCTAGAATTAGTCTTCTTCGATTTATTGCCTTCTACCCAGCCCACCCTGATGGGAATTTTGGGTTTCCGCATGGCCACTCTGTTTAGCCTCATTCTCTTCTTTACCCCGGTCATCCTCATGTCAGGCCTGCATTCCTTTGTTGGCTGGGCACCGAGCGGGCGCCTGCGCCTAGGGGCCTTCACCCTTCAAAATATGCTGGAAGGGGTGCTGATTTATAGCCTCTGCCGGGTCAATCCTTGGTTGGGGACAGCCTATCTCTTCTTGACGGCGCCACACGCCTTAGTGGAAGCTATGACCATACGGGAATTAAGCCGTCCAGCCAAGGCTGGCACCTGGCTCTGGTTGGTTTTGGGTAACTTGGTCGGGCTAGGCCTAGGCTTTGTCCTAATCGAGGGCATGGGCTCCTTAATCAGCCTAGCCGTCTTCAATCAACTTATGGCCGGCTATCTCTTCTATGTAGCCTTTGTGGACCTCTATCAGGAGGTGGTCCGCCAGGCTAAGCGCCCAATCATTCCCTATGCCGTCTTCCTAGGCTATGGGACTTATGGGTCTCTTGAATGTGCTAGTATAATTGAATATAAAATAACGAGCTAGGATGCTTCCTAGCTCGTTTTTCTTATCCTAATAAATGTAAGCCCACCATATAGACGGCAGTGCCCAGCGCGATGCTAAGGAGGAAGTTGCGCTTCCACAGGTGGCAGATAGCCGTGGTAAGGGCCGCAACAATCATGAGCAGACTGTCCTGGGGCAGACTGGGGCTGAGATGGCGGAAGGCATAGACGACTAGGAGTCCCATGACGGCAGTGGGTAGCACCTGGCCTAGGTAGCTAACGAAGGCGGGGGGCTGCTTGTGAGCCGGGAAGATCCAGAAGGCTAGAAAACGTGTCAACACCGTTCCTAAGACGACGAGCGCGATGGTAATGGCTTGCTGCCAAGGGGTCATGCGCTCACCTCCTGGTCTGGCTGCTGCTTCTGCTGCCAGTAGCGGTAGCCAAAGAGGACTAACATGAGGATCATGGCCGGAATCATAAAGTTTTCCGGTCCGAAAAGGACCAAACATAGGACGGATGAGCCCAAACCGATAAAGGCAGCGGAGTGTTGGCGGTGGGAACGCCATTGTTCAATCAGCAAGACAATGAAGAGGGCGTTGAGGACGAAGTCCATGCCCTTGACATTAATGGGCAGGTAGGGACCAATAAAAGCCCCCAGGGCTGTCGCGCAGACCCAGTAGAGTTGGTTGAGCCAGGTTACATGGAAGTAGGCCCAGCCGCGGTCAAGGTCTTGCGGTAGGTCTAGGGTCACATTAATAGAGAAGGACTCATCACACATGCTGAAGATCAGATAGGGTTGCTGCCAGCCCAGATGGTGGTATTTGTCCAACATGGCCAGGCCATAGAAGAGATGGCGGGCATTGACCATGAGGGTCAAGAGCAAGGCCTGGAGCGGATTGAAGGCAGCAAGTAAGAGCTGCAAGGTGACAAACTCCATGGAGCCAGCAAAAATAAAGAGGGCCATTAAGACCGGCAAGTAGGGTGGGAAGCCCTTGCTGACGGCCAGCATGCCTAGGGAGAAACCTAGGAAGAGAAAGCCCGTCATAATAGGGATGGTCTTAGGGAAGACATAGGAGAGTGCACGTTTCATAGATTCACCTCGGCATCGTTAATAGTCCCATTCTAATTGCCTTCCTTGCCCCTGTCAAGTCCACCTGACTTATGGTATAATGTCCAAGTGAAGATTTAACGTGAAAAGAGGGAAGTCACCATGACCTTATATTACCAAAGTACTCGTAACCCAGAAAACCGTGTCACCGCTTCTCAAGCCATCCTCAAGGGATTGCGGAAGATCGGAGACCTCTATGTGCTGGCCCATCCTAAGTTGCCAGTCCCTCTGGCTGACCTAGTGGGCAAGTCCTATCAGGAGGTTGCTTTTACCGTCATGCAGGCTTATTTTGATGACTTCAGCCAGGAAGAATTACAGGCCTGCATCGATGGAGCCTATAACAGCGACAAGTTCGATACGCCAGAATTGACCCCAGTCAAGAAGGTAGGGGAGGCTTACTATCTGGAGCTCTTCCATGGCCAGACCATCGCCTTCAAGGATATGGCCCTGTCCATCCTGCCTTATCTCATGACCACTTCGGCTAAGAAACAAGGCTCTGACAAGGAAATCGTCATCCTGACTGCCACCTCCGGCGATACCGGTAAGGCGGCTATGGCCGGTTTTGCCGATGTGCCCGGCACCAAAATTGTGGTCTTCTATCCTAAAGGCGGCGTCAGCCATATCCAAGAACTGCAAATGCTGACTCAGAAGGGTGACAACACCTATGTAGTGGGGATTACCAGCAACTTCGATGATGCCCAAAGCCAAGTCAAGGCCCTCTTCGGGGACCAAGCGCTCAACCAACAAATTGCGGCAGCTGGCTACCAATTCTCAAGTGCCAACTCTATTAACATTGGGCGTCTCATTCCACAAGTGGCCTACTATGTCTTTGCCTACTTGCAATTGGTAAGCCAAGGCGTCATTGCCCTCGGCGACGCCATCAATGTGGATGTGCCAACCGGTAACTTCGGTAACATTTTGGCGGCCTACTATGCTCGTCAAATGGGCTTGCCAATCAAGACCTTCATCTGTGCCTCTAACAAGAACAATGTCTTAACTGACTTCTTCAAGACCGGCGTCTACGACCGTCAACGTCCTTTCTATGTAACCAACTCACCATCCATGGATATCCTCATCTCTAGCAATCTAGAGCGTTTAATTTACCATGCGACCGGCAATGATGCGGCTCAAACGGCTGCTTATATGAAGCAATTAGTAGACCAAGGTCACTACCAAGTGACGCCTCAAATGCAGGCAACTTATGCTGATTTCTATGGGGGTTACGCCGATGAGGCCCAAATCGAAGCTAGCATTAAGGCCGTCTATGAAGCGACCGGCTATGTCTTAGACCCTCATACGGCAGTAGCCACTTCGGTATACAGCGACTACCGTCAGGAGACAGGCGACACCACGCCAACCTTAATCGCTTCGACCGCCAGCCCTTACAAGTTCCCACGCTCTGTCATGCAGTCCTTCCAGGACTTAGACCCTGAGGTGGATGACCTGACCCTGGTGGACCAATTGGAAGCTATCTCTGGCGTGCCACAACCTGCGGCCGTTCTCGAAGTCAAAGCAGCCCAAATCCGTCATAATGAAGTGGTAGATGTGGCCGGCATGAAGGCTAGCATCTTGGCTAAGTTGGGGCTTGAGTAATGATTAAAGTAAGCAGTAAAGTTCCAAGAAGCGTTACTGCAGAAGAGAGGATTTACGGGCTATAAGTTGATTTTTGATGGACTTTTGACCAGTATGGTGGGGGTCTTCCTACTATGGCAGGGGCAGAAGCTACCCGTAAAATGTTGAGTGTGTTTGCCCTCTATCTCATTGCTTTCGGTGGGTACAACTTGGTGACTCACTATTTACGGCGAGTCGATAATCGATCCGCTTCTTTTCTTGAATCTTTAATCCGAATCGTGATGGGTTCAATCTTATTATTCGTGAATCGGCGGACGGATATTACGGTGACGGTGCCGATTATTCTAGTGGCAACTTATCAACTATTAATGGGTTTGATTCACGCCATTACTTACTATCTCTATCGCAAAGATGGGATCTTACCTCGTGGACGTTATCTTTTCGATGCTATAGTCCTCTTGCTTCTAGGTTTGAGCACCTTACTAAATCTGGCGACTAATCTGAGACTTGAATATATTATCGTGGGTATCTACTTACTATTTTATGGTTTTAGTTCAATAAGGGATGGCCTCTTCTTCGAAAGTGATGCTTCTCGAACCAATCTCAAGAGACGAGGCCGAGTGTCTTTACCTATTATCTTGGTTGCCTTGTTGCCACGGGCAAGTTTGGAGTTCCTTAACCGACATCTCTATGATTTAGATTATGAGCCTCAGGAGGAATTCATCTATCGGGAGATTAAGGATGATCAGAAGCCAAATTTGGAAATCTTTGTCCATGTGGCCGAAGAGGGCTTTGAGACCATGGGCCATGTTGATGTCTGCTATCAGGATCAGGTGATCGCCTATGGTAACTACGATGCTTTGAGCGAGCGACTCATGGGCTCTATTGGCGATGGAGTGCTCTTCAAAGTCAGTCGAGACCAGTACATAGAGTTTTGTAAGGCGCAAGGCAAGATGACGATCTTCGAATATGGTTTGTGCCTATCACCAGAACAAAGCCAGGCTCTTGAGCAAGAGATTGCCAAACTTGACGCCCAATTGGTTCCTTGGCAGCCTTCCGACCAAATCATTAGTCAAGGAGATCAGGCCCAGCCCATGTATGCTTATCGGCTACAGGCCGGAACAGATGCGCGCTTTTATAAGTTTAAGTCTAGTAAGTTTAAGACTTATTTCGTTTTAAGTACCAATTGTGTGCTTCTGGCAGATACCCTTATTGGCCGAGCTGGGACGGATATTTTGAGCCCACGAGGTATTATCACGCCAGGAACTTATCAAGCATATTTAGAAAGAGAATATGCCAAGCCTCATAGCTTGGTCGTCAGTCGTACGATTTATAAGGAGATTCAAAAATATGATGATACAGAACAAAAAAATCAACTATCGCCATGATAAGGACATTTCTCATGCCCAGTTGCGACCACTCTATCAGGCAGTCGGTTGGACTGCCTACCTAGACCAGGTATCTGACCTGAGTCAGATGCTGGCGGCTTCCCAAGATGTCATCAGCGCCTGGGACCAAGACCAGCTAGTGGGGCTGGTGCGTACAGTGGGAGATGGCCACTATGTGGCCTTGATCCAAGACATCTTAGTTCTGCCAGCTTATCAGAAGCAGGAATAGGCCGACAATTGCTGAATCAAATTCAGGAAGCTAGCCAGGCCTATCGTCAGGTCTTTCTGGTGACTGACACCACGCCTTGGAACCAGTCTGTCCGGGAATGGTATGACCGCCGCGACTTAGTGGGCTTTGCCCAGGCGGAGCTAACTGGATTTTTAGCCAATCAAGGAGATTAGGACGCTGTCCTAGTCTCTTTTTATTTGCTATGGCTAGGCAAAAAATTCGTACTGGGGACCTTAAAGTGGTAGACTAAAGTTATCATAGTAGAAAGGAGGGACTGAGATGTTGGAAGATAAACTCGACCAAGCTGCTGGCAAAGTCAAGGAAGTGGCAGGTAAAGTAACTGGCGACAAAGGCCTTGAAACTGAAGGCGTTGTTGAAGGCGTCGTTAGTAAAGCCAAAGAAGTGGCTCATGACGTGGCTGAAGCTGCCAAAGGTGCAGTGGAAGGCATCAAAAATTCCTTGGGCAAATAATCCAAGTAAAATAAGCTACATCACCAGTACCCCTCAAGTCTAGGGGTGCTTTTTGTGCTGGAGGAGAGGGACCAGCTTAATAAATCTCTTGCATTCCCCGCCAAGTAGCGTATACTAAAGGGTAATTCATGAAGGTACTTGTGCCGATGAAAGTTAACTAAAATTGTCAATTACTAAATAAAGGATCAAGATGGCTTTATTTTGAGTGCGGTCAACTCCCAGTGAAAAGTCTACAAGCAGCTAGGGCAGGCGCACCTTATAATAGGGCGCAGACTCTTTCTTTAGCTTCATCCATTTTGCTTCCAAACTGGGACCGACGCTAGATGAGGCATCGGTCCCTCTTTATATAGGAGGTAGCAGATGTTACACGTTGAAAATTTTACCATGACCCATCAACAAGACCTCAAGGTCTTAATTCCTTCCCTGTCCTTTGACTTGAAGCCAGGCGACAAGCTAGCCCTGATTGGCGAGGAAGGCTGCGGCAAGTCCTCGCTCTTGAACTGGCTCAGGCAGCCGGATGCGCCCCTGCCTTATGTCGAGGTGACGGGCACCTGTTCTAATTCCTTTGGCCGGACGGTCTGGATTGGCCAGACTTTCCCAGCCCAAGATGAAGGCCTGACCATCGAGGCTTATTGCTTTGATCCGGTCTTGGCCGAGCAAATAGACTATGGTTACTTCTATCAGCTAGTCAGCCAATTAGGCTTTGACCCCGATCGTCTCTCACCAGCCAACTCATGGGGACCCTGTCAGGCGAGAAGCTCAAGTTGCAGTTGGCCCGGACCCTGGCCTGGAGCCGGACTGTCTGCTCTTGGATGAGCCTTCCAATGACTTGGACTCTGGCCACTGGACTGGCTCCAGTCGGACTCTGGCTAGTTTGCCGGCAGCGGTCCTCTTTATTTCCATGATGAAGCCTTCCTGTCTCAAGTGGCCAATCGGATTCTTCAGATTGAGACGATTAATAATCACAGGCCAGCCGAGTTCAGCTAGTCAATCTGGATTATGAGACCTATCGCAATCAACGGAGGCCCAGTTCCAGCGTCAGGGCCAGCTGGCCCGCAAGCAGCAGGGAGCTGGCCAAGCAAGAGGCCCGACATCCGGCAAATGCATGACAGGGTCAACACCAATGCGACAGGCCCATGATTCTGGCAGGTCGTCTCTTAGCTAAGAAAATGCGCAACGTTAAGTCTGTGGGTCGTCGCTTGGAGCGTCAGGCTGAAGACATGCTGGAGATTCCCATTCAGAAAGATGCTATCCTGGTCAAATTGCCTTGTCCCCATCCCTTGCCCGCCAGCAAATGGCTGGTCAACGAGCCGGACTATGTGGTCCGCCTAGAGGGGCGCGCCCTGACCCAGCCCCTGACCCTGGAGTGGCGGGGCCAGGAGAAAATCGGGTTAGTGGGCCCCAATGGGGGTGGGCAAATCCACCTCCTCAAGCAAAGTCCGTGACTGGCTGACCGACCGGCAGAATTACGTCTGGGCTATAACTCCCAGATTACCGTAGGTCCTGCCTCAGGATCAGACGCCCTTGGACTTTCTCCAGGAATCAGGTAGTCGGAGGAAGACTAAGCTCATGAGCCTATCTGGGTAGCTACGCTTCGACCCTGATGAGATGCGTCATCCCATTAGCCAACTGTCTGGGGGCCAGCAGGCCAAGTTACTCCTGCTCAAGTTGAATCTGATGGAGGTCAATGTCTTGTTACTGGACGAGCCTAGCCGTAATTTCTCGCCCTTGTCTCAGGCTGAAGTAGGCAAATTTTCCGCGACTTCCCCAGGGGCCATTCTGGCGGTTTCCCATGACCAACTCTTCCTGGATCAAGTCTGTGACCGGCGCTTGGCTTTGGGAAGCGGCTGCGAGAAGCATATAGCAGGCACTTGTGTGAGCGGGCTAGGTCTTTGTGATAGAATGAATAGGTATTGGACTTGAGAGGAGCAAATCAATGAAACACCGAAGAGATCCTGCTAGCCATTTGGATTGGCTTACTCAGTAGCCTGGCGGGGCGGTCAACGTGACGACGCTGTGGCTGGTGGCTACACCATCGACCCGCATGACGGGCAACCTGTCCCAGCTAGTCCTAGCCTTAGTGCGGGGGGATGGGGAAGCGACCAGCCGTCTGACCTTATGACCTTGCTGGCCTTTATGGCTGGGAGCATTTTAAGCGGCCTCTTATTCTCTGATAAATCCTTTCGCCTGGCCAACCGTTACGGCATTTTGCTGATTAGCTTTTGGCCTCTTATTGGGCTTAAGCTATACCCTCAACTGGCAGGCTAGCTGGCTCTGCTCTTGACCTTCGGTATGGGGACCCAAAATGGTATGTTTATCTACTATCGCGGCATGATTGTCCGCAGTTCGCATTTTACGGGTTACTTGACTGATACGGGCTTTTGCGCTGGGACGTTACTTGCGAGGCTATCAGGAAGATGGTCACAGATCATCTTCTACATAGGCATAGCTTGCCTGTTTCCTAGTAGGAGGGCTCCTGACCTATATATGGCTGAATCATTCTGCTATCAGCATGATTTTGGTCTTGTCCTGGCCTATCTGCTGACGAGGGACCTATTACTTTATCCTCCGCCACTGTCATCCAAGCAGCATAAGCGAAATCCCTTATATCTTATAGGATTATAAGAGTTTTTATCTAGTGAAAAGAAGTTTGAGACTTAGTCTCAGCACTGCTCCTAGTTGAACTTTTTCTGCGCTTTGTGTAAGTAGATAGACTAGAATCAGAATGGCAAGGACTTCGATGATGAGGCAGTGAGACCACCTTCTGAGTCCAAAGTCGCCACCAGTCCAGGTTTAGGGCTTTCTGGGCGGGTGCGCCAGATAGGATAAGGCAGGCTCATGCCGGATAGCGATGCAGAACAGGCCCTTGCACGAAGTTCCAAGCCGAATGGGCCGCCCCCACAAACCAGATATTTTCATATAGGCGAAGAGGAGGGAAGGTCAAGCCAGCTGGTCAGGTTGACTAGGGCTGGGATGAGATATTAGGGTTGCAAATGCATGGCCCAATCAGGGGTTGGCCAGGACTGCTAGCCAGGTTGAAGCGTCAAAGGCCAGGCCATTCATGAGATAGCCCGGCAGATGACTTCTTCGCTCAGCCCCTGAACCAGGAAGCCGGCTAGATAGTAGAGGGTAACTAAGGCGGGCGTCTGGCTAATGCGCTCTGGCGATAAGTGGCTGTGGGGCAGGGATGATGAGGCAGGCCAGCAATTGTAGCCCCCAGGATAAAGCCCAGTAGATGAGGCCAATCAAGGGACGCTTGACCCATCGATTGCCAGGACTCGTCGGCAGGGTCCAACCGTAGAGGGCAAAGCGAAGAGGAGAATCAAGGTCGAAAGGAGCCATGACGTTTTACAGGTGGGGCCACCAAGTCAGGGTGGGTCCAATTGAGCAGTTTGGAAAGCGGGGTGTGTGTGATGCCCCATAGGGTGGCCTTGGTCTGCCAGTCCTGAAGGTAGTGAAACAAGAGGGGGAAGGCCAGCATGGAAAGCATCCAGCCCCAACCGGATGCTTGGCTTGATTTAGCTTTGATAAATGGCATTAAGCCACCTCCTTTCTTCTAGTATAAGGCTATGTGCAGGTCAAGGCAAATGTAAAAATCAGCCAATCTCGGAATCAGTTCCATACTTTTTGATTTTCAGCCATTTCCTAAGCTTAGGAAATAACTGTGAGATTGATGGCACATAAAATGTTATAATAGAATTGAGAGAAAGCGATGTCACAGCCCTAGGAGGAGGCGCTTATGCAGACACGACAGGAACAGCTCATGGTCATCCTGGCCCAGTCACAAGGCTGGCTCAAGGGACGGGACCTGGCGGCTTTGTTGGGCGTCTCCGACCGGACCATTCCTTCTGATATGAACAAGTTAAAGCAAGACTATCCCGGGGCCATCCAGACCCATCACCACAAGGGTTTATCGGCTGGTGGCCACAAGCCTGGAAGACTCAATCAGCCCAGCCCTCTGGGCCTGCCACAGAAGTCAGGAAGAAAGGCTACGTATATACTCAAAACTCCTGTTGGCTGACAGTCAGCCTCAGACCCTCAGGAGGCTGAGCCCAAGACCTCTGTGTCAGCCCCAAACCCCTAACCATGGTTGCATCAAGTCGGTCAGTTGGTGAGGGCCTACCGGACTTAGACCTAGAACATGATGCCAAGGGCTGGCAACAGGGCCCTGAATTCCAGAAGCGCCGGTTCTATCGGGAGCTCCTGACCTCAGAGCTTCAGGGTGATTTCTTGAATCTGGATAAGGTCTTAGCTATTTATGAAGAATTCGATATGGTCTGGGTGGCCCACTACTTTCAAGGCCTGCTTAAGCAGGCAGACTATCAGCTTCGGCCTGCCAGTTTACCTATCTTACTCCTACACGTCGGGATCGCGGTTCAGCGTATGCTGGCCGGTCAATTTCTCTATCATCGTCAGGATCTACCGCCTTTGGCGGCTAAGGAAGAAGCCTTAGCTCGCAAGTTCTTGCAGGGGGTGGGTAAGCAATATAAGTGTCGGATCCCAGCTTCTGAAGCCTACAGTATTGGCCGTCTGCTGGAAGCTTATCAGGCCATGCATGAGCTAGCCTCACAGGTCATCTATCAGGGCCGCCCCCTGGATTTGACCCGCTTGGTTCAGGATTTGGGCCAGCACCTACAAGACTTGGTGGGCTTGGATTTTCTTAGTGATGCCGACTTTGAGGATCGCTTCCATCTCCACCTTCAAGGCCTGATCGAGCGTCTCCATTATCAGGTGGAGCTGCCCAATCTCTTCCTCCAAGATATGAAACGCCAGTATCCTCTGGTTTTGACCTGGCGGTAACGGTCGAGTACCTGGTTGGGTGCCCGTCTAGTAGTCTTATCCGAAGCCGAAATCGGGCTGATTGCCGTCCATATCGGCAGCTCCTATTCTCGCCTGGAGCGACCATGGAAGGCGCGAGCCATTTTGTTGGCGCCCAGCACTATCCTTATGCGATCCTCAATCGACCGGCTCAAGGCTAGCTTCGGCCACCGGCTGAAATTCTAGCCCAATATGATTATGTCAGTGAAGCCCAGCTCCTGCATCAGCCGGTCGACTTAGTCATTAGTTTTATGCCTCTGGCTCAGAGTATGGGCCTCCCGACCTTGCAGGTCTCTACCTTCTTCAATGAGGAAGATGAGCTAGCCTTGGTTTAGTTTGTAACCAAGTGAGAACAGCGTCAGACAGCTATTCAGCTGGCCCCTACAATTGGGGACTTTTTCTGGAGTCACGTTTCTTCTATCAAGACTTGCAGGCGTGGTCCCGAGCAAGTCCTGACCCTCATGGCCCAGTTTGGCCCAAGCCGGTTATGTGACGCCGGACTTTCTGCCTTCGGTCTTGGAACGCGAAGCCCTGTCTTCGACGGACTTTGACTATGCCTTGGCCATTCCCCATCCCTTGCAAGCTCACAGTCACCAGTCTGTGTTAGCCATTGCTAACCTAGCCAGTCCCATTGAGTGGGGCCGCTACCCTGTTAAACTCGTCATTCTCTTGGCGCTTAAGGACAGCGACTGGGCCTTCACCCAGGTCTTCTTCAAATGGCTGAGCCGGTGCCTAGCCATCCGCGTCAGCTCAGAGTCCCTCTTAGCTGCTAGCAGTCGCGACGACTTCTTGGCCGCTATTGTGACGAATTTCCCCATCCATCTCGTTAGCAAGTTTATCTTATAGGAAAGGAGGTAATGGTATGGATGACTTAGAAGTTGGTATTCTTCAAGATGATTTCTTCCTTGGGATCCGCCCGATCTTCTTCTTTCATGGAAGCCATGGCGTTAGCCCGGACAGGCGACTTCAGCCCAAGCCAGGCGGCCATTGAACAAGGGAGAGCCAACGGATTGCCGGTCATGATCAGCATTTCGACCTCTTGCAGGCGGATGCGGCAGGGGACCATCCACCTTTCTCGCTCTTGTTGGTTCATGCCGAAGATCAACTCATGAGTGCTGAACTGCTTAAGGTGACAACCGAGAAGTTCTGGCCCTCTATCAACGTTTGGACCAGCTCACCACCTAGATTAGGAGGAAATACCATGAAACGTGTCTATTCTATTCTGTAGTGCCGGCATGTCGACCAGCCTGGTTGCCAGCCGTATGCGAGACCGTGGCGGACGACCACAACCTGCCCATTGAAGTCAAAGGCCTTCTCAGATTCTAAGCTGAGATATCATCGTGGAGACAGTATCATCCAGATGTCATCTTGTTAGGGGCCTCAAGTCAAATACAAATTCAATGCCACCGGGACAAATACGAGCCCCAAGGCATTCCCGTTGAAGTTATGAACCTAGACGATTATGGTAACGTCAATGGCGAACGCATTCTCAAGCGCGCCATTCAATTACTCAAGCAAAACAAGCAAGGCTAAGTACAGATCTCATTATAAGAAAAGAGGTAAGTCACATGTTTGCAAATCTTGAAAAAGTCATGGGCGGGACAGCCGAGAAACTCAGCAATAATAAGGTATTAATTGCTATTCGTGATGGTTTCTTGGTGACCACGCCACTCATTATTGTCGCTTCCTTCTTCATTTTAGCTGGTAACTTCCCAATTGAAGGTTATACCGATTTTATGGCCCAATTCTTCGGCCAAGGTTGGGAAAACCACATGGATGCCGTGATTGATTCTACCTTCAGTGTCATCGCCCTCTTAGGGGCTATCGGGATTGGTTATGCCTATGCCCGTCAGCTGGAATCAGACCCTATTGCAGGGGCTGCAATCTCAGTCGTCTGCTTCTTGATTTTGACACCTAAATCCCACCCAGCCTTCACCAACGAAGCCGGCAAGGTCTTCAATGGTTTGGCTAACACTAATATGGGGTCGGCCGGCATGTTCGTAGCCATGATTACGGCTATTGTCTCGGTCCGCATCTTCGTAGCTATTGAACGCAAGGGTTGGGTCATCAAGATGCCTGACGGGGTGCCACCAGCAGTTTCTCAATCCTTCGCCGCTTTGATTCCTTCGCTCTTTGCCATGTTAACCTTCTTCTTGGTTTACCTTGGCTTCTCACTCACAGATTATCACTATGCCCACACCTTTATCTATACCAACCTGCAAGCACCACTTTTGGGGATTGGACGCAGTGTCTTCCTAGAACCTCTGACCCAGTTCCTATCCACCTTCTTCTGGTTCTTCGGGATTAATGGGCCAGCCGTTACCAATACGGTCTTCGCCCCAATTGGCTTGGCCTTAACTACTGAAAACTTGGATGCCTTCAAGAACGGCTTGCCATTGCCTAACATCTTCACCAATGGTTTCAGTAACTTCTTCACCAACTTCAGGGGTGGGGGTTCCACAACTTTGGTCTTCCTCACGTGGGGACATTTCGCCAAGTCCAAACGTATGAAGACCTTGGGCCGCTTGGCCATTGTGCCTGGGATTTTCGGGATTAACGAAATGATTATCTTCGGGCTGCCAGTCGTACTCAACCCAATTATGTTGGTGCCATTTATTGCGACACCGTTAGTTAACACCATTCTATCGATTATTGCGACCGTCATTGGCTTCTTGCCACGGACGACCGGGGTCAGCATCCCATGGACAACGCCATTCTTCTTCTCTGGTTGGTTGGCGACGGGGCACTTGATTGCCGGCTTCTGGCAAATTATCTTAATTGCCATCGACTGCCTCATCTACTATCCATTCTTCAAGGTAATGGACCGTCAATTCTTGGCTGAAGAAGAAAAACCTGAACAAGACCTTAAAGATGATTTAGATGATATTTCCTTGGACGACTTGTCCTTCGATGATTTATAGACAACTGAAGAGTTCAGCCCTATCCTGCTGAGCTCTTTTTGCTGAGGAGGGAATAAGGATGAAAGTAATCCTATTATTCGACCAAATTCAGGCCGGTTATGGGGGCAAGGAACGCCCCAACACGCCACTAGGCTTGGAAAAGGGCGGGATTGGCTCTTATCTCATGTTTAAGACGTCTTCGCGGCCCACGACCTCAAGGTCCTGGCGACCGTCTACTGCGGGCCTGATTATTTTCAGGCTAATAAGGAAGAAGTCCTGCACAAGATTGCTAATCTCATGAAGAAGGCGCAACCTGACGTCCTCTTGTGTGGCCCTTGCTTCAACTACGATACCTACGCCCAAATGGCGGCTGAGGTTGCAGCCTATATTCAAGACCAGACGCCGGTCCGTACTTATGTGGCCTGCTCCGCCGAAAACGAGGCCGTGATTGACCACTACAAGGACCAGGTTAAAATAATTCAGATGCCTAAGAAGGGCGGGGTAGGGCTGACGGATGCCCTGCACCATATTGCTGAAATTCTCAGTGGCCCAGCAGAGGCCGATTGGCCTTACTTCTTCCACTAGGAGGTGCCTTATGGATTGGACAGCCTTCTATGATTTACCCGCCTTGTCGGGGGATGAATTCGACCTGCATCAAGCCCTGGCCCAAGCCCTGACCGACCAAGGGCTCAGTCTCTATCGGGATCAACTGGGCTCTGTCTTGGGCCTTAAGCCCCGGGAGGGTGCGCCCTTTCGGGTCATGTTGACCACTAACCTGGATGAAAATGGCGGTCTGATTCAAGCCATTCGTCCGGATGGTCTCTTGGACTTTGTGGCCCTAGGCCGCTACCAGAAGATCGACTATGTTAACCAAGTGGTCCGTCTCTTGACGCGAGACCATGCGCCTCATGTGGGCTATGGGGTTCTGGTAGAGGGTCAGCCCTATCTAGCGCTAGGCGCGGCCTCAGCCCAGCAAGTGGCTGACTTGGGCATCCAGGTAGGGGACAGCTTTGTCTTAGATTTCTCCCGCCGGCAAATAGGTGGGGGCGCCTGGCTAGGTCGTAACTTGGCCAATCGCGCCAGCCTCGAGCTGATACTGGATATAAGTCGCCAAGTTCAAGATAAGCTGACTTATGAGTTGGCTGTGGGGGGCATTAGCCAGTCCCTGGTGGGGACTCGGGGGGCCATTACGGCCACCAATGTCATTCAACCAGATTTAGCTCTGGTGTTGGATGCCAGTCCGGTGCCTGCTTCTGACTACGACCCTAAGTGTCTCTATTTGCGTTATTTTGATAAGACCCTCTTACCTAACACGGCCTTGTTGGAAGCCATTCGCCAAGTGGCCAGGGTCTGGGTTACCAAGTAAAGGGCCAGGTTCAAGAAGCCGGGACCGATGGGGCCTTTATCCACAAGACAGGGGTGGGGGCCCCAACCTTGGTTATTGCCCTGCCGCTCCTCCAATCGCCAGGCCTCTACCAGTGTCTGGATCCGGCTAGCTTTGAGCCCGTGCGGGACACCCTGGTGGCCTTCTTGAGCCAACTGACCCCAGAACAAGTGCGAGACTTTGGCTTTGGCAGTCGGGGAGGTGGCCCTTATGACCACTAAAGCTCAAGGTCAGGTGGACTGGCAAGTCCTGTCAGATTTATGTTGTTTGCCTGGGGTGTCGGGCCATGAGGCAGGCATTCGGGCCTACTTGGACCGGCAGCTGACCATGTGCCAGCAAGGTTCGGATCCCTTGGGCTCTGGCCTCTACAGCCTAGCAGGTCAGGCTCAGTCGCCCCTGTCCTTGCTCTTTTCCACCCACATGGATGAAATCGGTTGGGTGGTGCGGGCCATTGATGAGGCCGGCTATGTCTTTATTCAGGAAGTGGGGCGTTCTTGGTCCCATACCCTCTTGCAGCAAGAGGCCCAGGTCTTCACCCAAGACGGTCGGGTCTATACGGGGATTCTGGCTGGGCCGCAAGTGCACAGTCTCAGTCCTCAAGCTCGCCAGCAAGTGGTGCCCATGGACCGGGTCTATCTGGACCTGGGGGTGGACAATGGCGACCAGGTCCGAGCCCTGGGCATCGAGGTGGGCGACTGGGTTTGCCCGGTGACCACTTTCCAGGCCTTAGCCAATCCTGACTATCTAGCTGCCAAGGCCTTCGACAATCGGGTCAGTGTAGCCCTGGGCGTCTGGACCATGCAGGCCCTGGCCCAGGGCCCTTGTCCCAACAAGGTGACCCTGGGGGCGACCGTTCAAGAAGAAGTGGGCTTGCGGGGAGCTCGGACCGTGGCCCAAGCCGTCAAGCCCCACATTGCCCTAGCTGTGGATACCTGCTTGGCAGGCGATACGCCAGCTGACCACAATCCTATTAAGCTAGGCAAAGGTGTCTCCCTGACGGTGGCCGATAATATGACCGTGACCCACCGGGGCCTCTTGCGTTATCTAGAGGGAATCTGTCAGCGAGAGGGCATCCCTTATCAACTAGGCTGCTTCCTAGACGGGGGGACGGACGCGGGCAATATCCATAAGTCCCAGACCGGGATTCTGGCGACGACCCTGTCCCTTCCCATGCGTTATATGCATACCCACCGGGGCATTCTGCATCGGGCCGATGTCCTAGCGGCCTACCGTCTTATGGTGGCCGTGGCGCGGGACTTGACGCCTACTATCTACCAGCAGCTGCTGGACCAAAATTATCATTATCAAGTATAGAATCAATCACAGAAAGAAGGTGACAGCCATGTGGGGAATCATTGCGACCTGGCGGATGGCCCTAGAAGGAGTCCAGGCAACCCTGCCTAGCTTGGCAGGTGGGGGCTCTGCGGGTGACGCCATTGAGCAAGCCATCAAGGCCGTCGAAGACTTTCCTTATTACAAATCCGTTGGTTATGGCGGTCTGCCTAACCGCCAAGGCCAAGTGGAATTAGATGCCGCCTATATGGACGGCAGTCGCTTGGACTTTGGGGCTGTTTGCGGGATTCAGGATATTGCTAATCCCATTGGGGTGGCGCGCCGCCTCAGCCAGGAGCCGGTCAATAATGTCCTAGTCGCCCAAGGTGCCCGCCACATGCCCTGAGACCATGGTTTTGAAGCCAAAGAAATGCTTTGACAGACCGGGCTCAAATCCACTATCACAATCGCCAGGTGGAGCTAGCTCAAGAACAAGGCCTAGCTGCCTACGACGGCCATGACACGGTGGGCATGGTGGCCCTGGACGGCAATAATCACATGGTAGCGGGGACTTCGACTAGTGGCCTCTTCATGAAGCATCCCGGCCGGGTAGGCGACTCGCCTAATATTGGCTCAGGTCTCTATGTGGACTCCCAGATTGGGGGCGCCACCGCCACTGGCCTAGGGGAAGATTTGATGAAAGGGGTCCTGTCCTACGCCATCGTCCAGCTGATGGCTGCGGGTTATCATCCTCAAGAGGCCTGCGAAAAGGCCGTTCATGACCTGGACAGACGTCTGAGAGCCCAACGCGGCCAAGCCGGCGATTTGTCGGTAGTGGCCATGAATGCCAAGGGCCAGTGGGGGGCCGCAACCAATATTGACAACTTCTCCTTCGTGGTGGCCAGCAAGACCACGCCTTTGACCGTCTACCGCCTCCATCCCCTGGCTTCTGGCCAGATGGAATTGGAGCGGGCGAGTCAGGAATGGCTTGATGACTACCTGCGTCAACGCATGCGGCCCCTGGAGGTGAAGTAGGCATGACCCTCAAGCAAATTCAAGCAGTCAATGACTTGCTGGAAGACTTGCTGCCCCAATACTGGCAGGACCTAGCCCAACTGGTAGCCATACCCAGTGTGCAGGGACCGGCGGAGCCAGACGCTCCCTATGGGCCTGGACCTAAGGCTGCCCTAGACTGGGTGCTAGACCGGGCCAAAGCCATGGGCTTTGAAACGGTCGATTTAGACCATAAGGTTGGCTATGCCCAGTGGTCGCCTGACCCTAACCAGGCGACCTCAGGTGCTGGCTATTATGGTATTTTCGGGCATGTGGATGTGGTGCCGGCCGGTCAAGGCTGGCGGCAGGATCCCTGGACCCTAAGAAAGAATCACAAGCAAAATCGCTACGAAGGTCGCGGCGTCCTAGACAATAAGGGCCCCATTCTGGCTAATCTCTACGCCGTCTATGCCCTCAAATGCCTGGGCTATCATTTCCGCCATCCCATTCGGGTGGTCTTTGGGACTAATGAGGAGACAGGCTTTGGCTGTATCCAGCATTATCTGGCCCAGGAAGCTGCGCCCCTCTTCGGTTGGACACCCGATTGCAAATGGCCGGTCGTCTATGGCGAGCGAGGGCGTTTGCGGGTGGCTGTCAGTGTGGGCTCGGATCAAGTGGCTAGCCTCTTTAACTTTGTTAATGCCTATCTGCTGACTGGCACGCAGGATGGCCGGGAGCTGGGGATTGCTTATGAGGACCAGGACTTTGGCCGCATGATGCTAAGGGGCTACCAGCTGGGGCTGACGCAGGGACGTCCTTGGGTGGCCTGGTCCATGGCCTATCCAGGAGCCTGCAGTCAGGAAGATATTCTGGCCCAAATCAGGACCCATCTACCTGAGGGGGCCCAGCTAGAGGTCCTCAGCCATTGGGCGCCTGTCCTCAAGGACAAGCAGTCACCCTATATTGAGGCCTTGCAGCAGGTCTATAATCAGGTGACCGGCCAAGCCCTTGAGCCCGTTACGACCACAGGGGGCACCTATGCCAAGTTTGTGCCTAACATCGTGGCCTATGGGCCTTCCTTTCCGGGCCAACGGGACATCGCCCATTTGCCTCATGAGTGGCTAGGTATTGAGGATTTAGAGACTGATTTGAAAATTTATAGCCAGGCCTTATTGGCCTTGTGGCAGCTAGAACAAGAAGTGGAGGAGGCAAGTCCATGACCCTAATCGAGTTGTGTGCCGGCAGTGTCAGAGATTGTCTGATTGCCCAAGAAGCTGGCCTGGACCGGATTGAGCTCAACAGTGCCCTGGCCCTAGGAGGGCTGACGCCAACGGTGGCCTGTCTGGAATTAGCCAAGGCCAATGGCGTGACCCTGCCAATCATCTGTATGGTCCGCCCACGCGGCGGTGGCTTCGCCTATGATAAGCTGGAAATCAGGCAAATGTTGGCAGAAGGCCAAGCCTTGTTGAGAGCAGGTGCCCGTGGTCTAGCCTTTGGCTGTCTGACTGAGACGGGTCAGCTAATTGGCAAGCCAACCAGGCCCTGATTGAGCTCTGCCAGACCTATGGCGCCCAGTCAGTTTTCCACCGGGCCATTGATGTGGTGGCCCAGCCTGACCAAGCCATTGAAGGCTTGATTAAGCTAGGCTGTCAGCGGATTTTGACCAGTGGGGGAGCGCCAAACATTGAGGAAGGGCGGGACCGCCTGGCTCATTATCAAGCCCAATATGGCGCTGACATTGAATTTGTCATGGGGGCCGGTCTGAATTGTGGCTAATGCGGCGGACCTGGTGGCCTATACAGGCATTCAACAAGTCCACGGCAGCTTCAAGACCTGGTACCAAGACCCTACCACCCAGCAAGGCCCTGTTTCATTTGCCTACCATTCTCGTGGAGCTTATGAAGGGGCAGACCTAGACCTAGCCTGCGCGCTAGGCCAAGCACTAGGAAAGAAGGAGTAATATGGTAAGACGTGTATTAGAATGCCTGCCCAGCGACTACGCTGGTTACAGTGCAGAAGAACTCAAGCAAGCAATCTGGGCCGCTGAAGGCCGGACCGTTTGTTGTGAAATGGTGGCGCCTGTGCCTGCCTATATCAGCAACTTGACCAATGCGGAAATCGCCAAGGCCTTCGGGGCAGACCTCATGCTCTTGAATGGGCTAGATGTCCTTAATCCTGTCATTTGTGGCTTGGATCAAGGGGCAGAAGATCCCATTCGCCGCCTCAAAGCCCTATCAGGGCGCCCGATTGGGGCCAACTTAGAGCCAGTCGATGCTGACGCCATTATGGTGGAGGCGCGTAATGTTCTGCCTAAAGGCCGAACCTGCTCGGTTGAGACCCTAGAAGCGGCCGACCGCCTAGGTTTAGACTTCATTTGTCTGACGGGTAACCCTGGCACGGGCGTAACCAACAAGGAGATTGCCCACTACGTCAAGGTAGCCAAGCAACATTTCTCGGGTCTAGTCATTGCCGGCAAGATGCATGGGGCTGGGTCCAAGGAGCCAGTGGCCAGCATTGAGACTGCCAAGGACTTCATCGAGGCTGGGACCGACATTCTGCTGGTGCCGGCCGTGGGAACAGATGCCGGGCTTTACTGATGATGAGCTAGTGGCTATCGTCAGAGTATGCCCACGCTCACGATGTCCCTAGTCCTATCCGCGATCGGGACCAGTCAGAATCAGCAGCCCGCGGGTGGTGGAAGACATTGCCATTCGCAATAAGGTAGCTGGCGTGGATATTCAACATATTGGCGACGCAGGCTTTGGTGGCCTAGCCAATGTGGAAAATATCTTCGCCTTATCGGTGGCCATACGGGGCATGCGGGCATACGGTGAGCCGGGTGGCCGGCTCGCCATTCGTTAAGGAAGCAAAGGAGACAAAAGAAAGCCAGGTAGTTTCGCTACCTGGCTTGTTTTATTGTGGGCTGACCACTGATTGGATAATAGTAAGGACCACTTGGCTGGCCTTCTCCATGCTTTCTAAGCTGACAAATTCATACTGGCCATGAAGGTTCTCGGCGCCCGTGAAGAGGTTAGGCGTCGGGATGCCCTTATAGGTGATGATGCAGCCGTCTGTCCCACCCCGGAAAGGCTTGATAAGAGGTTCAATGCCACAGGCCTTGTAGGCGGCAATGGCCACCTCAACTGGCGTCATGTCTTGCTTGAGGATATCGTACATATTGTAGTATTCGTCGTAAATTTGGCATTGGATGCGGGGCCGGTCGTAGCCTGCGTTCTGTTGGGCCACAATTTGACGGAAGAAGTCCTTGCGGGCCTGGAAACGTTCCTTGTCATGGTCGCGAATAATGTAGGTGGCCTGAACTTGGCCGATGTCGCCGCTTTGACTGGACAGCATATAGTAGCCCTCGTGTCCCTCGGTCAATTCTGGCACCTGGTCTTGGGGCAGGCGGGCGAAGAGCTTGGCGGCCTCGGCCAGGGCATTGACCATGAGGCCCTTAGCGGTCCCGGGATGGACGCTGGTCCCGTCGATGGTCAGCATGACCCGGGCGGCATTGAAGGTCTCGTATTCCAACTTGCCTACTTGGCCGCTATCCAGCGTATAGGCAAAGTCTGCCGGGAAGTCTTGGGCTTGGAAGCGGTGGGCTCCTTTGCCGATTTCTTCATCAGGTCCAAAGGCCAGCCAAATATCGCCGTGAGGCAGGTCAGGATGGGTTAGCAGGTGGATGACTGCCTCCAGGATGCTGACCAGACCCGCCTTGTCGTCGGCCCCCAGCAGGGTGGTACCATCCGTGGTAATCAGGGTCTGTCCCACATAGTGCTTCAAGTTAGGAAATTCGGACACTCGCATGACAATGTCCAAGTCAGGGTTCAAGACAATATCCTGGCCGTCATAGTCCGCATGGACCTGGGGCTGGATATTTTCAGCATTGAAGTCGGCCGTATCCACATGGGCGATAAAGCCAATGGCTGGCGCCTTTTGATGGGCTGGTAGGTTGCTTGGCAAGAGGGCGGTGACAAAGGCGTCTACTGGATTGAAGCGGACTTGGCTGAGACCCAGGTCCTTGAGTTCGCGCTCCAACATGCGGAGGAAGTCCAGTTGACCGGGTGTGGTCGGCACGGCATCCGAGTGCAGGTCGGACCGGGTGTTGATTTTAGCATAGCGGATAAAGCGTTGGAGCATGGATTCCATGGCGGAGCCTTCTTTCTCTTAATCAGTTAAGTCTAGTATAGCACTATGACGGGCCAGACCCAAGTTAGACCTTGTTGGCAAGGATGGGGATTTGTGATAGACTGGGGGGCAGTAAGGCCTGGTACAGAGGAGGAAGCCCTATGCGGATTAGACAGACAGAAAATGGGGATTTGCCGGCTTTGATGACTTTATACGAACAAGCCCGGGCCTTTATGCGGGCCCAGGGTAATCCCAATCAGTGGCCAGACGGCTATCCGCCCTTAAGTCTCCTAGAAGCCGATATAGCGCAAGGCCATTCCTATGTCCTAGAGGACGAAACTGGCCAGCTAGTGGGCACCTTCGCCCTGATAGGTGGAGAGGATCCGACCTATGGCCAGATTGACGGCCTAGGTTGGCGCAGTACTAGTCCCTATGTGACCCTTCACCGCCTGGCAGCCAATGGCAAGGCCCGGGGCGTGGCGCGGGCAGCTTTCGACTTCGCTAAGTCCGTCTGCCCCCACATCCGGATTGACACCCACGCCCAAAACCTGCCCATGCAGCAGGCCATCCTGTCTTATGGTTTCAAGGAGCGAGGCACCATCTATCTCCAAGACGGCTCGCCCCGGCAGGCCTATGACTATCTAAGCCAATAAGTAAGTGAGGACTGGAAAGGACTTTCCGGTCCTTATTTTTGTCTAAGGCTATTTTTGAGCTTGCATCTTGATAGGGACTTTGTTAAGATAAGGATAAGAAACAGGTGTTTCCTAACGAGGAGGGAAGACAAATGCCGCCTAGCTATAAATTTACCCGCCAGGAAATGATTGAAGCTGGACTGAATATTGTTCGAGAGCAAGGATTGGCTGCCTTGACAGCTCGTTCGCTAGCTCAGGCTCTTGAAGCTAGTCCTAAGGTGATTTTTGGTCACTTTAATAATATGGAGGACTTTAGTCAGCAGGTCATTGAAGCTGGTAAGCAAGTCTTTGTTGACCGCGTGACGGTCGCTTTACAGGGGCCTTATGCCTTTCGTAATGTGGGGCTGGAGTATATTCGTTTCGCGGCTCAAGAGCCTAAACTATTTCAAATCCTCTTCCTAGATGAAAGGGAGCCAGTGACGCATTTCAGTCGATTTCTACCGCTCAAAGACTATTCTTATGAGGGGATGCTGGCCGCTATTGAAGGAGAGTACGACTTGGAGCCGGATCAAGCAGCCACCATTTATCAGCATCTCTTCATCTATAGTCATGGTATTGCCAGCATGATAGCGACCGGTATTTACCGCTTCAGTCCGCAAGAGATTGAGGAGCGGATGATTCAACTATTTACAAGTCTTATTATGACGATAAAAGAAGGAGCCTAGCCATGCATACAAGTGACGGATATTTCTAAATCTTATGGTCCCAATCCCGTCTTAAAGGGCCTCTCTCTGAACCTAGAAGAGGGTGATTTTCTAGTCTTATTAGGAGCTTCGGGCTCTGGTAAATCGACTCTACTAAACATTATGTCGGGTTTAGAAATCCCAGATTCAGGGGCTGTCTACTACGACCAAATCAACTTAGCTGACCTATCAGAAGCTGAGCGTACTGCCTTCCGCAAAGACCAGATAGGATTTATTTTCCAACAATACTATCTTTTGCCACAACTAACAGTGGAACAAAATATCAAGGTAGGGGCCTATTTAGCTGGCAATCAAGACTTTGAGGACTTGATTCAGGCCCTAGGTCTAGAGGAAATTCGCTATCATTACCCTGCGAGCCTGTCTGGTGGTCAGCAACAGCGCGTTGCGATTGCCCGTGCCTTGGCTAAGAAGCCTCGTGTGCTTTTTCTAGATGAACCAACAGGAGCTTTGGACGAGGCGACAGGTCGCCAGATTTTAGGCTATATTAGTCGGCTCCAAGGCCAGACAGGCGTGACTTTAGTCATGGTGACCCACAATGAGCATATCGCGCAGATGGCCAATAGAGTGGTTCGCATGAACAGTGGCCAGATTCAATCCATCACTTATAACGAGACGCGCTTGTCCGCGGATGAGATTGGGTGGTAGAAATGGTTCAGATTATCCAACTTAAACAGCTTAAGCAACTCAGTGTGGTGGCGGTCATCTGTGCTTGCGCTAGCTTTGTTTCCACGCTTTTCTTGAATTTTTGGTTAGACTTACGCCTGCTAGACTTCGATCAGCTTTCGCTCCTGGGCCAGGCCTACTACCGAGTCCAAGAGAAGATTTCCCAAGTGGTAGCGGGCGTATCAGGGCTAGTCTTGGTCGCAACTGCCCTGGCTATGGTACTTTTTTACATACATCAATTTATTGAAGACCATCAGACAGACCTAGGGATTCTCAAAGCCATGGGCTATGCGCGGGGACAATTGGCGCGCCAGTTCTGGATTTTTGGGCTCTATGGCTTGCTAGGAACGCTTCTGGGTGGCCTGGCAGCCTATACTTTTCTGCCTCATTTCTACACAACACGCAACTCTGCGGGGCTTTTGACAGGGCTCAGCCTGCACTTGCACTGGGGCTTGGTCCTGACCATGGTCTTGCTTACTAGCTTGCTCTTGACAGCTATGGCGGTGGGCTATGCCTATCATGTACTAGCGCGACCAAGTCTAGTGCTCTTAAAAGGCAGTCAGACCTTGCGGCCTCCTAGGAAGAAAGGGCCACAAGGAGGGCGGGAGAGCTTTCTCAGTGACTTGAGAGCCAGTCTTTTCTGGCGCCACAAATTCTTAATTTTCCTGGTTGGTTTTGCAGCCTTTTGTATCGCTGCTATGTTACAACTCGCGCTAAGCTTACAAGATATGATGGATGTGGCCCTACAAGTGATGATGATCGGTATTGGCCTCATCTTGTCCCTGTCTATCTTCTACCTAGCGCTCCTGACCTTACTCAGCCGTCATAAGGATAGCGTGGCGATTTTGAAGGCCATGGGCTATAGCCAAAGGGATTGTCTGTCTGTTACTTTGCGTCCATATTATGGCGTGGTCATGTTAGGCTTTCTGCTGGGTTCAGTCTATCAGTTTGGCATTATGCGCCTGATTCTTTGGCTTGTCGTCGGTCAAGGTAGTCAAATGGTCGATAGTGGCTTCAACTGGGTAAACTTTGTCCTGGCAGGATTCTTGCTAGTCATTGTATACACCGGCTTCAATGTCTACTTCAGCCGGCGTCTCAGCTCAAGTGCCTATTAAAGGCTATTTTGCTGTCTGAATAAGCAACCCCACACTCAAGAAGCAGGGATTTGGTCTCGGCTTCTTTTTGTTAGTATAATAACAAGGTTATGAAAAGGAGAATGTGTCGTGTCACTCATTCTGCAAATTAGGCTGGTTCTTCAAGTTGGAAGCCCGCGCTATCATTGGGATTCGGC
>BNJS01001991.1_pt1 | contig 116038 bp, 186 predicted proteins | sample 8540461 | NCBI WGS metagenome assembly BNJS01 (sample SAMD00202454, study PRJDB9452) | human saliva metagenome | isolation source: human saliva | place: Japan | reverse complement strand
GCCGCGCACAGATGCGCGCGTTGGTATGGAATAGCTGCAAACTGATGCAAATAAAGAGCTCGTAGAATTGATTTTTAAAATATTGTAATATTGAAAATATGGTAGTTTGGTAATATTATATATAAGAAAAGAACAAAAGAGGTAAAAATATGAACATCAACATTTAGCTGTAATATTTTGTTTGATAATAGTCTAATTTCTATTGTGGGATTATTTAATACGAGCAGTATGATTAAGCTTCTGGAAAAGAATCTGCATATACATCATTGTTATATAATTCTACTTACGATGCTACCGTACATCAAACATGCAAAATAATTATAGTAGAAGAAGAGAAAACATCATCAAATAGAATAAGGACATAACTGCATTCGTTAATTCTTTTAGTAGTACATGGCGACCTCCGACTTTTCTTCAAGCGGTTACACCAAACCGAATTCAAATGATTATATTCCCGTTATTTTGTACAATTTATATGATGGATTTTATATCTATAAGTACATATAATACCAGGTAGATATGGATGTTTATAATACAAGTTATGGCACACCGAAACTAGGAAAGCCCCTGAATTCTAAAGAATGAAAATATTAATGAAAATGTTAAAACCCAAAAGGGCTAAAAGCTTTTAATTATTATACTTGTAAATATATACTGTTAATAAATCAATATAATATTATAGTTAATTATACTTTGGATAATTATATAGTATATGCTGGAATATATTGGAAATGAGATTGAAATGGCAGTTTTAAATGGGTATTATATCAATCTAAAGAAAATTACTATTGATAATATAAATCATACTGTAACATTGAATTATGATACTGTTATTGGGCCCGGAAGGTGTTTATGAATATGTTGCAACAGTTGATTACACAGTATCATTTGGATAATACTTTTCATAAAGTTTAGAGAAATATAGATATTATAATTATGTGATTTATAATAATCAAAAATATTATTTGAAGGATAGTGTTATGAATGGGAAGTAGTAAATATGGTACAGTAGCAATGATAATTAAAGTTTTCTTGTTGGAAATAGGGATATTAATTTTAGTTTAAGATATACTGGAACACGGCATTAGACTTGAAAATAATAAAAGAGTTTATATTGGTACATATGAAATGGCTAGATTATATATGTCTATTAAAGGAATGCAGATCTCCGGTTGATGAAAAACTCTTTACTACGAATATGGTTATCTTGCAAGTTTTTTTTAGAAATAAGGAGATAGCGAATTTAGAGATTTGAATACATATGGACACAGAATGTCTTTAGTGAAAGAGTAATATTAAATATTAAAAGAGTTAATTGGTAGGATTATTATAAAAAATATTGATAGTGAGCCTTTAAGAAAATGAATATGATGGAGGGCATCCACATCAAAAGGAGATGAACTAATAAAAATTTTGGATATGATCAACCCACAATATCCTGAACCTGCATCATCATGTTTGATTCTGCGAATTGATGTGTTGTTACAAAGTACAGAATGCAAGCTGGTTGAATGGTGTCGCAATTTGATGATTATTTTGTGAAGAACATATAGATCAAATGCCCGTTATTAGTGAAACTGACTGGCATAGAATCATACAATACCCCACAATGCTTACATTTATGTATTAATCTGGCAATTATAAATTCACAGCACTACGCTGTTGTTAGAATGATAAGACTGTTGAGCTAAAATAGGATTCAATGAGGAAACACATTATCAAAAATAATGATGGATGGAATAGCAGCACTTGCAATCAGGCTGAGCAGATGAAAGTTATAATGAAAATAATGGTAATGAAGTATAATGCTATAAAACATGGATAATCAACTTATTTATTAAGATCCAAGACTATTTAAATGAAGAAGCAAAAATATAATATCCACGACTAGTCACAAACTGTAGTCCAGTTAAAATGAAAACAAACACCAGCGAGTGAGCGAAGCTCACTGGTCACCTTGAAAGCCTGGGATCTCAAAATATCAAAACCCACACTGTCTGAATTGTGTCTGTTTAAAACAGTTATAGTCTTTTAATTTATTACAACGGCGCCAGCGGTCAGCAACAGCGCATTCAGAAACCAATAGTCAGGCATCGGTCCAAATAAATAATTAGCTAATAGTCCAATAAGCTATTTGCACTGATTATTACCACCCAATATAATCATTTTTATTAAGCTCTAAAACCATCAACAAATCCATAAACACTCAATCGTCTTTAGCAGCTTTTCATTATTTCACTCTAATAACAGGATTTAATCCAGAACAATCACCACCATTAACTAATATAGCAAACTTTCTCAATCATCTCATATCTTTCTCTTTAGTATACTATAATAACAATTGTATAACTCAATATAACGTAACGCAATTGCAAAGCCGCAATAACAGAATTAGTATCTCTAAAAATCTTAGGAAACTCCCAATCTAATACCAGCACAATTATTTGGATTGTGCTAACTTCTCTAAGTGTTAGAAATCTTTACATTCAATTGGTATGTTACAAACTTCATCATCCTTACTAACTAAGAATTGTAATGAAGATGTGCACTCAACTCGCCAAACCTCGAACTCATTACCTATAATTTCAACATTTGGCAATGGCATCAGTATAGCTTTAACAATCATGGTTCTTCTACCCTCAGCTTGGGTTTACTGCACATGATAATGGTATTCTTAGGTATAATTCAGTTTCAAACTTAGCACCTTCTCATCTCCAAAGTGTTGAGCTCATACTAGATTCCTTTTGCTTAATGGACGCGAAGCTTGTAAGTTTTCAGTCCTCACTACAGTAATTAAATGTCATCTCAAATACCTTTTGAACTGTTCTCAGTAAAGTAACTTAGCATCATTTCAGAAGTGCAGTAACTTAGATACTAAATAATAATTTTATATATTTTTACGAAAACAGGACGAATGTCATAACCGATACCGTTATGTTATTTTATTAATCAGCTCATTCATGGCCACAGCAGTCACACCAAACTGAACACACCCAGCCACACCAAACCAACCAGTCCACATCCAGATCCAACCCAACAAAACCCACCATGAAATTGTTGTTTGTTTGATATCTCAACAGTACCAATAGGAACCCTTAATTAAAATGACGTAAGTTCCATCTTTAGCACCAGAGCCACGTTTGCGATCTGGGACGAACCACAGTCTGGCTTTATCCAAGCCCAAACAACCACCTGTCCATCCCAGGCATTTTTTTCACATAAAGTTAGCAATAAATAGAAGGAAGAAATACCAGCATCCTCTGAAGGCCTGACACAAATAAAGTTTCAGATTAAGATTAAAAAGAATACAGTCTAGTCAAACTCCCAAAATTCTTATTAACTGTTAACTTGATCAACAAATCAATATCATCATCTACAGCTGACTTATTTTTCCTAATTTCATTACATCCATCACATTTTGTAAAATAATATCAAAACCATCCTTATTTGGAATAGCTCTGCACAGGTCTCAAATACCTCTGCAACTTTCAGCTCTATCCCAGGTAGTTTGTCCACATGTTTAGAACATAAGCAATGTGGACAATGAGTCTCTATGAGGAATATAATCAACTACTCAACTTCCATGTCCCACAATTTTCTGACAAACAAAGGATTCGTCCCTTTTGGTAAAATTCTTCATATTACCCATATTAATAATCAAAAATACTTCCATCAACAAATTCTCTTAATATAGAATTCATTGGAATTGCTCTTTCATCATTTATTTCTTCAAAATATTTCAAAAATGCAATTAAACGCTTCGCTTCAGAATATTCTTTTTCACTTGAATCAATTTCTTCCAATAATGGCAATGCATAGTTTTGAAAGAATAGCTAATTCATAAACCAATGAACTATTAAACATTACATCCGCATTTTTCTTGAAATGGGAAAATATTTTTATCTTCACCAGCATTAACACTTGGCCAACGTTTCCAAAGTCTCAAGTGCAGAATATCCTCTAAAATTATAATCTCTAACAATTCTTCTAATTAATCTAGTATCAGTTGTGAAATTCTATTGAAATAATCTATATTCAATACAGTCAAATCACTGATATAAATTTTTAAATTTCTCATGATCAGGAATACTTGCAGTTAATTTGTCATTCAAAACAATGAATTCCTTCAATTACTAAAACTTCATCTTCTTTCAAAGACATTTTATTTCCTAAAAATTCTTAGATCCAATTTTAAAATCAAATGTTGGAACTTCAATTTCTTCACCCTCAATAAGCTTTTGTCAAATGATCATTGAATAAATTTAAATCAAGAGCATCAATTGTTTTCAAAAATCATAATCACCATTTTCATCAAGTGGTGTATCAGGTCTTTCAACAAAAATAATTATCAGTACCAATTGTAACAGGCTTCCAACCATTAATTCTAAGTTGAATTCCAAGTCTTTTAGCAAATGTTGTTTTACCAGAAGATGATGGACCAGCAATTAAAACTAACTTTAATTCCCTTTTTGCTGCAATTTTATCAGCAATTTCAGCAATCTTTTTCTCGTGTAGCTTCTGACATTAAAATAACTTCATTGGTTTTACCATCTTTAATTCTATTATTTAAATGATAAATTGTATTGATATTCATTAAAAGCATTAATATCATCATATTCTTTTAAAAGCAGATAAAAATTTCTTCTCTCCTTAAATTCACCAACCTGTGTTTGGATCTTTTACTTGGATATTGAACAATAAAAACCATGTCTATATAATTTAATATCAAAAAAATCCAATACTCCTGTTGAACTAGGCATTACTCCATAAAAAATAATTATAATAATCATTACAGAAATATAATGAAACATTTTCTTTATTTTTATTATCAATTTGCAAAATTCCTCTAATTGTTTTTCTTCTTGATAAAATCTAACCGCTTCATCATGTGTCATAACAACTTTTCTTATCAAATCAGCATTGATTAATTCCTGCATCTTTCTTTTAACTTCTTCAATCATTTCTTCAGTAACATCCATGTTATCTATCTGACAAAACATTGAATTGAGACAATTGAAAATTAACATTCAAATAACTTTTCTGGATAAAGTTCATTAAAAGCCATACCATAACAAATAATAAGCCCTAATATAAATCTTCATTCCATCCTTATCAGTACTATCAATTAAATCTATTTTATCACCATCATTAACTTTTGTATCATGATTTAATTTCATTATTTATCTTACCTGCAACAATATGTTTCTGTAAAAATCAAGATTTGTTTCTAAACATTTCTCCAATTGTAACATCATCTTTCATTATTCCAATTTCTGCATTTTGATAAAAACTTTCATTCGTATCTCTCCTCTTTATTTTATTTCATTTTATCCTTCATTTTTGTAATATATTTAAAGCTTCAATCGGTGTAATAGAATCTAAATGTACTCCATCCAATTCCTGACGCAATTTCCAGCTAATTTATAATTATACATGCTTAACTGTCCAGCATTTTTCAGCCTTTTTCACTCTTAGATTCAGCTTTTCCATTCATAATATTTTTCTTTTCAAGCTTAAATAAAAATTTCATTTGCTCTATTAGTGACTTCTTTTGGAACACCTGCTAACTTGGCAACATGGATACCATAGCTTTCATCAGTACCACCTTCAACAATCTTTCCTCAAAAAATAATATCTTCTCCTCTTTCCTTTAACAGTAATATGATAATTCTTTGCGCCCTTCAATTTTTCCCTTCTAATCCTACTAAAGTTCATGATAATGAGTAGCAAACAATGTCTTGCATTTCAACTTTTGAAACATATTCTGCAACAGCCCAAGCAATTGAAAGACCATCATATGTTGAAGTTCCCTCACCAATTTCATCTAGAAATAACCAAACTTCTATCAGTAGCATTTTTAAAAATATTAGCAACTTCCATCATTTCTACCATAAAAAGTACTTTCACCACTACTTAAATCATCAGAAGCTCCAACTCTTGTAAATACTTTATCAACAACACCAATATGTGCATATTCCGCAGGTACAAAAGAACCAATTTGTGCCATAATTGTAATTAATGCAACCTGTCTCATAAAAGTTGATTTACCAGCCATATTCGGACCAGTTATAATATTTAATCTATTTCTCACTAGCATTTAATAATGAATCATTTCTGAACAAAATCACCATATGGTATTATTTTTCCAACAACTGGATGTCTCCCATTTCTTAATATCAATCACATCATCATCCATTATTTCAGGTTTGCAATAATTTAAGTTCATTTGCAACATTTGGCAAAGTCCTTGAATAACATCCAATCTTTGAAATAGCACTAGCTAGTCCTTTTGAATTCTCTTAGCATTTGATCCTGAATTTCATTTCTAATATTAACAAACTCATCATATTCTAAAGGCTAATAATCTTCTCTTTAGCACCTAGAATCTCATTTTCCATTTTTCAGTTCTTCAGTAATATATCTTTCCCCAGTTGTAAGTGTCTGTTTTCCTAATATATCTATCTTCAGGAATATCTTTTAACATTTAGATTTACTAACTTCAATATAATATCCAAAAATCTTATTATACCTATTTTTCAAAATTTTTAATACCAGTAATCTTTTTCTTTTAATTTCAATATTATGCAAGCCACTGCTTACCATTAGTTGTAGCTTCAATCAATTCATCAATTTCAGGTTTATAACCTTTTTATATATAATCCTCCTTCTTTTACTGTCAATGGAGGTTCATCAACAATTGAAGCTTATCAATCATTCATAAATATCGATTAAAATATCAACTTCACTCATCAATAATCTTTCAAAAATTCACTATTCACATCTTTTGTATAACATTTCCTTCAAATTCAGGCAATTGCATTATAGAATTTTTAATGAAATTAAATCTCTAGCATTAACAGTACCATATGAAATTTTACCAGCCAGTCTTTCAATATCATAAATACTCTTTCAAACGCATCTCAACAATTCCATCATGTAAAAATAAATTATTTTTAATCTCTTCAACAGCATCAAGTCTCGCATTAATATCATCAATATTTACTAAAGGGATCATTAATCCATCTTCTCAATTAAACGTCCTCCCATTGAAGTTTCTGTTTTATCCAAATACCCAAAGCAAATGTTCCTTTTTACTTTTTATCTTTAATCCTTTCAGTTAATTCTAAATTTCTTTCTAGAATTAATATCCAATAGCCATATATTTACAACTTCATATACAGACAACTTTTATTTAAGTTTTTCAGGTTTAATCTTTTGAGTTTCTTCAACATATTTCAGTAAAAATTCCTATAGCATTAATAGCTAAATATCTATCACTAATATTTTTATTAAATTTCCTTGTTCATCAATAATATCAAAAAGTATTATGAATTGTTTCATCATCAAACTTATCATCAAGTTTTAGTCATAGAACTCTTCATATTAAAAATCAGGAACAAAAATTTTCTATCACTTCAACTTCAGTTTTTCTATCTTTTTATCCACAGAAATGAAAAACTTCAAATCTATGTTTTAGTTCATTAATTTCATTAATACTATCATTCATATAATCATTGGCAATTAATTCTGAAGGATTAAATCTAGAAATTTCATTGATTAACTTCTGAAAATTATTGTCAGATTTTAATTTCAGTATGCATATGCTTCTACCCTGTATGAAATATCAAATGCTGCAATTCCATAATACATACCATCTTTTAAATATAGACATGATATAATTATTCTTTTTCATCAAGCAAATTACCATCAGTAATTGTTCCAGGCGTCATAATTTTTATAACATCCCTTTTAACTATTCCTTTAGCGTTTTTAGGATTTTCAACTTGCTCACAAATAGCAATCTTGTAACCATTTTTGCACTAGTCTTGAAGCATATATTTCACCTGCATGATATGGAATTCCACACATTGGTGCTCGATTTTCTCTACCACTCCTTTTACCAGTTAATGTAAGTTCAAGCTCTCTTGAAAACATTAATCGCATCATCAAAAACATTTCATAAAAAATCACCAAGTCTATAAAAAGTACACAATCAGGATATTTGGATTTTGTTTCCAAATAATGTTGCATCATGGGCGAGAATGTAGTTATATTTTTAATCGCGTCAGCTGTAGATATTTCCTCGTACTTTCATAAAATAAGTCTCCTTTTTACTAACTATATATTATCACAAAATACCACTCAAATACCATACATGATTTTTCATCAATTTTTGACATCAACCATTCTTCCTATAAAGGCTTTTTATCTCCTTTAAAATTTACAACTTTATATGAATCCGTTTCTTCCACTTCAGAAACTATCATCATTATTTTTACTTACACCCTTCAACTAATACTTTTTGAATAGTACCAATATATTTATTTCCATCTTCCGCAGATTATTTCCTCAGTTAATTTCTTAAGTCTGTCAAATCTTTTGTGTTTAACATCTTCAGGAATTTGATTCTCCATTGTATCTGCAACAGTTCCAACCTCTTCTTGAATAAATAAACATATAAATTTGCTCATATCTAACTTTTACTAACAACATCAAGAGTATCCTCAAAAATCTTCATCTGTTTCACCCGGAAAACCTACAATAATGTCAGTTGTAAAAGTTGCATTAGGAATCTTTGATCTAATTCTATCAACTAATTTTAAAGTATTCTTCCTTGGTATAATTTCTATTCATCTTTTTAAGCACATTTGAACTTCCAGCTTGTAAAGGCATATGAATCAATTTACAAATATATTTACTATTAGCAATTACATCAATAACATCATCTGTAAAATCCTTTGGATGTGGTGATGTAAATCTAATTCTTTTCTATTCCTTCAATCTTATCAAGCTCTGCTAATAACTCTGCAAATGAATGAATATCTGTATCAGTAATCTTCATCCCTTTTTCTATTTTCAGCAACCATATAAGATTAACATTTTGTCCAAGTAAAGTTATTTCCTTGTATCCAGCCTTAGCTAACGCCTTAACTTCAGCAATAATATCTTCAGGTCTTCTACTTCTTTTCCCTTCCTCTAACATAAGGAACAATACAATATGTACAGAAAATTATTACATCCATTCATTATTAATACAGAAGCCTTTTAATATTATCATCCCTCTTAGTAGGAATTCCTTCAAAAACTTCTCCATCAACATCAATAATATCTTCAATTTTTCTTTTTTCTTCAACTAGCCAAAATATAAATCTTTTAGTAAAATTATCAAGTGTATGAATTCCAAAATACTACATCAACATAAGGATAACTTTTTTTCTTTATTTTTCAGAAACATGTTCTTGTTGCATCATACAACCACCAACACATATTATAGTTCCCTTTATCCTCTTTGTATTTTTCACTTCCCCAAGTTTTCCATATAATCTATCTCAGCATTTTCTCTAACACAACATGTATTAAAAATAATAATATCAGCATCAGCTCTCTTTATCAGCTTTTTCAAATCACCTGCTGCACTTAACATTCCAGCTATTTTTCTGAATCATTTTCATTTAATTGACATCCCAGTGTATATATAAAATACTTTTCTTTCATCAAAATTTTTCTTTAATTTTATTTGTCCATTCCTCTGTATTAACTATTTGCATTTTTAAAATCCTTTCACGTATTTATGTTTGATTATTTTTATATTATATAAATGCAACTTACTATATAATATAAAGAGCTCTGTAACAAATTAATGCTACAGAGCCCACTTAACTAAATAGATTTATTAAGCTAATCCATATTTCTTTTTAAACTTATCAGCTTTTTCCGCCTGTTGTCTCTTTTCTTAAATTTCCTGTCCAAAATGGATGACATTTTGAGCAGATATCAACTTTCATTTCACCTTTTGTTGAATTTGTTTTTCATTACATTTCCACAAGCACAAGTGATAGTTGATTCATTATATTCTGGATGTATTCTTCCTTCATTACCAATTCACCTCTTTCTATATGTTTCCTAAATGCTAAATACTAGTTTGCTTTTTGAGATATGATTTCTACACCATCATAATATCCACAACTTGGGCAAACTCTGTGTTGCATCATTAGAGCAGTGACAATGGGCACTCTACTAAATTTTTATTTTCTAATTTCCATGTTGATCTTTTTAGTATGTGTTCTAGCTTTTAGACCATCTTCTTTTTGGTTGTGCCATTTCAATCCCTCCTTATGCTTATAAAATTACTTTTCTCTTTTGTAAGTCACTCTAACATTATAATTGCTATACACCCTTTTGTCAAGTGTTTTTAGTATTATTTTTAAATATTAGATTTTGTAAAAACTAATTTGCTTATTAATTTGATATCTATCTTCAGCCGAAAGCTTTTTAGCAGAAGCCCTAAATCTTGCCAATGCTGATAAATAGCAACTCTTATATCAGAATTAATTAATACATCATCATCCGTCGTTCCACCTTTTTATTAACATATCAGTAGCATTAATTGAGATTTCTTTCCCAGTATAAATTATTTCTTGAAACAATACTATCATAAGATGCAATACCTGGTTGATAATAATAATATTTTTGTAAGTTGTAAATCATTTGGATCACTGCCTTCAACTGCATTAATATCATCTTTCGCTTAAGAGTAATAGAATCTCTATCATAATCAGTCAATCTCTAAGCGACAACCCTATAATTGATATTCTCCAACTTTCTCTTTTTACTTCTTCATTAAATAATTTTTGATCTTGGATCATAATAAATAAGTTGATTATCCATATTTTTATAACGTACTGCCATTACATTATTTTCATTATAACTACCATCTGCTCCAGCCTGAGTTGCAAGTGCTGCACTATTCCATCCATCATTATTTTTGATAATGTGGCTGCACATATATTGAATCCTATTTATAAACTCAACAGTCTTATCATTACTAACAACAGCGTAATTACTGTAAAATTTATAATTACCAATTGGCATCCCCTGCATAAATGTAAGCATTGTAGAATTATTAGCAATTCTATGCCAGTCAGTTTCACTAACCGCAGGCATTTGATATCTATATGTTCTTCCTAAATAATCATCAAAAATTTTTGACTTCATTAACCAACGCATTCTGTATACTTGCAATAACAACATCAATTCTATGGGAATCAAACGCCGATGATGCAAGTTCAGGATCATTATTAGGTTGATCATAATCAAAAATTTTATTAGTTGTTAAATATGCTTTTTGATGTGGATCAGGCCCTTCCACTCCACTACTATCTATCGTAACATTATATTTTCTCTTAAAAGGCTCACTATCAATATTTTTATAATCACTACCAATGTCAACTCTTTTTAATATTTCATGCGCTCTTTCACTAAAAGACTTTGCATTCACATAATAATAATATGCATTCAAATCTCTAAATTCGCTATCCTTATTTCTACTTGCAAGATTAATATTATTCGTAGTAAAAAGTTTTTCATCAACCGGAATCTGCATTCCTTTTATAGACGCATATAATCTAGCCATTTCATATGTACCAATATAAACTCTTTTATTATTTTTCAAGTCTAAATATAGGTATTCAGTATATGTATTGTTAAAACTAAAATTATTATCCCTATTTCAACAGCTTTAATTGTAGGTGTACTGTACCATATTCACTACTTCCATTCATAACACTATCATCGAAATAATATTTTTTGATTATTATAAATCACATAATTATAATATCTAATATTTCTATAAACTTTTATGAAAAGTATTATCCAAATGATACTGTGTATCAACTGTTTGCAACATATTCTGCCAAGCACTTCAGGTCCAATAACAGTATCATAATTCAATGTTACTAGTATGATTTATATTATCAATATTAGTAATTTTTCTTGGATTGATATAATACCCATTTAAAGCTTCATATTTTCCACAATCCATCATTTCCAATATATTCAGCATATACACTAATATAATTATCCAAAGTATAATTAACTATAATATTATATTGATTATTAACAGTATATTTACAAGTATAATAATTAAAAGCTTTTCAGCCCTTTTAGTTTAGCATTTTTCATTAATATTTTCATTAACTTTAAATTCAGGGGCTTTCCTAGTTTCAGTCTGTGCCATAACTTGTATTATATTGTTTATCCCTTAACTCTGCATAATTATTATATGTGCCATAGATATAAAAATCCATCATATAAATTGTACAAAATAGCAGGAATATAATTATTTAAGTTCAGTTTTAGTGTAACCACTTGAAGAAAGTCCAGTCGCCATACTACTAAAAAGAATTAACAGATGCAGTTGAATATCCCTTATTCTTGATGTTTTCTCACTAGAATAATTATTATTTTGCTATTTATTTGATATGCACGTACAGCATCGTAAGTAGAATTATATAACAATGATGTATATGCAGATTCTTTTTCAGAAACTTTAATCATATTGCTCGTAAATAATCCCACAACCATAGAAATTGGAACTATTATCAAACAAAATATTACAGCTAAATGTTGATATTTCATATTTTACCTCTTTTGTTCTTTTTCTATATAATATTACCAAAACACTCATATTTTTCAATATTACAATATTTTAAAAATCAATTCTACGAAGCTCTTTATTTGCATCAGTTACAACTATTCTAACCTTTATCACCTATTTTGTAAATTTTAGAATTTGTTTCACCAATAGCAGCTTTTTCTATTTTCATCAAAAATATAAAAATCATCTTCCATCTGTTCATATCTAACTAAACCTTCAACAGTATTTGCAAGTTCACAAAAATGCCAAACTTAGTAATTGAAGACACTGATGCCATCATATTCTTCACCAATTTTACTTTCCATATATTCAGCTTTTCATATCATCCGCTTCTCTCTCAGCTTTTAGTAGCCCTTTGCTCACACAATGATGATCTCGCCGCATACTTTTTCAGCCCTACCATAATACTTAGTTTTAAACCAATCATTAACATCATAATCCGCTTCAATATATTTAGAAATAATTCTATGTATAAATAGATCCGGATATCTTCTGATAGGTGATGTAAAAATGACAATAATACTGTCCAGCAATACCAAAATGTCCTAAATTCTCTGCATCATATCTGGCCATTTTTAAAGTTCTAAAGTAATAAAGTTGATACTACTCTTTCCTCATCTTTTCCCCTTTACTTGGTCCAATATTTTGCACAAAAGATTTTGGTTTTTACATCACTCGGTTTTTCCTTTTTATATGATATCCCAAAATCAAGTAAAAACTTATTAAAATCTTCAACTTTTTCTTCATCCGGTTTTCATGAACTCTATAAATAAAAGGAGCATCAAGCCAATAAAATTTCTCCGCAATAGTTTCATTAGCTGTAAGCATAAATTGCTCAATTATTTCATTAGAAAAACTAGTATCATAAACTCCAACATCAATAGCTCTTCCCTTTTTATCCAAAGTAATTTTACTCTCAGGAATATTTAAAGATAAATAACCTTTTCAATTCTTCTATTTTTCAAAAATCTGTGCAAGTTCCGCCATTAAATCAAGATGTTCCAAATATTTTTCATCCGCACTATATTATCATTAGCATATTTCTCATCATCATATTGACTAACAATTTCTTCATTATTTCGATCAATATCAACTTGAACTTCATGATAATTCATTCTCTTCGTAACATTTATAACACTTTTAAATACATCAGCATCAACAACATCACCTCTTTTGTTAATCTTTCCTAACACAAGACATTGCATATCTATCAACACCTTCATTTAAACTACAGCAACCATTTGAAAGCTCGAATGGAAGCATCGGTATAACTCTATCAAGCATATAAACACTCGTGCTCCTATTAACTGCTTCCTATTAATCTCCGTATTCTCCTAACATAATGACTAACATCCGCAATATGCACTCCAAGCTCATAATTTCTCATCCGATAATCCTCACACAAACAGCATCATCCAAATCTTTGCATCTTCACCGTCAATTGTAAAAATTTCCTCGATCACGTAAGTCCATTCATATTTTAAAGAAATAGGTCTCTACTCACAGATTTTTGCTTCATATAATAACATCTTTTAGAGAATTCAGACGAGTAAATCAAATTTGCTTAATAATAGATAATATGTCAATTCCTGCTTGATCCGAAAACCCTAAAATTTCCACAATTTTACCTTCAGATTTTTTACATCCATAGATTCTTTTAATAATTTCAACAACAACTTTTTGATCCATTTCTTGCATCTTACTCAAAAAGCCTTTGGAATAAAAAATATCTTTCTTAAAAATCTTTTTATCATCAGGTTTATACAAATCCAAAATTTTTACTCTTTTTCAAAAAGATTCCAACAATTTCTAGCCAAACATACTACATTTTCCCTTTTCTCCATATTCACTCTTCCTCAATTTTCCAAAAGATGCTATCAACACGGATGAGCATCTTTACTAATATATATATAATTTATTTTAGAATAAACAAACAATTTCTACTATAACTGTTAGAACAGCAAAAACTATTCCTAAAATTATTGTCTTTTTATACATTCTCCTGTTTTAGTTCTTCATTTATTTTTATCAAAGAACTTATAGTCTTTTATGATTATATAGTTTCTTCCGCTGAATGTTGTCCTTCACTTGGTTGTAATAAAGTAACAACTAATTAATGCTAAACATACAATAATATAAATTACATATAATAAATTTTTCAATACTTCTGGCATCTCTCTACTCTCCTTATTAAAACATAATATATAATAACATATAAAAACTTAAAAATCAATCATTATAATAGAAGATATCCTGCATTTTTATTTTCGATAAACCTGTTTTATTAATAACTTAATAAACATCAACTACAGCTTCTCTAACCTCAGTAATTCCTGATCACCCATATATGGATGCATTTCTAGAATATGCAAAAATCCAAACAAATCATGTAATTACTAAAATCCCTGTACTCAACTAAATATCTACTGGAATCTATATCAATATGTTTTGAACAGGTCCTATAATATAAATACATAAAGAACCACCTATTCCACTACAGAATTTCTCAAACATACTCTACCATTAATATTCTATAAAACAATTTAGAATAATCCCAATACCTCATACCAGTCTTTAATTCAATAAACATATGAAGTAAAATATTCTAAAGAACTACAGAAAAATTGTAATAAATATAAAACGTCCAAATTGGTGAATTAAGCAATTTTTCTAAGTTTCTTACTCTTTAGTAAATAAAATCAATAAAAGCACATCAAAATCCATAAATAGGTAACCATGGACCTCTTAAAAAGCCCTCTATTAACAAATTTGTCCCTTTTAGTAACAATAAAATAAAATACTCCCAAACCCATCCAATTATTGAAAAGAAAAAGAAAAATAACAAAAATTTTGAAAATTTCAAAATCAGGATATGTATTTTCATAATCTCTTTTATCTTTTCTAAATAACTTCAGGAATGGATAAAATTTAAGATTTTTAACATTATTAAACAATATATCATCATTAAATCTCATAAATATTGAGATCCTCTTTACCAATATACTCACTTCAAGACAGAATACAACTCACATATGTAAATTATAATATGGATCAACTAAACAACCCTACAAGTCCCAAAGAGTTTGAAAAACTTTTCTTAAAATATTCCAACTAATGAATGATAAAATCAAGAAAAAGCTTTCATCTTATGATGATTCATCATTTTCTAGATAAAGTAATTGCATTTCATGGACTAATTTTCAGGATTTCTCAGCAATATATAAAAGTTAAACATTCTATAAGAGTAACTTTTAATAATACCACCAATAAAGAGTTCAAACTCACAAAAACTTATAAATATCAAGCAACTATGCATTCCTAACAATATTTAAATAATATTCTTTTTCCAAACGCATATTTCAATCTTCCAAACTTTAACTTTATAAGACTTTGCTCTCCAAATACATTCTAGCAATGAAATATTCAAAGGATTAATAATAAATATTTTTGAGTAATATATACTTCAACAGCTAAAATTATTGCAACAATTTTATTAATAATTGTCTTCTAGAGCTAGGTTTTCCAATAATTGAATTAATAAATATCTGTACCTGTGTCTGTCCCTTTTAGTAATAGAAATTATGTAACTGCGACAGTAACACCTTTTCCAATATTCTTATCTTCTCTAACAGCTTTAACTAATCCATCATTATTACCTTCAAACAATTCAGATAAAAACTTTATCAACATATGTATCATAAATATTTTGTTTAAAAATCGGTATTTTCCATCTATTTCTAATTTCCTTTTAATTCATCAATACCATTTTGAATTGTCTTTTAGTAACTCTAATAGCTGTATTATCAATATTTTTCACCAATAATTAATAACGAAATAATCGTAATTAGAATAAAAACTCCAATCTTCTCAAAAATTCTTTTTGGCTTCTCTTTTTAAATTCTTAATTGACTTCATTTAAAACTTCCCCATTGAAACCTCTTATTATTTTTCTTCTAATCACATATCCTTCTTTACATTCAATAGGTAACTTCATTAAAAACTACTTTGACTAGCTCTACCAGGATTTACAAAACTCAACACTTTTTCGCCAGTTTCTACATCCCACATCTCATTAATCTTAAATTTAACAGGTGTTATTTCTCCAGGAACAATAATTTCCATTTCATCTCCAACAAGTAATTTATTTCAATCCTTACAACAGATTTATCAGGACTCATATTTTAGTTACTTGACCGCCATATTCATATTGCAAATTATATTGTTTTATTATCATAAGAAACATTATCATCTATACTTTTTCTTATTAAAAAGAAATCTGTAATATCTCTTGTCTTTTAGTTTTTCAAGCTCATTCATATATATTTAGTGACTATCAAAATTATCAGGATCATAACATAATCATCAATAGCAGTTCTATATGCATTAACAACACTTGCTAAATAATACTCAGATTTAAGTCTTCCTTCAATTTTTGCAACTCGAAACACCTAAATCTAATATTTGCAGAATTTCATTAATTAAACATAAATCTTAGAAGACATTACATATGTTCCATTTTCATCTCCTGCTCAACAGGCATAATATTACCAGGATTATTAACTTCTTCAATATAAACATTATATTTCCATCTGCAACTTTGAGAACAATCCCCACAATTAGCACTTCTTCCAGACATATATTGACTTAAAAAACATCTTCCAGAATAAGCCCAACAAATAGCTCCATGAATAAACATCTCTGTTTCCAAATCATCTGGAATATTCTTTTATTAAATTTCTAATATCTTCCTTATTCATTTCTCTTGAAAGTATTACTCTACTAGCTCCATTCTCTTCCAAAAACTTTGCAGTATGTGCACTAAGTGTATTAGCCTGTGTACCTAATATGAATTTCAATATTAGGTGCTATATCATGAATCATCTGAATAACACCACCATCAGCAGCAATAATTGCATCAACTTTCAATTTATCAAGCATTCTAATCTGCTTTTCCATAGCATCATACAAATCATCTGAAGCATAAGTATTTAATGTAACTATGTACTCTCTTTTCCTATACTATGAGCATAATTTAACTATTTTTCAAGTTCTTCATCTATTATATGGTGAACGTGATCTAAGTGACAAAGCTCCTGTTCCACAATATACAGCATCTGCACCATACATAAAATAGCAACTTTTTGCTTTTTCAAAATGACCTCGTTGGTGCTAATAATTCTGGTTTTTATCATTTCAACTCCTCCTCAATGATAGATTATATAATATATTAGTACCTTTTTCAATAATATACATATCAAAACACTATACTCGTATTATTGAAAAATCAAGCATTTTGCCATATAATATAACAAATTAATAAACAAGGAAAAATCAAATGATACAAAAATATTTTAAACAAATTAGAATATAATTTAATAATAGAAGAATCTAATAAAAATTGCTACAACATTTATTGGAAAAAAGAAATTGCAAGCACTAGAACCATCATCAAATATCGAAAAAGTCAAAGAGAACATTAGAAGAAACTAGTGAAGCAGACAAAACTATTTTTCAAAATATGGATCTTTTCCCATTTCAGAAATAGACGATTTATCAATATGCTTTTAAAACAAATTGAAAGTTATATAAATTTATCTTCTAAAAATTTCATTAAATTTTGCAGATATATTATCAATGTCAAAAGAATTAAAAAGATTATCATCAAAGATGTACAAGAACATTCAGAATACTTAAATAAATATTTTAACGACTTATATAAACTCAAGATATAGAACGAAAAATTCACACAAGTATATTATCAGAAGATACAATCTCTAATTCTAGCATCACCAAAATTAAATCAAATTAGAAGAAATAAAATTTAGAATTAGATATTAAAAACACTTTAAATAAAAATGATTCATTCAACAACATATTCTAAATACATGATGGATCCAATTGTAACAATTAGAAACAATAGATATGTAATTCCTATAAAAGAAGAATACCGTAATCAAAGTCAAAAGGATTTTATATCATGACACATCAAGTAGTGGATCAACAGTTTACATTGAACCAATGTCAGTATTTCGAAATTAATAACTCAATAAACACATTTAAATCATCGAAAGAACAATATGAAATTGAAAAGAATATTATCAGAATTATCAAACTTTACTATTTCCCTATTTACGGATTTTTAAAAACAAAACTTTAAATATGATAGGTAAATTAGACTTTATAACTGCAAAAGCACGTTATTCAATTGACAATGATTGCACTCAACCTGAAATTGAAAACTTTTCATATGAATTAAAAACGCAAGACATCCATTAATTCCCACAAAAATCAAGTAGATTCCACAAACATAGAAATAGGAAAAACATATAGAACACTTGTAATAACAGGTCCAAACACATGGTGGTAAAACTAGTAACATTAAAAACAGTTGGACTATTATCATTAATGGCACAATCAGGAATGCATATTCCAGTATCTCAGATAAAAGTACACTATAAAAATATTTGATAATGTATTTGCAGATATGGGTAGATGAACAAAGTATTGAACAATCACTAAGTACCTTTTTCATCACATATGACAACAATTGTAAATATATTTAGAAAACTTTACAATAGATAGCTTTAATTTTAGTAGATGAATTAGGCTCTGGAACAGATCCAATTGAAGGTGCAAACTTAGCAAATAAGCTCTACTAGAAAGATTTTATGAATATGGCGCATTTACATTTTTAGCTACAACACATTATCACGAAATAAAAATTATTAAGCTTTATCACATAAATGGATTTGAAAATGCCAGTGCAGAATTTCGATATCGAAAACATGCGTCCACACTACTCATATATTAATGGGTATCCCTGGAAAAAGTAATGCTTTTGCATATAAGTCAAAAGACTAGGAATTCCTATTGAAATCATCGAAAGAGCAAGTTCATTTAATGTAAACCAGACACAGATATCGAAACACTCATGAAAAGATAATTTATGATTCAAAAATAAAAATAGAAGAAACGAGAAATTGATCTAAAATCAGATTAGTAAAAACTCTAAGAAAATCATTAGAAAACTGATGTAACAGATAAATTAAAACACGAAAAACGAAAAATTGAAGAAGCATAGAAACGAAGCAAAGCAAATCTTAATAGATGCAAAAGAAGAAGCAAATGAAATAATCGCAAATTAAGTAAAATGCAACAATCAGATATCAAAAAGGTGAACATCTACAGACAATAAACTAAACGAAAATCAGTCAAATAATTCAAAAAGCCAAAAGGCTTAGACCTAAGTGTTCTCTATCTCTAAAACAACAAAAGCTCCAGAAACGCCTAAATCAATCAATAAAAATGACAAATCTAAAAGTAAATATCAAAAATAATAAAAGCCCAAACAATTAGATCAGAAATAAATGTAATTGGAGAAAACTGATAGCAATTGCAACTGGAAATAATAGATCAATACTTTAGATTCATGCTATATGGCAGGATTAAAGGAATGCCGGGCGGATATCCGCCTTGTAGGAACCGGAAAACTACGCCAGGAGTACATGCAGATTCCTATCACGATATGTAGACGACTACTACACTGCCGGATTCACGGACGGAACATCGGCGCAACAATTGTAAAAATTAAAATCAAAACATTAAATCCCTAAAAGAGTGACTAGATCCGGTATCTATTCACTCTTTTCATATTATGCTAAATTGATTATTTACATAATTTATGCTATAATAACACAGTAGTTTATTAACCATGTACATTAAATTGAAATTGAATAATTGAATTACAAAAATGAATATTAAGATTGAAAAGATATATATCCCAAAATTCATTAAAACAAATTCTTTTATGCATCACGGAGGTCAGAGGTTATATGTTAAATATTGTCAAGATTTAAAAGATGCAAATGCATCACACATTCCGGCAAGTTCCATGCCGACGCAGTAAGTAAACTGTTCTTCTAGAAAAATAATGCACGTAAAACTTATTACGGGTAAGGAAGTTCCTAAAACTACTTCCACTCAGATGTAATCGTTTTTGATATTGGCAGCGGAAAGTTTTGACCACGCATAAAAGCGGATATAGAAAACGGCTTTACCGTATGCTAGTGCGGGATTAATTTGGAAAGAATTTGGCATCAGCATAATAGATGAGTCCAAATGATCAAAATTAAACTATCAAGCAATAATATTCCGTGTAAATATTGATCAAAAGAGTTAATCTCAAGGAATAGATGCAATTGATAATGGCGTACAAATTTCCATAAATTTCAGTTGTACGGCATGTTCTAAAGTAGTAGCAGACTTCAAATCCATCTTGGGAGGACACAGCAACAATTGAAGCACACAATTCAAAAAGAAACCAAAATGTGTCAAGAAATTTTCTGATAATTGCATAAAACGAGCAATATCAAAAAGACTCGAGATACTTATTGAAAATTTTATAGAGTTCAAAATAGAATTCTAATTTTGGACTATTTCCTACCATGGAATGATCACCTCTGGATTCAAAAATCCTAAAGCTCAAAATATATTATATTGTATATTTCCATCAGACAGAGAAGGATATATAGTCCAAGCAATCTGCACAGTAGCACCAATTCTACATTTAGATAGTACGAGATTTTCCAAAAAGATTGAAATTTGGATTAAATCGAAAGATCTACCATACAGAACAAATATAAAAACAGCTTTGTTCTGTCATCCAAGGATCTCATAGCTTGAGCAAAACTTTAGATGATGCTATAAAGATGGCACATCTGTAATCAAATGCATACCATTTCAAAGGTACAGTAAGAAAGCAACGCATCTTGCACTCTTTTCTATCTACATTCCGTTAACAAATATTTTATTCCTTCTTGAGAATAAACTTTGGGTGTTCCATCTGAATTATAAAATTACAGGCTAATCCACCAGATTTATAGCTCTTAAATGAAAAATATACAGGCTGACCTCATTGTCTCAGGATCATATAGAATATACTGGTCTAGATCAGTATTAAAATTTTCATCCCTTTCCTACGAGAATGAATTTCCCATTGTACATTAAATTCTCTTCTTTTGCCGGTCCACATTACGCACAGCAACGACATTGCAAAAGTCGACAATCATCGCGCTGCTTCTCATCTATTTTCCTCCTTATTATATAAAATGAGTATAGCTATTTTACTATAAAATAGCCATAATTTCAATCTTGTTCACTTTATAATTAATTTTACTATTTCAACCATAAAACATAACATCCCTTAATTTCACAACTAAAAATAAAGATAGCTGAAATAAAAGAAGAGTGAAGAATGCAACCGCATCTTCGCTCTTTCTCTGGACGAGCACCATTGGGAATCAGAACCCCGGAACTGGCCTGCAGGCACGATATTTCTGCCATAAATGTGCTCGCATATATATGATTATGAGTATTTAAAATAAAAATAAGTCAATTAAGGATTATAAAAAGCCATACCATCAGCAGTACAGCTTTTAAAGCATTTCTTAAAACATTTTCAGTGTCCAATTGTTTTATTCCTTTTTCATATTTCCTCTATCACAATTACTCCTTTAATCAAATAATTAAAAATCATTATATTTATTATTAATTATCAAATCCTTAATAGCAGTAGGCTTTTAAATCAATATCTTTAATTTCATCCACACTAAGTCAATAAAATTATATTTCATAATCTTTCCATCATCATTTTCTTGAACAGACCAATTATTCAACTTTATTCTTTCATCAGGTTTTAATCAATAATTTTTCAACCAATGCTCCATTCTTTGATCTTTCTTATAAAAATTTTCATTTAAATAAACTAATTTCAAAGATCAATTCCACATCCAACTTCTTCTAAAACTTCCCTTTTATAGCAGCTGCTGAACTTTCGCCAAGTTTAACTATGTCCTCCAGGCAAAATATAATAATCATAACCATCAATCTTTTAAATTAAAAATTTTCCATTTTGTTCCTATCAAACCAACAACTCTATAATGAAAAACTAAATTTATCATTTTTGAATTCTAACATCTTCCAGACATATTAACCTCCTAATATTCTTCAATACTAACAACAATCAACATCATCAGTATATCAACTAAAATTTTACTAACCTGATTATCGTCCTTTATAACGAAAATTTATTCAGACTATCCAGTACAACTTTAGCTAATATTATCAGCATCAGGCTTTTTAGTAGGGACTAATCAAATCCTTAAGCATCAATTCCTATCGTCTGCCTTTACAGGGTAGATGCTGGAATTTTAAAATATGCAATAATGGATACAAAAACTCTATTAGTACAATTCTAGTTGCTTTTCTATATTTTAATCAAAAAGCTTGTTGAATTAAATGCTTTCATAATCCTTTGTTTCTGGTAGGGTGTATAAACAGTTCCAGAATTCATATTAATTCTGGTCTTTTCTTTTCCCAGTTATCTTTCCCTCAACTTCAAATTCATATTTCTATCAAATCCTATCTCCACACTACAATTTGAAACAGAATTACACCATTTAATAGCTTTAGTGCCCTTTCTTAATTATAAAATCAAACTTATCAGATCTAATAAAACAATTATGTTTTCTACCAGCTAAAGCATTTTTCAACACTATTCTTTTCCATCATTAAAACTAGATATAATTAATTCCAATTTTATCCATTGTATTTTTGTTAAATTATTTTATCTTCTTTAGCTTGATTTCTCATCACCTTTTTACCATCAAATTTTCAGAGTAACTATCTAATCTCATCAATAAAATACACTTTTTCCTCAACAGCTTCAATGAATTCATCTTCAGATTTTTCATTTCAAAGAATATCTCTTCGCCATAAACTCTAAATTCTCTCTAAACTTTGTAGTTCTTCTCTCATTAACAATGTATTCTCTCAGCAGAACCATATTTATTAAATATTTCATCATCAGGCAATGAAGATGTCTTATCCAGAGTCTTTAATTAATTCAAGTCTGATCCCTCTTTTTCAGCAATTATCTAAATCATCAGTAATTCTTTCTACTCTATTTGTTTCTACAAAATGTTTTTATTTCCAGACAAATCAATATCATCATTTCAAATTAATTCCTAAATCATCACGTTTTACTAGTAAAATTCATTATCATATCTAATACATTTTCCTTCTAACTCTTCACGTTAAAAACTCAGATTCCCCAATTCATAGCTTGAAATATCCACTCTAAATCAAACCAAAATTTAACATATTCATTATGAAAACTCATTCAAAACATTTAAAAGTTCTATGCAATCATGGCCTTTACAGATTCTTCATTTTGCCATCTACATTACCAGAATCGAGTCAATTTCCCATCCAAAATAAAGAATTTCTATTTTCAATTCATTTCTTCCTCTCATTAAGTTCCATTAACTCTATCAATTATTTTATCTTCAACTTCATCAATAGAAGCAACTATAATCTCATTATCAGCATAATCCCCATTTATCATAACTTTTTATTTTTCATAAAACCAGTAATTTTTAATCTGTTGTTCTTAATCCTCATAACACCTCTAAATGCAAAAATCTAGATATATATAAATATATCTAGATTTTTAATCAACTACATTTCAAACATTTGCAATATCAATGTCTATAGATTATTTTTAAATTATGCTTTGAAAACTTTCTTTCAAAAATTTCACTACTTCAATAATTGGAACAATACAAAAAGCAAGACCAAATGCAAACCATAAATTCAGTGAAATCAATACTTTTCAAATCCAAATAAATTCACAAAAAAGAATATAAATTACACCAATTGTAAATATAATTGTTAAAACAACTGCACCAAGTAACCACCAATTAAAACTATCAATTTAAAAATATGACTTTTTCTCTGTGATCTCATACAAACAGCATGGAACATTTCAACAAAATTCATAGTCAAAAGCCATACTCATTCCATGTTTTGATTCAGCCAATAAAAATCTTACCATTTTCCAAAAATTCTCCATAAAAATGAAATGTACGAATAGCCATAACTATACCTTGCCAAATCATATCAACGCCAGCACCATCTGCAAAAACAGAATCATCAGTCTTTCTAGGCTTTCTCTTCATTATATTACCTTCAGCCTTTTTCAGTACCAGAGTGCAAACCTAGAGTGTAGAATCAGTAATCATATTAATCCATAATCAAAATGTGCAGGTGTTAAAAGTAATTTCCAAGCAATGATGATATAAATATACTAAAACTTCACTCATATTAGTAGAACAATTGGAAATCTGAATTATCTTTTCTAATATTATCATAATTTCTTTTTCTTCCTTCTTCAACAGCATTAACAATAGTAGCAAAAATTATCATCAGCAATAATAATATCAGATAGCATCCTTTAGTAACATCAGTTCCAGTAATACTCATATGCTACACCAACATTAGCCTGCTTTTATAGATGGACATCACTATACCATCACCAGTCATTGCAGTAATATAATTCAAATTTTGCAAAGCCTTAACAATCCTCGTCTTATGCTCTAGGTTTGAACTCTAGCAAAAAGCTTACATATTCTTGCAACAACATCAATAAGTTCTTCCTCAGTAATCCCATCAATTTCAGCACCCAGTTCTAGCATTTTTAGCATCCTCGATAATCTTAAGTTTGTAATTTAGCAACAGCTGTATCAATATGATCACCCGTAATCATAATAGGTCTTATTCCAGCTGTCTTACACTCTATCAATTGCATCAAAAACTTCATCCCTACAAGGATCAATCATCCCAACAAAACAATAAAAATCAAAACCATTTCTCAACTATTTTTCAGAACTAGCTTCATCATTAAACACATCAGATGCTTTTATAAGCGCAACCAAACACTCTAAAGCTCTATCAGCAAAAATCCTTATTTTTATCAAAAATCTTTTTCTTAAAAATCATCATTATATTTTTACTTCACCATTTTCTAAATAAAAATACAATGATCAAGTAAATATTTCACACGCACCCTTTTTGTAAATTGAACATATTTTCTTATCAAAATATTTATCATCCGTCACTTTACTTCATGAACAGTACTCATCATTTTTCTCATAGAATCAAATGGTACTTCTTGAACCCTAGGGTGAAACCTATTCTAGTCCTGTTTTTATCAAAAACCCTAGCTTTAAAATGCATATTCAACTAAAACCATTCTCAGTAGGTTCACCTCTGCAACTTTTTTCCTTATTCATCTTAGAATCAGTACATAGAGCCATGCCCTTTGACAATAAAATCAATATCATCTTTATTTTCCATCATCACCATACAAATGATTCCACAACAGTCATTTTATTTTCTTAGTCAATGTACCGGTTTTATCAGTACAAATAACCTGACACATCCAATAGTCTCAACAGTATTAAGCTTTTTCTAATCAAAGCCTTTCTCTAGACATTTCAGTAGCACCAATTGATAGAATAACTGTAACAACAGCAGGTAAACCTTCAGGAATTGCAGCAACTGCAAGTGCAACAGCCATCAAAGTAGTATCAATAAAATTATCAGCATTAATACCACCGCCTTATCAATCTTACAACAAAGACTAAAAGCACAAAATAATCAATACAATTTTAGTTAAAGTCTTAGACAATTGACTCATTTTCTTTTTGCAATTGAGTAACTCTTTTAGCAGCTTTTGTCAAACTATGTAGCAATCTTACCAATTTCAGTATTCATACCAACTTCAGTAACAACTGCTTTCCTCTACTATAGCAACTGTACTTTCCACTATAAAACCATAATAGTTCTATCAGCCAATGAAAAGTTTATTTCTCACCAGAACTCATATTCAAAATGTCTATTAATTTATTAACAGACACTGATTCACCCAGTTAAAGTAGATTCATCGGTTTTCATACTATACGCTCTCAATTAATCTACAATCAGCAGGTACTAAATCACCAGCTTCAAGAACAATTACATCACCTTTAACTAAATCCTCACTTTTTACAACAATAGTTTTTACCATCTCTCATAACTTTAGATGTTGCAGCAGTCATCTTCTTCAAAGAATCAATCGCTCTTTTCAGCTTTCCTTCTTGAACTCAATCCCATAATAGTATTAATAATTACAACAAATAAAATAATAAAACACATCAGTAAAAAGGCTCATTTCTATCTTAGCCAAAATCAGCTGAAATCATAGCATGTCACTAACAACATATATAATCATAGGATCTTTTTAAAATTAAAAACTCTTAAAAATTCCATCCTTCTTTCCCTTCTTCATTTCTATTTTTTCCATATTTTCGACTAACTCTTCATTAGCCTCAATATTTGATAAACCATCTTCATTTAGAATCTAAAGTTCTTTCACTATCTTTAACATCTTCCAAATAATATTTCATAAAACTCTCTAAACTTTCTCCCGTATCTTTTCAAAAACAGCTTTTCAAATTTCTATTACATATTATTACACTTTTAGTTACTTCTAATAATCCAAATAATTTAAAAATCCAAACTCTAACTGTTCAATAACTAATCCCGTAACAAAAATCTACAACTTATAAAAACATCATCATCAAACATACAAATTATCACTTTCCAATATATTGATGATGGATTTAATTTCTTTCCCACATCTTCCAAGCATAAATCATCATTTTGATGATATAAATAAACTCCCAATGTTATATGCAACATAATTTAATAACAATATTTCAAAAACTTTAGTTTTAATATAAATCTTTGAAAAAGAAAAATATTGCTACTGATTCAATAAATATAAACAAATTATTATAACTAAAGATACAAAATCCATATACTGATGAACAATATTAAACTTTAGAATCTTTCTTCAAAAATAACTCTCAAATAAATTTGAATTGCAATCATTGACATACATATTAAAAACATCCAAATCTTTTTAAAATTTTTATCATAATAAAGTCTGATACATAACCAGCAAAAAGCATATAAGAACACAAACCAAAATAAACTATATCCATTTCTACCTTCCAAGACCTCATTTCCTGGATAAATAGTTTTTAAATACACAAAGTAACAATCCTAAATAATTACTCCTCTTATAAATTGCTTTCTATCAAGCACTTCAGCTAATTTATTAATGAGAAATTAATAAATAAAGTCCCATATATGCTGTAACAAAACCAATATCTATTAGCTATAAAAGGGATTTTTAATTAAATGATATATATTAAAACTCTTTTTCTCACCCTTATAAACAACCCATAAATACATACAAAATTGAATATGTGAAGCTGTAATTCAATCTGATAGAATCTTTTTAAAATTTTGTTTTCGATTTAATCATATAATATCCACTAATCATAACATAGACATTAACACAAACAATACGCAAATTCAATAATATCTAACAATATAATATCTCATTGTCCTTCCAAACATTTTGCAAAAATTCCACCCAGTTAAATAATGATGAATAATAATCATAAACATTACTACAATTCTAATAATTCAAAATTAGCATCCCTAACTTTCTTCTCTGTTTTAAGTATTTTTCTTTTTCCATAACAACTCTATTTCACCACATTCATATAAATGATTACCCCTATTTGAATAATCAATATCAATGGAAACCCTATTTTAAAAATACCATTTTCTGCGTTTTATGTCTAAAGCATACATACCACATATTCCACCAATAGCTTCCTCCAAAGAGACAAAATAAAAATAATGCCTTTTTCGCTAATTCTCCACTGATTAACTTTTGCCTCATGTTTATCATATCCCATAAGTAAAAAGTAATAATATTCATAACTAAAAAATATATTAACATATTTTTAGTGGTATTTGCTACCATATTAAAAATTTCATAATAAACTCCTAATTTTGCAATTATACACATTATATTAAATATTAAGTAAAATTGACCAATAATTTCAAAATAAAATCTAATATTTCTATTAGATTTTTACTATATATTATATCATAATTTGGTTTAAAAGGAAAGCTTCATTGTGAGGGAACAATAAAACATCTCTAATAGATGCAGAATTAGTTAATAACATTACTAATCTATCAATTCCCATTCCCATACCACCTGTAGGGAGGTAAACCAATTTCAAGAGCGTTAATATAATCCTCATCCATCATATCCAGCTTCATCATCACCTTTTATCTCTATTTCTAATTTCATTTAAAAATCTTTCATATTGATCAATAGGATCATTTTAATTCTAGAGAAATGCATTAGCATATTCTCCTCCAGCAATAAACAATTCAAATCTTTGAACCATTGAATCACTACCTTTAACTTTTTTGCCAATGGTGAGTTTTTCAATTGGATATTCATAAACAAATGTTGGATTAACTATTGTTTTCTTTCACATCTTTCATCAAATATCTGAGCTAAATATCACCCTCTTGATTGTTTAATTGAATCTAACTCAATCCTAATGATTTTAAATGCCTCTTGTGCTTCTTTATCAGTTTTTAATAAAATTAAAATCAACGCCTGTAACTTCTTTAACAATATCAATCATTGTTACTTTTCTCCAACCAGGAGTTAAATCAATTTCCTACCTTGAAATTCAACTTTTCAATTACCCTAAAACTTTTTCAGCTACTGTAGTAACTAATTTTTCAGTTACATCCATCATATCATCTAAATTTTGATATGATGAATAAAGCTCAAGCTCAGTAAACTCTGGATTATGTTTAATATCCATACCTTCATTTCTAAAAACTCTATTCATTTCATATACTTTATCAAATCCACCAACAATTAATCTCTTAAGATTTAATTCAAGTGCTATTCTTAAATACATATCAATATCAAGTGTATTATGATGTGTTATAAATGGTCTTGCAGAAGCTCCACCAGAAATATTATTTAAAATTGGTGTTTCAACTTCTAAATATCCTAAATTATCAAGAAATGCCTAATTCTTTTAATATTTGAATTCTTTTTAACAAAAGTATTCTTAACTTCAGGATTCATTATTAAATCGACATATCTTTGTCTATATCTTAAATCTGTATCTTTTAAACCATGAAACTTTTCTCTGGCAATGGTCTTAATGACTTTAGAAAGCAATATTAATTCTTTAGCATGAATTGATATTTCACTGTTTTTAGTCTTAAATACAAAACCTCTTACACCAACAATATCTCCAATATCATCTTCTTTAAAAGCTTTTATATGATTCTTCACTCAAATCATTTTACACTAACATATAGTTGTATATTTCCATATGAATCTTGAACATGAACAAAGATGCTTTCCCATTATTCTCTTTTCCCATCATTCTTCCATGCAATTTTTAACTTCTTTTGCCTTCTAATTCATCCATAGTTTTCGAATATTTCAGTAGTTGTGTGTTCTGTTAAACTCAGTAATTTCATAAGGATTTTTCCAGCTTCAATTAAAGCTTTTAATTTTATCTTTTCTAACTTGAACTAAATGATTCTCATCAAGTTCCTCAATTTGATTTTTGATTATTATTATCCATATTTTTCCTCCATCATCCTTAATATATCTATATTATAGCCTAAAAGTCCTAGATTTGTAAATAAAAATCAAAATAATAAAACTCATTAATCATACTGATATAATTAATTCCAATAGCATGTTGTTTTGCATATAGTAACTCTCCATTTGAAATTCTAGCAATTTATTCTATAACTATCTTCTTTATTAAGTTTTTTAACAGCTAGTAGAGTTCTTCCATCAATTGTATCTCTTTATAAATATAAATAATTAGAATTACCAACAGCTGCAATACTTGGTTGATGCGTAATACAAATAACTTGATGTGTTCCACCAATCCTTCTCAACTGCCCACTGATTTTGCAGCTTTTACCACTAATACCAGTATCAATTTCATCAAATATTAAAACAGATGTATCATCGGTATCTGCGAGCACATTTTTAATAGCGAGCATAATCTTGACATTTCACCACCAGAAGCAATTTTTGATAATTCATTTTCATCTTCCCCAAACTATTTGGTGAAATATAAAATTCACATCATCCTTCCAAATTGATTGAAATTCTTCAGTTAATTTAACTCTAGCATTAAACTTTTGCATTCTTTCATTTCAAGATCCACTAATCTCTTATTAATTCTATCATTTAATTTTAAAATGATATTTCACATTCTAAAATCATGCATCTTTTAAAGAAATAGAATTCATATAACTTAATAACTTGTTCCAACTCATTTTCTAAGTTTCTCATTTTCTTCATCCAAATTATTTATTCTATTAATTTCCGCTTTCAAATTGAACTCTGTATATTTTAAAATTTCTTCAATTGAATTCCATATTTTCTTTTTCAAATGTATGAATCAAATCAATCGACTTTCCAATTCATTTAATTTCATCTTTCATCTAAAATACATATCATCATCTCATCAAAATTAATTCCATGAGAAAAGTCTTCCAATTCATAATAAATATTTCTAATTTCTTCTAGCTTTTCTCATATTCATCATCAATATTAGCAATTTTTCTCTAATGCCTTTTACCGCATTAGAAATTAGTTGCCATTGCCTTATCTGAATTATCCACAGTTTGAGCAATTGAAGTAGAAATCTTCTCTATAATTTAAATAAATTGTATGTTTCTTCAATAAGCTCATCTTCTTCATCAATTTTTTAATTTGCGCCATCTATTTCATCAAATTCATACTGTAATAAATCAAGCTTCTTCTTTCTCCTTATCATACCCAAAAATTTCTCTTTTAATTTTTCTTAATATCCAAATATTTAGAATACTTCTCATTGTAATCCAATTTTCAATTTTAATAAATCTTTAAACAATAATTATCCAAAATATTCTATTTGATACATTTTACTTAATATTTTCAAATTATCATGTTTTGTCCATGAATATCAATTATATTACTCATAAAATTTTTAAAGCTCACTAACAGTAACTAATCTTCCATTAATCTTACAAGTGTTTTCGTCCATTCAAATGTACTTCCTACTTATAACAACATTACCATCAGGAAAATCATCATTATTTTCTAAAACAAATCAATTCTACAAAGAAAATTCTTCTCCTTCTAATTATTTCCTTAGAAAATCTACCTCAGAAATAATATTAATAGCATCTATAATCAAAAGTCTTTTCCAGCACCAGTTCACCAGTAAGAACATTAAATCCTTTTATCCAACTCAATAGTCAAATCATCAATAATACCAGCATTTTCAATATGTAATGTAGTAATGGCTCATCACATTCTCCTTAAAACGATTGTCCGATTATGATTATACAAACATTTTATTCGTATTGTCAATATTTATTTTATAAAGTCATCCACATTTTTATATCATTTTTCGACATACTTTCTAACATCTTCCTCAGACATATCAATCTTTCATACATAAAAAGCTAAAACAATAAATGCTAGCTTTTTATTATTCATGAACATTTGTTAATGCTGGATATTTTGAAAGTAGCCATGACTTTTCAGTAGAATTTTTAACTGTAATATCAGTATCTTTATTATTCGTATTGTCAAACCAAGGTTTGAATTATTACTACTATTAGTAAATTCAAAATTATTTAATTTTAACTTTTCAAGCTTCTTACAATTCTTAAGCATATTTGAAACATTTTGGATTTGAATTAGACTAAAAATTATCCAACTCAAATCAGTTAAATTAATAACATCACACATTGATTCCTATAGTTGAAACACCGGATGTAGTAAAAATTATTATATATAATTTTCTTTAACTTCTTACTATTAGCAAACATCTTATCCAAACTATTTGCATTACTGAAGTAACATGAAAGATCTAAATTCTCAATATTACCCATCTTTTCAAACATATTTGAGAATTTTTCACCACTACTAACATTCCATCTCAGATAAATTAATACTTTTCAAATCATCCGCTTCTGCAAACATACTTGGAAAAATCCACAACTTTAGAAACATCCCAAGATGATAAATCATAACTAGTTTGCAGAGCCCGTTCCCATAAAAGCACTATTCATATTCGTTACTCTAGATACATCTAAAGAGTCCCGGATTAAAATCATGATTTAGTATTTTTAAACATTGAATACATATTAGTTAATGATGATGTATTCACTTCTACTCCAGTTTCAATGTTTTTAATTCAGTAGCATCCAAGAACATCGATGATGCATTTGTAACACTCGATAAATCTAAATTCGATAAATCAAGTTCTTCAAGCCCCCGTATACATAAACATTTGAAATGTAGTATTAATAGACGATGTATTAATACCACCCCATTTTAATCAATGATGGTGTATTCATGTTGCTCTAAAACTTGAAGCCTCACTAATATCAGTATTTTGTTAAATCAACTTCAACTAGTGACATTAAATTAGAAAATAAAAATTTGTTTTCTTGATATTAATTTTTCCATTTGCAGATATACCATATCATCATATGAGTAGGATCATCAGCGTTTTTAGTATACCAAGCAATAACATTACCTCCATCGAAACATCAAAACTACCAAGCACTCCAGGTGGTGGAATTGTTCCTTCATCCAAATTTAATAGTGGCAATGTCCTGTTCCATCAATTGTGGTGCCCAAAAACCCAGTTGTATAGTTCTATTCACTCAAATACTGGCTTAGATGTTTCCACTCTAATTTGATTAGAATATTGCACTGAATATGGACTGGTCACTTTAATATGCATATTAGCCCCATGACTCACTACAATCTGATCATAAGTATTTTGGAACTTTAAACTTACCCATTATAATTAACTGTATTTGCGGAATTGTAATTCCTGTCTTAATAATATTTCCATTATATATAATATCAATTTTACTGGATATTTATTGTGATTTGATATCATAAACTGAATATCATCATTAACTGAATGAACCCTTGTTACTTTTCTTGTAACGACCAAATTATATTTATCAGGCTTAAGCTCAAGACTTGTAGAACTTTGTAATAAATATTTGGAATTCGTTTTAGGAATAAGTAAAATAGCTAAAACAACAAATATTAATGAAAACATATTTTAATAATATGCTTATTTGCATCTACGCCCCTTTTCTTTACCATAATACCTCTCTACACTCTTTTAAATATATAAATCTTACCATTACGTACAATCCAAATTCAACAAAATAAAATATTTGTAATAAATAAAAAGTTATAGTAATATCAACTATACTTTTTAAAATTACATATTTTCAATATATTTTTATCCTCAATAACGCTATTCATGTACATTTTGTAAAAATTTGGATACTTTGATAAAATCCATGCTTTTCAGTAGCATTCTTAACTTTCAAAATCCATATTACGATTTATCAAACTATTAAATATTCCATCAGTTCTAGCTGTGATTTTTACTAAATTCAAATTTATCAGCTATAATAGTTGAAAGATTATTACAAGCATACACAGATATAGATACTTGGATTTTGCTGTAGTTGTAAAATTACTAATATCCAAATTATTTAATTTTATAGTTCCATTGAAACATTGCATCCATTTTAGTAACCTTAGTAGTCTCAAAATGTATGCAAATCTAAATCAGTAATTTCACTACATCCTGAAAAACAGTACTCATATTTTCCAACATTAGGCGTGTTGTAAATCCATTAAGATTTACATTAACCAAACTTTACAATCATTAAACAGCTTGCATATAAAGCTAGATTATCCCATCTACTCAATCAATGATGTTATTCCAGATTTAGCAAACAGCCATCATATCAATAACCTTTCTAGTATTCAATTTTCAACTTTAAGTTCTGACATCTTTTTCAAATTATAAAACAAATTATTCATTGCAGTAACATTTCCAGTATTCCAATTAGCTACATTTAATTCTTCTAACATAGAACAATCCATAAATGCCATCGCTAAATTTTAACATTTGAAACATTTCCAATTTGTAACATCCAATTTTTAATACAGAACATCCAAAAACATTGCAAACATAGTATTTGCAGAACTTGTATCAAAAATTTGAAACATCCAGTTCTCTTTATTTTCTTTAAATTTCGAACATATTACTAAAATTAGTAACTTTTCCAGTTTTTAAACTACTAACATCCAAATCAACTAATTCCGGATTATGTGCAAACATTGAATCCATATTAACAACATTTCTAGTATCAAAATTATTAAACTTTATCTTCTTTAACTTAGGGGCTCATTTGGAACATGCCTACTGTATTTGTAGCATTTACAGGATAGAAATGAAGAAACATCAACTCTTCCATATTCCCATTCTCTGGAACATATATGAAAAATTTGTACCACTACTTACATCCCATCCAGTCAAGTTAAGACTTTTTAAATCAAGTGCCCTCCAAACATATTTGAAAAATCTAACCTTTGAAAAACATCCCATGATGAAAAATCATAACTTTCTGCTCCACCGGTGCCCGCAAAAGCATATCCCATTGATGTTACATTTAGAAACATTTAAATCCGCTGGATTAAAATGTTTTAATACACGATATTTCTAAACATACTATATATTTATTAAAGGGCGCTGTATTTATTCCTGTTAAATTTAAAGATTCCAATTTATCCGCATCTTTAAAACATTAAGACTGCATCCCTAACTTTTAGACCAATCCAAAAGAACTCATATCTAAATTTTTTAATTCAGATCACGAAAACATTTTGCTCAAAAACTTGTTACAGAGATGTATCAAGTCCTCCCCAATTTATATTTTCAATGATTTTGTATCTCTAAAGAATTACTAAAGTCATAAATTCCTTTAGCATATAAAATTAGTAAAATCAACATTCGTCAATCCTGTAAAACCTGCAAATAATGAATTCTGCATTTTCTAGATTTAACTTTACCATAGCGGATATACACAACATCATTTCATACTTAGATCTGCAGCATTTTTGTGTATCAAGCAACAACATTTCCTTTTTCCTTCAGATACATCAAAACTGCCAAAGTACGCAGTTGCTGGAGAACAATACCTTGATCAGAAAAATCTAACTAGTTGCGATTTTCGTTATATCAAAATTATTTCCAAAAATCAGTTTTTCCATATCTTAAATCCAAATTTGGCAGCAACATTTACTCTAATTGTACCTGGATACTGCTACAGATATGGACTTGTAACCCTATATGTCCATATCAGCACCATATTTCTTATCAATTCATCATACAATGTTTGTGTAATACTAATTTACAACTATAATTCTGTGTTGACTGCAGGCACCGTAATACCCGTTGAAATAACATTTCCATTATACACAATATCCAGATTTACCGGATAATTATTAAAATTAAATCTCTAAAATTTACTTTATCAAACTTGCGAAACTAAAAGTAGTCTCTCTTGCTATAAATAGTCTATATTGATCAGGCTTAAGTTCAAAGACTAGCTGATTTTTTGTAAGATATATTTTGCATTGGTTGCGGGAATAATTAAAATAGCTACAACTAAAACAATCCAATCATATATATATTTTTAAAATTATTCTTTCCCTTCAACCTCATTTTCACACCTCTTTTCGACTGACTAATTTTAACATTGCATACAATTTAATTAATCAGTTAATAAAGTGTGTAATAAATAGTTATAGTAATATCTACCATAACCTTTTAAATCAATTATTCATGTACATTCGTAAAAACCTGGATATTTAGGAAAGCCATGCTTTTTCAGTAGCATACCTTTAATATCAGTATTCTATTAAAATACTCAGCGCTCAATGCAATATTTGGATTAGTCCCTTTAGTAAATTCAAAATTATCAAGCCTTAAATTTCATAAACCATTGCATGAATTAAACATATTAGAAAATATTTGGTTGCATCAGTAGTAAAACTGCTCATATCCAAATTTGATATTATCACTCCTATAAACATTGAATCCATTCTCTTTAACTTTACTTGTATCAAAACTAGTTAAATTCAAATTTGTTAAAGCTGCACATAGCAAATGTACTAGCCATATTCGTAACTTTGGGTGTCTAAAGTTATTGATATTCAATGTATCCAAATTCAACAGCAGTCCAAAACATACAAACATATTTGTTAAAGACTGATTATCCCAATTACTTACATCAATCTGTCTCAAAGCTTTGCTATTTGAGCTTATAACCGTATATTGTGTAACTTTTTAGTATTCCAGCTGATTTAATAAAAGAGTTTTAACATTTGTTTTCAAACATCCTATCCATATTTGTAATGCACTTTCAGTATTCCAATTAGATACCTCTATTTTTCAATTTTCTCAGTATTTGCAAACATACTACGCATATCAGTAACTTTACTAGTATTCCATCCATTTCAATTCTAATTTCTTAAGTGACTTACAATACGTAATACATAGATTGAAAAATTCTTAGTATTGAAAACATCCCAATTTTTAACCTCCAATTCTTCAACAGAATTCCTGTTATAAAACATTGCCATAAAGAAAGTTCCAGAACTTGTATCAAAATTTGAAACATCAAGTACCTTTTGAATTTATTATCATTTTCTAAACATATTATTAAAATTAGTAACTTTTTCCAGTTTTCAAACTAGTAACATCCAAATCAACTAATTCCGGATTATACGAGCATTGAATCCATATTAACAACTTTACTTGTATCGAAAATTATTAAACTTTATCTTCTTTAACTTAGGGTTTTAATTTGAAACATACCTATTGTACTTGTAGCATTTACAGGATGAAATGAAGAAACATCCAATTCCTCCATATTCCCCATTCTCTGGAACATATATGAAAAATTTGTCCACTACTTACGTCCCATCCAGTCAAATTAAGACTAAATCAAGTGCACTTCCAAACATATTTGAAAAATCCTAACCTTTGAAACATCCCGATGATGAAAAATCATAACTTTCTGCTCCACCCAGTGCAAAAAGCATATCCCAGTGATGTTACATTAGAGACATTCAAATCAGCTGGATTAAAAATGCTTTTTAACACACAGTATTTCTAAACATACTATGTATATTTCTTAAAGACTCCGTATTGTTCCTGTCAAATTTAAAGTTCCAATTTATCTGCATCCGAAAACATTGAAGACGTAATCTGTAACTAGACCAATCCAAAGAACTCATATCTAGATTTTTAATTCCAGATCCCAAAACATTGTTACAAACTTTACAGAAGATGTATCAAGTCCTCCCTAATTTATATTTTTCAATGATTTTTGTATCTCTAAAAGAATTACTAAAGTCATAAATTCCTTTACCATTAAAAGTTAGTGAAAATCAACATCCGTCAATCCTGTAAAATCATGCAAAAATAATGAATCTGACATTTCTAGTTTTAACTTTACCATAGCAGATATCACAACATCATACATCTGGATCTGCAGCATTTTTGTATACCAAGCAACAACATTTTTCCTTTTTCCTTCAGATACATCAAAACTACCAAGTGCAGTTGCTGGAGGAGCAATACCTTGAGTCAGAAAATCTAACAGTTGCGATCTTCGTTATATCAAAATTATTTCCAAAGAAATCAGTTTTTCCAGCTCTTAAAATCCAAATTTGCAGCAGGAACATCTACTCTAATTGTGCCTGGATAGTCAACAGAATATGGGCTTGTAATCTTTAATGTCCATATCAGCACCATCATTTCTTATCAATTCATCATAAAAGTTTGTCGTAATACTAAAATCGCCAGCATAATTAGTAGTTTGATGGACACCGTAATACCTAGTTGAAATAACATTTCCATTTATAAACAATATCTCAGTTTACTAGGATAATGAATTAGAAATTTAGAAATTCTAAAGTTTCCACTTTTTATCAGCACTTGAAGACTATTGCAGTAGTAGCTCTTTGAATATGCAGTCTATATTGATCAGGCTTAAGTTCAAGACTAGCCGATTTTTGTAATAAATACTTTGAATTAGTTGCAGGAATGATTAAAACAGCCACAATAAACACTAGAACCACAGCCAATACTTCTTTATTATTTTATTAAAATGACTTATTATTAAGTTTCATCAATCCTCTTTCAATTGTATAAATTCTATCATTGTATACAATTTAATTCAATCAAATTAATAAATTGTATATAAATAGTTATAGTAATATACTACCATAACTTTTCTAAATCAATTATTCATGTACATTAGTAAAATCTGGATACTGTGAAAGCAACCATGCTTTCTCAGCAGCATTTTTAACTTTAATATCCACATCATTACCAATATCATTATTATGAAATGAAATATTTGAATTATTTACTGCTTTAGTAAATTCAAAATTATCCGCTTTTATATCCAAAAAGTGAGAAACATGAATTAAACATATTATGAACATTTGGAGAAGCATCAGCTCTAAAATTACTTATATCCAAAGTGTTTTTAAATTTTTAGCTCCGTAAAAGAAATTGATTCCATTCTTAGTTGCTTTAGAGTATTCGCGCTACTCAAATCCAATGTAACTACCTCAGGACAATTTGAAAATCATACTTGCCATGTTGTAATATGGGTGCAGTAAAACCACTAGTATTCAATGTATGTAATTTTTATTAATCCAAAACATATAAGAACCATCTAGTAAAGCTTGATTATCTCAACCCGATACATCAATTACATACCAAATTGGTACGACTAAACATATGTGCCATAGATTTAACTTTCTTGGTATTCCAACTATTTAATAGTAATGAAGTCACATTAGTTTCAGAAAACATTGAAGTCATTTCCGTAACATTGGATGTATTCCACCTATCAACCTCCAATACATCAAGACTAGTTGTAGCTGAAAGACTATACCTGCCATATTAGTAACGTTTGATGTATTCCAATTATTTAATTCTAATTTTTAATTGATTTACATCCCAAAAACATTGCATACAAGTTTTGTGCATTGGACATATTCCAATCTTTTACATTTAACTCCTTAAGCTTTAAAACAATTAATAAACATTGAACTAAATGATTTCCCTGAACTTGTATCAAAATTTGAAACATCTAAATTTTCTAATTTTGAAGCTTTCCTAAACATATTATTAAATGACTGCACATTTCCAGTTTTAAAACTAGTTACATCCAAATCAATTAATTCAGGATTATCAGCAAACATTAAATCCATATTAACAACATTTCTCGTATCAAAATTATTAAAAATAACTTTTTCAACTTAGGATTTAATTGGAAACATTCCAGACATAGTCTTAGCTTTAATTGGATGGAATGATGAAACATCGATTTCTTCAATATTTCCCATTCTTTTGAAACATATTATAAAATCTTTCACCATTACTTGTCCCAACCTGTTAAGTTAATGCTCAAATCATTAGCAAGATCAAAACATATGTGTAAAGTCAACAACTTTTTGAAACATCCCATGATGAAAAATCATAACTAGTCGCACCACCCGTTCCAGCAAATGCAAATGATAATGTTGAAACTTTTTGAAACATTCAAATCTGCCGGATTAAAATATTTTTAAAGATTTAGTGCCTTTTAAACATCGAACTCATATTTCGTCAAAGAAGCTGTATTAATACCAGTTAAATTAATTCTTTTCCAATTTCCGCATCCAGCAAAACATAGAATAGCTTCTCTTACATTTTGACCAATCCAATGTCGAACAAATCTATAGTTCTCTACTCCAGAGTTTTTCAAACATCTTAGAAAACTTTATAACCGAAAGTATCAATTCCACCCCAATTAACATTTTTAAAGAAGTCGTATTTTTAATAATCCCATCAAACTAGCTTTTCCATTAACATCAAAAATTAGTAAAATCAACCTCTTTAATCCAGTAAATCCAGATAACATATATTCCGGATTCTTACTCTTAACTTTTTCCATTTGCAGATATTACCACATCATACATATTAGGATCATTAGCATTCTTTGTATACCGTGCAACAACATTGCCCTTCTGTCCATCAGATACGTCAAAACATTCCAAAGCACTTGCAGGTGGAGTTATACCTTGATCTGAAAAACTAACTTTTGCAACCTTGAGTTATATCAAAATTATTACCAAAAATCACTATTTTCCAGTCTTCCAGCCAAATTAGCTTCAGGTAATTTAACTATAATACTATTAGGATATTCAACAGAATATGGACTAGTCACTTTAATCCCCATCTCTGCACCATTATCATTAAAAATTTTCATCATAAACATTTCTGAGTTATATCAAAGTTCCAGCATAATTAGTATTTAGCTGGAACTGTAATTCAATGAAATAACATTTCCTTTATAAACAATATCTAAAAGTTATAGGATATAAATTACCATTTGTAATTCTAAAATTTATTTTATCAGCACTTCAGTGAAATCATAGTAGTAATTTGAGGCACTGTTAAATTATATCTATCAGGCTTAAGTTCAAGACTAGCAGACTTTTGTAATAAATACTTTGAATTAGTAGCTGGAATAATTAAAAGCAGCCACAGCTAAAATTAACCACAGCCAATATTTTTAAATATTTTATTAAAAATTAGGTCTATTCTTAACTCTCATTTCATTCCCTCTCTTAATTATCAAATTCTATCATTGTATGCAATTTAATTCAATCAAATAAAGTAATTGTAATGAATAAAAAGTTATAGTAATATCTACCATAACTTTCTATTATTATTCATATTAATCTTAATGTTGTTGTGCTGAATTTTTAATTTGACTACATATTGAGACATCATGTATGAATAGTAATCAAAAGGTTTCAATGTATTTGGCATTCCATAATCACTGCCAAAAAGTTTCAACTCTAATTGTTTTAATTTTAACAGGAGTTACTAGACTTATCACTGTTTTCTTCTTGTATCTTTAGAATCTCTTGTTTCAACTTCAACATTAGAAATCTTTTAGCAATATCCAATCCTGTTAACAATCTTCCAAATGCTGCATATTGACCATCAAGTTGTGTATTATCAGCAGTCATAATAAAGAGGTGTGCAGAAGCAGAATTATATCCTTCTTAGCTAAACTTTGACCCATTTGGGCATAATCAGCTCTAGCCATTGATAATGTTTCCTTCTGTATGTTTAACAGTATTTTTCTTAAATCCATTTAAAATAAACTCACCAGGAATAGAATAATCCTCAGTTGAAGTATAACCAAGTTTATCAAGTGTTGCATTACCAGCACCAGTTCCTTTTTGGATCCCCCACCTTGAATCATAAAATTAGGAATTGTTCTATGGAATGTTAAACCATCATAAAATCCATTATTAGCTAATTTAATAAAATTAGCAACTGTATTTGGAGCTTGATCTGGATATAACTCAGCTGTCATAGTTCCATAATTTTCAATTTCAATTGTAGCAATTGGATTCTTAATCACTTCATTTTTCTTCTTAATAGCACCAGCAATTGTAGCTCCAATTCCACAAATTAATAATATTGCTAAAACACAAGAAATTATAAAAACAACATTATCAAATGTTTTTATTTTCTTCATCCTTTTTACGAACCTTATATTTCTTCTTCACTTCTACTTTTTCTTTTTATTATCTTTGCTCATATCATTTCCTTTTCCAATTAATTAACCTTATTATTCATAATTGCACTCAAAGCTTCATTAATATTCTTAACACCAATTATATTCAAATCATAGTTATTTTTCAACATATTATTATATGGAATAATAACCTTCTTTATTCCAAGCCTCTCAATTTCATTAAGTCTTTTTCTCAATCAAATTAACCGACCTTACTTCACCAGTAAAGGCCAAGTTCTCCAATAAAACAAACATCCTTTTGGTATATAGATATCCTTAAAACTTGACACCATAACAATAGCTACTCCCAAAATCAACTGCAGGCTCTGCAAAGCTTCCTACCACTTGCAATATTTAAATAAACATCTTGATTCCTAAATTGATTCTAAGCGCATTTCTCTAAAACTGCAATCAATAAAGCCTGTCTATTATAATCAAAACCATTTGCAGTTCTCTTAGGGTAATCCATATACACTAGGTGTAGTCAAGGCTTGTATTTCCACAAGCAATGGTCTTGTCCCCTCAACACTACACACTAAAACAGATCCACTATGCTTTTCATCCGTTTCAGAAATTAATAATGATGATGGATTTTTAACTTCAACCATTCCCTCATTTATCCATTTCAAACATACCAATTTCGTTAGTTGATCCAAATCTATTTTTAACACTTCTAACTATTCTATATGAAAAGAATCTCTCACCCTCAATGTACAAAACAGTATCAACCATATGTTCCAAAACTCTTGGCCCTGCAATATTACCTTCCTTAGTAACATGGCCAATTAAAATAGTAGTAACGGCATTTTTGCTTTGAGCATCTCATATATTCTAGCCGTAATCTCTCTAACTGACTAACAGTTCCAGGAGGTGATGTAATTTCAGGCGAAAACATCGTTTGAATTGAATCAATAACAACCAATTTTGGATTCATATCTTCAATTTCCTTTTCAATATTATCCATATCAGTTTTCACCTAAAAACATTAAATTGTCATTATGAATTTGAAGTCTATCGGCTCTCATTTTTACCTGTTCTACTGACTCTTCACCAGAAACATATAAAACTTTACCATCCTCATTAGCAATCTTATCACAAATTTGTAACACCAATGTTGATTTACCAATACCCAGGTTCTCCTCCAATTAATACCAATGACCCTTTACAAGTCCTCCTCCCAAAACTCTGTTAACCTCTTGATATCCAGCATCAAATCTAAAAGATTCCTTACCTTCAACTTCATTTTAATTTAACAGGTTTTGCAATAATCAATTTAGTATTAGCATTAACCGCTTTTATATTTTTCATAGATTCTTCGTAAAAGTATTCCACTCACTACATGAAGGACATTTGCCAAGCCACTTTAGACGACTCAAATCCACAATTATTACAAACAAAAACAGTCTTAACTTTAGCCATATTTCCTCCATTCACTATCATAAAAATATTATACTATTCACTAATAAGCCCTATAAACATTGCATGTGACCAACCAAGACTAATAACCCATCTTTTCAGTAAAAATCACTAGAAATTTGTTCAGGCAATAATCCAAAGCGGTGTACTACTTTTTAGAATTACTTCCATGCATTTCTTATATTTCTTCCATATTACCAATCTTCTTATAATACATTCCCATCCATGCAGTAGCAATAACCCATGGATAAGTACCAGAAATATAAGTATCATTTTGGAATCATAAAATAACCATTAGAATAAGTTCTTAATGTATTATTTATTTCATCAACAGTATTTCTAACCACTTCATCATTAACATCAAACATTTCAAAAGGTATGATTGTTCCAAGCATAGAAATATCAATATATCTATCTTTAAAATTTCTAATAAAAATATTTCTCTGTTTATCTACAAAAATTCTCCAAAACATAGTTTTTAACAATTATTTTTATTTTCATAATCCTTAATTTTTATTTAAAAACATTTTTCATCATTGAAACCTTGATATTTATTCAAAATTTTATATATATTAACCATTGCATCATACGCACCATAAATTTGCAGCAGTAGCATATATGCTGATACCTTCATTATTTTCCCACAAATCAAAAGTCTCATGTTTATAAATTGCATTTTTATAATCACAATTAATATTTAAAAATTTACACTCAACATATTTATTGATAAAAGTCAATTTGCCTTATCAAGCATATCAACATTTTGAAGTAAAAAGTATCATCACTATTTCCAAACTTTTTCAAATAATTCAAAATAATGCTTATATGCACCCCAAAACAACAATTGCTGTTTCATCAATTTGATATCCCCCAACAAGGCGCCAAAGTACAGTCCGTAAAATATCTCTGCTCCCAAATACCATCCAATAATTGAGTATTTCTCAAAAAGATTTCATAATACTTATTACTATAATTATCAAAATTTAAAAACATCAAAATACGAATACATCATAATTGCATCCCTTGGCCAGCAATATGAATATCTACCACTTTCATCCTCTCTTCGTCAACTTCCAAAGTTGCTGAAATACCTACAGTTTCTTCATTCACTAAAAAGGAATAAATAATATGGTTCTTTTTATAAATATTAATCAGTTTTTCCATATACTCAGTTCCATCATTCTTCAACCTCAATGTATCATGAGCATATAAAAAATTTTTCCAATAATTCAATGCTTTAGTATATTCAATATCAATATCTACTTTCTTAAGAGTTTGAACCAAATTCATCATACCAGATCAGTATTTTTCATTTTTAAACAAATAAACAAATTAAAAATCTTGTATCCCAGGATTAATATTACCTAAATCATAACTAATCGCATTATCAGATGACATAGAAATATAATCCTTATCATGAATAATTCCAGAATTAATAGTAGCATTAACATTATTCATTTGTAGAAAAGTAATATCCTCATCAGAAAAATACCAACTGTATAATTGTGACAATATTGGAAATAAAACATCATCTTCATAACATTCCACCCAGCCATGTTATTAAAAGAGGACATCATTTTAGAATGTACTAAAAAAATTAACCCTTTCAACATCATCACTATTATTAGTAAAAAGCATATTTCTTAACAATAACATCATCATCAATCATTGTAAAAATCAGTTTGTTTACATTTAACTTAAAAATATGAATTATATATTTCAGTATGTAAAATATTAGAATCTCCTTCATAATATTGATTATAGTATTATTAACATCCTTATGAAGATAAATAATATTAGAATCATTTACTTTGATACCAACATGATCAAAAATACTGTCTATAATCAGGGGTTGGATAATATAGTCACAATAACTCACCATATTTTGTAAAACTACAAGTTATTTTCTCATTGCCAATAAAATGCATCATTATAATATCTCATTTGTATTACTCCCCATTCATTAATTCAATAATTTGCATTCTTAAATCATTCACACGAGCATTTAATTTATTTATTCCATCATCAGAATTCAAATAGAATCATCAATATTAAATTTCAATTGATTTTTCCATATCAACCAGTCTTTTTCAAGAGCTGCATCTTCTCAATTAATTCAATTCTACTAATCTGTTTATCCATTGGATTATCAATACACATCAAATGCATTCATCTTTCAATCTCCATCCAGTTCATAAGCTCTCACCCATATTTAGGAATGCATACATCAACATCATCCATTGTTGACAAAAATTTTTATCTTTTCAAAAACATTTTGAGGTTCAGTTTTCACCATGTACAAGGAAAAAATCATTTTTAGGTCTTTTATTTTTAAAAAGAATAAACAAAATTCAATAATCCCTTCTTGATCAGCATGTCCTGAATATCCTTCAATATATTCAACTCTAGCTTCAACAGAAATATCTTCACCTAAAACCTTTAACTTCTCTTTTATCACCATCAACAATTCTTTTACCAAGAGTTCCAGGAGCTTGATATCCAACAAATAAAAATAGTATCAAGGTAATTCCACAAATGATGCTTTCAAATGATGCTTTAATTCTACCAACATCACACATACCACTAGCAGAAATAATAATACATGGCTCATTTACTTTCATTTAAAGCTTTTAGAATCTTCAACAGATCTAGTGAAATCTAAGACCATCAAAATCAAATGGATTATCACCTCTCAATTTCTTCAACTTTAATTTCATCAGAAAAACAAATTCATATTTCTTTCTTAAAAACTTCTAGTAGCACTTTACAGCAAGAGGACTATCACATAAACTGGAACTTCCATCAACATCCCTATACTTTACGTTGAAATTCCTCATCATCCAAATGTTGTTCCCTTAATTTATTTAATTCATACAAAAATTTCCTGAGTTCTACCAACCGCAAAAGAAGGAATAACAACAGTTCCATCTTTAGCAAGAGTTTCATAAACAATATCCAAGAATAAACTTGCTTTTTGGTCATTTTTAATATGCAATCTATTACCATATGTTGATTCCATAACAAGATAATCTGCATCATCAATCATAGTAGGTTGAGACTAATAATGGAATATCATTATTTACCTAAATCACCACTAAATACAATTTTTTGCATCTTTACCATCTTCAGTAACTTAAACTTCAATAATTGCAGAGCCAAGCATGTGACCAGCATCATTAAATCTAACCTGAATACCAGGGAGCAACATCAATTATTTCATCATAACTAATAGGTTTGAATACTTCAATCGATTTTCTAGCATCTTCTGCAGTATATAAAGGCTCCAATGTTGCTTTTTACCAAGTCTTCTTCTCTTTTTATTTTTATTTCATTTTCTGTTTCTTGAATATAACCACTATCAGGTAACATTATTTCACATAAATCACATGTGGCCTTGGTTGCATAAATCGGCGCTCTAAAACCCTCTTTATATAATTTAGGAATTCTTCCTGAGTGATCAATATGTGCATGAGTTAATAACATAAAATCAATTTCATTAACATCATATGCAAACGGAAGATCATTAAACAATTCATCTTCCATACTACCTTGATTCAAACCGCAATCAACCAAAAACTTTTTCCTGCCGCTTCAACCAAATAATTACTTCCTGTAACTCTCTGAGTTGCACCTAAAAATCTAATTTTCATATCAACCTCTCTTTTGTATATAAATATATTTTATTTAGAAAATATTTTTGTTTTTCTTGATGTCTTAATTTCAATTTCACTACCTTCTGGAGTATTTGCTATATAAGTACTCTCATTTCAGTAGAATTATAAATTTCAACAATAATACCTTCAACCTCAGGAACTGTCTTTAATTTAACAGACAATTCCTCTAAATTTAATTCTTTAGAATCAAACAATCCTCTTAAAATTCTATAATCCAAATCATCATTGTTCGAAATAGGATTTATTATTTCATACTCAATAGCTTTTTGGAATTAACTTTTCTTGAATTCTATTCAACTTCATTTTACAATTAGGAATATTATTTAAGTATCTAGTTTGATAAATTAAATCCAATATTTCCTTTTTATCTGAAGCATTAATCACTTGTTTTTCAAAAACTTCTAAAAATTTTTTCAAATTTTGAAATATTAGTACTAACCTCATAGTACTTTATTTTAAGCATTAATTCTTCCTTCATTTTCTCAAATTCCATAGGATCTTGAATCTTTGAATATTCATTAATCTGCTTTTTCTAAATTAGCTTTACTATTAATAAGTAATTGTTGATAATTTCTAATATCAAAAATTTTTCTTATCAGAAGGTAATTTACTATTAACAAGCATAAATTCATTTTTAATTTATTAGGTTGTTGCAATAATTCATTAATATGTTGTAAATCAACAAAAGCCTTATTCTTTTTTAGTTAAAATTTCTTGTTGATATTCATAAGGATATCTCATTTTTAAATATTCATTTTTATATACTGCTAAAAATATCCAGTATTTTTCATTTTGCATCTTATCAAATGATTTATAAAATTGCATACTAACATTAACTAATTCATTCCATAAAGGCTCTGGAAGATTAATTTTTAAATCTTCCGCACTCCTTAAATTATCAACTAATACATCACCCAAAATATAAGTAAGTAAAATATAAACAATATTGCATTCACTACTCTCTATTTCAGCTTTATCAATAGACCATGACCAACCATTAAAATCTCTTAAAAACTTCCGCCCTTGAAATTGCTTTTTCCAATCCCCACTGTAGTAAGGACTGCTCTTTCTTCAAGCTCATTTCAGCAGTAACATTATTATCAATTTCCGCTTTTTGTTATTGCATATAACAAATCTTTTCAGTAGGAAAAGAATATATTACTGGATTATTCAAATATTTATCAGGTGATTTTATACGCAAACGTTCCAGATTTCATTTAATTTGATTTTCATTATTTATTTTAATAACATCAATAACAGAACAATAATCTTTAACATCATCATAAATATTATTTAAAAATTACTTTTTCGTTGGTACAATTCTCTTAATTTTTGTAATTATCATAACTATCATCAATTTTATAAATCATACTTAAAATCAAATTTGCTATCTGATGGTTTAAACTTTTTAATATCAATTAAATTTCCCATCTCTTCACTAAATTCAGAAGAGCTTACAATATCTTTATGCACATTAACTCCTTACTATTTATTATTCATCACTCGCAGAATTCTCTGCACCGGGTGCACTTTTTAATTCATTCCATCTTTCTTTGCTCATTAATACATCACGAGGTTTACTTCCTTGGAATCCAGAAACAATTCCTCTTTGCTCCATTTGATCAATAATTCTTCCAGCTCTTGCATATCCAACCTTAAATTTTCTTTTGAATAAAAGATGTAGAAGCTGTTTGATTTCTTATAACTTCCTCAATAGACTTCTTCTAATAAAGGATCATTATCATCATCCTCATCATTTGAAACATTATTTGGGATTGTCTATATTATCAATCTTCTCTAAAATTGAAGTTGAATTTTCATTAACTTCATCAGTCTTAATATATTTAACAATATTCTCAACTTCAGAATCAGAAACAAAAGCACCTTGAATTCTAGTAGGTTTTAGATGCACCAATTTGGGAAGAATAACATATCACCTTTTCCAAGTAATTTCTCAGCACCTGCAGAATCCAAAATAGTTCTTGAATCAACCTGTGAAGAAACAGCAAAAGCAATTCTTGAAGGAATATTTGCTTTTAATAATACCTGTAATAACATCAACAGAAGGTCTCTGTTGCAGTAACCAAATGCATCCCAGCAGCTCTGGCCATCTGGCCAATCTACAAATAGCATCTTCCACTTCTTTAGCAGCACCATCATCAAGTCAGCTAACTCATCTATAATGATAACCATTTTGAGGCATTGTAGGTTCTCCTCTTTCTTCTGCCTGTTGATTATATCCTTTAATATCTAACTTTCTTTTCTGCGAATTTTGAATATCTACTAACCATCTCTTGAACAGCCCATGCCAATGCACCTGCAGCCTTTTTCGGATCAGTTACAACTGGAATTAATAAATGTGGAATTCCATTATATACTGAAAGTTCAACAACTTTTAGATCAATCATTAACAATTTAACTTCACTAGGTTTTGCCTTTATATATAATACTCGTAATCAATGTATTAATACATACAGATTTACCACTACCCGTACTACCAGCAATAAGTACATGGGGCATTTTTAGCAATGTCAGTACAACTGCATCACCAGCAACATCTTTACCTAAAGCAAATGCAAGTTTTGACTTAGCACTATCAAATTCATCACTCTCAATTATATCCTTAAGTCCTACAACTGATTTATTTTTTCTAGGAATTTCAATACCCACAGTATGTTTTCCTGGAATTGGAGCCTCAATTCTTATAGATTCCGCTTCCAAACTTAAGCAATATCATCAGCCAAATTAGAAATTTTACTTACTCTAACACCTTCAGCAGGAGCTATTTCAAATCTTGTAATAACAGGTCCAACAGAAACATTTTTCAACCTTTGCTGAAACACCCAAAAACTCTGTAAAGTCTTTCTCAATTTTTCAAGAGTCGCTAAAATTCTCTTTCTAATATCCCCATCTTCAGTCTCTCCAATATCAGCCAATATATTAATTGGTGGAAATTCATAATGATCTTCCTCAACATTTAAAGTACTATCATTCAATCCTAAAGACTCTCGGTGAAACATCTTCAGATGCTTTATTATTTTTCAACATTATTATCAAATTTATTAATTGTCTTTCTAGCAGTATTAGTTTTTCATATTAGGAATCTCTAATTGTTCACTACCTTCCGAACTCTTAGTTAATGGCAAATTAATATTTATTTCATCTTCAAAATTTCCATCATTTTTGAACTAAGCTATCCCCATAATCAACATCAGTACTAGTAGCAATATTCTTCATTATTGCAGACTCTTTTTATACCTGCAACATCATTATCATCATAATATTTAGTAAAAACACTAAATATTCCCTTTACTCTTTTTAGGTTGATTAGACAACTTCTTCCTAGACGTAGAACTAATAGGTCTAGTAGAATCTTCTTTAATCTTTGTCTCCTTAATCAATTTTTGTGTTTTCTTTTCATTTTGCATAGCTAATTCCTTATTCTGAGCTCTATACTCGAAAGGTTTTCCTTAAACTCAATTACATCTCCAACCACATTGATTTTTAAATGCAATTATTATAATAATTAGCATTATTCCAAAACATAAAATTGATGTACCAATTGCAATTCCCTTACAGCAGGAACTGCAAAAAGTGTACCAAGCACCTCCACCAATATCCCTCGTACCTAATTCATATCCTTTAGATAAAATATCAGACATTTTATCAGTCGGATTAATATTTCCATTAGATATTTGATATGTTGCTAACACAATATTAATCATTAAGAAAAATGAAAAATACAAAAACTTTAGACGTTACTTTTTCTCATTTTCAGCAATCATAAATATTGTAAAAATCAACATAGCGACTGGTAAAAATACTTTATAAATCCAAAAATTCCCACCAAGTGCCAAACTACTTTCATTTCCAATTTTTACCCTGTTTAAAAATAAACAAAAGCAATCATTAAAAACTAACTAAGATTAATATAAGCCATTGAACATTGAATTTAACGCTTTGTTTTTGTTTTTGTACTCTTCTTTCTAGCTAGCCAATTTAAAACCTCCTAAAAATATACGCATCTTATAATACTAAGCAATTATATATTATAAAAATCAAAATCACATATTAATGTACACTTGTTCGTGATAAAAGTAATATTTTTCGTACTCCAATATATAGCAAAGATGTATTAATAAAATTTAACAATTCAAAAATAAAGTCTGTATATAAATATACAAACTTTATTTCATGATATCTAACTATCTTAATTTCCTCTTTTGCATTCTATATGCTTGATTGAGCCATAAAAAGATTCCGGCATGATTTTAGCTAAACAAGCTACAATTCTTATTAATGAATTTGAAAATAAACCACTTTCTTAGATTTTAATAATCTTTAACTCCAATCCTAGCAACATCACTACTACTCTGGCCTTTTAATGAAAAAGTAACATTTGCGTTTTTAATAAACTCAGTATCAACAGGCCCCGGACAATATGCAGCAATTCTAACTTTTGAATTAACAGATTTTTAATTCTTTTGCTATTGCTCTAGTCAATCTAACAACATAAGCCTTTGTTGAATAATAAGTTGCCATCAATGGCCCGGCATAAACCCTGCAATTGAAGCTACATTTAAAATATATCCACTATTTGCTTTAACCATATCTCTCAAAAATAATTTAGTTAAAACATGAAGCCCTAAGATATTTGTATTAATCATTGAAATGTCTTTTTAAATCAGTTTCATAAAATTTTTCCACAGTCACCAAATCCAGCATTATTGACTAATACATCAATATTAACAAACTTATTTCTTACATCATCATAAAAGCTTCTTGACAGATTCAATATCACTAACATCGCATTTCATAATTTCTACATTACACTTATCATACTTCTTAATAATTTTCATTTTATTTCTTTAAGCTTTATCAAAGCTTCTAGCAACTAAAATTAAATCATAACCTCTATCAGCAAATTCAAAAAGCCATATCCTACCAATTCCTGATGATGCACCCGTTATTAAACTAATCATATTTCCTCCACTTTTCTATGAATTAAATTTCTATAATATAAAAACAAAACCCTAAATGCTAAAACATCTGAGGGTTCATATATTAAACTAATTTTAAGATAACTGTTTCAGCGCCATCTCCACGTCTTTGACCTAATTTTTATGATTTGTGTATAACCACCATTTCTCTTTTCATATCTTGGTCCTAAAACATTAAATAATTTATCAGCTAAATCAATGTTATTTCCGTTTTCATCTTTAACTTTTATTAACTTTAGTCATGATTTTTTTCTTCTAGCGTTTAATCTTGTAACATTATCTTTTGTCTTTTTCAACTTTTTCTTCTTTAACAACTTTAAGGAACTCATTTCCAGTTTTTACTTTTAGTAACAGCTGTTTCTTTATTACCTTTACTATCTAACTTAGCTTTAACAACTTTAACATCAACTTCTGTATAGTTGTCTTTTTCTTTTACATGCTAAATGCTATAATACTATCTACAATAGCTTTAACTTCTTTAGCTCTAGCTTCTGATTTGTTTCCAACTTTCTCATGCCAAATTAAATCAGTAGTAAGATTTCTTAAAACTGACATACGAATATCAGTTGTCATTCCTAACTTTCTGTTTGCCATCATTTCTCACCTTTCTATTTATTCATTATGATAATTTATATATTCTTCTTCATCTCTTAGATTTAAAGCCCTAATTCATGTAACTTAGCAATAACTTCATCTAATGATTTCTTTCCAAGATTTTTAACCTTTCATCATATCATTTCCTCTTACAAGCTAAATCTCCAACTGTTGAAATACCTGATCTCTTTAAAGCAATTAAAAGATCTAACAGATAATTCTAACTCTTCAATTGGTCTCTCTAAAAATCTTTTCCTTTTTGTCTTCTTCTTTTTCAATCATAATAGATGTATTTTTGCAGTCTCTGACAATTCAACAAATAATTGTAAATGTTCTGTCATTACTTTTGCTGCTAAACTTAAAGCTTCATATGGCTCTAAACAACCATCAGTCAAAGTTCAATTGTTAATTTATCATAATCTACCATTTGTCCAACTCTAGTATTCTCAACTAAGTAATTAACCTTTTTTTAACTGGAGAATAAATTGAATCAATTGAAATCACTCCAATAGGTTGATTTGGTGTCTTATTTTTCTGCTGTGTTATAACCTCTGCCCATATCAGCAATCATATCAACATGTAACTTTACCACCCATTTGAAACTGTTGCAATATGAAGATCTGGATTTAAAATTTCTACTGTTCCATCTGTAATGATATCTTTAGCCTTAACTTCTCCCTCACCATCAAATTCAATTCTCAATGATTTTCTCTTCATTTTTGTCGAACTTAAGTCTAACCATTTTTAAATTTAAAAATCAATTCTGAAACATCCTCAACAACATTTGGGATAATTGCGAATTCATGTTGTGCTCCTTCAATCTTAACACCTTTAATTGCACAACCTGGTAATGATGAAAGTAAAATTCTTCTTAAAGAATTTCCTATAGTAACTCCATATCCTTTTTCTAATGGTTCACATACGAACTTTACCATAGTGATTTACTTTATCAATTTCCAAACATTTAATATTTGGCTTTTTTCGAATTCTATCATTTCTACCTCCTAAAATACTTTTGGATTAAACATATACAAACCCAAATAGCAAAAATTAAAAGACATTATTTTTGAGTAAAAGCTCAACAATGAAAGTGTTCTTCGATTGGAAGATCAATTTCTTCTCTTGCTGGCATTCTAAGTATTGTAGCACTTAATTTTTTTCTTTATTTAATTCAATCCAAGCTGGTACTGTCAAAGAACCATCTTCGATATTTGCTTTTAATAACTGGATTATCATTTTTAATTTCTCTTACAGCAACAACATCTCCTGGCTTTTAACTAAAGTATGAAGAAATATCAGTCTTTTCTTCCATTTACTTCAATTACACCATGTAGAAATCAATTGTTTTTGCTTGTGGTCTAGTAGCAGCAAATCCAGCTCTGAAATAATACATTGTCTAATCTACTTTCTAGAATTTGAAGTAAATATCTCACCAGTAATACCTTTTTCTATTAATAGCTTTTTCAAAATAGCCTCTGAAATTGTGATTCACTTACATCATAAATGAACTTTAGCTCTTTGTTTTTCTCTTAATTGAATACCATATTCACTTAATTTCTTAAAAAGAATTCTTAGGTTTTCTTTATAGAAGTTTTTATTGATACCAATATATGCTGGACTTATTCCTAAAGCTCTACATCTTTTTAGAACTGGAACATTAAATCTTGCCATTTTCCTTTCTCCTTTTCACGATTATTATTAATTTATTTTTAAAAATTATACTCTTCTTCTTTTTGGTGGTCTGCAACCATTATGTGGAATAGGTGTTACATCTGATATAGCTGTAATATCTAAACCTGCAACTTGTAATTGTCTAATAGCTGACTCACGTCCTGCCAGGTCCTTTAACAAAAACCTCTACAGTCTTTTAAAGCCTTGATCTAAAGCAATCTTTAGCTGCTGTTTCTGCAACTTCTCCTGCTACAGAATGGTGTGCTCTTTTCTAGAACCTTTATATCCAAGTTCTCCAGCACTTGCCCATGAAATAACATTTCCGTTCATGTCTGTAATAGAAATAATTGTATTATTAAAACTTGAATGTATAAAAGCTTTTTCCAGATTCTACATGTCTATTAACTTTTTCTTCTAGTTGTAGTCTTTTCTTTGCTCCTGTTTTTAGTAGCCATTCTTACATTTTCTCCTTCCTCAATTACTAGCAATCTAAACTAGTAAAATTACATCTTATTTTTATCAGATTTTTACTTACTAATTTTCTTGGTCCTTTTCTTGTACGAGCATTAGTTTTAGATCTTTGACCTCTTACAGGTAAATTTCTTCTATGTCTTAATCCTCTGTAGCAACCCATTTCAACCAATTGCTTAATATTTAAAAGCAACTTCTCTTCTTAAGTCACCTTCTAATATGTATGATGACATAGCGTTTCTAATTGCTTGTTCTTGGTCAGATGTTAAATCTTTAACTCTTACATCAGGGCTTACACCTGCATCACTAAGAATCTTTTGAGATCTTTTTAATCCTATACCATAAATATATATGTTAGTCCTATTTCTACCCTTTTTCTTTAGGGTAGGTCAACTCCTGCTAAACGAGCCATTCTTGCACCTCTTTCTTTAAAATTAATATCCAATCAATTATTTAAAGGTGAAATGCATCATATTAATTTCATAAATAATTATTATGAAAGGTACTAATAATTAAATCTTCCATAATACAATCTTTAAATAACATTAGAAAAATATATAAATATTTATTATGCTTTCAGCCGCTCCATAATAAATACAAATACCAAATTAAAATATAATTATCCTTGTCTTTGTTTATGCTTTGGATTTTTCGCATATAACTCTGATTATACCATTTCTTTTTAATGACTTTTGCATTTATCACATATTTTTAACTGATGGTCTTACTTTCATTAGAATACACCTCCTGATTTACTTTAATTTATTTAGCTCTCCATTTTAATCCTACCTTTAGTAAGATCATATGGTGATAATTCTAACTTAACTTTATCTCCTGGTAAAAATCTTAATGTAATTCATTCTCAATTTTCCAGAAATATAGAGCTAGAACCTCATGTCCATTTTCAAGTTTTACTTTAAACATAGTATTAGGTAATGATTCTGAAACAATACCTTCTACTTCAATAACATCCTCTTTTAGACATATAAGTATCTTCCTCCAATTTAATGGTTTTTATCAATCAGGGACTAGGTCCCATAATAACTACTTAATTATATAATACTCTTATAGTAATGTCAATATCTCTGGGCCTTTTTCTGTAATTAAATATAGTATTTTTCGTACTGAGCAGATAAAGCTTCCATCAACGGTCCATATAGACCATCCATCATCGCCTTGACAAATATCCTATCACCTGCAACAACCATTGGCTCAATCGCAAAGTGTCATACCAGGTTCAAGTCTTATTCCTCTTCCAGGTTTTCCATAATTAGGAATACCAGGTTCTTCATGCATTTCTCTTCCGATACCATGTCCTTCAAATTCTCTGATTACATCTAATCCATTATCTTGAACATATTGTCCAATTGCATGTGAAATATCTCCCAATCTATTATTTTTTGTAGCATATTTAATGCCTTCAAAAAGACTTGTTTTTGTAACATCAATCAAAATATTGAGCTTCTTTTGAAATCTTTCCAACACCATATGTTCTACAACAATCCCCATTAAATCCATCTTTATAAGCAACTAAATCAATGCTTATTATATCACCTTCACGTAAAATATCTTTTTTAGAAGGTACTCCATGAATAATCATATCATTAATTGAGCACAGATTGACCCTGGAAAATCAGGAACACCTTTTATACCACTTGGATAACCTTTTTCAGCCGGAATTGCACCATTAGCTCTCATTGTTTCCTCAGCAATTTTATCAAGCTCCCAAGTAGAAATACCCGGTCTTATCGCTTTTTCAACAGCTTGTTGAGCAAGTGCTGCTACACGACAAGCTTCCTCATTTTTCAATTTCAGATTTTGATTTTATCGTTACCATTTTATCCTCTATTCTAACGCAAACTTATTTTTGCGAGCATTTATTCTTTCAACAGCTTTAGCAGTTGTATCTTCCATTGTTGTTTCAGAATAAATATTAATATCTATATTTTTCTAACAACCCTTTATTCTTATAATAAGCAAATAAGTGGTTGTGTATTTTTCATAATAAACTGCTATTCTATGTTTTAATTGTTTCAACTTCATCATCAGGTCCTTTTTACTAGTTTTGTTTCCACATACATCGCAAACTCCTTCCACTTTGGGTGGTAAGAAAAATTGTATTATATGAGCACCACATGATTTATTAGGACATATAATTCTACTAGATGTCCTTTTTATTAAATCTTCATCAGGAACACTTAAATTAATAACTGCAGTAACTGCATCATTATTATTATTTAAAAATTCATCTAATTTCTCTGCCTGATTAATTGTTCTAGGAAATCCATCCAAACAAACATTTTTAGATTTTTCAATTTATTTTCAAAACCATTTCAATAGTTATTTCATCAGGTACCAACTTTTCCTTGTGAAATAAACTCATTAGCTTTAATTCCACATTCAGTCTCTCTCTTGATTTCATCTCTAAAAATATCTCCAGTAGCAACATGTTCTAAACTATATTTCATCATAAGTTTCTTTCCTATAGTTCCTTTACCACTGCCAGAGCACCTAACATTATAATAATCATTCTTTTCCTCCACTAAAAAACCAAGTAGCAATATATATATAGCTTCATAAAAACCATATATATATTGCTACAAGGCAATATATATTAAATTTATTTTTCCAAAAATCCTTTATAATGTCTCATTACAAGTTGTGATTTTAATTGATCTCCTAATTCGATTGCAACACCAACAACAATTAATATTGATGTACCACCAAATGCAGTATTCAATCCAACTCCTCTTGCTAACATTGGAATAATAGCAATAGCTGCTAAGAACAATGCTCCAAATAAAAGTGATTTTTGTAAGAACATTTGTTAAATATTCTGTAGTTGGTTTTCCAGCTCTAATTCCTGGTATAAATCCACCATTTTGTTTAATAGTACTTGAGATTTCAGCTGGATTAAATGTAGCATATGTATAAAAATATGTAAATCCTACTATTAACAATAAATAAATATACTGCATTTATTATTGTATAATGCCATCCAACTGTAGTTGAAGAATAAGTTGCAATTGATAAATTATAAATTACTCTCCAAAAATCCTTTAGTATTTTTCAATGTTATGTACAAATAATTGAATAACCATTGCAGGAAATGTCATAAATGATGATGCAAAAATAATAGGCATAACATTAGCCAAACGCTGGCTTAATTGGTATATGCGTATTTTGTGCTCCAACCATTCTTCTTCCTACAACCTTCTTAGAATATTGTACAGAATTCTTCTTTCAGCTAATGTAACAAATACAACACCAACTACTAAAACTAATACAGCTAAAACTAATAAAAATAGCTTTAATTAATCCACTAGTATTAAAATGCACCATTAACAACAACTAATGTTCCTAATTGTGTCATTGCAGCTGGAATTGATGAGACGATACCTGCAAATATTAACATTGAAATACCATTTCAATACCTTTGTTGTTATTTTATCACCAAGCCATGCAAGTAATTGAGATCCTGCAACAAGTGATAAAACAACCATAAATCCAGTTATTTTTGATTGAACAAAAAATTCCAGAATTTTTATATGATATATAAATACCTAAAGCTTCAACAATTGCCAAAACTAAAGTGATTACTTTAGTTAATCTATCAATTTCTCTTTTCTTCCTTCTTCTCCGCCCTCTTTTCATCATCAAGTGAAGGTACAATCATTCCTAACAATTGTACAACAATTGAAGATGTAATAAACGGTGTTATTGACATAGCAAATATTGATAATCTAGAAAAAGGCTCCACCAGAAATTACATTAATTAACCCTACAACACTGTTTGCTCCAGCATCCATAGTTGTTTGTAATTTATAATATCCACCATTGGGATTGTTATAAAAACAACCTAATCTAAATAAAACTAAAAGTAATATTGTATAAAATATTTTTTTCTGATTTCCGGTGTCTTTAAAAGCATTTACAATTGACTTGAAACAATTATACCACCTCAGTCTTTCCACCTAAAGCTTCAATTTGTTCTTTAGCACCTTTTTTGTAAATCTAGCAGCTTTTACAGTTAATTTTTTTCTAATTTTCCTGTTCCTAAAATAACAAGTCCATCATTAACTTTCTTAATAATTCCGTCTTTTTATTAAACTTTCAGCGTCAACAACATCAGTTGTTGCTTTATTACATTATTAAAAGTAACTTCTGTGTAATGGTTTGCAAATATAGAATTATTAAAAGCCTCTTTTGGCAATTTTTCTATATAATGGTGTTTGACCACCTTCAAATCCACGTCTAACTCCACCGCCACTTCTAGCTTTTTTTGACCTTTATGTCCTCTTCCTGAAGTTTTTCCAAGACCACTACCAACACCACGTCCTACTCTAGTTCTATGTCATCTTTTTAACTGTTGGTTTAAGTTCTTCTAGTTTCATTATGGATACACCTCCTTATTTAAATTTTTTCTTAGTATAATATTATATGTTTTTATCTAAAAACACAATATTAAAAATACAATTTTATATTATCTTACGTCTTCTACTCTGATTCCTCTTTTTAGCAACAGATTCGATTGTTTCCATACTCTTTAAACCATTTAATGTAGCATAAACAACATTTCTTGGATTATTTAGTACCAATGATTTTTGATCTAACATCTCTATATCCTGCAAGTTCCAAATACTGGTCTTACACTACCTCCAGAAATAAGTCCTGTACCTTCTGTAGCTGGTTTTAAGATAACTAGAGCACTTCCAGATGTTCCAATATATTCATGAGGTACTGTTGTACCCACAATTGGAACTTCTACTAAATTCTTTCTTTAGCATTTTCGATTGCTTTTTAATTGCATCTGGAACTTCAACTGCTTTTACCATTACCAATACCAACATGTCCAGCTTCATCACCAACAATAACAACTGCACTAAATCTGAAATTTCTTCCACCTTTAACAACTTTTTGCTACTCTGTTGATCGCAACTACTTTTCTTTTAATTCAGAATTTTCTTCGCGTCTTTCTCTCTATCTTGCACTATGATTTCCTCCTCTCTTAAAAATTAAGTCCGCCTTCTCTTTGCAGCATCAGCCAATTCTTTAACAACTCCGTGATAAATGTATCCGCCTCTATCGAAAAACAACATCTGTTATTTTCTTTACTCTTTTGCTCTTTTAGCAATTAATACACCAACTTTTTTAGCTGCTTCTTTTATTACAATGTTTTGTTTTAACTTCCTTATCCATTGTTGAAGCTTGAGCTAAATGTTACAGCTGCTGTATCATCGATAATTTGAGCATAGATTCCTGTATTACTTCTAAAAACTGAAAGTCTTGGGCATTCTGAAGTTCCATTAACTTTTATTACGAACTCTTTCTATGTCTTCTAGCTCTTTCGAAATTTTCTATTAATCTTTTGAAACCATGTATATATCTCCTTTCTTATTAATCGATATTTCAAAACAGTTAACTGTTATTTTCTTACCTGTTTTTACCTTCTTTACGTCTAATATGCTCATCAATATATTTGATACCCTTACCTTTGTATACTTCAGGTGGTCTCTTTGATCTAATAACAGCTGCCACTTTGTCCAACAACTTTTATGTTGATTCCTCTAACAGTGATTAAATTTGTTCTTGAAGATCAAAATTCTAATTCCTTCAGGTGGTGTAACAATAACTTGATGTGAATAACCTAAATTCATTACAAGATCATTACCTTGTTTGTTTGCTCTGTAACCAACACCATTGATTTGAAGAACTTTTTAAATTCATTCTCAACACCTTCAACCATGTTAGCAATTAAAGTTCTATTTAAATCCATGTAAATTATCATGTTTTTGATCATCAACAGTAAACAGTAATTATATTTCCTTCCATTTTTACTGTAACTTCTGGATTGTAATCTCTTTCTAATTGTCCTTTTAGGACCTTTAACTATAATATGATGATTTAGCTTCATCAATTGTAACAGTTACATCAGATGGTACAGTAATAGGTTGTTTACCTATTCTTGACATTTGGTTTTCCTCCTTAAAACTTTTAAGTATATTACCATACGTATGCTAAAAACTTCTCCGCCTAAAGTCCTTCTCTTTCTAGCATTTCTATCTGTCTTTTAATTCCTTTTAGATGTAGAAACTAAAGCAATTCCTAAACCATTAAGAACTTGAGGTAATTCTTCACATGAAACATAGATTCTAAGACCTGGTTTACTAATTCTCTTTAAACCAGAGATAACTCTTTTACCTTTTTCATCATATTTTAATGTAACTTGAATCATACCTTGTTTTTCATCATCAACTTTTTCAAAATGATGATATATAACCTTCATCAAATAAAATTTGTGCAATTGCTAATTTTTACTTTTAGATGCAGGGATTTGCAACAGTTGTATGTCTAGCACTATTTGCATTTCTAATTCTTGTTAGCATATCTGCTATTGGGTCTGTAGTTGTCATTTACTTAATCCCTCCTTTTTCAAATTTATATAATATAATATTACCAACTTGCCTTTTTAACACCTGGAAGTTTCACCTTTATGTGCTAATTCTCTGAAACATACACGGCAAATTCCAAATTTTCTAATATAAGCATGTGGTCTTCCACAAATTTTACATCTATTATATTCTCTAGTTGCATATTTTTGTGGCTTTGTTGTTTAACTTTTAAAGATTTTTAGCCATTTACTACTAATATCCTCCTATATTTATTTTTAAAAAGGCATTCCAAGAAGAGTTAATAGCTCTTTTTGCCTCTTCATCAGTCTTTGCTGTTGTAACAAAGATAATATCCATTCCTCTAACTTTTATCAACTTTATCATATTCAATTTCTGGGAATATTAATTGTTCTTTAACACCCATTGAATAATTTCCTCTTCCATCAAATGAATCAGCTTTTAACACTCTAAAAATCTCTAACTCTAGGTAAATGCTACATTAAATAATTTGATATGCAAAAATCATTCATTTTATTTTCTCTTAATGTAACTTTAACACCAATGTTAACTCCAGCTCTTAACTTTAAAAAGCTGTAATAGCTTTTTTAGCCTTTTGTAATAACTGGCTTTTTGACCTGTAATTATAGTTAAATCTTTAATTGTATTTTCAATTGATTTTGGATCTTCCTTAACATCACCTAAAACCTACATTAAGAACGATTTTTCAAGTCTTGGAACTTCCATAATTGATTTATATCCAAACTTTTTCATTAAAGCAGGAACTACTTCATTTTTTTATATTGTTCACTTAAGATTTCCATAAGTTATAATATACTCCTTTTCTTCGAATTATTATTTTTAATTCTGCTCCAGATTTTCTAGAAACACGAACCTTTTTACCATCTTTATTTACTATTTGTATCCAATCTGTTGTTTCACCTTTTTGCATCAACATATGCAACATTACTTGCATTTATTGGATATTCTGATGCAATGATTCCGCCTTCTTCTCCAGCTCTTTCTAGGTTTTGTAGCTCTCTTTTTTATATTAATATCTTTAACGATAACTTTGTTTTTCTTAACATCAACTGATAAAATTTTCGCCTGTTTTACCTTTATCATTGCCAGATAATACTTTAACTGTATCACCTTTTTCTCAATTTCATGATATTCACCTCTTCCTATTATAATACTTCTGGTGCTAGAGATAAAATTCTTTCATATATTCTTTATCTCTTAATTCTCTTGCAACTGGCCCAAATATACGTGTTCCAGTTGGTGTTTTATCATCTTTAATTATTACAGCTGCATTTTCATCAAATCTTACAACTGTTCCATCTACTCTTTGAATAGGTTTTTTTGTTCTAACTACTACTGCTTTAACAACTTGTCCTTTTTTTACAACTCCACCTGGTGCTGCACTTTTAACAGAAGCAACAATAACATCACCTACTCCAGCATATTTTCTATATGATCCACCTAGAGCTCTAATACACATAATTTCTTTTGCTCCAGTGTTATCAGCTACTTTTAATATAGTTTGTTGCTGTACCATAGTAACTTACTTCCTTTCTATGATTATTTAATTATAGCCTTTGCTGTTATTTCAACAACTCTAAATCTTTTATCTTTAGATAAGTGTCTTGTCTCCATAACTTTAACTGTATCTCCAACTTGGCATTTATTTTCTTCATCATGTGCTTTTAACTTTATATGTAGATTTTTAATCTTACCATATGTTTTATCCATTTTTCTTGTTTCAACTGCAACGACTACTGTCTTTATCCATTTTATCAGATACAACTTTACCAATCATTGTTCTACGAAGATTTCTTTCAACCATTATGGTATCTCCTTTCTCTATTTATTAGCTTCTTCTAACTTTCTTTTGTGTTAATATTGTATTAATTCTCGCAATATCTTTCTTTACTTCACTGATTTTTAGGATTATCCAAACCATTTGTTGCTAAACTAAATCTTAATTTAAACAATTCTTGTTTTTAGTTCTCCTAATTCCTTTACTAGATCTGGTGAAGACATTTCTTTAATTTTATTAATCTTCATCTTTATCACCGCCTACTTCTCTTTTTACGAATTTTTGTCTTTAACTGGTAATTTACTAGCAGCTAATCTAAAGCTTCTTTAGCAGTTGCTTCTGGAACACCAGCTATTTCAAACATAACTCTTCCAGGTTTAACAGGTGCTACAATATTCTACAGCTCCTTTACCTTTACCCATACGAGTACCGATAGGTTTACTTGTAATTGGTTTGTCTGGGAATATTTTTAATCCAAAACTTGTCCACCTCTTTTAATATAACGTGTCATAGCAACACGGGCTGCTTCAATTTGGTTTGATCTTATTAATCCGATTTCAGTTGTTTGTAAACCGAAATTCACCATGAGAAACTTTTGTTACCTCTTGTTGCTTTTTCCTCTTAGCTCTACCTTTTGTTCTTTTCTGAACTTAGTCTTTTTGGCATCAATGGCATTGCTATTTCCTCCTTCTACTCTTTTTGTTCTTTGATGGAAGAATTTCGCCTTTTGTAAATCCAAACTTTAACACCAACTTTACCATAAGTTGTATCAGCTTCAGCGAAAACCATAATCAATATCTGCTCTTAAAGTTTGTAGTGGAACAGTTCCTTCTTTATAGAACTCAGTTCTAGCCATATCAGCACCACCAAGTCTTCCAGAACAAGCAGTTTTAATACCTAAAGCTCCTGCTCTCATTGTTCTTTGCATACATTGCTTTCATTGCTCTTCTAAATGAAATTCTTCTTTCAAGTTGTGCTGCTATATTTTTCAGCAACTAATTGTGCATTTACATCAACATCTTTTAACTTTCAATAATATTTAAATTAATTTGTTTGTTAATTAATTTTTCAACTTTCGCTTTTTAATTGTTCTGAAAGATTTCCACCTTTACCAATAACAATACCTGGCTTAGCTGTGAAAAACATTAACTTTTAACAAATTTAGGGTGTTCTTTCGATTTCAATTTTTGAAATACCAGCTGCATATAACTTCTTTTTGATAAATGTACGAATCTTTATTATCTTCTACAACATAATCGCCAAAAATGTTTAGCATCTGCATACCATCTAGAATTCCAGTCATTGATAACACCAACTCTTAATCCACGTGGATCCATTTTTGTCCCATTTTGTATTTTCCTCCTATATATTCTAAACACGCTCTTTTAATACAATTGTAGTATGACTTGTTCTTTTTCTAATTCTTACAGCTGAACCTTTTAGCTGCAGGTCTAATTCTCTTTAATGTAGGGTCCTTGATTAGAATATATTTCAGCTACATATAATTTACTATGTGTCATATTTTTGTATTTTCAGCATTTGCAATAGCTGATTTTAATAATTTTATTAAAACTTCTGAACCAGCCTTTTTGGTGTAAATCTCAAAATAGCCATAGCTTCGTCAACATTTTTCCTCTAATTAAAGTTAGCAACAATTGCAACTTTTCTGCTTGACATTCTTTCATATTTTACAGTAGCTTTTGCAACTAATTCTTCATTAGCTTTAACTTCAACTTTTCTTCTCAACTTTTTGCTACGTTTTTCTGTAGCTTTTTAGCAGCTGTAGCTTTAACTGTCTTTTGTAGTTGTTGCTTTTCTTAGCAGTTGTTGTTTTTAGTTGTCTTTAGTAGCTTTAGTAGCTGTTTGTCTTTTTGCAGCTGTTGTTTTGTAACTGTCTTTTTGCAGTTACTTTCTTTTCTTCTTCTGCCACGGTAATATCCTCCTTCTTAATAATATAGTATATATATTAACCCTTTTATTTTTATTATTTACCTTTTGCACCAGCATGTCCTTTAAATGTTCTAGTTGGAGCAAACTCACCCTAATTATGTCCAACCATTTCTTCACTAATAAATACAGGCACATGTTTTTCTTCCATCATGAACAGCTATTGTATGTCCAATCATTTGTGGATATATAGTTGATGCTCTAGACCATGTTTTAATAACTTCTTTTATATTATCTTCATTCATAGCTTCAATCTTTTTTTAAAAAGTTTTGGAGCAACAAATGGCATTTTTGCTTGATCTTGACATAATATTCTCCTTTCTGATTATTTTCTTCTCTTTGTGATTAATCTATTTGATTTTATTATGTTTTTAGCTCTTGTCTTATATCAAGTGCTGGTTTACCCAAGGTGTCATTGGTCCAGCATGTCCGATAGGGTGATTTACCTTCACCACCACCATGAGGGTGATCATTAGGGATTCATAGCAGATCCTCTAACTGTTGGTCTAATACCTAAATATCTTGTTTTACCTGCTTTTACCTAATTTAACATTTTCATGTTCTTCGTTTTCCAATCACACCAATTGTAGCTTTACAATTAGCTAAAAACTAATCTCATTTCACCTGATGGTAATCTTAAATGAGCATATTTTTCCTTCTTTGCCATTAATTGTGCTGATTGTCCAGCAACTCTAACAAGTTTTTGCACCTTGTCCAGGATTTAATTCAACATTATGAACTAATGTACCAACTGGAATGTTTTGCTAATTTCATTGCAATTTCCTGGTTTAATATCAGCTCTTTCTGATGATATAACTTTTATCACCATTTGTTAATCCTTTTAGGTAGCAATGATATATGCTAATGTGCCATCAACATATTTAATTAAAAGCTATATTTAGCATGTTCTGTTTGGATCATATTCGATACCAACAACTAGTTGCTTCCATATCTAATTTATTTCTTTTGAAAATCAATTATTCTATATTTGTTTCTATTTCCGCCACCTTGATGTCTAACTGTGATTTTACCTTGAGCATTTCTACCAGCTTTGCTATTTTCTTAACAGCTAATAAAGATTTCTCAGGTGTCTTTTTGTGATTTCTTTAAAAATCCAATACAGACATATTTCTTTTGTGATGGAGTGATTGGTCTAAATCTTCTTATTCCCATTTTAATTCTCCTTATACTATGTAGATATTTTTCCTGTTCTACCACAGATATTTTTTTATTATCCGAGTTAATTTCTCGTTAATAATTATATAATCTAAACCCCAGTAACTTCTGCGATTGAATCATTATATTTTTAGTAACTTTGTGACTTTTTCCACCTTTGCTAAAGTATGATTTGATTTCAGCTCTGGATTTGTACATCAATTGAAACAATTGCTTTTTCCAATCAGCTGTTTTCCAATATTTCTTCCAACTCTTTTTCTTTTCAGAAACATTGATAGTATTAACTTTTAATACTTTTACATTAAACAACTTTTTCTACTGCTCTTTTAACATCTACCTTTTGTAGCTTTTTATTAAACTTTAAAAGTATATTTTTCCAGCTTGCATTTCTACATTACTTTTTCAGTAATAATAGGGTTTTATTATGATATCTTCTGGTAACATTATGCGTATACCTCCTCTATCTTCTTAATAGCATTTTCTGTTATTACTAAAGTTTCTAGCATTTAAAAATATCATATACTGTCATTGTATCAACTATTGTTGTTTTAACACCTTTGATATTTCTTGCTGATTTTTGAACATGTTACATCATTTTCAGGAATAACAACTAATGATTTTCCTTCAACTTTTGATATTGTTTAAAATCTTTGCAAATTTTGCTGTTTTTGATTTCATTTAATCCAAATTGATCAACAACAACTAATTCATTTTCTGCTAATTTAGCACTAATACTGATCTAACAGCTAATGCTCTTTCTTTTCTTTTATTAATTTTATATTTGTATGAACGTGGTTTTTGGACCCAAATGCGATACCACCTTAATCCATTGTGGATGCTCTAATAGAACCTTGTCTTGCACGTCCTGTACCTTTTTGTCTCCAAGGTTTTCTTCCACCACCAGCTACCTCAGCTCTTGTTTTTGTATTTTGTGTTCCTTGTCTTTGATTAGCTAAATAATTTAATACTACGCTATGAACAACATTCATATTTGGTTCAATTCCAAATACACTATCATTTAAAGTTAATTCTTTAACTTTTTCCTTCAACATTAATTACTTCTACTCTTAGCCATTGTAACCTCCTTTCTATACTCTTGTAGTTGATTTAACTTTTAAGATTGAACCTTTAGCACCAGGAACTGATCCTTTTACTAAAAATAACGTTCTTGTCTAAATCAATTTTAACAACTTCTAAAATTTTTGAATTGTAACTGTTTACATCACCCATGTGTCCTGGTAACTTTTTACCTGGAAAAACTCTACCTGGAGTTGATGTTGGTCCCATTGAACCTGGTCTTCTATGATACATAGAACCATGTCCCATTGGTCCTCTTGATTGTCCATGTCTCTTGATAACACCTTGGAAATCCTTTTTCCTTTTAGATGTTCCTTGAATATCTAATTTATCTCCAACTTTCAAAATACGTCAGCTTTTTAATTCATCGCCAACATTTAAACATCAATTGAATCTAATTTAAATTCTCTTTAAATATTTTTAGGAGTTTAATTTTGCTTTTTGCAAATCTTCCTAATTCTGGTTTGTTTAATTTTGCTTTCTTTTACATCTGCAAATCCTAATTGAACAGCTTCATAACCATCTTGTTCTTTTGTTTTTGATTTGTACTACTGTACATGGTCCTACTTCGATAGCTGTTACTGGAATAACTTTTCCTTCTGCGTCGAAAATTTGTGTCATTCCAATTTTTCTTCCTATTAACGCTTTTTTCATTTTTCCTCCTATTGGCTAACTTTATCAATTAGCATTGGTTATTATAATTTTATTGAGATATCAACACCAGCTGGTAATTCAATTTTTCATTAAACTATCAACTGTTTTGTAGTTGGATAAAGAATATCTATAACTCTTTTATGAGTTCTTAATTCAAATTGTTCTCTAGAATCTTTATATTTATGTGGAGAACGTAAAATTGTAACAATTTCCTTCTCTGTTGGAAGTGGAATTGGTCCTGATACCTTTGCTCCTGTTCTTTTTAGCAGTATCTACTATCTTTTCAGCAGACTGTTCTAAAAACTACAGAATCATAAGCTTTTAGTCTAATTCTAATTTTTGTCACTTTTGCTCCTGATGTAACTCTAGCTGTTGTTTTAACTTCTTTTTCAACATTTGTTGCCATTGAAATTTTTCCCTCCTTGTAATTTATTATAAGTTGGAAGTTATAAACGTGCCCTGGTGTTCTAATAATAAACATCATAAAATCCTAAAGCTTGCATGAAATTCTTAGGATAAGCACTCTGTAATATTATAAAAACTTACGCCTGGTCTTATGCCATGACATACTCCATAAGAGTTCCTACCTCACCAAATTAACTGGTCTGTAGCCACATCTTACTTCATCGCATCACTTACATGCTTTTTATTTATTATGCATCATGTTTTCCTAATAAAGTCCAACACTTATTTTTAATAATTTTGTAACACTCCCCATCCCTAACAGACAGGAATTTTTATTTTATATTACTACATTAAAATGTAAATATTGGATCCAAACTTATTCCAATTGAGTAGAACCTTTTGAAATATAAACTTCATTAATCTTAAGCTACAATTTATCAACAAAAGATTTTTACCTGTTCCTTATTCGATTCATTTTAATATAACCACATTATTAACATCTTTACGTCCTTGAATTTCTCCCACATTATCCACAAAGTATATTGTTCATGTATGTATTAAATCAAGTGACTTGCCACCATTTCACATAGCCCAATATTATAATTCTGTTGTAGATTATCATTCATTTTAACTGCCGACTTTTCCTTTAACAATTAGAAATAGATCTTTCAATATACAGTCAGTAGTTACTCGCTCCATTGTAATTTTAGTAGCATCCTGTACTCAATTTAACAGAAGAATTATTAATTTTATAGACAATTCTTCATTATTATTCTTAATATGATGAGTACAATAGGGTATTTCCAAATTTAATGACTGGTTTGGATATTAGTTTTGTTTCTCCTCACTAACCGAAATAGTTAGCTTTCCATACCTAGATGCAGTTTAACTGATACTCTGTTGCAAATTGTTTTAATTTTCCTGTTTAAAGGGTGATATCGAGTATACTCTTCACTCAGGGTCATCATTCTCAATTTGGTTTGTAATAAAGTCCATTGTTAAAGCTATCCTGCGTCATTTTATCAACAGTCGACTTAACTAAATTAGCGCTTTCAATTTCATTTAAAGAAAAGAGTGTATGTTGTAACATTATGATTAACACCATCAATTTCAATTTGTAATAGCTTTTTAGTATATGCAGTATCAAGCATCTTTTAGCATTTTAAAATGTTTTTGAAATATTTTTTTGTAATTTGATTCTTCAAAACATCTTCTAAAATCAACAATTGAACTAGCTAAATTTGATGTTAATCAAATTTAGTCTTTGATTAAATAACTAAAATGCTCCTGCATTACTAAATCAGTATCGGCTAAAATTGTCCAATCTTTTCATTTTTAATACTTATATAACTATTAGAAATATCAGCACTAACATTCCGTAATAGTCACCATCACGAATTACTGGAAAAGCTTTAGCTAATCTCATCACCACCACTAGTGATACCGAAATATCCAGTATTACTCTTATCATTTTCTGATAATCACCCTTTACTTACAACATATTAGCCTCTAAGCTTTATCTCAAAAATATTGCTATCAGCACATTGCAGAAGAATTAATCTTTCACTGCACCTATTTAAACTAATACTTTGCTTATTCTTTTCTGGCCCAACAAGATACTCTTAATCCTGATATAGAATTAATCGCTATCCAAAGAGCATTGAGTGGTTTGCAGCGTCTAATAAATGCACTCTCTTAGTTCTAAAATCAGTATTAAAAATCAAAGTACATACAATTAGCTGTACAATCAAAATTGACAGATATCACAGTAATAATTATACGATTTCTGCTCTTTTGCTTTCTCTTGGCAGAAAGATATTTAATTGCCATCAGCATAGCCTCCATTATTATTTATTTCTTTTGGTTCATTACTTCATACATCGCTAATTAAGCCGCAGAAACAGATGCATTAGGAATTAATCTTTCCTTCATAGGAAATTTCTTTTATAAAAATGTCGAATTTTTCTTTAACTAATCTACTAATTCCAGATCCTTCATTTCCACAACAATACCAACACCTGAATTATACTTTTCTTCATTATAGTTATTGCCAACATATCAGTAGCATAAATCCAAACATCATTTTTCTTTAAGATATCTAATCAATATCATTCAAATTACTAACAACCGCAATTTTAACATATTCAGCAGCACCAACAGATGTTTTAAAACTGTACTATTAACCATTGCAGATCTCCTCTTTAGGAATTATAATTCCATGAACACCTGTACATTCAGCAGTTCTAATAATGATCCTAAATTATGAGGATCCTCAATTCCATCTAAAATAAGAATAAAAGGTTTTTCATTATTAAATTTTAGCATAATCCAAAAATATCATCAACAGTATAATATTCATATGGTGGAACAACGCAATAACCCCCTGTGCTCTGGAGTTTGAGCCATTTTGTAAAAATTTATTTTCAACTTCAACAATAACAACTTTTTCTTTCTTTTTGCTAAAGCATAAATTTCATTAATAGACCCATTTTTCTCGCCTTTTTTATATAAAGTTTATTAATATCTTTATTAGATTTTAATAATTCTATAACAGCATTTCTGCCTTCAACTTGATCATTATAATTTTCCATTAATTTTTCCTCATCATCAACTTTCAAAACATTTAAGAAAGCTCCTGTAGTGTTTCAACATTTCCAAAATTGTCTCATACGTTTTTACCTCTTTTTGTTTTTCAAGCAATTTTTCTTTCTAGTAATATCACCACCATAACATTTAGCTAAAACATCTTTTCTAAGTGCAGATATTGTCTCTCTTGCAATTACAGTTCCACCAATTACAGCTTGAATAGGAATAGTAAATAATTGTCTAGGAATCTCTTTTTAACCTTTCACAAAGTTGTTTTCCTCTTTTATAAGCATTAGATTTATGAACTATAAAGATAATGCATCAACAGCTTCATTATTAACATATATATCAAGTTTAACTAAATCAGATTGAACATATTCTTTAAAAGAATAATCCAATGATGCATAACCTCTTGTTTTTGATTTTAAAGTATCAAAAAGTCATATATTATTTCATTTAAAGGCAAATCATATTTAAGAACAACTCTTGTATCATCAAGATATTGCATATCCTTACTAATACCTCTTCTCTCAGTGCATAGATTCATTACATTTTCCAATAAAATCTTTAGGAACAATAATATCAGCTGCAACCATAGGCTCTTCTAAATACTTGATTTTTAGTAGACTCAGGTAAATCAGCAGGATTATATAAATCTTCAACACTACAATCTGTTTTATAAACTTTATAAATAACTGATGGAGCAGTTGTAATCAAATTCAAATCAAATTCTCTATCAAGTCTTTCTTCAATAATCTCTAAATGCAATAACCTAAAAAGCCACATCTAAATCCACTTCAAAGTGCCTTAGATGTTTCAGGTTCATATTGAAGAGCTGCATCATTCAAAACTAATTTTTCAAATTGACAGCTTTAAATTCTCATAATCACTACCATCCATAGGATATATTCCACAATAAACCATAGGCTCAGCTTTTATATCCGAGACAAGCTTCACTTTGCAGGATTATCCTTAAATGTAATTGTATCACCAACTCTAACATCTGATAAACTTTTTAATACTAGCAGCAATATACCAACTTCGCCAACGCTAAGCTCTCCTAGTCGTTTGATATTTTTCCTGGTTCAAAATAACCAACTTCAGTAACACAAAAACTTATTTGTAGACATCAATTTAATTTCATCACCAACTTTTTAACATGCCTTCTTTAATTCTAACATATGCTAAAAGCACCTTTATAATCATTATAAATAGAATCAAAAATTAATGCTTTTAAGTTCAGTATCTTTATTTCCAGAAGGTGCTGGAATATCAGTAACAATTCTCTCCAAAACTTCATCAACATTAAGACCAGTTTTAGCTTAAGAAGATACGAGGAGCATCTTGTGCAGGAATTCTATAATATTTTCAATTTCATCTTTAACTTCTTGTGGTCTAGCAGATGGTAAATCAACTTTATTAATAACAGAGTATAATATCCAGATTATTCAAAAGCCAAATAAACATTAGCTAATGTTTGTAGCTTCAACACCCTGTGTAGCAGTCAGCAACTAAAACAGCACCATCGCAAGCAGCTAAACTCTAGAAACTTCATAATTAAAATCGACATGTCCTGGTGTATCAATTAAATTAAACTCATATTCCAAAACCATTTTAGCTTTATATTTCATCCTAACGGCCTGTGATTTAATTGTTATTCCTCTCTCTTTTCAATATCCATATTATCAAGAACTTGATCTTTCATCTCTTTAGAAAGAGCTCCAGTCATTTCAATCATTCTATCAGCCAAAGTAGACTACTGATGATCAATATACGTAATAATACTAAAATTACGTATCAATTTTATCTTTCATAAAATTCCCTTCAATACATTTTATAAATATACCATTATACTATAAAAAGTCTAAACTATCCAAAATTATTTATTTTCTTTAACATTTTTAATAAACTTCTTTAATGTTTGATTAACAAGGTAATATACTGTTCCATTTATATCAATATCACCAGCTGGAACACCTGTCAAAATTTCAATGCCCTCATCAATAGTTGAAACAGCATAAATATGAAATTTATTTTCTTTAACAGCTTTTTATAACATCATCATGTAAATTTAAATTTATAACATTTTGTTTAGTATCAACCCCTTGTTGACTCATGTAAGCCCTCTTCTTCTACAAATTTCAAAAATCCTTCAATTTTCTCATTAACACCACCAATCGCTTGAATTTCACCTTTTGATTTAACAGATCCTGTAACAGCAATTTCTTGTGAAATAGGTACCTCAGATAAACTAGAAAGTAAAGCATAAAGCTCGGTACTGAAGCACTATCACCATCAATACCATTATCAATTGCTCAAAACAAATTGTAGCAGACAAAGATAATGGCTTATCTTTAGCAAACTTATTTCCTAAAACCTGTAAGATTAACACCCCTTTTAGAATGAGTAGGACCAGAAAGTTCAACTTCTCTTTCAACATTACAATTCCAGAAACACCAGTATAAGTACTAGCTGTAATCTAACTGGTTTTTCCAAAAGAAATAAATCACCAAGTGTCATAACAGTTAATCCATTAATTTGACCAACTTTTGCACCATCAGTATCAATAAGTAAAAATCTATCATTAATCATTTCAGAAATACTTTGAATCCTTATTTTTTAAGTCTTCTATCTCTCTTCAACTCAACGACTTTTTATATGTTCAGCTGTTATTACTTTTGACTTTTGAAATCTTGCCCATGTAGCATGCTTCAACAATAACTTGTCATCTCACCAAACTTTAGTAGAAAGCTTATTTTGATTTTCAGCAAGTCTAGAAGACTATTCAGCAAAGCTTTTAGCCATATGCAGACTTATCCAATAAGTAAATAAATCTTCAGTTTCACAAAATTATGGAACAAAATCCAGCTAAATCAATCAAATTTTTATCTTCTAATTTTTGTATTATCCTCGAATTCAACTTTTTATTTTAAATAGCTTTTCTAAATTCTCATCAACAGCTAATAATGTTTGATAAACATTTTCAGTACCAATTAAAAATAACTTTTAAATCAAGTGGTATAGGTTCAGTTTTAATGAAATCAAAACCATAGATGTCTTTTTGATCAATAGAATTATCTAATTCTAATAACTTTATCTCTCAAAATCTTTTTAAATACTCATAACTTTGTGGATTTGATAATAAATCATTAGCTTGTAAAATAATATATCCACCATTAGCTTCTTGTAACAAACCAGGTCTAAGCATTGTATAATCTGTTTTAAGCATTCTATATAATTTCTCATATTCAAGTTTACCAAATAAATTAGTAAGAGATAATTAGTATCAGTTATAACAGGTGCTCCAATTGTTTTATTATTATCCAACAAACAAATTAACTCTATAATTATCGAAGGATTAGTTTCAAAAACTTTTCTAGAATCATCATTCTTTTCCGAAGCTTTTTCATCATCAATAAATTTAGAAATATTTTTATTATATCTTTTTACACCATCTAAAAAGCAGAAACTTTTCTTATTCCTTTTTAAATTAGATTTAACATAATAGATATGACCACTAATCGTTAATAAAGCAATATTTGTTCTCCACTCATTAATTTTATTTTTCTGATTCAGCCTCAATTGTTTTAATTTTTCCAATTGATTCAATAATCATTGTTGAACAACTTCAGATTTATCTTCATATTCCTTCTTTATCTTCATCTAATTTTTTCAAATTCTTCTTCTTTAATCGTTTTTCCATCAACAGGCATCATATAAATACCTGTTTCAACACTCTTAACTTCAAAACCATATTTAGCAGCTTTATTATTTAAATTATTTAAAAATCTTTCTTTCTTCTCATCATATTTCTTAGTTATTACATTCTTTTTCTTTTTCTAAATCATCACTTTTAAAAAGTATTTAAATCATGTCTAATATCTTTAATGAATTTTTCCATAGATTCTTTGAATTTATACCTTCTCCAGCTACAACCAATCGCAATAGGTTCATTAGGATCATCAAAATTATAAACATAAACCCAATCAGGAGGAACTGCTTTAGAAATCTTATTAAGATACTCCTTTTGTATATGTAGTCTTTCCAGATCCTGTAGGTCCTTCTAAATAAACATTATATCCTTTTTGTATCAACACTCAATCCGAAATTCTAAAGATGCAATACCTCTCTGTTGTCCAAAACCTCTATAATTAGTTTTACATCAGCTGATAGTTTTCAAATCTAAAAATACTTGGATCACAAGTATACTTTTAAACTTTTTATAAGAAACTTCATAACTATTTTTCATTTGTTCAATATGCACAGTGTTTATAATAAATTATGCTCTCCTTTCTTAAATATAAAAGACATCAAAATTGCATTTCTCTGCTATTATTATAATAATTTTCTCTTTTTGCCAAATTCTATAAACCCAAAACTTTTTATATATATTAATTGCAACTTCATTATTTTCATTAACTTCTAAATTAATTTTACTTGCATCAACATTTCTAATCAAATAACTAATCAAACTAGAAGCAATTCCCATATTACGTGCATCATCTCTTGTAACAATATTCATAATCTCTACTCATCAAGTACAACTCTATAAGAAATATGTCCAAAAACGTCAGTATCAATTTTAGAAACAAAATATTTAGAATCATCATATCTTCTTTAAAAGCTATCAATAGACCATGAACTCAAAATTTATCATAATTATCAATAATAAACTCTTTATCAGTAATTGCCATTTCAGTAACAATTGTTCTCATCTAACTTTTGAAATAAATTTCTTTCAGCCTGTGGCTTTCTTAAATATAATGGAACAATGATTTCATCAACTACGCATTTCCTATATTTTTATCATATAGCAGCTACTCCAATGACATAGCCAGTTGGTATTATATCATTTTTAACAAATTCAAAACTACAATCATCACCGACATTGACGCTTTCACTAGAAGCTTCAGCTTGAATTAATTTTCTAATAGAATCTTCATCTTCACATCCAACAATAAATACTTGTTTCTTAAAAATCAATATAACTTACTGTCTCTGTAAGATCCATAATTCAGCATTTTTCACCATATTTAAATTTTTACCGTTATAACCAAATATGTTGCAGCATAAACATTATCATGTAGCATTAATCCTCAGCTAAAATTTCCACAATCATTATTTTCTTTTTCAATAACTCGCAGAATAAGCTCAAAGCCTCCAATGAATCAATCCCAATCAAAGGTATATTCTGAAGATCATCAGAAAAAGCCTTTAGCAGTCAATTCTATTCTAATACCTGTAAAAGATCCAGGTCCTCTTGAACATCCAGGCTAAAGTCTATTTCATCCAAAATCCATATTGTTATCATTAAACATATTTTCAAACTCATTGAGCATCAAAGTTTCTGTGAATGTTCTTCGTAACTTAAAACATGCATTTCATCAAGTACACGCTCATCCTCTCATAATAGCAATTGAAAGCAATTTTAGATGATATCAATTGAAAAGTGCCTTCATTAAAACCTCTTTTCTAATTTACAAAATCGTTTAAAATCAATGTTTTAAATTCATTTGCCATGCAACACATCTCAATAATTCTTCCATTGTCGTCATCTTCATTTATTAAAAGATAATTTTATATAATCCTTTGGGTGAAAATATCTTCAATCATTTCAATTTATTCAACATATACATATACCTTTTCAAAATACTCTTCACCACCGATATTTCTCATAAACTGCATAGATATCATTCTTAATCCTATATAAATCAAAATGATAGATATTTGCTCATAATCATTATGGTATTCATTAACAATAGTATGATGGACAAAATTTCACCATCAAATTAAAATATTTCAAAATTCCCTCAGTAAACTTAGTTTTACCACATCCGAAGCTCACCTTTTAAAATCAAAGATACTACCCTCAATATTTTAGCAAGATTAAAAGCAAATTTCTGTATCTTCTTCACTATATGTTTTAATTATTTGCATAAAATTCTCCTTTTATAACAACTAAATTATAATATATAACCCCTTATATTTTCAACAAAATAAAATTGTTTATATCACGACTCCCATATTATAAAATAATACAGGATATATTTATCTAAGTTCTGCACAAACTTATATTTTTAATTGACCAATTACTTTTATCTAGAACTTCGTTTATTTGTTCCGTTTGTTAAAGTCTCTTTATCAGAACCTATTTCTACCCCAGAAAGCAATGCTCTTTTATTATCAATCATGCCTTTTCCAGTATAAACATCAAACACGGTAGAATCTTTCACTAATTTTCTGCTGTTTTAATAACTTTTGAAGTTCTATAGCTTCAATATTTTATCAACGACAACTGCAATATCCTTTTTAACTGTTAAGAATTTAGAATATTCCTTATATTGCATTTTCCAACTTTTTTTTTTTTTTTTTTTTCTTCTGGTAATTTATCTAAATTAATTTCCTAACATAAACTTCATCTACAAATGCTTGGATGAATTCGACCCAACAAATTAACCATCATTATTAACTGAAGTACAGCAGACTTTCGGGATGTAATTCGCTAGCAATATTATCATTAACTATAAAAAACTATATCTGCCTGCAAGCCTAAAGAAATCAAAATTTTCCTCCGCAATGCCTTTTACTACATAGAAATCAACATTTAATTGCTTCAATCCCAAGTATAATTACCAGACATCAATACACCCAGCTTACTCTCTTCCAGAAATCTTCCTCACCTCTCTTCCCTCAGAAGCTTTTCCAATTTCAAATAAAAGAAATATCAAGCATCATATGCTTTGTATAGTTATAAACTTTAAGTAAAGATGTTGCAATACTTTTCTTAAACTCTTTCTATCAATAACAATTGGAGTTAAAACTGGGCAGATTCATGATTTTATCATTATCAAACATATCAACTTCTTCGTCACTAACTAAACAATATGTTAGTGTTTCATTAAACCCAAAATCCAACTAATTTATTTCTAATTTGTCTCTGTGTTATCATAAGAACCTTTTTCTTAGGCATCATTTTACTCTTGGATTCAATATTATCAACACCGTAAATTCTTCCCACTTCCTCAAATCTTCTTTAATTGAAATATCATTCTTCTTGTTGGAACAGTAACTCTGTAAATTATCCAAAACTTCAACTTCAAAACCTAATTATTAAAAATTTGAATTTCATTTTGCTAATAGATGCGCAATATATTATATAATATTCTCCATTAATATCAATAACCTTATTACTCTTATCAGTTTATGTAAATAACCAAATTTCCAGTATTATTATCAGCAAATTCTTGAAGTAAATTACAAGCTCTATCCATTGCCATATAGAGTTCTATTTGGATCAAGTCCTTTTCAAAATCTAATAGACGCTTCACTTCTCAAAATTTTATTAGATGTTTTCTTACTTTAACATTGTCAAAATAGCAGCTTCAATAATAATATTTTAGTTCTTCATACTTCAGTGTCAAGTCCACCCATAACACCTGCAAGACCAATTGCTCTATATCCATCAGATATTACAATATCATCACTTGATAAAACTCTTTCAATATTATCCAAAGTTATTAACTTTGTTGTTTCCGCCATTCTTCGAACATTCTTTTAATTTATCAGCATCGTAAAATGTAAAAGGTTGTCCAAGCTCCATCGTACATAATTAGAAATATCCACAACATTGTTAATAGGTCTAATTCAGAAGCAATTAATCTTTCCTTCATTGCTTGATTACTTTCATGAATATTAACATTAATACTCTTTTAGCTAAAAATAATTTCAATTTTCAGTATTAACATTAACTTTAAAATCATCATTAATATCATTTCCAGATTTCAATGTAATTCATATTGAGGTAAACCTTCATTTCCATATACTGAAAGCAACTTCATAAGCCATTCCCAATACAGATAATAAATCACCTCTATTTGATCGTTAATTCAAAATCAATAATCTTTATCATCAAATCCCATATATCCAAAAGTTTTCTCCAACTGGAGCATCAGCAGGCAGTTCATGAATACCAACTTTATCAACTTCATCTGCAAATTTTAGAAATCAAGTCCAAGTTCCAACATTGAGACATAACATCCCACATGAATCCACACCTCTAATTGTAGACTGTTTAATCTCGATTTCAGGTAACTTACATCCAACCAATGCAACAATTACTTTTTAATCCCTTACAACGAACATTTTAGCACACCACAAACTATTTTGTAAAATTTCGTCACCAATATTCGCTACAAACATGTAAATGATCAGAATCAGGATGATCCTCGCATTCTAAAACCTCACCAATAACCAACTTATCACCGCACAAGTAAATTCCCAGCATAAATCATATTCATTTCCAAGTGAAGTCATCCCGCGAGTTCTTTTATATCAATATTTTTATCTAAATCAATATAATCTCTTAAAAATTTAAACTCAATAACATTTTCATTAATCCTTTCTATCAAATTGACTTTTAAAAATCTAACATCATTTTTGATATAAAAATCTCATATCAGTAATTCCCATGCTTAAACATTTGCCAATCTATCAATACCAGTTCCAAAAGCAAAACCACTATATACTTCAGGATCATATCCATTCATTTTCAAAACATTTGGATGAACAATTCCAGAGCCTAATAACTCAATCCATCCAGTTTGTTTACAAAGATTACATCCCTTTCCATGGCATTTAAAACATGATACATCAACTTCATAAGAAGGCTCTGTAAATGGAAAATAACTTGGTCTAAATCTTAATTTGATATCATCTCAAGCATATGCTTCATAAATATTTCAAGTGTACCTTTTTAAATCAGCAAAAGAATTCCTTTATCAATAACTAAACCCTCAACCTGATTAAATTGATGTGAATGAGTAGCATCATCTTCTCTTCTAAAAGTCTTACCAGGAACAATAATTCTAAGTGGTCCTTTTTCTTCATTAGCCATCATCGCTCTAGCTTGAACTAGCTGAAGTCTGAGTTCTAAGTAAATATTCAGCAGTAATATAAAAACTATCCTGTGCATCTCTTGCAGGATGTCCCTTAGGTAAATTCAATCTCTCAAAACAATATTCATCAGTTTCAAGTTCGGTCCCGAAACAACATCATATCCCATTGAAACAGAATAAATCTTCAATTTCCTCAATAGTTCTTGTTAATGGATGCTTACTTCCTCTTCCAATTTTTTGTAGAAAACCGATATTACATCTATTTTCTCCGCATTTAATTTTCTTGAATTTCTTTTATTTCTTTTTAATTCTTCTTCATTTGTTCTAATTGTATCTTCTATCAAAAGATTTAACACTATTAACTGCTTCCATATACGGGTCTTTCTTCAGGTGAAAGAGAGCCCATAACTTTTTAATAAATCAGTAACTAAACCTTTTTCCAATATATTTAACTCTTAAATCTTCAATTCTCTTGAGTAGTAACATTATTTAATTCCTCCAAAAATTGTTGTTTCAAGCCCTCAATATTATTATCCATTATATAATCCTTCCTTTTTAAAGAGAATAACCACTCAACATTGTCAGATGAGTGGCTATCATAAAATTATTTTTACTATTCAAATATTCTGATCTTGCCGCATGAATAATAACAACTAAAGAATAAATTGTTAATAAGCATGGCATCGTGATTATAAAACAGAATTCTCATAATACAATCACACTATAAGTAATCATTCCAACAATTACTAAATATTTTATTAAATTATACATTGTTGAAGACCATTTAAATCTCATTGCATAATATGCCAATATTAACAATAATGAAATTCCAACCGGCAATATATATGGTTTTAAAATATCCATTAAACGAACATTTTTCTCATGATCAACCTACGTTTGATCTGGTTAGTTTTTAGACCATACTTTTTCATTAACTTACTAACTAAATTATTTAATTGCTCTTCATTTACACTTGTTGTTTTTACTGAAAAAGAATCTTTAAATAATTCTACTTCTTGAACCTAATACATCCTGTCCTTTAAAAACATCTTTAACAATTTCGGAAATCTCTTTTTAAATTAATATCCTACTCGTTTTACTGTAACAACTTCACCTTCAGCATAATACAAATCAACTTTACGTCCTTTAACAGCTGTAAATATAATAAGCTGCTACAAAAAGTACTATTAATACACTATAAATTACTTTTTCTTCAGTATTTATCTCATACTATTTTTCTCTTATGCCATTGAATTCATTAATATTAATGTTAAGAACAATAATATATAATAGCAACAACAATTGACAGAACAATACAGTTCAAAAACTAAAATAATGAACTTAATGAAAAAACAAACAAACAATCAATGCAAAATATTGATATTGGTACTAAAGATAATACAAATCTCTTAAATACTTTTATTCTTTTAACAACGCAATTCTTTATCAGTCATATTCGTATTCTTAGAGATTCAGAACATGCAAATAGTTAAATATTGTACCAATCATAAATGCTACAATAAATCCAAACACGACTTCAATAGATAATTTCCACATTGGCGTATCTAATTAGTATCAATAAACAAGCCATATGCCAATTGATAAAATCGTACCAACAACACCGTTTAATCTAAATTTAATAATTAATGCTAATGATATAATTAGCTTAATTGCAATTTCCAGCATATACTAAAATAAATAACATTATATTTATTCAAAGGTGACATTATATAATAATTTGTTTTAACTTTGTATTTTTATAAGGTAATGATTCATTGTTTGATTAAGCCTGCTACATTTTTAGCTCAATATATTGATCTTCCAAAGCAAACAGCTTCTGGATCAGAACTTCCAATAGTTAATGATAAAATTCCACTATCAACTATATTGCTACAAAACTTGTTTGTAATAATGTACTATCATCAAGTTTTATAACTAACCTAACCTGACTGTGTTTTGCATTATTTCCCAGTCGTTGTATTTTGAAGTTCCATTGGGTTACATTTATCTCAACAACACAGTTTTGATAATTCTTAGTAATATCTTTCAAATTTCTTTGTTCCCATTTTGCGTTAAAGTAACATTCAAAACAGATTTGTTACTGTGCCCTTATTATCTTTTACAATTTCTGCTTTAGATACATTCAGAATTAGTTAAAAGCACTTCTGCAATTTAGTACTATCTACAACTTCAAGTTGCCAGTTTCCGCTAAACCAGATAGAACTGTATCAGTATCATTTTTCTTCAGGTAACATCATTTCAATTCTACCGAGTATTCTTGTCAAGATGCTGTATAATCCTTAACTTTTTAAATATGACAATCTTTTCTTTATAATTTCCATTGATTTTTCCTTCTTTATCATCCTGAGTTTTTCCTCTGTAGCCTCTGAAGCATTATTTCCTTCTTCTGTTTTGCATTTTTCGCGGTAGAATTATCAACTTCAATAACAGCCTTTCTATGTCCATCAAGATTTGTTCCTACATTATAATTAGGAATCACATTAATCATTTTATTTTGATATTTTTATAAACACCACACAGAAATAGATTGAAACTAAAATAATTGCTAACAATATAATTACTATATTAATCTGTAACTTCATCTTTATCACCAACTTCTCCTTCTTTTCCTATTATCTATCATCAATCCAGCAATAGCCCATTTTCTATCAAACTTTTACATCATCGGATATAATTTTAAAATAACTCTATCTTCAGTATTTCTTCAATCACTCCTGCAGGGTCCTGGAAAAAGTAACAACCTTATCATCAACTTTGAGATTTTCCCTCATTTCTTTAAGTTTCTTTTCAGCCTGTCTTCTCTGTGAATCAACCATGTAATATACAACAGCTATCATTAAAACAACAACTGCATTGTGTCTTTCTTTAATGTCATACTTCCTCCTAACTATTAGATGTTGAAGATGATACAACAGCTGTTGCACTTTCATCTTGATTTTCTACTTGTGAATTATTTTGTTCACCAGCCGCTTGAGTACCAGCTTGAGCTCCATTTTGAGCATTGTTCTCAGTATCTTGAGCAACTGGATTATTCATTTTGAGTTGCAGCTTGATTTGAGACTACATTAGTATTTTGATTTGTTGTCGTAGTTGAATTAGTAGTATTAGAAGAATTTATTTTTGATTCTCCACTTTCCCTCTTCTTCATTTCTTCTCTCCAAGCTTTTACAATATCAATAGATTGTCCAGAACATAATAATAATATGATGTATTGTTAACACAACTTTATATATTGATTCCAGCTCCTAAATTTGCAATAATCTGTCCTGTTTATCAACTGTACCATATAATATTTGTGAGAGATGAGTTTATTAGCAGCTGCAAATTTCTTACCAAAGTGCAATACCATTTTACGTCAGGTATTATTACCAATGGCTGAGACATTTCCATCAGCATTTTTGAACTCTGTGACATCCAACAGAATCATATTCTGTATCAACTATTTTATTTCCGTTTTATCATATAATCCCCATTTTCCCTAACAATTTTACTGGAATACAGTTATCATATAATAAATATTTGCTCGGTAAATATCATCAATATTTGAATCAGAGTCCCAGTTTGATCATAATCAACAAGAAACAACTGTTTTACATTTGAGTAACAACACCACAACTTTTCTCATATAATTTAGCAAATAAAGTCCTGCATTTAAATCAATATTTTTCAATAGAATCATCCTTTTCGGATCGACTTTAGCAAGTGAATCCTTTCCTAAAATACCAAACATACCATCAACAGTAGTTACGATAAAATCATCAGATCCAGCCCACATAATCTATTTGTTTTGTATACTAATAATAAGTTTATTTGGATCAGATAAAAGTGCTATACCATATAATCCTGTTGTCTCATCGCAATTTATAACATAATTATAAAGCAATGCTTTTTATTATCTATAATAACTTTACTTTCATTCATTCATATAGACTTGCTTTAAATAAATCCTAAATTTGTCAGACTGTTATGTGAATAAAAATATTCAAGTGTATATATTCTGATAATATTATTAGAGCTGAATCATATTTAAATAAAACATTAAAATGCACTACAATTCCATCTTCCGAAATATAAAGCTACCATTCTTAAACAAAATAGTATCACCAATATTTAAAATACTTGTGAAGTTAAATCCTAGGTATACTAGAAGACAGAACTTGAAGTCAGTAATACTTTCTAATTTCCTTTGGCACCTGACACAAAAGTAACTCTCTCAGCATCATTTTCTATATAAGCTTTTGACTCCTCTTCAGTAGTCCTATCTCCTCGATAAAAATCTAAAACCTGCAAGCTCTCAACAAATCCTTTGAACTGCAAAATAATATCTATTGCCTTCTTTTAATAGCTGAATTACTATGCCTAAATCTCTTTTTATCATACCACTGTTGAGTCATCATAACTGACATCAATATAACAGCATTGATATATACTTTAAGTATTTTCTTAGCATTATGCAGTATAAAAATAAAATTGATGTAATCAATTCCTAAAATAATCATCAATGTAACAGAAAATAGCCAAATTCTTTCTTTGATTTCTTTTGATTTTCATTAACAAGATTTTTCCTATTTATTTATATCCATTACGATCCCCTATTACTTAGTATACCCATACTTTTATATAAAATTCTTGTACAAAATCATATAAGTATCATTTTCAATTTCAATTCTAACTCTTTCCATAAGATTAGTCAAGAAATGAATATTATGAATAGACAATAAACGAATTCCTAATATTTCATTACATTTTAACTAAATGTCTAATATATGCTCTACTGAATAATTTTTACAAATATAACAATCACATTCTGGATCAAGAGGTCCATAATCATGTTCATATGTAGCATTCCTAACAACCACTTTACCATGTGAAGTCATGCTGGTACCATTACGTGCAATTCTAGTTGGTAAAACACAATCACACATATCAATTCCAGCAAGTGCTGCTTCAAGTAAATAATCCGGTGTCCCAACACCCATCAAATATCTAGGTCTTATTTTTCCAGGCATCAAAGTGCAGTATATTTAGTAACTTTAATAAATTCTTCTTTAGGCTCTCCAACACTAATTCCACCAATTGCATAACCCGGAAAATCTAAATTCAATCAATTGTGTTTAGCAGATTCAGTTTCTCAAATCTTCATAAAATCCCACCCTGAATAATTCCAAATAAATGCATGAATCAGTTTTTATGTGCGTCCTTTACATCTCTTAGCCCATCTAGTAGTTCTTTCCATTGATTTCTTTTGTATATTCATAAGTAGAAGGATATGGACAACATTCATCAAAAAGCCATGATAATATCAGCTCCCAATATTTTCTTCAATACTCATAACCTTTCTCAGGTGAAAAGAAATGCTTTTGAACCATCAAATAAGATCTAAATTCAATACCTTCTTCAGTTATTTTTCTTAATTCATTTTAAACTAAAAGAGCTTGAAAGCCACCACTATCAGTAAGAGTGGACGTTTCCCATTTCATAAAATTATGAAGACCTCCAGCTTCTTTAATCAATTCATCACCAGGTCTTAAATATAAATGATAGGTATTTGCAAAAATAATTTGAGCTCCATTTTCTAAGCTCCTCATTTGTCATAGACTTAACTGTAGCTTGAGTACCCATACGAGCATAAATATCGGCGTTTGAATATCTCCATGAGGGTGTATGAATTACACCCCTTCTTGCACCTGTCTTTTTATCTTTATGAAGTAATTCATGAAATCATAAATCAATATCCTCTCCGAACAGAATCCATCATATGTTTCCCCACTAGACGGATACTCTATTCCAATCTCTCTTTTATCAACATTTAAAACTTCGAAAGTTTTTATACTTTCTTATAATATCAATAATATTTTATCAAGCATATTTTCACTTTTAAGTACTCCAATTTTATACACAAAATCTTCAACTCATCTTTTTACTGTCTCTTGATCAGAGATCAGGTGAATGAATTACATTGAAAATCGCTAATTCGATAATTTCCTGGCTCTTTAAAAATTCTTTGTTTCATTGAATTAAAATCTAAATCAGTTAATACTATTCTATTTGATGCATCAAGCTCCGTATTATTCGTAACAACCGCAATATCAGTTTTAGCAAACTTTTGTCTCTGATTCCATATCTAAAATATCTTTTTCCCAAAGCATCATAGTCCTTTATTGTTACTCTTAATTAAAATTAGTAATGAACTATTTCCATAAATTTCTTTCAAAGCTCTCAAATAATCTAGCAAAAGATTTTTTAAATTTATCTCCCTTTTCATCAACATGTTTATAATATAATTATTAACAACATATCAAAATTATCTATTTTATAATATCTTATCATCATCTACATCAAACTTATCTTCAACATCATCTAAAATATTATCAATATCTTTTGCATCCATCAGGCTTTTAACTATAAAATAACCAAAACTAACTATTTATCCATTAGTAAAGTAAAATCTTCTTAATTTTTCTGGAACCAAATTTCAAACGTAGAAATTTCTATTTTTATCAACTAAAAGCACTTTCAAACACACCTTTATAATTTCTCTTTATCAGTAAATTCAGGTCCATCACCACTACTAGTTCACCAGCCTTTCATAATTACAATTCATAAAAATATTGAAAACTATCATTATAATCTCTATCATCAAGTTCTAAACATTAATTTTCAATCTCTAATCTCAATTCCTAATTCTTCTTTAATTTCACGTCTAAGACGCATCTTCATGAGATTCATCTTTCCTCAATTTTACCACCAGGAGTCACATAGTAATCTCTAACAGTTCCATCATCCTTAGTTTTTTTATACGATGGATCAATACAATTTTATCATTATAATTAACAATTCCTCTAACACTTGTATGCATCTCTGTCTCCTCTATCTTTAAAAACATTGCATCACCAAAACTAAAAATCTATACTTTTTCTTCAACAGCATGTTTATAATGCTTTCAGAATAAATTCTCTATCAGAAAAATGCGAAATCAACATCAATAAAGTTGACTTAGGTAAATGGAAATTAGTAATAATTCCATCCATACACTTAAATTTATATCCTGGATAAATATAAATACCGTATCCCCTTCCGCTTCTTTAACAAGTCCTGTATCCGGATCAGCAATTGTTTCAATTGTTCTACAAAGATGTAGTACCAACACAAATAACTCTATGTCCAGAAATCTTTTAGCCTTATTTATTTTATCAGCATCTTCCTGTTTTCAAAAGCATAATGCTCAAAATGCATAGATGATCTTCAATTTTTCTCTTCTTTAACAGGTCTAAAAGTTCCAATTCCAACATGTAATGTAACATTAGCAACTTCAACACCCTTATCTTTCAATTTCTCAAATAAATCATCTCGTAAAATGAAGACCCGCTGTTGGGCAGCTGCAGACCTTGATATTTAGCATAAACAGTTTGATACCTATCATTATCTTTTAAGCTTTCATGAATATATGGAGAAGTGGCATTAAGCCAATTTCATCCAATATTTCATTAAAAATTCCATTATATTCAAACTTAGCAAGCCTAGTTCCATCTTCAGTTGACTCCAAAATCTCAGCTTTTAAAATTCCATTACCAAAAAGTAACTTTAGCCTTGCTTTAACTTATACTGGGTCTAACCATTGCTTCCCAAATATCACCTTCAATATTTTTCAAAAGCGAGAAAATTCAACTTTTGTCCAGTATCTTTTTCACCATAAAGCTCTTGCAGTAATACTTTAGTATTATTTCTAACTAAACAATCACCAGGTTCAAGATAGTCAATAATATCTTTAAAAACTTTATCTTCCATAGTTTTATTAACTTTATCTATAACCAATAATCTAGAATGATCCCTATCTTTAATAGGAACCTGCAGCAATCAACTCTTCCGGTAAATAATAATCAAAATCTTCTAATTTCACTATAATTCTTCTTTCTATTTTTCCTAAAACTTCTCTACAATGAGGACATAATCCATCTTTTTAAATCAACATCATATTTCCAACATCTTTCACATTTCTCACCATCTGCATGTAAAACTTCAATTGCAAATTCACCATCAACTTTATTAACCTCTAATTGTGATACAATTAAAACTTCTTTAAAAATATCTTTATTTTCATTAATAAAATCAAATTCTTCATTAGCATTTAAAAATTACTTTTGCATCCAATGAGTTTCCAATCAACTTTATCATTTCTAGCAAGTTCTAATTCCTTTTTGAAACCATTGATTTTATATCAAGAATTTTTCTTCCACTTTTTCAATAATTTCAACATTATCCCATTCTTTATTAAATTCTGGATAATTTGTTAGCATTGGACTCTCTACTTGCTCATCTTTTGTATGTTTCATTTCTTTTCCCAAATCTCTTCAACAGTATATGAAGTCATTGGAGTTAAAGATTTTAACTAAAGCATCCAATATATAATACATTGTTGTTTGAGCAGCTCTTCTTGCTTCAGAATCTGCCTTTTTCAGTATATAATCTATCTTTAATAATATCCAAATATGTATTACTCATATCAACAACACAGAATTGATTTACATCATGATAGCAATCATTAAAATCAAATGTATCATAATCATATGTGCATCCTTTAACTCAATTTATTAAGTCTAGATTAAAAAGCCCATTTATCAATTTCTTGTAATTTATCATATGGAACAGGATTTTTCAACATCATAATCATATAAATTACCAAGTAAAAATCTAATTGTATTTCTAATCTTTCTATAAACATCAGAAACACCTCTAATAATATCTTCAGAATAACTTACATCCATTTCATAATTTGATGAAAAGAACCCAAAGTCTTAGAATATCAACACCATATTTATCAAAAATTTCCTGTGGTGCAACACCATTTCCTAAGCTCTTTGACATGTTTTCTACCCTGTCCATCAACAACCATACCACAGCATAAAACTTCTCTATAAAGGAGCACTGATGTTTTTGTAGCAACAGATGTTAATAAAGATGATTGGAACCATCCTCTATCTGATCATTTCCTTCAGATACAAATCAACACATCTCCAAGACCTCTTTGATTTAATACAGTTTCATAAAAGTAGAACCAGAATCAGACCAAACATCCATAATATCAGTCTCTGAATTTCTTACATCACATTCCCATTTCTGCATTTTTCAGGCAATAATTCTTCAACAGTCTAGACCACCAAGCATTTGTACCTTCTTTTCTAACTATCTCCTGAATTTTTCAATTGACTCTTTTTGTAATATACTCTTTATTACAATCTTCACAATAAAATACTGGTAATGGAACACCCCAAGTTCTCTGTCTTGAAATACACCAATCATTTCTACCCTTAATCCATATCTTGCATTCTTTGTTTACCCCAATCAAGTGGATGCCACTTAACTGTTTCATCCATCTAAAACATTTTGTCTAAATTTATCAACACTGCAGAAACCATTGATCAGTTGCTCTATAAATAACTGGATTTTTACATCTCCAACAATGTGGATATGAATGTTTTCTAGAAAAGATGACTTTCAACAAATATCCATTATCTTCAAGCCATGCCGCAATAGCCTTATTAGATTTAGCATAAAATAATCCAGCAAATTCTCCAGCACCTTCTGTTTGATGACCTTTAGCATCAACACAAACAACCATATCAAGATTGTCTTTTCAATCTTGAAGGTAATCTTCTTTACCATATGCAGGAGCAGTATGTACTGCACCAGTACCTTCAACAATATCAACATTAACAGTTGTTTCGCTTCCAATAACAACTCTAGACTTTCTATCAATAAAAGGATGTTTACAAAGAATGCATTCATTTCATTTTACCTTTAGAACTTTTGAACTTCTTTATACTCTTCAATTCCCTGCAATCTTCATTAACTTTTATCAACAAGTTCAGAAACAATTATATATCTCTCATTACCAGCATCTACAACTACTATAATCAAAATCTCCCACCAACTGTAATACCTGTATTTCTGGTAATGTCCATGGAGTTGTTGTCCAAATAACTATTGATGTGTCTTTTTCATCAAATAATCCCTTTAGCATCAATAACATTAAATTTAACATATAAAGATAATGATTCGTGATCTTTATATTCAATTTCTGCTTCAGCTGAAAAGCTGTCTCACAATCAGGACACCAATAAACAGGCTTTAAACCTCTATAAATATAACCATTAAAAATACATTTTACCAAAAATACCAAGTTGTGAAAGCTTCAATATCTCTATCATATGTAATATATGGATGTTCCCAATCACCAAGAACTCCAAGTCTCTTGAAATCCAGCAGTTTGCAAATCTTTATAATCAGATGTAACTTTCTACATATCCCTAAATTCAGGTACTAGAATTTTATTTCTGTCCAAATTTAATTTTTCAATAGCTTTCTTTTTCTGTTGGCATGCATGTGTATCAAATCCAGGAATAAAATGGTGCATAAAATCCCTTCATAGATTTATATCTAACAATGGTATCTTTAAGACTTTATTCATTGCATGTCCCATATGAATTTCACCATTAGCATATGGAGGTCCATCATGTAAAATATAATGATCATCTTCCATCATTCTTTTTCAAATACTTTTCATACAATCCATCTTTCAAATACATTTTTCAAAATCTCAGGTTCTTTTTAGAAAGATCCCCCTCATCTTAAAATCTGTTTTTGGTAAATTAGAGTGTAACGCTATAGTCCACTTTATTATCATCCATAACTATTCCTCCTTTAAAATTATTCCTCAAAATCCTTATTAAGATCATAATATAAAAACGTCCTAATAAGAACAGACTTATTAGGACGAAAATCTATATTTTCCGTGGTACCACCTAAATTCATTAATCATAATAATTAATCTCATTATGCTTTAACGCAGCAATACGTCAAAAACTTACTACTATTTCAGCTCTTGCAACATGTAAGTGATAATAAATAAACCGTATCTTACTAAATCCCACCATACTTAGCTCTCTTTAAAGCCATATCTTATTTCATCCTGTCTTACATATAGTCTTTGTTGCACATAATAATACCATATTTTATACTTATAAAATCAATTAAATCTTGACTACTTTTTACATAAATAAATTTTATTTATTTGTATTTAAAAGCTATTCTAAATCCTGTTGAATCATTTGCTTTACCATCACTGTTATTAAAATTCAAATAACCTGATTTAATTCCATCTTCACTTCACCCTTGTCATATATGGATGAGAGCCCTATTGGAAAAACAGAAGAATTGTAAAACCATCCACTATTTATTGCTCCAAAATTCGATGTTTCCCATAAAGCATCTCCTCTTTTGTAGAATTCTGCATAATAATTATTAACAATATTATCAGCATTTTCAATACTTTCATCACCACTATCAGTTGATACAAATCTATAAACGTTTTATATCTCGAATTAAACTTCTCTCCACCAATATCAGTCAGACCATTTCCTACCCATTTATATATAATATTAGGGAGAATTATTACCGAATAAATGCAGATACATATTCAGCAACCCCACCTGACTCAAATCATATACTCCAGTTTGATTTCTATTAGATGATCTGAATATATTTTATTTTATAAACATCTTCTTCATTATCAGCACCACCTGTACAGATAATTTTTCGTTATCATTAATAAACAAACATTTGATACATTACGTTCCATATTTACTAAAAACTCAAATATGCAACTAGCTCCCCACTCAGATATCTTTGCTAAATGACTATCATTATTTCTATCATAATTAAAATGCATTTAAATATGCATTTCTTTACTGAAATATCTCTCCAAGCTCTTTTAGACTAGCTTACTACAAATAAAATTTTATCATTTAGCCAAAACATCCATAGTTTGAGCTATTAATCTAATTTCTAGAGTTTCAAAGGGATACTTCATATTTTGACATCCAAAAACCAGATGTTTCAAGATCATTTCCAGCATTTATATAATCATTTGCTCTATCATTCATAAAAGCTGGATGTAAAATATAATTATTTCCAACAGAAATTAAACCATTATTAGCATTTGCTAGTTCTAAAAAGATATTTATTTTATCATTATTAGAAACTTTTAAAAATTCCTCGTGAATCACTATATCCCAGAAATATTTTGTATATGTAGCATCATCATAATAAATAATTTTATAAACCAAATCTTGGAATCCATACAAAATAACTATTATCCTTATTTACTGCATTAGCCCACATCTTTATTATCATAATCATACCATTCTCCATCCCTATCACTAGTACGAACAAATTTATAATTAACTTTATCATATTTAACTGGACTCAAATCATTTAAAATCGGTTTCAACAGCTATCTAATTTGTCTATTTTCTTTATCCAATCCAAATTATTTCAATTCTTCCATAGTTCTATCCAAATTAACATTTGCAGTATTTGATCATTAATATTTTCAACTCTAGAATCCATATTTCCACTAAAACAGGATCGAGTTGCACTTTTTATAATTATCTTCTTTTTAACATTACTAATTGAATTAATAAAACATTAATTGCAATACTTATTAATAAAAATAAAAATCAAAATTATTCCAAATAATTATCGACTTTTGACTTCGTTTTCGCTTTCTCGTTTCATAAAAGAATCAAGTTTTAAAAGCTCCTTTCTAAATCATTACTCAATACATGCATTATCAATAAATTTTTCATCATTTTTTCTTCATAAAACTCTCATCTATATACTATCAGAAATATAAAATAATCCATAATATAGCAAAAGAGTAGAAAATATTCTACTCTTCTTATTTTAATGTATTTCTATCTTGTTCGATTTCTTTTAAAGTGTTTTCTAAAGATTTTTTTGAAGTGTAGCTAAAATATTATCAGCATACTCCTTAGCTCCGAAGTAATCTGTCTAGAACTATCATTTAGCAGCAGACATTATCTGAGTGTTCATAAGCCTTTTTAGTAATCTCATGTTCATCAATCATTGCAATGATTCTATTTTCAGCTTCCTTTTAACAATATCATTAGCTTCTTTTTTTAGCCTCAGCTAAAATACGTTCTCTCTCCTGTCTAACAAACTTTTGCAACTTTTTAATTCTTCAGGTAATTTATTTCTAACATCCTTTAATTAAATCTAAAACTTCTCTTTGCTCTACCATAACTCTTATCTGAAAGTGGTACTTTCTTACTATTTTTCAATCAGATCTTCTAAATTATCCAATAATGTAAAAATTTCCATATTATTTTCCTCTCAGATTTACTAATCTTCAATTTATATCTAATAAAAATTAAATTAGCTCTACCATATTTTCTATGATCTAAAATACTTCCCACATCTTCAATCTTCTCTAATTCACTTTTTATCTCTAATAGTATTCATCTGTCTCGATAACGATCAAATCCATTTCTCTTTAATGAAATTATTTTCTTTAATCATCTAATTGCATCAACAGATATATCTGCTTTATATGGAGGATCAATAAAAATAATATCAAATTTTTCTTTAGTTTTTCCAAATAGTTTTTATAATCCAAATTATAAACTTTTGCTCTATCAATTAATTTAGTTTTATTCATTCTCATTAACTAAACTTTTAAACTTTCCTTACTTATATCACAGAAAAACTGCAAAATTTGCACCCTCTGCTCAAAGCCTCAATTCCAATTTGCCCACTACCAGCAAACAAATCAAAAAATCACATTCATATATATATCAAAAATAATATTAAACAATGATTCCTTCACTCTATCTCGAGTAGGTCTTGTACTAGACTATCAATTGAATGAAAGTTTAGTTCCTCTTCTTCCACTTACTGACTCTCATAAATACTACCTTCTCTATAATCAAGACAATTTGTAGCATGCTTGATAAAGAGGCTCAATATAATCAGCTACCTCCTAAACTAAAACTTAATCTTCTCTATTAATCTCTTTTATTAGTTCCAATTGTGAAATTAATAAAGATTCCATTCTTAGCTTTATAAACATCAAATTGCTCTCAATTCTTCCAGTCTTGTGATTTTATTAATAATTTCTGTTTGAAGGCCTAAATGTAGATTCTCTTGCTCTAGTTTTCATGCATCTTTTATAATTTGATCAGCTTGCTTTTTGAGCAACATCCTTTACTTCATCAGAAGCTTTTTGAGCCATCATTAGAGTACTTTTGTAATGTATTTTTCAATATCTTGATAATGTACTAATGATCTTTTTAATTCTTCAATCTTATCTTGACTCTCAGTTACTTGTTTATACAATTTTTCATAATCCCTGGTTAACTCTTCTAAAAATCATCAACATCTGTCAGAATTATATCCATTCAAAGGCTTTTTCCTAAATCTTTTTGTTTTTCTATTTCTAATGGTGTAATCAAAATAATACCTCCATCTTACTAATTAGCTTTTAAAAATTGAACAGCTGGATTTTTCAGTTCTTGTTTCATTAAATTCATCCATTTTAATATCATAATTAAATGGTGCAACTAAAAAGATAGAGTTAGAAATCTTTTTCCATATGCCCATCTAAAACATGTGCTGCTCCACTAACCATATCAATCATTCTTCTTTGTAACATCTTTATTTAAAGATTCCAAGATTCATAATTATAGATTTTCTATCTCTTAATAAATCACAAACTTCTGTTGCTTGCTCGATTTTTGTTGGTTGTAAAAATCACCATTTTTAACTGCTGAATTCATTGGTTGAACTTTTTTATTAGATTTAATACCAAATAAGCCCTTATTGGCATTATCATCCTCATCTTCATATTCTTCCTATATTCTAGCATCATCGTAAAATTTCTTCATCTAAATCTTGATCATTATCGGTACCATTCATATTGTAACATACTCCCCAAACTTTTTTCAAAACGTTAACCATTGTAACCTCCACTATCTTTTTCATTAGTCATACGATTATTATATAGTATCCAACTTTATACTAATATTGTCAGCAAATTGATAATATGTTATAATAAATTGTTTCTATGTAATATTTTATATTATTTAAATTCATTGCATTTTTCAAAGCCACTTGGGTTTAAAAACCACTTCATCATATAATAGTAATGAAGTTGATATATTCTGTTTTTAAATTTAATTCTTTCAAATTCAGCAAACTATAATTTACTAACAATTGAATAATCAGTCCGATTGTTTTAAAATTTTAACAAAACATAATCATTATATCCATTATTGACTTCTAATAACATAACTCAAACCATTAACATTAAAAATTGCCGAATTAGGAATCTTATTACCAACTTTATTCCACCAAACCAAATCAACTCTTATGCTTCTATAAATAGATAAACTCTCTATTCCTTCATCAAAATTCAATAATAAGGACAACATCCCCATTTACTTCCTTCTCTATTAATTCTTACAAATTTTCCCTTTTTACCATTTGAGCATTTGGTAAAACAATTGAAAGTTTTTGTCCCTCTTTAGCTGATTTTTGCTTCTTGCGTTTTACTAATAACAGCAATATGACATTTAAAAATTATTAATAATTTTTACCTTTTCACTATTTACAGGTACAATATCTCCAACTTTTTCAAATTTAATTTTTAATATAATCTTTTGTATATTTTTGAAAAATCATCATTTTTAACTTTTCTTCAAAACCATCAATTCTATGAAAACAATTCCACTTTTTCAGCCTTAATATACTCATGCACCATCAGCTATCTGCTTTTTCAATTTACTACGTTCATTAATTAACTGCTTTAAAGTAGACCCTGTAGGACTTAAATCACCAGCTAATTTTGCTTTCTTTAGATTAAAGAACTAACATTTCTCTTATTTTTCTTTCAAAATTTGCACACTGTTATTTCAGGTAATTCTTTATTTTTCTCAATATTTGCGAATCAATTAAGTTTTGTACTACTAGAATATAAAAATTTGATTATTTTTCAGAAATTGCTAGATTTATTTTTATTATCCAATTCAGCAATTTTTGATTTTAGTTTGACTCTCATCAGTTGAAAAATATCTAAAAGTTGGATCCCAACAGCAACCTTTCTCACCTTCATCAACAATATGTTGCATTTCCATTTTTAAATTTTTCCCCTGTACAATAGTTTCATCCCTTATAATAACTCCAGTTACAGTTTCTTCTTTTAGTAACAGTACCCTCTTTAACAATTACAGTACTACTAGGATTTTTCATTAGACCAATAATGCCAAACATTACATAGCTAATTATCAATATAAAAACAACTAATATACAAAAATGTAAACCTATTAACTTTTCTTTTTCCCGTATTTGCTTTCACACTTCCTCAAATATTATTATTTCAATGAATTTACAAATAATATCAGTATTCTCAGGATTTCCCAGATTCAATCCAAGCAGCATCATCATAACTTCTAAACCATGTTAACTGTCTTTTTAGCATATCTTCTTGTCTCAAGTTTTATTTTTCAATAGCCTCATCAAGTGAACAATTTCCATTCAAATAATCAACTATTTCCTTATATCCCAATCCCCTGCATTGCAGTTGGAAAATTCACTATATTTATCAAGCATTCTCTTTACCTCATCAACAAGTCCATCTTTAATCATCAAATCAACTCTTAAATTTATTCTATCATAAAGTTTCTGTCTATCCATATTCAAAACAAAAATTTTTATAATCATATTCAGGCTCATGTCTCGATTCTTTTTCCAATTCTGTTTTAGTTTTACCTGTAGAATGATATATTTCTAAAATTCTGAAATACGCTTTCTATCAGTAGAAGCTATTTTTTTTCAATGCATCAGAATCAATACCTTTCAGCCATTTTTATATAAATCTTTAACGTCAATATTTTCAAGCATTTTCTATGTCTAAATCAGTTTCAACCTCATTATAATGAATATTGTAAATTAAAGAATTAACATATAATCCAGTTCCACCAACAATAATCGGCACTTTTATTTTCTAGGATTTCTTTTATTTTACTTTCAGCATCCTTCTTAAAATCAGCAACACTATATCTTCTATCCGGATCAACAAAATCAACCAAATGATGGAGTCGCCTGTGACTCTCTCTTCGAGTGGTTGGCTTTTGCACTTCAATATCCATATCCTTATAAATTTGCATCGAGTCAGCAGATATGATTTCTCCATTTACTAAATTAGCAATCTCAATTCCTAAACTAGTTTTTACCAGAAGCTGTTGGTCCCACATATTACAATTACTTTCTTTTTTTATCCATATATGTTCCTTATTATTGAATTCTTGAAAACTTCTTTTCAATATCGGTTTTTAGTCATTTTTGATAACTGTTGGTCTTCCATGTGGACAGCTAAATGGATTAGGTAATTTATATAATTGCTCAAACAAGCTATCAACCTCTTCTTTACTCAAAGCCATATGAGCTTTAACAGCTGATTTACATGCAACAGTAGCTAAAAATTTATATTCTAATTCCTGTTTAGCAGTTCTTGCAACAGTGTCCATTTCATCCAATGTCTCCAAGAATAAACTTCTTGTATCAAAATCTAAACAGAATTCTGGCACTCCAGTTAATTTAACAGTATTGTCACCAAACTCATCAACTGTAAATCCAACTTTATTAAACAAATCTTTATTATCTCTAAAAATACCCATTTCTTTATTAGATAATGTAATAATATCAGGTAATAACATTAATTGTGAATCTTTATCAACATCATTATAATAATTTGCTTTAACTTTCTCAAACATAATTCTTTCATGTGCCGCATGCTGATCCATCATATACATTTCATCATTAATTGTAAAAATAATATATGTCTTAAAACGCGATGCCCACATAATTATAATGTGGCTTTTTAATATCATTATCTTTATTTTTCAAACAGTGAGACTTTTTCACCTTCAATTGGTTTTAAATTTACGTCTTCATTTTTTCTTTGAATTTGATATTCTTCTTTAGCTGTTTGAATATCTCTTCCAAATAATTTCCTATATTTTTCTTCAAAAGAAATATCTTTATCCTCAATTAGATTTTTATCATTATTATTTTCAACTTCATCCAACTTTGATTCATTAAAGGGTTCCATTTTTCATACTCATAATTAGCTTGAGCTTCCTCAACTTTATTATCCGCAATATTAGATTCTATTTCTGGTTCAAAAACCCTTCTGAAACCTCATTAACTATTTCAAATTATTAGATTCTTTAACCTCTTCACTTAAATTTTCACTTTTAATATCATTAATAACTTCAATCTCTTCTGCTTTAAATTTATCATCATTTACATTAGACTCAGTTACATTACTTACAGAATCATTAACTATATCCTTATTTTTCTTCTTGGTTTTCACTATTAGGATTTTTAATTTCTTTTTCTTCATCATTAATCATACCATAATCATTACCAACAGTATCATTTAACAAATTCATCTTATCTGCAACACTTGCATTTTTCACCAAGATGATCATATCTATTTAAATTATATTCAATTTTATTATTTCTGCTCTTTTGAATTTTATCAAGTTCTTCATTAATTTTTCCAATTTTATCATCAACTTCAAACTCTGACTTTTCACCATAAGGAGTATCTTGTACAACATCCATAGATTTAACATTTGGAGATTTCAAATTCTTAAAAATCAAAATCCTTATTTTCTTTTTCGTTAAACTTTTTCTTCCTTGTTCAATCCCCAAATTTAAGTCTTGCAGAATTAGTTAGATTATCATACATCTTTATCAAAAATCAACTTTATCATCAGAAAAAATGTTCTTTTTCATGATTTGTAATTAAATCAGTCTTCAACATTGTATCTTTAACTGCATGAAAAAAACAGCTTTAAAATCTTTGATTCTTCTTGAAATCTAACTTCCATTTTAGTTGGATGCACATTAACATCTAATTTTTAGGATCCATATCCAAATTTAAAATCAAAAATCCATGCTTACCAATAGTAACTAATCCTTTAAATCCTTGTTCAGCAGCACTTGATAAAAGTTTTTGTCCTTTATAAATCTTTTATTAACATAGTGATTTGTTCTATTAGATCTAGCAATCATTGGCTTTCCAATAACACCTTTTACATATAAATATCCTCATATTGATAATCAACTGGAATAATATTTTTCCAAAACTTCTTTTCCATAAATAGCATAAACAACATCTTCCATTCTTCCATTTCCAGATGTTTGAAGTTCAATTTTACCATTATTAATAAATTTAAATGAAATATTTGGATTAACTAGTGCAGAGTCTTTTTATTGCATCTTCTATATATCCAGACTCAGTAAAATCCTTCTTTAAAATTTATATCTAACGAGGTGTATTATAAAAATAATTTCCTTAACAGTAATACTTGTACAGGAGCACATCCCGCTTCATGCTTATCAATAATATCTCCACCTTCAACTTCGACTGATAACCATTATCTTGACCTATGGCTGAGACAACATTTGAACTTTAGCAATAGCACCAATACTAGCTAAAGCCTCACCTCTAAACCCATAGTTCTAACATATTCTAAATCTCTAGACTCTCAGAATTTTACTAGTAGCATGTCTTTCAAATGCTATTTCCATATCATCAGGCATAATACCATAACCATCATCAGTTATTCTAATATATGAAATACCACCATTTTAATATCAACAGTAATTTTTCTAGCACCTGCATCAATTCGAATTCTCCACAAGTTCTTTTACAACAGAAGCCGGTCTTTCAATAACTTCACCAGCCGCAATTTGATTTATAGTTAAATCATCAAGTAATACTATTTTTCCCATTTTTCTCCTCAAAATTATCTAATCATAGTATTATATATTTATAAAATTATTATTTCAACAAATCTCTTACAACCTCTCCAGCAATAAGCATACCTGCAACTGGAGCACAAAAACACTTCCCAAAAGACTTCCCTTCATACCCATCAATTTCATGTGTTTCAACAGGATTTTCATCAGAATACAAAACTTTTAGCTTTAGAAATTTTTAATCTATTCAATTCTTTTCTAATCTTTTTCTTAAGTGGACAAACTGAAGTTTTACTAATATCAGTAATTTTAAACATTTCACCATGCAATCTCTTAGCAGTTCCCATCGAAGAAATTAAATTTAATCCTAGTTCTTTTAGACTTTTTATAATCATAATTTTTAGCATCAAAATCATCAATAGCATCAATAACATAATCAACAGTTCCATCAACAAAATCAATATCACTTTTCGCTTTTTACAAATTTTCGAAATAGCAACAACATTTGCAAAATGGATTAATTAAATTAATTCTTTCTTTTGACAAGTTCAGCTTTATTTCTACCAATAGTCTCCATATTTTGCAATCAATTTGTCTATTAATATTTGTTATATCAACAACATCGCCATCAACAATAGTAAATTTTCGAACTCCAATCCTAGCTAAAAGCTTCTGCGATATATGAACCAACACCACCAAGGCCAAAAAGTACAATTTTAGAATTCTTTATTTTTCAAGACCTTCTTTTCCAGAGCTAGCTCAGTTCTTGTAAATTGATTATTTTTATACATCCTCATCAGCTCCTATCCTAAAATTTTTCCACCACCAAATAAAATATCATCAACATAAAAACAGCTGATTGACCAGGTGTAATACTTGGTTGTGGCTCATCAAAAGTCACTTTAAATTTATCTTCACCATACATTTCAACAATTCCAGAAACTTCTTGTTGCGTATATCTAGTTTTATCATAACTCTTGTTGGTGCCTCTAACTTGTCAATTAACAATAAATTAATATCATAACAAATCATTGAATCTTTCAATAAATCATCCACTTCCCCAACAATTAGTTGATTTTTCTCTCTATTAAATCCTGTAACAAATAAAGGAACAGCATTTGCAATTCCAAAGCCTTCTTTGACCAACAGTATATCCACAAAGTCCTTTATGCTTTCCATAAAACCCTACCGTTTTTATCAACAATATCTCCTTCAATAGGATTAACGCCATATGTTTCTCTTAAAACATTTCTTATAATCATTATCCGGAATAAAACATATATCCTCACTATCAGATTTATAGAGCCACATTAACAAGACCTGCTTCATCTGCAATTTTCTAATCATCTTTTATTTTTCGTAATTAGCAAGGAAACATCATATGTTCAACAAGTTCTGGTTCAACTTTGTACATAACATATGTCTGATCTTTTTCTACTTGTAACTTTTTGTAATCACCCATCTTTTATATTTTTCACTATATTCAGTTTTAGCATAATGCCCTGTTGAAACATAAAAACATCAAGTTTCAATGCTTTTTATATAATAATCCAAACTTGATATTACATTCAACACATGGATTGAGGTGTAATACAGTTAGCATAACACTCCATTAAAATAATCCATTACTCCTTTTTAAACTCATCTTTAAAATCTAAAACAACATGCTTCAATCCCAAAGCTTTTTCACAAACAATCTTTGCGTCCCTAATTGCAACATCATTGCCACTTGTCCATCCGGCCTATCCACAAATCCATTGTAGCACCTATAACTTCATAACCTTGTTTTTGTAATAATAATGCAGATACTGAACTATCAACTTTACCACTCATTTCCAAAGTAAAAACTCTTTTATTTAATTCCATAAAACCTCTTTCAATTGTAATAAAATATCATCAACGATAAAAATTTTTCCCATTCACCAAAAGACCTTAAGTCTTTCTCAAATAAATATCAAATTATATCCCACTTTTATGGTTTAAAAGACCATATAGTAAAGAATAATAAGAAACATATTTAAGACCGATAATCATAAAACAACTCATTATACAGTACATTTAAACCTCCATTTCATAAAAATATAATCTTTTAGCAATTGTAAAATTTCTACCGACTTTGCTCCAGATTCTTCTATTACTGCATTCATTAGCAGTATTTCCAGTAGTATAAATATCATCAAAAATCAAAAACATTTTCCTCTAATTTTATCTGGATTTTCCACACAAATGCACCTTTCAATAGCTTTTTCCTTCTATCATGTAAAAGATTTTTTTACCTTGAGGTAATGTGTTTTTATCTTTTACTAACACATCATCAAACGTTTGAACTCCAAGTTTTTGAGCCAAAATATCAGAAATCAATTTACTTTGATTATATCCCTCTCCTTAAACCTCTTTTTATGCAAAGGAACCGGCAATATTATATCATATTTTTAATAATTTTTACATACCTCACCATCACTTAAAATACAATTTGCAAACAATTCACACAAATAAGATTTATCTTTAAATTTATAATCAATAATCAAATTTCTAACAATTCCTTCATACCTATAAATCCAAAATTCCTTCCTCACTAAAATTATAAATTTTAAAAAGCATTAATTCTCTTTTTAAAGCAATCTTTACATACAAAATTATCATTTTAATTTATTTCACACCCATTTTCTTTGGAAACATCAAGGACGAATCCAAATATTTTAAACATAAATATCCTTCCGCCCTGATTTATTTATAAAGTTATAACTTAACACTATCACCAGTTCTAAGTTTATATTCAAGCCCGTATTACGTTGCTTAATATTAACATTTTTAATCATATAAAATATTGTACTCACTCCCTATAATTGTAAGCATTTTCTTTGCTCTCGTCATTCCAGTATATAGTACATTTCGAGGTTAATAGCATTGGTTTGCACATTAAGTATCGGCATCAATACCTTATCAAATTCACTTCCCTGTGATTTATGAACTGTAATTGCAAAACAATGTTCAATTTGATCCATATCTTGAAAAGTATATTGAGCAACTTTATCATCATCAAACTTTAATCTCAATGCTCCATCTTTTATAACTCTAATAACATTTTCCCATTTCACCATTAAAAAGTACCTGTTGAATGTTCTCCATCCTTAACCCATTCAATATCATAGTTATTTTTAATTTGCATTACCTATATCACTTCTCTAAAAATAACTTCTCAAATTCTTTTTCGTTCTTAAATGGTGATTCCGGATTAACATATGATTGAATAATTCTATTTAAACTCTTTGTACCAAGTTCACCTCTTTTTAGTTGGAGTAATTATCTGTGTATTTTCATCATACTAATTTTTAAAAATTATATCAATAACTTCTTTAACATTATTTGATTTAATAAATTCAAAATCATTTCAAACTATTTTTCACTAACATTTTCATTGTAAAACAAAATTCCATCATTTACTTTTCTAGCATTAACAATAATTTGACTCTTAGCAGCCTGTCTAAAAATCTTATTAAGCTTGAGTTGTTGGAATCTCCCAGAATCAATTAAATTTTTAATAACATTACCAGGACCAACAGAAGGTAACTGATTAGAATCACCAATTAAAATTAATTTTGTTCCATTATAAACACCTTTTTAACAAATAATTCATTAATAATATCCACCATTGAAACTTCATCCAACAATCAAAATATCTGCATCAATAGGCATAACTTCAATTCCAGTATTCGGTGTATCACTATCAGCAATTTTACCAATTTCAAGTAGTCTATGTAATGTACTAGCCTCCATACCAGTTTAGCTTCAGTCATTTTTAGCTGCTCTACCAGTTGGAGCACAAAGCACAATCTTTTTCTTATTCAAACTCGAATAAATATCAATAATTGTTTTTAATAATTGTAGTCTTTCCAGTACCTGGCCACCAGTAATTATAACAACATTTTTCTCTACTAACCATTTTTAATTGCTTTCACTGTTTATCAGAAAGTTCAATATCAGACAATTTGCCTACCAACTTTTCAACATTATGAAGCTTTTAGTATTTTTAGCTTTCAAAGCAACATCTTTAATTTGTTAGCAACTCTTTCCTCAATCTTATAAAAACTCATTAATATAAACATAAATTTCAACTTCAATTTTACCATCTTTTTCATACAGCTCTTTTTCAATACTAATTTTTCCCTAGAAAGTAAATCTTTAAGTCCGTTTCCAACATCTTCAATTTGCACTTTCAGCAATTCACAAACATATTTGAATTAAGCCTTTTTCCAAAGAGTACAGAGTATGCCATTGTATCCAGCTAATTTTAACCCTATACAAAATTCCCACACTAACTCTTTCCAAACTATTATTAGCAAAACCCTGATGATAGTGCAGCTCTATCAATTTCAGAAAAATTAACTTTAAATCCCATATCACATAAAATATGGATTATCTTCTATTATTCTAATCAGTATTACCACCAAATTTTTAAAAATCGCTTGAGCATTTTGCGGTCCAATTCAAACTTTTGCAAAACCAACAATCTGCCAAGAATCAAAATTTTCAGTGAAATTTCTCACAAATTTCCTCAGCCCTCTCAGCAGTAATACCCTTTAATAACAACTAATTTTTTTCAGGTTCATTTCTTAATGACATTAATTGTATCTTCTCAAACTGTCTAACAATCTTTTTAGCAATACTAGGTCCAATTCCTTTAATCACTTCCATTTGATAAATACTTTTTCCAAAAGCATCCAAAGTTTTTGGTATAATCTTTTCAAAACCTTCAACTTTAAATTGATCACCATAATCAGGATGAACTACAAACTTACCAGTAAGTTTAACTTTTTCTCCCTTATCCACAAAGGTAAATAGCCAACAACAGTAGTTTCAAGACCCAAAAATACTATATCCAAGCTCCAATGGAGTTTCACTAAAGCTGTTCAACAACAACAGTAGCAATGGTATAGTTATTTTCTTCATTTTTATAAATAATTGCACTAACATCGCCAATTAACTCCATTTAACACCTCTCTTTCCAAATCAATATATTAATTATAACACATATCCTAAGTCTTAGTAAAATATAATATACATAAAACATACATCATTTATTTTTAATAGCACAACTTCACATTATTTTTAATTCTTTCAAATAAAGCTTCCACAGCTCCTATTTTTATCCCTGATTTAACATCAACTTTCTTCCATTTCAAATCATCCATTTTCAAATATTCTTTATTTTCTCAGAAGAATCAGGCATAAAGGGTTGATACAAATTAGCTAAATTAGCAATTATATTAATACAAGTATAAATTGTGTCATTAAAACCCTTCAATATCACTATTTCTTTTTGTTCCCATGGTTTTTCTATCATCATAATATTTATTTGCATCTTCAACTAAATGCATAATTTCTAATGTTGCTTTTTAAATTCTCCACATTTCAATTAATTTTCCCAACATATCTCATATATATATCCAACCTATTAGAAAAAGTCCCATCCATCTTTCCATCAGGAATAATCTCCAATACCTTTAAACTTTTCAATGTCCTATTAACAAAATTTCCATACTTTGTTAGTAATTTCAGAATTATGAATTGTTATATATTCTTCCATACTAAAAATTACTATCCTCTTTTTCAGGACCATTAGCTATTAAAAATATCTTAATGTATCTCTATTACACTTTTTAAGCATATCATTAATAGTAATTCCATTTCCCTTTAGATTTAGATATTTTTCAGAATTAATATTTCAAAATATTCAGAAGAAATCATAAAATCAGGCAATTTATAATCATCATTCATTGCAATTAATAGTGCTGGTAAAATAATACTATGAAAATACAATATTATCCTTTTCCATGAATCATATAAATTTTAGTATTATTATTTCTTTCCAAAAATCATCATAATTCAAATTATTTTCCACTACAATACTTTTAACCATTGTTAAATATCCAAGTACAGCCTCTATCCAAACATACATTTTCTTATCTTTCAAATCCTGGGATTGTCACATCTACTCCCAATCCAAATCTCTAGTAACAGCTCTATCAATCAACCCTTGCTTTTTAAATATTTTTCAGTTTCTTTTTAGAATTTAATCTCCAATTACCCTGACTTGTCATCAAAAACTCTTTTCAATTTGAGATTGTAAACTTTTAAAGATAAATATAAATTCTTATTTTTCCTTTAAAAGAAACTTTCTCCACATTCAATACAAATTGCTCCCATCTAAATCCTTTTCCTTAGGAATATATCCACAATCACATTGATCTCCCTTACTCTCATTCCACAAGAAGGACATAATTAGCTTAAGTTCTCTATCTGCTAAAAATCTATTACATTTACTACATACGGTTGTAAATCAATTTTTCATAAATATATTTATTTTCATACATTTTTCTCAACATCTTTTTGAACTGTATTTTTATGAAATTCATCTTCTGTTTTACCATATAAATCATAAGTAAATGCCATATTATTAAAAGTATTTAGTAAATTCCAAATGGTAATTTTCCGCTATTTCTTTAGCAGTTTTATTTTTCTTTTCTAGCTCTTTGAGTAATTGGTGTACCATGACAATCAGTCCCAGAAACATACACCACATTATCTCCATTAAGTCTAAAATATCTAGCAAGCACATCACCACCAATTAACGCTGCCAAATGTCCTAAAATGCAAAGAACTATTTGCATAAGGCCACGCTCCACCTATAACAATATTTTCTCCCATTTTTCCTCCTAAATAATATTATTTTTCATCAAGCCATTTGAAAAGCTTAGGATAATCTCCTTTTAAATTGACTTGCATCCTCTTCAATTAATTTTTCTTATTTCATCCTTATCCATATAAAAATTTCCTGAATACCATCTTTATCATAATTTAATTCATCATCATAAATAAGTTTATACATTTTTGAAAAAGAACTTCTATTCAATTCAAAAAGGCTTAAAATATCCAATTTCATCTAATTTCACATTAGTAATTCCAAGCTCTTCTTCCATCTCCCTATATGCAGCTTCTTCCATATGTTTCCCCAGAAGAAACATGTCCACCAACAGAAAAATCATAACAATTAGGAAATATTCTTCATGTGCCACTTCTGGAACAATACTTTTATTATTGCTATTCATAATAATAATGTTAATAACCCTAAAATTTCTTAATTCCTTTGCATAAATAATGTTTCTATCTTCCATTTACTATAACATTGTCATCTTCATCTACTAAATCCAAATATTCAATATCTCCCATATACACCTCCAATAATAAATTAAATCAATTATAACATCTTTTTACAAATTAGTACAAAAATCTAAAAATCTTTCATAAAACCTCATTATCAAACAAAAAGCTCGATAATAAGGTTTTTATATTTTTATTACATTAAACCATTCATTCCCATTCCACTAGAAGAAATATCATCATGATGATGTTTTTCAGGAATTTCTGAAACAATAGCTTCAGTTGTTAAAATCATTGACGCAATTGAAGCAGCATTTTTGAAGTGCACTTCTTGAAACTTTAGTAGGATCTACAATGCCAGATTTTTCATATCAACATATTCACACTTCTTAGCATCAAAACCAATACCATCCTTCTCAGATTTTTACTTTTTCAATAATTACTGCAGGCTCTAAACCAGCATTTATTGCAATCTGTCTAGAGGCTCTTCAAGTGATTTTAATATAATATTTGCTACCAATTTCATCAGTCTCAAAAATTAGAAACTTCAACTTCCAATTTTAGAAATTATATTCAAATATGCAGTACCTCCACCAGGTAACACACCTTCTTCAACTGCAGCTCTAGTAGCAGATAAAGCATCTTCAATTCTAAGTTTCTTATCCTTCATTTCTAGTTCTGTCGCTGCACCTACGCCAATAACTGCAACTCCACCAGCCATCTTTTAGCCAATCTTTCTTCAAGATTTCTCCTTTTCATAGCTGCTTTTCTCACTAGAAATTAAAGTTTTTCAATTGAGTAACTCTATTTGCTATTTCTTCTTTATCTCCAGAACCATCAACAATAATAGTTCTATCCTTTTCAACTTTAATTTGTTTAGCATGTCCCCAAATCAGAAACTTGCACATCCTCAAATTCCATACCTAAATCAGTAGAAATAACTTTACCACCTGTTAAAATAGCAATATCCTGTAAATAATCCTTTCTCTTATCACCATATCCAGGAGCTTTTACAGCAACTACATTTAAAACACCTCTTAACTTATTTAAAAATTAACGTAGACAAAAGCTTCAGCTGCAACATCTTCACAAATTATTAATAATTTACCAGAAAGATTTCATTAATTCTTCCAATAAAGGTAATATTTCCTGTATATTTTCTATCTTCTTATCAGTAATTAAAATATATGCATTATCATATTCAACAGTCATTTTTCACTATCAGTAACCATATAAGGAGAAAACATACTCCCTATCAAATTGCATTCCTTCAACCACATTAAGTTCAGTATTAGAGGTTTTTGATTCTTCAACAGTAATAACACCATTTGTAGAAACTTTCTCCATTGCATCAGCAATCAATTTTCCAACTTCTTCATTATCAGCAGAAATACTTGCTACTCTAGCAATATCATCCTTACCATTAACACTGCTACTATTATTTTTAATACTCCTACAGCTAATTTAACTGTTTTTATCCATTCCTCTTTTAATTGCCATTGGATCGGCACCAGCAGCAACATTTTTAACACCTTCTTTAATCATCTTTTTGTGCTAAAAACTGTAGCAGTAGTCTGTACCATCTCCAGCAACATCATTAGTCTTCTCAGAAACTTCCCTAACTAACTGAGCTCCCATATTTTCAAATTTATCTTCAAAAGAAATCTCCTTAGCAATAGTAACACCATCATTTGTAATCAATGGAGCACCAAAACCTCTATCTAAAAACAACATTTCTTCCCTTTGGTCCAAGTGTAACTTTTACTGTATCTAGCTAAATTATTAATACCAGTCATTAGTTTTTTCTTGCATCTTCTCCAAATTTAATATCCTTTTGCCATATATACCTCCTATAAAAATTTCAAAACATATTATTCTACAATAGCCAATATATCATCATTTTCAACTATTAAAAACTCTTCATCATTATATGTAATTTCATTACCAGCATATTTATCAATAATAACTTTATTGCCTTCCTGAACATCCATATTACTTAACTTACCATCATCCATTAATTTTCCAGGTCCAACCTTAACAACAACAGCCATTTGAGGTTTTTTTCCTTACTAGAAGCAGAAAGAATAATTCCACTCTTAGTTTTCTTCAGGTTTCAATTCTCTTTAATATAACTCTATTACTCAATGGTTTTAACATAAATACCTCCTATATTACAAAAAAACTATTAGCAGTCTTTTTATTTAACTGCTAATAGTTATATATCTTTATATTTTATTGTCAATTCATTTCACACAATAGTTACATTACTCTAAATTAAATATTAACTAATTAATTGTAGCCCATCTACTGTAATATCTAAAAAGCACTAACATCTTTAACCGAATTATAGTCAATACCATCATCCAACCATGTTACTCTAAGAATATATGATTTAGTCTCATTAGCACCTGAATTTAAAAATGCCAGTATATGTAGTAGGATTTATTTCCGTTTCTGTTGTACCACTTACTTCAAATAATTTAAAAGTATAATTTCTTGCAGCAACTGCTGCAGCTGCAGGTTTTCTCTTTATATTAAATTTGAACTGAACCTTTGTTTCTGTAGTAACAGATCCCTGAAAATTATTAACATTAAATTTATAATCAACTGTTTGATTTGGTAATATATTAGCAGATGTTATATTGTTTGCAACAACTAAATCCATAATCGGCTTAGCAACTTGAATTGTTGCAGGATTCTTAGCCACTTGACCAACCATTCTTGATGATGTTCTAGCCCCTATTAAGACACAAACTAATAGCAAATATATAATTAAGCATTTTTAATATTAAATTTGTAATCAATTGAATGTTTAAAAATTTGCCACTTGTTTCTATCCTCCTATTTATTATTATTTAAAAATTTCTTATGCATTTTTAAAGTTTCCTTATGTAGCTTTTTCTGCCAAAGATTTCCATTTCATCTTTTTCTTTGGCATTTTTCTTTTGTTCTTTATTATCTTTTCTTTTAATAACTTTCTTAAAATTATTTCTTCTATATTCAAGATTTCTTGTCACTCTATCACTTATAGCAAATAGTAATATCACAAATAATACTAACACCATTATCAAATAAATAGTCTTACCAGTTAGCATAATAGAAAAACAGAGAAAGTTGATATTCTAAAAATACTTTTCCAAGAATTCTATCTTTAGTTATTGGTTTGATCAGGTGCATCATTCAGCATCACCCTCAGTAACAATTTCATCACCATTAATAGACTTAATTCTATGTGTGATAGTAGTTAATCCATTATCATATGTAATAATATCTTTTTCAGCATAGTTATTAGCCTTTTTTTATAATTATAACATCACCTATTTGCAATGCAGGTTGCATACTTCCAGAAATAACCCTATAAATTCTAAATCCAAAAATGATTTATTATTCATAGAAAAGAATATTAAGAAGTATAAAAAATATTAATATCACAAAATAAAACAACTTGTCCAAGTGTTTTTAAAACTTTCATCAAACCCTCTAAATTTCTTCAAAAATCAACTTTAATATTCAAAGTATAATTTACCAGTCATATTAATTCCAGCAATATTGTCATTAGGTGAATCAAACCATTTCCACTCTAATTCATAGTTATCAAAACTATTAGAGCTTAACACTAAATTAGATAAATTTAATTGACTAGGTTCAACCCATGTAGTTACATTCCCCTAATAACATAATTACCATTCTTTTTAAGTTTATATTTCATATTAACATCATACTGCATTGTTTCCAACATATTTAAATTATATTTAACACTAAATGATGATTGATTATGAACTTTAAACTTATAAATATTACCAACTCCAGGTGCAATCTTATCAGTTACAACAGTAGTATTATGATAAGTTAAAGCACTATATGAAAATATATCAATTTCAGTTTGAGCTAAATAATCATCAATTTTTATCATCAACCCATACTTTAAAATTCTTAACTTAGTATTAGTTGTATTAGCTATATGTTTAGTATTTGTTGCACTTTTTATATTTTTGGTTTATTTTTATAATAGAGATTTTAGTTACATTATTTCTTGGACCAACATAACTCATTTTTCTTCTGAGACAATATTTCTAAAATCTTCTTTAACTTCATTTTTCTTTTTATCATTAACAGGTTTAAGTCCAATAATTGTTTCATTTCCAGTAGATATTTGTCCGAAAATGATGAATTCTACCATAATAAAGAATAGAAACAAAGAATGTTAATAAAAACTATGTAGACAAATTACTATATATACGTCTTTTTCATTTTTAATCATTCTTTGTTTCCTCTCATTTATTTATATTTTTAATATTTTTATTAACTATGGTATTGCAGTTGCACTAGGTTGTGCTTTGTACACCAGTAATTGTTACAGGTACTGTTAAAGTTTTTGCTGCTACACCGTCAGCTGTATCAGCTGTATCACCTGCTGCAACTCCTGTTGCTGAGTAACTGCACCAGTTTGGTATGGCTAAGCCCAATAAATCTTAACGATTTTTGCTGTTGAGTCATTAGCTTTAATTTTTCCTGTGATAGGTGTTGATGTTGTTAATGGTGTTGCATATGTAGCATCTGAATAGAAATTTAATATTTGTAGGCGCATTTGCTAATTGTTCCTAATGTTACAGTATATTCTACTCCAACTTCTGAACTTGCATTAGATACACTAATATCAAATGAACCCTTTGTTCCAGGTGCTATTTTTTTCCAGCAACTAATGTACTTGCATGATATGTATCAGCAAAACTAACATTCATAGTTGTTGAACCTGAATTATCAGCTGTAAATGCCCATTTTAGCAACTGTAGCTGTTCCATTTCTTGAAATTGTAGCTGTATATCTTGCATATGTGCTAGATACTAATGTTAAAAGTAACAGCAATCATCATTAAAACAGCTATAACAAAAACTGATTTTTTCTTGAATTACTCATTGAATTCTCCTTCCCTATTATATTATGTATAATGTTTGAACATTATTACCTAAATTATTTATTCCTATTTCTTTTAAATTCCTCAAAATCTTTAAGTTCATCATCAGAAATAGTTCTGAATTTTGATTTTCCAGTAACATGAATAAAAATAACACCAATCAATAATATTATGATCATAATAATTATAAAACCAATTGGTTTTTGAATAAATAAAACAAAATTTCCTAATTTTGCATATTTTTGTAACATAAACACCTTCTATTTTATCAAAAACTACAGGATCCATGTCATTTGATTTATTATTATCACCCTTTGTTGTAAAATATCTTTTTACCATTTTTCATCTTTTGTTTCAACAATTCTATGTGTTACTACATAATTATCACTAGTTCTGAAAAGCAATAATATCACCATTTTTAATGATTTATCACTATCAATTTTCTTAGCAATAACTAAATCACCAACATTAATTGATGTTTCCATAGAACCAGAAACAACATGCAAAAGGTTTATAACCAAAATACATCCGGTACTTTATCAGGATTCATATACCTTTAATAATTATTATTAAATTAATAATTAAAATTGGGATACAAATTATTAAAAATATTATAAATGGAATATCCGATTTCTTATTATTTCTCTTTTTGATAATTGACATGTTATTCTAGTATTCATAACTCCTCCAATCAATAACCTATTCATTAACACAGTATAACATATATATTGCATACAACTTTTTATTGTTTTGTAAATTAAATGTAAACTAATATGAAAAAGAAGCATTATAAAATGCTTCTTTTTGCTAATATTTTGTTAATTTATCTTTTAGATTTTTTTATAAATTCTCTAAACAATGGGGCAACTTTATTAGGTCTTGATTTAAATTCTGGATGAAATTGAACCCTATAAAAACGGATGATTTTTTTCAGATAGTTCTACAATTTCAACAAGATTTCCATCAGGGATGATTTACCACTTAAAGATCAGTCCTTTTTCAGCACAAACTTCCCTATAGTATTATTAAATTCATATCTATGTCTATGTCTTTCAGAAATCTTATCATTATTATCATAAATTTTATAAAGCATAACTATCACATCCAATTCACAAGGATATGCTCCAAGTCTCATTGTTCCACCAGTATTAATAATACCTTTTGATTTTCCATAATATGAATAACTGGATTCTTAGACATCAGGCTTAAAGTTCTTCAGAATTTCACATCTTCTAAACCTACCACATTTCTAATAAATTCAATAACAGCCATTTTGCATTCCCTAGACAAATACCAAGAGAAACGAATTTTTATTCTCCCTTGCATATTTTATTAGTAATCATTCCTTCAATTCCTCTTTCTCCAAAACCACCTGGAACAACAATTCCATCATGAAGAAATTATATCAGCAACATTTGAGTCATTTATTAATTCACTATCAATCAGTGTAGTACTAACTTTAACATCATTGGCATATCCACCATGTTTTCAAAGATTCAATAACGGACAAATATGAATCATCCAATTTTAACATACTTACCTATTAAAGCAATACTCATTATTACCTTCATTAACGTTTTTAATCTTATCAACAAGTTTAATCCATTCCACATTATTTGGTTCCACTTTATCGAAATTTGAATTTCTTGCAAACTTGAACAGCTCAATCCATTGTTTTTCAAGCATTAAATGGAACTTCATATAAATCTTTAACAGTGAATTTTCAATAACTGCTTCTTTTCTTACATTTGCAAAATAATGCAATCTTCTCCTTTCATCTTTTTCGGGAATTTCCTGATCAGCTCTACAAACTAAAATATCAGGTCTGATACCAAGTGCTTATAGTTCTCTAACAGAACGCTGTGTAAGCTGATTTTAAGTTCATTAGAACCTGAAATAAACGGTAATAATGTCACATGAATATAACAAACATCATTCATATCAACTTCAAAACCAATTTGTCTAATAGCTTCCACCATGGCTTGATTTCAATATCACCAAATTGTTCACCCATCTCAGTAATTACAACATCAACATCAGAATTAATAAATTTATACACCTTTGATTTTATTGCATCAGTTATATGAGGAATTACTTGAACTGTTTTTCCTAAATAATCGCCTTTTCTCTCTCTATCAATAACTTCGCTATAAATCTACCACTTGTAATACTGCCAGTGTAGCTAGTTAAATTCACATTTGTAAATCCCTTTCATAATGCCCTAAATCCAAATCAGTCTCAGCTACTCATCATCTGTAAAAAAACTTCACCATGTTCATAGACTCATTGTCCCCGGATCCACATTAATATATAGGTCAAATTTTGATTAACAATTTTATATCCTCTATTTTTAAGCAACCTTTCCAAGAGATGCTGCAGTTATTCCCTTACCTAAACCAGAAACAACCTCCACCATGTAACAAACACAAATTTAGTATTCATAAATGTAACTCCTTTCACAAAACTATGATTATTGCATCAGTGCAACTTTAATCATATCATTCAACGAATTTTGACGATCATCGCAGAAACTTCTTCCTTCTTAAATCTAGAATCTACAACAGATAATAAGCAACTCGCTTTACCCAAAAGATTTAGCTGTATAAACAAATGCAAAATGACTCCATTTCTGTTGCAATATTATTTTAAATCCTTAGGTAATGATTCTAAAAACTCTTCAAACTTTATCATCATAATAATCAAAGAAATTTCATTACAATCTTACATTACCTCTAACCAACTTAATATTATTTTCTTCAGCGCTCTTTATAATTAATTCATTAAGCTCAGTATCTGATTCAACTAAATGCTCATCAACATGTTTTCAATGCAATATGCAAAATTTCCTTTAGTATAGCTATCTTTAACCAATATTGTATCAAGACAATTCAAGTTCTGGAGACAATGCCCCACTAAGTACCAATTCTTATAATATTTTTCAACATCATAGAATTTATAAAGTTCATAAGCATATATGTCATACTAGGCATTCCCATTCCAGATGCAAAACAGTAATCTCAACTCCCTTATATTTACCGAGTATAACCATCATATTTCTAACTTTATTCACCAATCTACAATCTTCTAAAATATCACGCAATATATTTTTGTCTCTAAATTGGATCACCAGGCATCAAAACATTTTTGCAATTTCGCCATACTTTAGCTTCATTATGTGGTGTCATACAAACCTCTAAATTAGTTTTAAAAATAACAATATTAAAATAATATACGCAATTATTACTTTTAAATATTCCTATAAATCTATAGTTTCCTTTTGTAAGAAATCCGCAAAGAATCTTATTATTAAAAACAGATGAAATAAAAGATCAAGCTAATTGATAATAAAATCCATTCATTCAAATTAAATCCCATAAAAATAATGATATATTGAATAAAAATTTATGAAATATGAAAACAATAACATGTATAAACCATATTCAAAAATAATATTTTGAGCCATACCAAAAATATAATCAATAATAATCATAATGGATAATAGTGATACATCATGAAATATCAGAACCAATCATTACATTAAACAAAGCTTTCATTATAAAACTTCTTTCCAACCAATTTCATATAAACATAATATATATTTTCTACTCATTTCCAGTTAGCTATTATCACATCCACCCAGCCAGTTTACAATAAAACAATTATTTGCTATCTTAGCATCACAGAAAATCGATAATTACATTCCATAAACCCGTTTGTAACAAAAACATAAACCATAACTGATAGCCATCTAAACTAATAATCTAACCTCTAGAAATATTAATTCCAATCTTTATATTCATCATCAATTCTTATTTTTAAATGGCAAACACGACTACATGAAATAATAATAAAATCGACAAAACAATTCCACTTTGTATAGTCTACAACAAAGTCATTTCCAAAATTAATAGATAAATCATCAATCTTCACAAAAGTATTAACTAAATATTTATATGAGATCTACACCAATACCAATTGCTTTGACAGCATGCTTCCAAACATTGAACATTATAATCTTTAAAAATATTTAATATCACATCTTCCTCTAAAATCATTTGCACTTTCAATATAAAACTCTCACTGCAAACAAAATCTCTGGTAATAATCATCTCAATATTACTAAAAGGAGACTCTTTATGGACTACAAGAGAGAGAAAACAATCAAGAAACGCCGGAGAAGCTGCAGAGGAAAGATCGAGACTCAGGACATTTTAAATTAAGCCCATCAAAGCAATCACCATCTCTCGTTCTATTAGTCATAGTATTTATCATCACCATGGTTTATCAAAGCATAACCGCTGTTAAAACACAAAAACATATATACAGAAGAATTATTAATTTGATACAGATGAAAACAATTCAAGAATTTAGACCACTCAAAGAATTCACAAATATGTTACGATCTTTCTGAAAACACATCAATATTTAATTGATTCTTCAAATTCATTAATCAATAAACTAATCATCTAAACTGTCATAACTCTCCAATAAAATATTTTCCAATAGCCAGCATTGATACAATGGCTACCAAAGTTATTTCCAATAAAATAGATTCCTCCTTATCAAAGATTTTAATAAATCCTCAAAAATCAAGCAAAAAGATCCTTATTACTCAGTCCGTGGAACACATTATATCAATAACGCAAAATGATATTGAAACAATAAAACCAGCTAAGATCGACGTGACATAGTTTATACTATCAAAGACCTTTCTGTAAAGAATTCACCAGAATTCAAAAAGATTTAAAATTGTTTGATATAACAACTGATAAACAAGTAATTTAACAATTATAGACACAACCTGCCATAATAATATC
>BNJS01001166.1_pt1 | contig 116121 bp, 175 predicted proteins | sample 8540461 | NCBI WGS metagenome assembly BNJS01 (sample SAMD00202454, study PRJDB9452) | human saliva metagenome | isolation source: human saliva | place: Japan | reverse complement strand
AAGTCTACTGGCATTACGAAGACAGTGAAATATATTCTGGCGCTGGGCTTACTCAATTGTACGCCTACCCCAATCATTAATGGACGAATGTATAGATTCTCCTGTTCCATATGGTGGAATCCAATGTGCATTTGCACGAACAACTTCTTAATCGCTTCAACAAAACGTTCTTAGGAAATTCTGGCATTAATAAACGAGTACAAGAACGTGCAAACGCCGCATTTTGATCAGGACGGAACAAGTTGATGCTACCATCTTTACAACGATAAGCTTTTAACCTTCAAAAGCTTGTTGCCCATAATGGTTGCTGTTGACGCTTCACTAATATGAAGCATTATCTTCTACTAAAGCACCGTTATCCCACTGACCATCTTTATAATAACTAATATAACGATAGTCTGTTTTAATATAACTAAATCCTAAATTTTCCAATCTAAATCTACTGTTTTGTCATAACAACACTTCCTATAAATTATTTTACTATAACTCCGGTTACTTGATCCATCTCTTCTAAAACTTTCGTTGATTGTGTATATCGGAAATATCCAAAACTACTTGATCCACTTTGTTCTTGATGACGAATATGAATATCAATCGAATCTTTCGTCGAGCTTGGACTAATATCGTATAATGTTTATCCAGTAAGACTTGTTTCTTCGTTTCAACTCTTTAATCGCTCTTTTTGCTAATGCATTGAGTTCGGTAGTAGTGCTCCTTCTTTAGTTGTGGGAAACCGTTATCGTTGTTTCTCAACTTTAGATGTCACAGCCGATTCACCATTTTTCGAAACATTGACCATATCAGCTTGGTTAAAAGTTTCTGTACGCCCAGCACAGCCCATAAATCCAATGGCTAATACACTGACTACTAATTTCCATGAATGTCTCATGGTATCCTTCCTTTCCACTTGCTTAGTTTCATAACTTTCAAAAAATGATAACGTGAAAACAATTATTAAATTATTTTCAATTTACAATTTTTCCAGTTATTGTCAAGATGAATTGTATAAAAGAGTAGGAAAAATCAAATACTTCTTTTGATTTTTACCTACTCCTAATAGAATATCTAGTTTCCTGTTGTTTGCGATTGTTCTGTTACATTTGGGTATTATCAGAAAAATCTTCAAAGCATTTTTCAATGTATCATCTGTGGTGCTCGCATCTGGCATCTTTCACTAATGAAGAAACCACTGTTTAGAATAGTTGTGGCGCTGCGTCTTTTAATTTTCAGCCACACCATTGTCTTCTAATGTAGAACGCATATCGCTTAACAGCAGGCACTTTTCGGGTTTATCTACTAATTTAATCACATGCATCGTATATTGAGTTAATACGCGAATCTTCTGTCATATTCTCTCCCTACTTTGAGCCACCCACGCGCATCAGCATGATTTCTACTATGCTTCAGAAACAGTTTAAATGGTCCAATTTGGTACCACCATTTTCAGTAGAACTTTTCCTCCTGTTGCATTTCTTTTGCTACACGTATACAAAATCAGCACCCGTCTTTAGTGTTTAATGACCTCTCTCAGCTTTCTACTGCTTCTGCTTTTCTGTCATCAGAAGCATTTTGAGCAACCCTATTAATATGTTGCGCTGTAGCTGGTTCAAGAATCCTCTAATCTGTTTTGAATTTCTGTCATCATGATTTACTAGCTTTTTAACTACTGACAGTAGTGGCTAATTTAATTTTAAGTATATCAACGCGATGTCCATCTACTGGAAGTGGACCTATTACATGTGCCAAGACTAGGCTTTTGTGCCATCATCCTCCACCATATTGTGTCACTGGTTTGCAACTCTTTTAGCTTCCTCTTAAAGCTATCAGTGCAGTATTTTCAAAGGCTTTTGCACATACTAAGCATGCTGTAATGTTTGTTCTCGATGTTGCATTTGAGCTTTATAAAATCCTCACGCGTAACAGTACCCGCTTTGAAGTCGCCTACAGCCGCTGGGATTGATCATTTGAACATGCTGCTAACGCCAAAGGATGCTACAGCCAACGTCCCCATCATGTAGTCATTCTTTTCCTACTCGTCCATACCTACCATCATTGCTATTATCACAACATACCACATTTTCAACTTATTGCCTCATAGCATTTGAGATGGCATACTTTCTCCATCTTCCTTATCATCCAACTAGTTTATAGAATAATATCGAAAGAAAAAGACTGGATTTGACATCCAATCTTTTATGCTTATTTTACAAATACGAATCGATAATTGCGGCCGACGTCCAAAATTATATAAGTAACCGCACTGTTGGCAAAGTGAACACTCAATTTCATATCGCGGTACTCACGAGTATCGGCTGCACTGGAATACTCCACCAGGTCCTGAATTTCTACCATAGTTCCTAATGGAGTACTCATGGATCTACTGCATGATCCATTGGATCATTTACCAAGTTTGTTCCATCATACGTGTAATTTGATAATCCTGGTTTCTACAACCATGAATAAGCTGTTGCTTCAACCATGTAATAATGTAACCTTCTGTTGATGAAGCCATGTAGAACTTTCTTCTTGTCGAAGGACTCACTTTGCGGAGTTGGCTTCTACTCGCTTTCACTTTGCCAACTTCTGTATTATCTTCTACTTGTAAGTCGTGCTCGTCTTCTGCGTTTTCACGACTAACTTTGTACATCTGCGAGAGAAACTCTGATCAGTGTCTCCGCATTAAAGAGTTTACAGGCATCTTGGAGCGTCATTTGCTAATTTAATTAGCATCTAATGATACATCCATCAGTCCTTAGCAATAACAGATAGTGCATCTCCATACTTAACTAGTGGTACCTCTTGGCCTCCTTCTTCATTACTGAACAATTTCCCATCTTTTACTTCAGTCGCAGGAACATGTGCTGCCCATCTACATCAAGCCTTTATACGCTGGTGAGAGTTGTCATCCTGATTCCTTAGAAGAAGCAATACACCGATTGTTGCGCCTGCACGTCGTCTTTTCAATGTAGAATTTCATAAATATCCTCTGACTCTCACAGAGCATCTCGCGTTTCGAGGAATCTACCGCTAGAAATTTCCAAATGCCGGTATTTCTTTGATGTAACTACTGTAACATGAAAAATAGCAAATGTTGATTTCACGCGATTGTCAGTACTGCCCGAAATAAAATTTTGACTATGAAAGTTAGATTACAGAAAAACAACACTGAACATATGCTGTTACATTTGACATCTTTTTGTAACATTACCTGTAGAAATTTCTCTTTAGCTTTTGTTCGTATAAAATTGAAATATTACATAACCTTTGAAAGCGGTTTATCATCTATAAAGCTTTAATTTCTTTATATAAAATAGCCACACCCTCATCTCTCTACTCTGAAAAGATGAGGCGATTAGGTTAGTTTATAAAGAATCATACATATTCTATTAAACGCTTCTTCAACTTTTATATCTTTGCATCCCTATATTTAATCTTTGAAACCTTCAGCATTAGATACAATAGCTACCTAATACTACTGTCAGGTTTTGCATGTTGAAAGAACTTACTAATTTCTTCTTCTGTTTCAAAATAATCCCCTACATAAATCCATGCCAAAAAGAAGATTCTTGCTTTTATCAATTTAAATTTAGGTAAATTATTTTTAATAAAATCTTCAATATAACTATGATTTCCTTCAATATATGTTACCATTTCTTCTAGCCATTTATGCTCATATCTATATGCGGCTTCTATAGCTGGAACCGTAACATGTGGAGAGGTAACATAATTTGCAGATAACCCTAGCATAAATCTTCTCTCGCAAACTTTCATTTGGAACTACTATAAGATGTTTTCAATCCTCCTAAAGTAAACTCCTTTATTTGGAGATACATAAACTACTAATTTGAATCCATCACATTATCATTCGCATTCCATAGACTAGTAAATTTGCTGTTTGAAATACAATATCTCGATGAATCTCATCAGAAATCAAATATACTGATTTCTTTTCTACATGTTTCATCGATTTAGCCTGAGCTGTCCAGACTCTTTCCCGAAGGATTTTGAGGGATTACAGCATAAACAACTTTACATTATACTTTATTATGTCTGATTCCATTTTATCAGAAATCTATATAATAGCGATGCTGTCAAAATCAAATCGTTTACAAATTAATTTTTCTTCCATTATGAATTATAGATTCACTAAAGGAGCATAAGCAGGTGTATGAATCATTACATAATCACCTACATTAGTTCAATGCTTGGACAATATTATGCAACGCTGATATTGTCCCGAGTTAGACGTACCCATTCTTTCTTTATATCTAAAGTTGCATATTTTTATTCCAATTTATAACTGCATCATAGAAACTATCTGGGACAAAAGTACAGCCATAATCCGCATCAAGGCTCTGTTTACCAACGCCTCCCTAATAGAAGGAGCACATTCAAAATCAATATCAGCTAAATCCATAGCAATAATATTATTACCTATTGGATCTTTCTGCTAAATCTGGATTCCATTTTCTAGTACCTGTGATACTCCCTATCAAACTTCTTATCAAATTGACTCATTTTCTATCCCACCGTATTAATGATTTATCACTTTTTGTTAAAAGCTTCCTCTGTCCGACAGTACACAAACAACATCTTCAATTCTTACTCCCACCTAAATTTGGAATATAAATTCTGGTTCACAAAGTCGCTCCATATTTTTCTCGTAAAACAGTGTTGACTAGTCGAATTCATCATCGGATAATTCCACCAATTCCTATTCCATGACCAATCCATGTGTAAAAACTCTCCATATCCAGCTTCAGTTATAATATTTCTATCTATTTTCATCTACTTTGTTTTGCGTACTCAGGTTTAATAGAATCAACAGCAGCTTGTTGAGCTACAACATTATAGATTTTCTAATTTTGCCTCTACAGATTCTATTCCTATGGTTCTGAGCTGCTATCAGATTGATAATGATCTAAAACTATTCCAAAATCAATCGTAACAAGCTCCCCTTTTGAATAACCTTATCTGTAGGTCTTCCCTGTGGCAGCGATCCTCTCCAACCACTCCGCTACAATAGGTTCAAATGACAATCTATCAGCACCCATTTTAAAACATTCATTGTATATAATCCCTACTAATTCTTTTTCTGTCATACTGACTCTAATCTGAGGTGTAAAACACGTAAATAAAATTTGATCTGTTAATTCACAAGAAATTGAATTTTGATGAATTTCTTCATCTTTAATCATTCTGATTTTTACAATTTCTTCCTATTTGGGTGAATTTCAAACTTCTCAGAAAGTAATAAATATTTTTGAATAGATATTCTTCATTTTCAACATACTCAATTTTGTTAAATTATTCTTTTATCCATAGCAGGAGTAAAATAATCTTGATTAGATAACACCTATATTAACAACATTCTCAATCATACATGTTTCATTCTGATATCGTCCATCCATAAATTGAATGCATTCATCTAATGTAATAAACAAAATAGATCCACTTCCTGTTACAGCACCTAAAATATTGTTTGGTAGTTTTATTAGTATTACTCATTGCATCCAATTGTTTTATATTTTATCATTTGTCTTATCTTGTCAATTTTATCCATACCACTCACCTAAAAATCTAAATCTCAAAATCATCTAAAAAGATTTTTCTTCATCTTTGTAAATATTTCCTTTTATTTTGTTTTAACTCTTCAATTTCAGCTTGTCTTTCCATAATTTTAAAGAATGGCCAATAACAGCAACTGATGCTACTAATTGAATTGTACAAACAATAATTGTCACAATCTCCATTTGTTAAAATCCTTCTAAAGAAAATACCTACGTACGGTGGTCGAAAATTGGTTTATTTAAAAGTCCCCATGCATCAAAACATTGAAAATGTACCAACCAATAGCTCCACCAAAAACATGAGGAATAAACATAATTGGATTCAAAATAATAGGCGCACCAAATAAAATAGGGTTTCATTAATACCAAACAATGAAGGAAAAGAGAAACCCTTCCGATTTGTTGATATCTCTTATTTTTCGATAGCATACATGCCATCAATACATCCAATACTAATTCCACATCCTGTAAATCCAAAGAATGCACCTCAGTTCCTGCAGTAGGAGGTAGTGTTCACCCGCTTGCATAGCTGCTATATTTTCAGCAATAAAAGCTACATTATCGGACGAGTAATTGGGCTGAATACTGATGAATGAATACCAAGAAGAGAAATTGTACAAATCGCAAAATTCTAACAATATACGCCCAAGGATTATCCATACTACCTACTAACGGAGTTAAAATCGTGTTAAAATTGTTGAGGTAATTCTCCAATAATATTTAAAAATACAAAACGTAAAGCAATGAATGTGCCACCTACAATTAAAGTTACGAATCAGTTCAAAGATTGAGAAACAAAATCAGGAACACCTTCAGGCATTCGAATCGTTAAATTACGTTTTTACAGAAATTATATAACTCACTGTAGCTAAGGCTACTAACATAGCTGTAAATAAACCTCTAGCTCCCAAATTTTTCAACATCAAATGGCCTTGTTCGTTAAACGACTGCAACCATGAATAAAAATGCAAAATGAAGCTAAAGTCATACAACCTGGAATATACAATTTTATAGTATTTACCTGGGTTATAAGAAATAGCTAAACACCTATACAATCCAATCAATCCCTATTGAAAGAGTTACTGCGTCAAATCAAATAATCTGCGTTACTAGTAATAAATTGACTAATTGCATTTTCTTCTCCTAACATATTAGGCAATGCAGGTAAAATTGCAAAAACTCACCTAAAATTGTAAAACGGCGTCATTGCAACCATCCCGCCTTGATAGCACTAAGATGTGGTTGATTATCCACTTTTCGTGCAAGACGCAAGGAAGAAACGGTTCATAAATTCTGAAAACTTCTCAAACATCACTAGTCACCCCTTTTTATTTTTGTTTTGATAATTGATGTTTTTATACGTTACTAAAGCTAATTTCATTACTGTCGCTCCATCCATTTGACCATATACATCCTTATCGAATTACTGCACATGGAATATCAATGGATCAATAACTGAATGAATAAAATCTATTTTATGTGAAATTTGTGGATCCTATCAAAAACAATATCCCAATTTTCTACATTCCTTCTAATGAATCTGTTGGTATTGCCGTAAAATCAAAAATCAGGATTCATTTAAATCTACTTTGCTTAACCACTCATATTTTGCATCAACATGTTTGTTGAAAATCCTCCCACACAACATAACAATATTTTTCATAATAATCAAACTCCCTATTTCTCGTTATCTTCAAAAACATCTATTAAAGCTTCCAATTAAATCTCTCATGAGTTGGATGAGTCATATCGATCTTGATACTGAACCATTAATAACGTAACTGCATCTTTAGTATCTGGGTCTAATGCCTGAGCAATAATTTTAGTTTAGCATTATGAGCCTCAAATCAATAAATCTAGATTCTTTAAGAAGCTCTTTGCTAAAATCTTTATAGACATTTTAACGCGTCAAAAAGATTTCACTTTTACTTTCCCAGAGTTTGCTATTATTTGAATTATTTCTTGTTCATTCATGTATTTCACATCCTTCCTTAAAAAGTTTTTAAATTCAAAAATATCTGTTAATTCTTTTAGCAATCTATAATATAGCTCTTCCATTCAAATCTACATCACTTTGAACTAACCAAAGATGTTGTCAGAATGTCCATATCTCACTGAACAATCATTACCAATGTTGGCTTACCTTGATTAACTTTATGAGCCTCACTCTCACATCAGTTCCTCCCATATTAAACAGTGTCTTCTTGAAGAGGGGATTTGATTTCTTTTTAATGAAGTCTCTAAAATGATTTTGCCATCTTCCTATTAGGCGAAAAGAGTTCTATCAAATAAAGCAATCATAGGTCCCTTTCCAACTTGTCGTTTATTAGAATGATCTCGTTTTTAATTGATCTGAAGGTAGCAGCATCAATTACATAAACAATATTCTGGATTTTATCAATTCGAGTAGCTGTCTTGGCTCCTCTTATCCCACTTCTTCACCATTTGTAAATGCAAAATATAAATTATATGGCAAATCTACATTTTCAATCTTTCGGCTAAAACAACATAGGAGATAGCAGCTAATCGATTATCCATTGCTTTTCCAGAATATATATTTTCCGCCGAATATTTTGGAAGTTCGTTGAAAATGTAACCATATCTCCTATATTAATTCCTCATCAACTTCTTCTTTGACTATTAGCACTTACATCTGCAAACACATAATCAACAATATTATCCTTATATGCCGCAAATGTAATACCTGGTATCCTATCTCTTGGTTGTAACTCTAATCATGTTGATAAGATTGACCATAATTTTGTACTCCACTACCTTCATTAGATGAAGTAAACCAAAGAATCTACACTTCTCACCAAAAATCCAACTCTCATCCATGATGAGCACAGCATAACACTTTTAGTATTCTTTTTCAGTCTTTCTCCCAAAAATAATGCTTCCTAAACCATCTACTTGCTCTCTTAATTCTAAAATGATTAAGTCTTTTTCCTAATAAGCTCTCTAACTTCCTCTCATCACCAGCCAATGCATCCGCATTGAAAGCTACCCAAAAATTGTTCATCCATTAAATTCACTCCTTTAAAGATATATCTTTTATTAATTTTATAAACTCTTGAAAAATTTTGACATTTTGACAACTCACTCACCAACGATCTATGTTGCATTAGTCCATACAATCGATAAATATTGATGTAACTCTACTTTGCCCTGATTTTAAAGCTAACTATGAACACTCACTTTAATTTTCTTTTGCTTATAAAATATTGGTTTTGGCAATACATGTTACACTGATAATATTTTCTGAACTATTCATATTCATTGGGTGAGGGATAGCAATTCCATATTTCGTAAAACTGTGGATACATAATTTTCCCTTTCAAAATAGAATTCTCATATCTCGAATATTCATACTGGTTTTATTTTCTAGCAGCTACAAGAGTGCAACAATTGTTCATAATCTTCAAACTCATTAATTGAGAAAATACTCTTGAGGATATCATATCATAAACTTTTCGTTACTATCTCACCAATGTCCCTAGTTCAGTTAATAAGTCAAGATTATTTTGAATGCTAAAATAATCTAATTCTCCTAATATTTCTCGATTTGAATTACTGGACAATTAATATTTAAATCTAATGGTGTAATAGAAAAATAATAATGTTGGATTAAACTCATGATTTCATCTTTTGGTAAATTGTGAAACTTTTGTATTTTCAGAATGGATTCTAGTGAATTTTAAGGACATTAATTGTGCAATCCCTCCTGAACTACAAATCAATCCAATTCTGTAATACTTTCATTTCTACTTTCTTGTTTTTTCATAAGAAACTGCCATATGAGAAGTTAAATATCCTATTTCTTCCTGATTAATAACAACCTGATACTTACTTTTCAATTTTTTAAATAACAAGAATCGCGGCATCCATTATTGCCGGAAATTCTCTTTCCATAGTTTTGATAATAAAATTATCCTGAAAATCATTCATACTTGTTTTCTCTCTAACATAAAAAGCTTATGTAACTGAATCTATTCGTACATCAATATCATTCACAAAATTTGTATTAAACTTATCATCCACTTCTTTATACAATATATATAAAAACGTTTTCAATTCTGTTTGTTGAAATAATCTATTAGATTGATAGTCTAACAACAATTGATACAAAAGATAAGAATATGAATCCACAGTGTTTAATCAATTCAAATTTATTTAAAATATTCCCTTATAACAATAATTTCTCTATATCCAACTTTTCTAAAGATAAACTATTTTTCATGATAATAGATTAAAATTATCTCTAACCATCTTTGAATTAACTTCATTATTTTCCATCTATTTTTCAATTGATACCTGACAAATCAGACACTGTACACTGTGTTATTTCTGATTCAATTTTAGGAGTAATTATTTTCTAGTTTTTCAACAATATACGATTGTAAATCTTTAGAATATGTTTTCCAAGCTTGAATTGTCAGTATAAATTCAGTAATTTTACCCCATAATGTGATTTTTCTTTCTAAGAATAATCCTTTCTACATTCTAATTAGCTCTGCACCTTTTTATAGAATCTTTTTCACCTGTCCAATACTAATCGAGAAAATCTCTGCTAATTGTTTATTAGTAACAAAAGTTATTATTCAATAATAAAAATACAATAATCGAATGTATTCATTATTTTTACCTTCAAAACGTTCCTTTGACCATTCCTCAATGTCATTCTATACCGATCCATATCTTCAATTACCTAAGTAATAAACCTCTAGTAAACGATTAATATTAAGATGAAGATTCTTGATTGATAGATTTGATATCTTCTCGAATTGTTCTAGTAGAAACTGTTAATTTTCTAGCTAATTGTTCTAATGAAACAAAATTTTCTCTAAAATTTTTACTAATTCTCTTTTCCTCATCGTTCCCTCCTAACTCCAGTTATTCTCATCAGATGGTATCTTTTATTATACGACAGCGTTTTCTAATAAAAACAGTTTAATCTATAATATGGAAAAAGTGACGAATATAGATCACCCTCATCTCTCACTTGAAAGATGAGGGTGAAAATGTAATTCAGTACGTTTCAAACAGCAAAAGACTTCCCCATAGTAGCATTAGTAATATCAGCCAAGCATGGCTGATAGTCACTGAAACCGAGACCCAGGCTCGAAGTTTAGGGCATGAAACCGAGGTTTGCTGCCGTCCTTTTGCTACTATAACAGGAAGTCTATACGTATCTGTCTTCCTCTGCGTTTTCGTCACGATCACGTTTCATTTGGCTTGAACGACTGCCCACACGCGCTTCAATATCATGACCGAATCCTTTACGAACTACACAGTTAATATGATTCTTCTTCAATACATCATAGAAAGCTACTCACGATCTTAACTACTACGCCTTCATATTGATCGCGCTACACGAACTTTATTATACGGAATCAAGTTTATATACGATAAACGTTTCTTTGTCACTAATAAATCCGCCAATTGTGCTTTGTTCAACAGAATTGACATGATCCAACATAATATATTCAAACGTCACACGACGATTTGTTGTGCGAATATATTCATTAATGGCTTCCATACCACTTCATCAGGGTATTTACGGTTAATACGCATAATTTTTAGAACGAGTATCATTATCTGCAGCATGTAGAATAACGCTAAGTTAACTTGTAACCTTCTTTAGCAAAATCTAAAATTTTGAGGAGCAAGTCCACTTGTAGATACTGTAATATGACGTGCCAATCGCTAAACCCGCATCTGAATTGACTACTTTTTAGAACTTAATCACATTATCATAGTTGTCAAATGGTTCCCAATTCCATTACTACGATGGCATTCACACGATCTCCAGGAGCTACTTCATCTAATGTGCGCTGAATATGCATGACTTGCGCTACAATTTCTCCAGCGACTAAGTCACGTTGTTTTGTATCATATACCTGCGCACAGAAAAGTGACAACCAATATTACAACCTCACTTTGTGTTGTGACACAAATCGATAAACCTATACTTTGTGGTATTAATACTGTTTTCAATTAATAATCCATCTGCGAATTCCAAATAAGAACCTACAGAGTACCATCTGTTGATTGTTGTTTGAAATCATTTAATACTCGGGGAATGTAAAAGTTTCATTTTAATTTTGCGATTAAATCTTTTTGATAAGTTTGTCTCTTCAAAACTTTGTGACACGTTTACGATATAACCAGTCCCATAATTGTCCTGTTCTGAATTTTTCTCTCCATGTTCTTCAAAATCATGCGACTCATCCCTCATATGGATATCCACAACAATTGGTTTCCTTCATATTCACGAACACGTCTTCCGATTTTTGTTACCATTTTCTAATCCTTCTTTCTAGCATGCAAATGCTTTTTCAATTTCTTCTAATGATTTCCTCAACTTAATAAAACACTTAGTTTTAGGAGCAGAGCTTTGCCCACTCAATCCTGTTAAAATGACACCAGACTGTCGTAATTGCTTCCTCCGCTCAAATAGCACACACACATCATACGTGACACCCTATTAAGGCGTCCTGAGACTACATACATGGAATCCCCTGCTTCTAAAAGCATCTCTGTAGGGCGCAATGTTGCTGGTGGTAAAATTCCCCTGCCCGAGCGTTTCAATCAACGATCACACTTTTGCACGATGTCTCGCAAGCGCATCGAGTAATAGTCCATCCATTCCCGCATAGTTTTTAATGATATACTCCGTTTGAAACTTCTTCTGATTGGACAAAGTATTCTTTGTTTTTAATAAACGTTGAAATAAATTACTCACTCTAGAAACTAATCCAAGTCCAAAAAGGGGTGTTTGAAAGTAGCAACATTTTAGTCAGATATGAGTTTTTGTCACATAAGTAGCTGTATGAACTTCATCATTCATGACAACCACAACTCCTTTATCCTTCGATTCTGGAGAAGCATGCGACAATTAAGGAACTCCCGTAAATTCTGCTAGACCGTCTTGCTCCAATCTCATTAGCTCAAACCTCATTGCTCCAGTGACCACAATAGGGATGGATACATTCGTTGTTAATTCTAGAAAATACGCTGTTTCTTCTAAGGTATCTGTTCCGTGAGTCACCACAACTCCTGTATATCCCTCTTCAACAGCTGTTAAAATTCTTTTGTCTTAATTGCATCATGTGAGATTCTTGCATATGAGAGAGAAGTAGATTAAATAAATCTTCTGATGAATATCTGATTGATGAAAATAAATGTGCACTCGATAATAATAGATTTTTCTCCATTAGGAGATACTTTCCCAGTAGAATGGTCTTTCGCTCATTCAATGGTTCCACCTGTATTAATGATTAAAATTTTGCCATGCCCCAACCTCCTTATCTTTCATGCAAAATCTCTTATTACATTTTTCCTGTAATCTTAGTCTACCATAATCTAGACCGTAAAGAAAAGAAAAGACTGGATTGAGACTCAAGTCTTTTCGCTACAAATTATTGTTTTATATTGTCTTTGATGTTGGTGAACTCCTGACTAGAATAAATGGACTTGCATCTTCCAATTTTGAAAGTTTTGTTTCACCACTTTCATCTACCATTTGACTAAATAATACTTCGTATTCTGCAACAGTTACTTGTTTACGATTCTCTAATAATTGTTGGTGAGCCCTACTGTAATTGTTTTTCAAAAGCCTCTACTAATTCTCCAACAAAAATTCTCCAACTGCTCCTGATCCATAACTAAAAGAATCCAATACGGTCTCCTGCAACTAATACAGAACTCTGTTTCAATTAAAGAAAATAAAACTTAAAACAATGAACATACAAATGATTTCCAACATGACGATTATAAGCTGCACTTTCTTGATAACGAGTCGTTAATCGTTCTTGTTCTTCTTCTGGTAATGCTTCTAAAAATGGTTTGAAAAGCTTTTAATCCCATCTTCGTATATGGTGAGAGTGGAGCCAAAATTGCTTTCTAAATCCAGCAAAAAGTAGCTCCAGTTTGTGTTGCATAATCCGTCCAAACTTCTGCAAAAAGAAACGCATGTATTGTTCATTCGAGAATTTTCCATCTACCATTGGATAGGCTTCATAATTTGGACGCCAAAATCCATTACATCATCTGTAAATGAAACTAGCTTCATCTTCTAAACGAAGTAAACGAGGTTCAGCTGAAACAATCATTGCCACTGCCCCTGCTCCTTGTGTTGGTTCCCCACCACTTTTCAGCCGTATTTTGCAATATCACTTGCAACTAATACTACTGATTCTGGATTCAAAGCGATATGCCCTTTTGCTAACGTGCAATGCGCGTTGCTCCATAGCACGCATGTTTTAATTCCACACTACGAACTCGAGTTCGATAATCCTAATAATTTTTGAATATAGACTGCTGCAGATTTTTGATTGGTCAATTCTGTTTCTGTTCCTACAAGAATCATATCAATGGCTCATCTGCTTCATCTAAAATTTCAATTGCTGCATTTGCGCCCATTGTGACAATATCTTGGTCACAGGAGCTACTGCCATAGTGCTTTGTCCAATTCCTACTGTATATTTTTGCTGGCTCTACTCCACGTTCTACTGCTACAACTCTCCATGGATAAGGCAAATGGTGGTGTGTAAAATCCAATTTTATCAATTCCGATATTCATTTCTAACTCCCTTTAATGTATAAGTATCTATCCTAATAGTCTGCACGTACCATAGTAGCAAAAATGGCGAAAGCTACAACGATTATCCCCGTTAAAAGGATAATTTTTACTTTAACTTTTTATGTAGTATTTTTAATAGGTTTCTGTGCAACTTTCGATTACAATAGTAAAGTAAAATGAAATTTTAAGGAGAATGATATGAATTCAAACGATATTGTTATTAATTAGCGCTACTAGAACAGCTATTGGAAAAATTTGGAGGGCACTCGCTTCTATCAGTGCTGTTGAATTAGTGTACAGCAGCTGCAAAATCAGCCATTCAAAAAGGAAATGTAGATCCTACTTTTAATTGACTACAGTCATTTTGGACACGTATTACAAGCAGGTCTTGGGCAAAAATCCTGCTCGTCAAGTGGCACTCAATTCAGGATTATTACACTACATGTACAGCTTTAACCCGTAAAACGAAGGTTGTGTGGTTCCTGGATTAAAAATCCATTTTATTAGCAGCTCAAGCTATTCGTCTAGGAGATGCAAAATCGTATTAGCCAGCGGAATGGAAAAAATATGTCTTTTAGCATCACATCTACTTCCAAATAGATTTTCTACAAAAATGGAAATTGTACCATGATTGATGCTTTATTCCACGATGAAGCTTAACAGATGCCTTTTTCAAATGGAAGCAATGGAATAACTGCTGAAAATCTAGTTGAAAAATATGGATTTACTCGTCAACAATTAGATGAATTTGCAGCTCAATCGCAAACAAAAAGCTTTACCAAGCACAACAAAATGGTGATTTTGATAAAGAAATTACACCAATTGAACTCACGAATACAAAACAAAGTGGTTCTATCGATAGGATGAATTTATTCGCCTGCAAACAACAGTAGAATCTTTCAAGTTCATTAAGACTGCCTTTTTAAAAAAGATGGAGTCGTAACAGCCGGAAATTCTTCAAGAATTAACGATGGAGCGGCTAGCTTTCAATTTTTCAACTAGAAGTTGCCTAATACTTTAAACTTACCAATCTTAGCTACTTTAACCGGATGATGCTGGAAAGCAGAGTAGACCCTTCTATTATGGAATTGGACCAGTCCCTGCCATTGAAAAATTGATTCAAAGAACTCATATCCCATTAGACCAGAGTAGATTTATTTAGAATTAAACGAAGCTTTGCTGCTCAAAAGTTTAGCTGATCATTAAAGATTTAAAATCAATCCTGAAAAAGTAAATGTCAATGGCGGTAGCTATCGCATTAGGACATCAATTGAGCTCAGGTGCTCGTATTGTGGCTGACTTTAATTCATCGCTTTACAACAACGTCATTACAAACAGAATTGCCCTCTATGCTGGTGGAGGAATGGTGTAGCCTTAAGTTTAAAAAGTTGAAATAATAACAACATGTAACAGGCTTTCCTTTGTCAAATAGGGTTGATGGAACATTTTAGTGAAGGAATTCAAGGTACTGTTGCTTAATTCTTTTTATTAGTTGGGAGCAAATAGTTTTAGACATTAGTAGAATTCTATTTCTAAAATGAGTGAAACTACCAGCCACTTTTTAGTACTATCTTTGTTGTTTATTCCTTCAATAGGTCCATATTTGAGTGTTGATACTCACATGTATTTTGTAAACACGGTAAAACTTTCAAATTGTTTAGAACACATCAAACCATCGTAGATGCTTGGTTGTACGTTCACCAATCTTCTTTAATCGCTAGAAATGTCCTTTTGCTTCCTTAATCCTATGTACTGTTCTTCATATTCTGCTCTAAGGAAGGCACTTCTTGTAATAAATAACTACAATTCCTTTTGCAGAACAAGAACTAATCGAATAATCTAAAGTGCTGTAGTGAGGGATTATTGAAGGTCATCTCGATTTTTAAGATTAGTTTCCAGTAACGTTTAATTTGGCTGGCAGCATCGTCTTTATGGCGCATTTGATTCATTTTTCTTGTTCAGTTTTGTTTAATTCCCCACGAAGCTTGATAACAATATGGAAACGGATCAATAATAATTTTAGCCTTAGGGAATAAACGTTTAATGACTTCACTATATGGGGCATAAGCATATCAATCGAAATTGCTTTAAATATTTCAAGCGAGTTTTAGAGGAACTGATGGAAATAACGGACTAAATTCTCCATTTTTCTATCTTTGAACAACATCAACTAGTTGATGAGCAATAGCGTCACAACAAGCAAAATCATACTAGCTTCAGCTGAAGCTACTGATTTAAATCTCCATCCAACACATGGTGTGTTCAGGTAACTCATTCTAAAGGCTTAATTCTAAGAGAATCAGCAGTTCTTACTGACCACTCTACTAGTAGTATGAACGGAAACATCATTCTTTAGCGATATGAGATTCAGAAACTGGTTTCGTGGGCAAGCTTTGACTTTAATTTACTACATTTTTAGAAATAAAAGTACTAAGACCAACGATACTAGGTTGTATCAGCAGTAAAGCTATGGGAGCATTCACGGCAGAAAACGCTGTTTTCTTAATTTTAAGAAAAAAGCAGGTAAGCCAGAAACCGGATTAAGTGTAATTCTAGAAGTACGAGTACTGCTTTTTAAATAATAGAAACATGATTTTACACAACCACAATTAGGGCAAGCATCTGGGCAGTAGGTATAGGTAGCGAAGAAAAAATAGGCTTTTTTTCTTTAAAATACACTTCCACATTATTTTCCCCATTTTATATTTTTATTTTGATTTAGAAATGATTTCTTGTATAGTAGTCATAGGGTTTTCAATTCTCCTCTTAAATAGTTTAGACGCTTTTAATATAAGGATGAAGCCCTTTTACACTAAAATAGGGTTGGTGGATTTTCTCCATCAACCCTATAAATTATAGATCCAGGCCACAAGCATCATCGGATGCTTGCTTGCTCTACTTGCTAAATTCTTTGTTTTGTCGTTCTGGATATTATGTCGAATCTCTTTCGTTTCTCTGTAGACTGATAAGCAACAGAGATTCGATGTTCTCCTGTCCAGCTTTCGACTAATTCTTCTACACTCGGCAATGTTAAAGTTGGAAGTTCTACTGAAATGGACAACGTATCTTTCCATATTTCATATCGAATTTGGAATAATAATCGACCAACTCTTAGTAAGATTTCTCGTTTTTCAGTATCCATTTGATAGGCTTTTTCGAAGAACTGTCGCATATACATTCTAAAAATTATAATAGACATCATTAACCGTCTCTACACCCATTTCAAAAAATTAATTCAAAAATGTATCAAAAAAAGAGTTTTAAATCTTCATCTGAAACTACTTCTGTCCATTGTTTAAAAGTTTGATCCATTAATTGGCTATTTCTCGTTAATTCAGTTAATTCAACAAAATGATCATCTTCAATATTCCACATTAAAAGCACTATGCTGAGAAATCCCACTTCCCTGACTTTCAATAATATGATACGGAACTTGTGATTCTAACATTAAACCTACTATCGAATCTTGAGGAATGTATCTTTTGCTTTTGAAACAACTCTTTGATATCCTTCTGTATTTAATATCGAACGATGAACCCCTGGAGCATCCCAACAATAAATTTGCTGTATTCGATGTTGAATATCTTCTTCTTGCATGGCACTTGCATATAAGGAAAGATTTCCACCTTTAGAATGTCCAGATATATTTAAACTTCCTGAGAAAAAAACTCTGCTTGTTTTTCTTAAATACTCTATCGCATCTATTTGTGCAGGAATCAAGTCAGAATATGTCATCATAAAGTCTTCTTTCCAACCTGTTAAACTTTCATCCGTCCCTCTAAAAAATAATCCATCGACTTTCTTCTTCCCATTGATAACAAACTGCAGCAAATTGTTTTGTTAATTCATCATCAATATCATTCATAAATCCGAATACTTTCACATCTTTGAAACGGGGGACTTTTAGACACAACATCTAGTAATTGAATTCTTTCTTTCGTAATCATAAAAGGATTATTTTTTTGTGTTCTTTTTTTCTTTGATTGTTTCAAATTCTTTTTCCTAACTGGTTCAGTGAAATTGCAGTTTTTCCTCAAAAGATGAAGACACAATTTCATCAAATGGTAAATAGGCAATTTCTGTTAAAACTAAAATATCAATATCCGTTACTAATTTTTTTCTTGAAATGTTTGAGCTTCGTATTGCTGTACATAAGTAATTAAATTTCCCATAAAAAGCTCCTTTCTGATACTTGTACTCTTTTGAGTAGTGTAGCACCTCCTTTGTAGAAATGCAAAATTAGAACATTAAAAAGACTTTCTACTGTAGTATGTTCATGAATCTCTCATCCTTACTACCTTAGAAAGTCTATTGTCTATTGTCTATTATTTATCTTGAATCCATTTTTCCAGATGCATCTACACGATAACCATCTGGTGTTGTAGTATTCACTAACATTGCGCCAGATGAACCTAAATAATAATCTCCCACCCAACGGTTTTCTTGCATCACACCATCTGCATTGAAGTAGTACCATGCGTTACTAATTTTCTTCCAATCTGTTTGCATTGCTCCGCTATTATCCATATAGTACCAAGCTCCGCTCACTTTTTGCCAATTAGTAGTCATAACACCATTTCCGTCAAAATAATACCATGTACCGTTAATTTTTTTCCAGTCAGTTACTGCACTATTATCTTCATAATAAGACCAATTTCCATTATTTTGTTGCCATCCTGATAATGTTGTTTCTTCAGAATCATTTTGTATCAGCCTCAGACGAAGAAGCTGCTTGTTGTTTATTTAATGGTGTTCCATCCGCTGTATGAGAACGATATGCACCTTTTAGAACGACTAATTTCACATGCTACACCATCATGATCTCTATCTAAATGTTTAGAATATCCTTCTTCACCAACCGCTATATTTCCATATCCAGCAGCCCAAGCTTCCTTACAGTTATGGAAATACACACGAGCTTCTGCTTTTTGTTCTAAACTAAGAGCAAACAATGTTGCAGCGGTACTTAATACCACTAAACCTCTAATTTTTTTCATTTTACATCCTCCTTAATATAACAATTTTAGTATATCACAAAAATAAATGATGAACAAGCAAAATTTTTCCTTCCTTTTTTTATAAGAGAGTGCTATACTTTGGACTTGAAAATAGTGAAACGGGGGCGTTAAAAATGCAATTAGGATTTGATAGCGAAAAATACCTGGAAGAACAAAGTCAATATATTTTAGAGCGAGTGAATAGTTATGACAAACTCTATTTAGAATTTGGTGGTAAACTCATTGGGGATTTTCACGCAATGAGAGTATTACCTGGATTTGATCCAGATGGAAAAGTGAAACTACTCTATCGACTAAGAAACCAAGCAGAAATTATTATTTGTGTTTATGCTGGGGATATCGAACAAAATAAAGTGCGTGGAGATTTAGGTATCACTTATGACCGTGATGTCTTAAGAATGATTGATGATTTGCACCACTGGGATTTAAAAATTAATAGCGTACTGATTACAAGATACACTGGTCAACCAGCTGCAACTCAATTCAAAAAAATATGTTAGAACGTAGAGGAATGACTGTTTATACTCACGGCCACACAGAAGGCTATCCAATGGATGTAGATACAATAGTCAGTGATGCTGGATACGGAGCCAACGCATACATTGAAACTACTCGTCCATTAGTCGTTGTAACTGCACCTGGTGCTAATAGCGGAAAAATTAGCAACATGTTTAAGTCAACTATATCATGAAACTCAAAGAGGTCGTTCAGCAGGCTATGCAAAATTTGAAACATTCCCTGTATGGAATTTACCATTAAACCATCCTGTTAACATTGCCTATGAAGCTGCAACAGCTGATTTAGAGGATGTCAATATGATTGATCCATATCATTTGGAAAAATACGGTATTACGACTGTTAACTACAATCGTGATATTGAAGCATTCCCACTTTTAAGAAGAATTTTAAGAAAAATTTACAAAGACCAAGAAATTCCTTATTACTCACCAACAGATATGGGAGTTAACCGTGTTGGATTTGCCATTACAGACGATGCAGTCGTACAAGAAGCTTCAAAACAAGAAATTATTCGCAGATACTACCACTTACAATGCGATTACAAACGTGGGATTGGTACTTTAGAAACTGCTCAACGAGGAAAAATACATTATGGATGAAATGGGATTAACCCTCAAGATCGTCCAGTTGTCGAAAAAGCTTTGAGTAAATCCAAAGAATCCAATAGCGAAGTCGTAGCCATTGAATTACCAAATGGTAAAATGATTACTGGTAAACAAAGCGAAACGATGACAGCAGGAGCAGCTTGTTTATTAAATGCGATTAAAGAATTAGCAGGTATTCAAAAAGATTTACATCTATTACCTCCTGTTATTCTTGAATCCATTACAAAAATTAAGTCAAGATGTGTTCCATCAACAAAGACGCTCCCTCGATAGTAAGGAAGTACTTATTGCTTTTAAGTATGTCTGCTGTTACAAATCCATCTGCAGAAGCCGCAAAAAAATCAATTAGTCTTTTTAAGAAATTTACAAGCACATAGTACGGTTATTTTACAAAAAAAGCTGATGAAGAAATTTATCGTGATTTAGGAATTACCATTACTAGTGAACCATCCTTTGCAGGAAATAGTTTTTTTATTATAGCTATTAGAATAAAAACAGGATTGACGGACTCTCCCATCAATCCTGTTTTTTTATATTAATGAATTGCTCCTCCAATTGTTTTTAAATCCTCTTTTATCTTGATATTCAATAACCGTTTCAACACAAAGCGTTAGAGCATGAACCATTTCTTCCAATTCCATAGAAGGAAATTGATTTTTATCTTTTTACTTGTTCTGGTAAGAAAGGTACATGAATAAATCCAGCTTTTTAACGTAGGATAGTTTTTTTGAAGCATAATACAGTACTTGATACATAATATGATTACATACAAATGTTCCAGCAGTATTTGAAACAGAAGCAGAAAAACCAGCAGCAATCATCTTATCCACCATAGCTTTAATTGGTAATGTTGAAAAAAATACGCACTTTCTCCATCTTTTTGAATTGGAAAAATCAATGGGTTGATTTTCCTCATTATCTGCAATACGTGCATCGTCAATATTTATCGCAATACGTTCAGGAGTAATCCCGTGTCTTCCTCCTGCTTGTCCTACACAAATAACAACATCAGGATTGAAATTTTCAATTTCTTTTTAATACTTTAAATGATTTTTGAAATACCGTAGGAATTTGAATTCCTTTTATTTCGGCATCTTTTATTTTTTCAGGGATACGACGAACCACTTCCCAAGAAGGATTAATACTTTCTCCACCAAATGGATCAAAACCCGTTAATAAAAATTTTTCATTTGAACATTCTCCTTTAATGATATAAATAAAAAAAGCACACGCAAGTAGACTTAAGGATGACCCGTACGGGACTCGAACCCGTGTTACCGCCGTGAAAGGGCGGTGTCTTAACCGCTTGACCAACGGGCCAGGATAAAATTTAAAGCGGGTGACGAGAATCGAACTCGCGACAACAGCTTGGAAGGCTGTAGTTTTACCACTAAACTACACCCGCATAATATAAAAAGCGGTCCCGACGGGAATCGAACCCGCGATCTCCTGCGTGACAGGCAGGCATGTTAACCCCTACACCACGGAACCACTATGGGATGGAGGTTAACGGGATCGAACCGCTGACCCCCTGCTTGTAAGGCAGGTGCTCTCCCAGCTGAGCTAAACCTCCATTTATGACCCGTACGGGACTCGAACCCGTGTTACCGCCGTGAAAGGGCGGTGTCTTAACCGCTTGACCAACGGGCCAGTATTATTAAAGAACGGAGAAGGAGGGATTTGAACCCTCGCGCCGGTTTCCCGACCTACACCCTTAGCAGGGGCGCCTCTTCAGCCTCTTGAGTACTTCCCCAATATCCAATGGAATATTTCGATAAAAATTATCTATGGGCCTAAATGGACTCGAACCATCGACCTCACGCTTATCAGGCGTGCGCTCTAACCAGCTGAGCTATAGGCCCTAAACTTCCAAAAAGCGGGTGACGAGAATCGAACTCGCGACAACAGCTTGGAAGGCTGTAGTTTTACCACTAAACTACACCCGCATTATATAATGGCTCGGGACAGAATCGAACTGCCGACACTTTGAGCTTCAATCAAATGCTCTACCAACTGAGCTACCGAGCCTGAAATTACGGTCCCGACGGGAATCGAACCCGCGATCTCCTGCGTGACAGGCAGGCATGTTAACCCCTACACCACGGAACCTTGGTAGAATTGCGGAGGTAGGACTCGAACCTACGACCTTCGGGTTATGAGCCCGACGAGCTGCCAACTGCTCCACCCCGCGATAACATTAGTAAGGAGGATAAGGGATTCGAACCCTTGCACGCTTTTACACGCCTGACGGTTTTCAAGACCGTTCCCTTCAGCCGGACTTGGGTAATCCTCCATAAATATAGGTCAATGGACCTTGTAGGACTCGAACCTACGACCGGACGGTTATGAGCCGTCTGCTCTAACCACCTGAGCTAAAGGTCCAAGCTCAATTAATAGCGGCGAAGGGGATCGAACCCCCGACCTCCCGGGTATGAACCGGACGCTCTAGCCAGCTGAGCTACACCGCCATAATTATATAATTTAATGGAGACTAGCGGGATCGAACCGCTGACCTCCTGCGTGCAAAGCAGGCGCTCTCCCAGCTGAGCTAAGCCCCCATAAAAAAATCGGGAATACAGGATTCGAACCTACGACCCCTTGGTCCCAAACCAAGTGCTCTACCAAGCTGAGCTAATTCCCGATATATGCACCCAACAGGAGTCGAACCTGTAACCGCTTGATTCGTAGTCAAGTACTCTATCCAATTGAGCTATGGGTGCAATTTTTATTCAATTGTATTGAAAATGCCGAGGGCCGGGGTCGAACCGGCACGGTCATCACTGACCGCAGGATTTTAAGTCCTGTGCGTCTGCCAATTCCGCCACCCCGGCATGGGCCATGGTTTATCATTGGCAAAGCGGAAGACGGGGTTCGAACTCGCGACCCCCACCTTGGCAAGGTGGTGTTCTACCACTGAACTACTTCCGCAAATTTATTCATTTAAATGCCGGCTAAAGGACTTGAACCCTCGACCCTCTGATTACAAATCAGATGCTCTACCAACTGAGCTAAGCCGGCTATGAGTGATACAGGGCTCGAACCTGTGACCCTCTGATTAAAAAGTCAGATGCTCTACCAACTGAGCTAATCACTCTTTTATGATATGGAGGTTAACGGGATCGAACCGCTGACCCCCTGCTTGTAAGGCAGGTGCTCTCCCAGCTGAGCTAAACCTCCATAATATTTGAAAAAGCGTGGCAACGTCCTACCCTCACAGGGGAAACCCCCAACTACTATCGGCGCTAAGAAGCTTAACTTCTGTGTTCGAGATGGGAACAGGTGTATCCTTCTTGCCATCGTCACCACACTTCTCTCTTGAAAAAAAGCTCTCGCTCTCTCAAAACTGAATCTATATCCAAATCTTTCCTCATTTACCTTCAACCTTGGTTAAGTCCTCGACCGATTAGTACTAGTCCGCTCCATGCCTCACGGCACTTCCACTCCTAGCCTATCTACCTGATCGTCTCTCAGGGGTCTTACTCACTTAATGTGATGGGAAATCTCATCTCGAGGGGGGCTTCACGCTTAGATGCTTTCAGCGTTTATCCCGTCCACACATAGCTACCCAGCGATGCTCTTGGCAGAACAACTGGTACACCAGCGGTGTGTCCATCCCGGTCCTCTCGTACTAAGGACAGCTCCTCTCAAATTTCCAACGCCCGCGACGGATAGGGACCGAACTGTCTCACGACGTTCTGAACCCAGCTCGCGTACCGCTTTAATGGGCGAACAGCCCAACCCTTGGGACCGACTTCAGCCCCAGGATGCGATGAGCCGACATCGAGGTGCCAAACCTCCCCGTCGATGTGAACTCTTGGGGGAGATAAGCCTGTTATCCCCAGGGTAGCTTTTATCCGTTGAGCGATGGCCCTTCCATGCGGTACCACCGGATCACTAAGCCCGACTTTCGTCCCTGCTCGACTTGTTGGTCTCGCAGTCAAGCTCCCTTCTGCCTTTACACTCTTCGAATGATTTCCAACCATTCTGAGGGAACCTTTGGGCGCCTCCGTTACATTTTAGGAGGCGACCGCCCCAGTCAAACTGCCCGTCTGACACTGTCTCCCACCTTGTTTCTAGGTGCGGGTTAGAGGGTTCATGTAACAAGGGTAGTATCCCACCATTGCCTCCTTGGAAACTGGCGTTCCCATCTCTTCGGCTCCTACCTATCCTGTACATGTCACACAAACACTCAATATCAAACTACAGTAAAGCTCCATGGGGTCTTTCCGTCCTGTCGCGGGTAACCTGCATCTTCACAGGTACTATAATTTCACCGAGTCTCTCGTTGAGACAGTGCCCAGATCGTTACGCCTTTCGTGCGGGTCGGAACTTACCCGACAAGGAATTTCGCTACCTTAGGACCGTTATAGTTACGGCCGCCGTTTACTGGGGCTTCAATTCAAAAGCTTCGCCTCAAGGGACTAACCTCTCCTCTTAACCTTCCAGCACCGGGCAGGCGTCAGCCCCTATACGTCATCTTTCGATTTTTGCAGAGACCTGTGTTTTTGATAAACAGTCGCCTGGGCCTATTCACTGCGGCTGGTATTGCTACCAGCACCCCTTCTCCCGAAGTTACGGGGTCATTTTGCCGAGTTCCTTAACGAGAGTTCGCTCGCTCACCTTAGTGTTCTCCACTCAACTACCTGTGTCGGTTTGCGGTACGGGTTCTGTCAATCTCACTAGAAGCTTTTTCTCGGCAGTGTGACGTCAGTTGCTTCGCTACTTGATTTCGCTCCCCATCACAGCTCACCCCATACGTGACAAGCATTTCACTCATCAGCGGACTCGCTGCTTGGACGTACATTTCCAGTCGTACGCTCAACTTAGCCTCCTGCGTCCCTCCATTGCTCAAACAATTAACAGAAGTACAGGAATATCAACCTGTTATCCATCGACTACGCCTTTCGGCCTTGCCTTAGGTCCCGACTAACCCTGGGAGGACGAGCCTTCCCCAGGAAACCTTAGTCATTCGGTGGACGGGATTCTCACCCGTCTTTCGCTACTCATACCGGCATTCTCACTTCTAAGCGCTCCACATGTCCTTACGGTCATGCTTCTTCGCCCTTAGAACGCTCTCCTACCACTCAGTTATAAACTGAATCCACAGCTTCGGTAATCTGTTTAGCCCCGTTACATTTTTCGGCGCAGGGTCACTCGACTAGTGAGCTATTACGCACTCTTTGAATGATGGCTGCTTCTAAGCCAACATCCTAGTTGTCTGTGCAACCCCACATCCTTTTCCACTTAACAGATATTTTGGGACCTTAGCTGGTGGTCTGGGCTGTTTCCCTTTCGACTACGGATCTTATCACTCGCAGTCTGACTCCCGGACATAAATACATGGCATTCGGAGTTTATCTGAATTCGGTAACCCGAGATGGGCCCCTAGTCCAAACAGTGCTCTACCTCCACGATTCTTCATTCCGAGGCTAGCCCTAAAGCTATTTCGGAGAGAACCAGCTATCTCCAAGTTCGATTGGAATTTCTCCGCTACCCACACCTCATCCAAGCACTTTTCAACGTGCCCTGGTTCGGTCCTCCAGTGCGTTTTACCGCACCTTCAACCTGGACATGGGTAGATCACTTGGTTTCGGGTCTACGTCAACATACTAATCTCGCCCTATTCAGACTCGCTTTCGCTACGGCTCCGACTCTTCATCTTAACCTCGCATGTTAACGTAACTCGCCGGTTCATTCTACTAAAAGGCACGCCATCACCCATTAACGGGCTCTGACTACTTGTAAGCACACGGTTTCAGGTACTCTTTCACTCCCTCCCGGGGTTCTTTTTCACCTTTCCCTCACGGTACTGGTTCACTATCGGTCACTAGGTAGTATTTAGCCTTGCCAGATGGTCCTGGCGGATTCCGACGGGATTCCTCGTGTCCCGCCGTACTCAGGTGCTCTCTTGTGCCAACTTTCCGTTTTGCATACTGGACTGTCACCGTCTTTGGTCCTGCTTTCCAACAGGGTTCTGCTACAGATTGTCATACACGTTGTTGAAAGTCCTACAACCCCAGTGTGCATGCACACTGGTTTGGGCTCCTCCCTGTTTCGCTCGCCGCCACTCAGGGAATCGATTTTTCTTTCTCTTCCTGCGGGTAATGAGATGTTTCAGTTCCCCGCGTCTACCTCGCCATAAGCCTGCGCTTATGCGTAACACCCCATCACGGGTGTTGGGTTCCCCCATTCGGAAATCTCTGGATCTTAGCTTACTTACAGCTCCCCAAAGCATATCGGTGTTCGTTCCGTCCTTCTTCGGCTCCTAGTGCCAAGGCATTCACCGTGCGCCCTTATTCACTTAACCATTATGGTCGCGTTGCTTCTTGTTAAAAACTCTTTTTCGTTAGATTTCTCTAACTCTCGGTAAATTTTTTTGGTTTAAATTTGTGATATAGTATTCAGTTTTCAAAGGTCGAGTTGAGAGTTAACCTCTCAAAAACTAAACAAAAGATGTCAACCTGTAGGGTTCCGTATTCTTCTAACGTCTTAACATTAGAAGTTATCCTTAGAAAGGAGGTGATCCAGCCGCACCTTCCGATACGGCTACCTTGTTACGACTTCACCCCAATCATCTATCCCACCTTAGGCGGCTGGCTCCGTAAGGTTACCTCACCGACTTTGGGTGTTACAAACCTCGTGGTGTGACGGGCGGTGTGTACAAGACCCGGGAACGTATTCACCGCGGCGTGCTGATCCGCGATTACTAGCGATTCCGGCTTCATGTAGGCGAGTTGCAGCCTACAATCCGAACTGAGAATGGCTTTAAGAGATTCGCTTACCCTCGCGAGTTCGCTGCTCGTTGTACCATCCATTGTAGCACGTGTGTAGCCCAAGTCATAAGGGGCATGATGATTTGACGTCATCCCCACCTTCCTCCGGTTTGTCACCGGCAGTCTCACTAGAGTGCCCAACTCAATGCTGGCAACTAGTAATAAGGGGTTGCGCTCGTTGCGGGACTTAACCCAACATCTCACGACACGAGCTGACGACAACCATGCACCACCTGTCACTTTGTCCCCGAAGGAAAGCTCTATCTCTAGAGTGGTCAAAGGATGTCAAGACTTGGTAAGGTTCTTCGCGTTGCTTCGAATTAAACCACATGCTCCACCGCTTGTGCGGGTCCCCGTCAATTCCTTTGAGTTTCAACCTTGCGGTCGTACTCCCCAGGCGGAGTGCTTAATGCGTTAACTGCAGCACTGAAGGGCGGAAACCCTCCAACACTTAGCACTCATCGTTTACGGCGTGGACTACCAGGGTATCTAATCCTGTTTGCTACCCACGCTTTTCGAGCCTCAGCGTCAGTTACAGACCAGAGAGTCGCCTTCGCCACTGGTGTTCCTCCATATATCTACGCATTTCACCGCTACACTGGAATTCCACTCTCCTCTTCTGCACTCAAGTCAACCAGTTTCCAATGACCCTCCCCGGTTGAGCCGGGGGCTTTCACATCAGACTTAATTGACCGCCTGCGCTCGCTTTTACGCCCAATAAATCCGGACAACGCTTGCCACCTACGTATTACCGCGGCTGCTGGCACGTAGTTAGCCGTGGCTTTCTGGTTAGATACCGTCACACGCATAACAGTTACTCTATGCGCTATTCTTCTCTAACAACAGAGTTTTACGAACCGAAATCCTTCTTCACTCACGCGGCGTTGCTCCGTCAGACTTGCGTCCATTGCGGAAGATTCCCTACTGCTGCCTCCCGTAGGAGTTTTGGGCCGTGTCTCAGTCCCAATGTGGCCGATCACCCTCTCAGGTCGGCTATGCATCACGGCCTTGGTGAGCCGTTACCTCACCAACTAGCTAATGCACCGCGGGTCCATCCATCAGCAGAAGCCGAAGCCTCTTTTCCTTCTTCAGTCATGCGACTAAAGAACCTATGCGGTTTTAGCATTCGTTTCCGAATGTTATCCCCCTCTGATGGGCAGGTTACCCACGTGTTACTCACCCGTTCGCCACTAGATTGACCAGTGCAAGCACCGGTCGCTCTCGTTCGACTTGCATGTATTAGGCACGCCGCCAGCGTTCGTCCTGAGCCAGGATCAAACTCTCATGAAAATATTTTTTTCATAAGCTTTTTGAAAGCTCATTTTAATTACTGACTTATTGTTTTTCTCCTTAGAGAAAAGAAATTGTTGTTTCTTCACTTTCGTGAAGTCCCTACACATTTGGTTTGTCTTCTTTGTTTAGTTTTCAAAGGTCAACGTCGCTTAGCGCGACAACTCCTATATACTATCATAGGTATTTTTTTGCCTGTCAACAATTTTTTTACAATTTATTTTAAATTTCTTTTTTTCGCAATCGCTTTAAATGCGAACGTTCGTTAACAGTGTTTATAATTTACCATAGCTGAATTTATTTTTTTCAAGTCCTTTTTGTAACTTTTTTTATATTTTCTCAATTTTTTTGTTTCACTCTACTAAAAAAACCTTATTTTTAGCGCTCTTTTACTTATTTACTTCTCTCTTTTAGAGGAGTATACTATATTTATCAAGCCGAAATAGCTCAGTTGGTAGAGCAACGCACTCGTAACGCGTAGGTCACAGGTTCGAACCCTGCTTTCGGCATCTTATTTAAATTTTAGTTTTCAGAATGTTGCTATATTAACATTTTGCTACTCTAATTTTGCTACTCTAATTTTTGCTAATATATTGCTTAAATTCTAACTTTACGGAACATTTTAGGAACAACTGTATTATATATGAAAGGACCTCAGACTTTTTCCATCTGAGGTCTATTTTTTTATTTCACTATATTTTGAATAATCGTTAATACAACTTCTTTTGCTTTTTCCATGCTTTCTAATGTAACAAATTCATATTGTCCATGTAGATTCTCTGCAGCTGTAAATAAGTTTGGCGTTGGAATTCCTTTAAAGGTAATAATACATCCATCTGTACCTCCTCTAAAAGGCTGAATATCTGGTTCGATTCCACATTGACGGTATGCTTCTTTTGCTACTTCTACTGAAGTCATATCTTCTTTTAACACTTCATACATATTAAAGTACTCATCATAAATATGACATTCAATCCTTGGAACATCATAAGTCGCATTTTGTTCTTCTACAATTTTCGCAAAGTTTTTCTTACGTTCTTGGAATTTCTCTATAGAATGATCTCGAATAATATATTCTGCTTCTACCATTCCTATATTTCCTGATTGTTTAGCAAGCATATAAAACCCTTCATACCCACTCGTTCTTTCAGGAACTTCTTGCTCTGGTAATTTTGAAAAATAGTTTAGCTGCTTCTGCAAGTGCATTTACCATAACATCTTTTTGCTTGTCCGGGATGAACGCTTGTGCCATTAATTTTTACTACCGCTCTTGCAGCATTAAACGTTTCATATTCTAATTTTTCCGACTACACCACTATCTAATGTATAGGCAAATTGAACTGGCATTCTCTCTGCTTTAAATCGATGGGCGCCTTTTTCCAATTTCTTCATCTGGTCCAAACGCTACCCATATATCTCCATGGAAAATCTCAGGATGATCTAGCAAATCAATAGCTACTTCTAATATTGAAACTAATCCAGCTTTTATCATCTGCTCCTAACAATGTTGTCCCATCTGTTGTAATAAGAGTTTGACCGATATAATTTTTTTCAAGTTAGGAAATTCTTCTACTCGCATCATCAATCCTAATTCAGAATTCAACAACACATCTTCCCCATCATAATTCGAATGAATTTGTGGTTGAATATTTTCTGCATTAAAAATCTGCAGTGTCGACGTGTGCTACAAATCCAATGGCTGGTGCTGTTTTTACCCTTAGGCAAATTACTTGGAACACAAGCGACTAAATAGGCATCTTCTAAATCTAAAGAAATATTCGAAAAGCCTAATTCCTTCAATTCCTGTTTCAACATTTGTAAAAAAATCTAACTGACTCTTTGTTGTTGGAACAGTAGATGAGTTTAAATCACTTCTTGTATTAATCTTTGCATATCGTACAAAAACGATCTAACAAGCTTTCTCGCATTAGTAAGAGTCATCTTCTTTCACTTGATAGAATTCTAATTCTGCAACAGTTTCACGACCAAACATTTCGATTGTTACTTTAACTTTTTGTTTTTCGTCATCAATTTCTGTCACTTTACCACTCATACCATCAAAGGCACCTTCAGTGATAATGACATAATCTCCAACTTTAGCATTTAAATCTACTGGCGCATGAGTTGGCACTCCTAAGCGTCCTAATAATGTATCCACTTCTTCTGGTAGTAATGGAGATGGTTTTGAACCTGCTCCGTGAGATCCTACAAATCCTGTAACACCTGGAGTGTTACGCACAACATACCATGCTTGGTCTGACATAATCATTTCTACTAATACATAACCTGGGAAAGTTTTTACTTACTGTAACTTTTTTTCTTTTCCATCTTTTACTTCAACTTCTTCTTCCTCTGGAACAATTACTCGAAAAAAATATTTTCTTCCATTCCCATTGAACTAATACGTAATTCAATATTTGATTTCACTTTATTTTCATATCCTGAATAAGTATGTAATACATACCATTCTTTTTGCTGCATTACTCATCGTAATTCCTCCTAATATTTTTTTCATACAAAAAAACCTTCTCACTTGAAGGTTTTTTTGCTTGTTTTTATTATACCACTATTTTATAACTCTTGCGAATTATTTAATGATTAATTTAAATGCATTTGAAATTGCGAAATCCACTACTGTGAAAAATCCTAATGCAAGTAATACTGCCATTACAACTGTTAATGTATATTTATTAACTTCTTTACCAGTTGGCCATGTTACTCTCTTCATTTCTTTAACAACATTTACTAAAAAAACGCATTCGAAGCTGCTCCTCTCGATTATTTAGTTTCTCGATGTAGTGTTTGTTTATTGCAAAACTTACAGAATTTTTTTTAACTCTAAACGTTCAACACGTTTATTTTGCCCTAAAAGTAAGTGTGTAGTTTCTTGAACCACATACACTGCATGCCAACGCTGCTTTCTTTTTGTGCCATATTTTTCACTACTCTCTTTCTTCTACTATATCATATCTATTCAATCATAAAATTCTTAGTACCAAATGTCAAGCTTTAGCGAAAAAATATCACACTAATGACTAATAATAACATTTGCACGACATGAATCATAACCATATTCTTAATGGCTAATGCAAATGTTGTTCGTTTCTCTTGTTTTTGAAGGAAGAGTTGACTATTTTTTTATACACTGGAATTGCAACTACTAGAGTTCCTAACATTAATATTGGTGCTATTTGAAATATGACTGCTAACACCATTGCTACAAAACTAACGAAATAGAGGACTTGATATAATTTCAGCGCAGTAGTTTTCCCAATATAATACACCAATGTATAGCGGTGATTCGTAATATCTGTTTCTAAATCACATAAATTATTACTCAACATAATATTCGCAATCGTACATACTAAAGGCAATGAGAGCAATGCTACTTTGAAGTGGTCTAATATCGCTAATCGAACGACCAACATTCCTTGTTCTAATCCCATCCATGCAAAACTTGCCTCTGGAGAGTTTAAAAAAATCACGATCCAAAAATTCCAAATCCCATTGTCACTCCAGAAAACACTTCCCCTAATGGCATTCTTGAAATCGGAATCGGACCAAAAGTATAAAAAAATACCTATCACAAAAACAAAGTGCACCCACAAATAATAAAATGATATTTGTTCTTAACACTAAAAATAATTCCAATAATGGTTTGCAACACCAACTAGACTACCGAAAATCATCTCAGCTTGTTTTACAGTTAAACTAGAAGTTCCAATAATATTTTCTTCTTGTCGATATGTTTCATTTTTTGCTTTAACATAATCCATTAAATTATTCATAACGGTCGTAGCCATATCAAAAACATACCATTCCAATAAAGAATAACGCCATATTCACGGCATTGAAATTCCTAAATGTCCAAATCGAATACAGTAATCCAACTATAAAAAGGAATGACACTCGCAATTTTTCGTTCTTAGTTCCACTAATTCAATGATATCTTTCATATTAACGCGACCCTTCCCATGTATATTGCTGATTCGTTAGCTTAAACGTATCCTTAATCGAATTAGATACATAGACTTTCTTATCTTTCGTCATAAATACTGCATCTACATCATCTTTTTGATTCACATATTTCAGCCCTTCTTCTACGCCGATTGAAAACATTGAAGTTGATAACGCATCTCCTCGTGTTGAACTTGAGACAATAATTGAAACTCCTGCAATATCATTTTCATATGGGTAGCCTGTTTTTGGATTTAAAATATGATGATACGTCTTCCCGTCAACTTCTAAGTATCTCTCATAAATCCCTGAAGTTACAATGGTCTTTTCCTTTTCTAATATCGTTCCTAATGTTGTCCCACGACTTTCCAACGGATCTTGCAATCCTACATTCCACGCTACACCATCTCGTGCTGGAGAACCACCCATTACGACAATATTTCCACCTAAATCAATAACTGCAGTTGTTACACCTTCTTTTTTTAAAGAAATTCCATAATTGATCGGCAATAAAACCTTTCGCAATTCCACCTAAATCTAATAACATTCCTTTTTGAGTTAGAAAGACACTTCTTTCTTCATCATTTAACACAACATTTTTTTATAATTCACTAATGGCAATGCATCGTCAATTTCTTTTTGGGAAGGTTTTCTAGCATCCGGAAACCCAATTCTCCATAAACTTGTTAGCGGACCTACCGTAATATCAAAACTACCATTAAATTCTTCACTATAAGCGATTCCTTGTTTAATGACATCATACACTTCATCACTGACTGCTACCGCATGGTCTCCTGCCGCTTCATTAATCGCATCTACTTCTGACCCACTCGCATTCACTGTAATTCTAGCTTCCAAATCTTTCACCAATGCGAAAGCACGGGTTAGTAATTCTTCAGTATTTGGATGATAGACAGACAATGCTACTGCAGTTCCTAATAAGAAATCTGTTTTTTTCACAGGAGACTTAATAATTTCTCTAGGTGTTTTTTACCGAAGCTGATGAAACAACTTCTGCATCTTGAACTTTCTTTTTGCTGACAACTCACTAAGCCAATCGAGCTTAATGCAAGAGTTGTTACTAGCAACCATTTATTGATTTTCATATATTTCTCCTTATTGTTTAAATTCCATTCAAATAGTCTACTAAATTTTTCACAATAACTCAAGCAATACTCCTATTTTTCAATATAAAAAAACCGAGCCTAAGCCCGGTTCCTACTTTCATTTTAAATTAGCCTTGAGGTGCAGCCACTTTAATTTCTTTAGTGTCACCTTTTTTTAGCTGCTTCAATTAATTTATTAGCATATTCTACAAATGAAGTGTGTGCATTTGTTGCTCCAGAAACTGCTTCAACATCTGATGGAGTTTGTTTTTTTGTACTAAACCAACATTGTATGCTTTTGAAGTATTCAGCTGGTCCAACTTTAACTTTATCTTTCATTTGTTTTTCATAAGCTTCATCTTCTGATTTACGTTTGCCATCTTTGTTTAAGTTATCATAATCTGAAGATGTAATTTTTCCGCCTTCAACTACGATTGTAAACTCTACATGCCAACCACGTTTGTCAGCTTCAGATACTAATTTGTAAGTACCATCTTTTAATTCTCCTGAAGCAGTAGATTTTGCTGTTTTAGTAGTTGCTGCTGTTGTGGTTGCAGTCGATGAAGTCGTTGATTTAGAGCCTCCACCACATGCAGTTAATACAACTACTGATGATAATAAAACAGCTGCTGTTGCTAATGATTTTTTTGATTGTCATTTTATCCATCCTTTTCTCTTTGTTTGTACTATTATATCATGTTTTTCATAATTCTTTTGCAAATTCAAATCAAAACGAACGATTTATCTGGGATACTCTACATAACTCTTTTTAAAAAAAGCTATTCTAAGATAAAAAAATCCAATCAATAATGATTCTTTTTACTCAGAATTTATTTCTCAATTACATGGTACGTTCTAATAATTGTTTTGTTAATTGAGTTAACGTTGCCTTCATATCACTTTCTGGTAAACGCTCAATCTGAGATAACGCTTGCTTCGTATATTGCTGGGCTAATTGTTGTGCTTTTTGCAAGCCTCCAGAATCCTGTACTAATCTTCTTAGTAATAATCGTTCTTGTTCAGAGATTTCTTGTTTCTTTTCTAGTAAAGGAATCATTTTATCAGACTCTTTTTTTCCATCGCATAAATTAATGGTGCTGTATAAATTCCTTGCGCAACATCTTCTAAAAACAGGTTTTTCCAAACTCTTGAGAAGTCACTTGATAATCTAAAATATCATCTAAAATTTGAAACGCCATTCCAATTTGTTGACCAATTTTCTTCGCTCTAAGAGCATCATCCATTTCTCCTAATGTTGCGCCCATATAACAGCTAACCATGAATAATTGAGCTGTTTTCCCTTCGATTCGTTTCAAATATTCTTGAAGCCCTAAATCATAGCGATAACGATTTCGCATTTGTGCTAGTTCACCTTCTACAACTCTTGCCATTCCATTAGTTGGAAGTGTAATTCCTTCTAAATCTGATAAATACGTTGAAAGAAGTTGATAGCAACTCGTTAAAACAAAAATCTCCAGCATAAATCGCTACACGATTCCCATAACGAGAATTCAGCGTTTCTTGCCCTCTTCTCATATCTGCTTCATCAATGACATCATCATGGAGCAATGTTGCTACATGTAATAATTCTAAGGCCGCTGCAACAGCTCTTACTTGTTGCCAGTTCCCATTATTACTCCAGTTAGCAAATAATGTTAGATAAGCAGGACGAATCATTTTCCCACCTTGCTGTAACAGCTCTACAATAGCTTGGTGAATATCTTCATCTTCCATTTCAACACTGTCTAACATTAACTGACGAATGGCTGATAATTCTTGTTTTAAAAACGGGTATTCATTCCACATTGAATGAATCATTTCCATAATTTTTTTCTCCAATCACTATAGACAAAAAAAGCCGGCAAAGCCGACTTTTTATCTTATTTAACGTTCTTGTTTATCTGCACCGAAACCATAAATATGTTTCGAAGTTCCATACCACCATTTACCAGCAGTTTTTTTGGAACCATGGAATGAAGTAGTAATCTAGACCAAATGCACGTCCTGAACCGTTCATTAAAGCAATGGCTGCTGGGATAAACCACATATTTACCCAGTAGAACATACCTGACAATACAAATGTTGTTACTAATCCAACTGTTACTGCATTGACAATCCATGTTAAGAATCCAGCCATAATTGCTAAACCAATAGCTAATTCTACAAATGACATAATTGTTTGCATCACATGAGCTACTTCCACGTTTGGAATCATGATTTGCATAATTGAAGCAAAACCAGTCTGGCATTTTATCTAATACCATCATTGGTTGTTCACCATATGAATAGTTAAATCCAAATGAAGTCGCTACTTCTGCTACTGTTTGAGTAGCTGCTCCACTTGCTGCTGCAACTGTTTCAGCTGCACCACTTGCGGCACTAGTTGGTTCAACTAACCATGGGAAAGGGAACGCTAAATGAGATCCATCAATCCAACTATGCGCACCCCAAAGACCAAAGATTTTCTTCAATCCTTCGATTGTCCACATTCCACCATAGAATAAACGTAATGGTAATGCCCAAAGAACATTTCCGTAACGAGATAAGTGTCCACGGAAGATATTACGACGATCTTTAATGTGGAAGAATTCGTGGAATACATATTGAATCGCATAATATAATGAGAAGGTTTTCTAAGAAGTATTTGATATTTACTAAATGTTTCATCAACATTGCAAAGAATCCGCTCAAGTGATATTTGCCCATTAAGAAAGCTACACCATAATGAGATCCAATTGAAACCATGAATCCATCGTATTTTTCCTTTATAAGCAACTTTCGCATCATTTTCCACATCTGCAATAATATTTTTTTGCTGCAGTATGACCAGTTTGTTCAGCTGCTTGAACAATTTGTGGAGTTGGACAATTTTCTTTATCAGGTTCTTCATAATAAGCTAAGTCCCCGATTGCATAAATGTTTTCTTCTCCATCTACTTGCATAAATTCATTTTACGACTAAACGACCTGCACGAGCAGATTTGAATCCAAACACTTCAGATTCAGTATTCGCTTTAACACCAGCTGTCCAGAATAATGAGTAAGTTGGAATGACAGTACCGTCTACTAAACGAATGCTGTTTTCTTTTACTTCTTCAATTCCGTTTCCTTTAATCACTTTAATGCCACGGCTAGTCATGAATTTCTCAGCTTTAGCGGCATCTTTTTCATCTAACATATTTAAAAATAGTTGGAACTGCTTCAACGATGTATAGAGAAAATTCACTTTCATCTAAGTTATATTGTTTTTGCTAATACTGGAATCCAGTCCATGATTTCACCGACTAATTCTACCCCAGTAAATCCAGCACCACATACTGTAAAAGTTAATAAAGCACGGCGTTTTGGAGTCACATGCTCTTTAGCTGCACGTTCTACACAGTGAATAATGTGTTCGCGCATTTTAATCGCATCTTCCATTGACCATAATGTAAATCCGTGTTCTTTCACACCTTGTACACCAAAGTCATTCGCTTCACCACCCATACCGATTACTAAATAATCGTAGTGGAAAGATTTATAAGTTGTTGTGACAACTTTTTTTAGTTTTATCTAAGCTTACTACTTTGTCCGTTACTAATTGAACATTTTTTTTGAACGTGCAAAAAGCTTTTTGTAAATCATATTGAATTGCTTCTGGTTCTACACGACCTCCAGCTACTTCATGTAACTCCGTCATGTATGTTAAATATGGATGTTTATCAATTAATGTAATTGTAACATCTTTATCTTTTTCTGAAATGACGTGATAATTTCTTCGTTGCTGCTACTCCTGCAAACCCTGCGCCGATAACAACAATATTTGTTTTCGTCATTAGAAATCCCTCTCGTTTTGTAAATTTTTTTCACTTAAGCATTATAGTATAAAAATCAATATTTTTGTCTAATTATTTTTTTTAACCTTCTCATAAGTTTTCATAAATTTACATTTCTTGTTTTTTTCACGATATGCTTTTTAATATTTTAACATGATTTAAAGCATAATTTGCCGCAAATCCCAATCGCAATACCTGCGAAAAATCCCTACAATTGACATAGCCGGTAAATACAATAACACAGTCCAAGATTTAGCAATAAAACTTGCAATGACTAATTGACCAAAATTATGTAAAATCCCTCCCGTTGCACTCACGCCAATTAAACTCACACGTTTCGGTCCCTAATTGTTTAACGAGCAACATTCCTAACAAACTAAACGCCGCTCCTGCGCTACTGTACAATAAAGTAGAAAAAAAGTCCCCCTAATAAAGCTGTTAACAATGTTCTAAGTAATACTACTAACACTACTTCTTGTAAGGATAATGTATATAAACCGATGACCGTAATAATATTGGCAACTCCTAATTTAGCTCCAGGTGCAAACGCAAAAGGAAAAAGGAATCGCTTGTTCTAATAAACTCAAAAATAATTCCTTGAGCTGTTAATAACGAAATAAATAACATTTTTTTTCAACGTTAGATTTTTGTTTCATTTATCTACCACCTCTCATTAAACTCGTCTTATAATTGTACCATAACTCTCAAAAAAATCTTAAAAAGATATCTAAAAAGCGAACATAAAAAAGACCCCAAAAAGCAACTTTTTATTCTTACTTTTTGGGGCAGTACGCCATTTACGAACGACGCATTAATAATTTTCTCTTCCATTCCATTACTTTTTGGAGCAACATCTTGGAACATAGTGAACCAGAAACGATTAATTGGTAAATCAAATTCTCCAATATACTCCACTAAAAATTGGATCAAAAGATTGTTTAAACTTAGTAATACCTGTATGATCTTCTGCATTACTTGAAACTCCAAACATATCATAATGACGAATACCTTTTTTTCATCATACAATTGTTGCATAATCCATGTTTGTAAAGCTTTTATTTGCATTTAAGCCTGCATCATCTGTAATATTCGCTCCATATAAATAATACGCCGTTTCTTTTATACGTTGCTACAAACGCTCCGCTTAACACTTTTCCATTTGGATATTCTTTACATAGCGCTTCTAACTCAATCACTTCTTGCTCATATTTTTTTCAATATTTTTCAATAAGCTTTCTCTTTGATTCAATAAGTTTGTCTTCTTTTTCTCATTTTGAGTACTTTCAACTTGTGAAGCAATTTTTTTCTACCTCTGCTTTTGGCTTGGTGAATTCTATTTTCTGTTGATTCTTTTTGCGACATGATAATCAATTTTTTTGCAAAAATATAAATCCATCATATCGTGAGCATGTAATGTTTCATAAATGGTTGTTAAATACTCTTTACTTCTGGCAATATATTGATCCCGCTCAGCAGTAATACGATTTAACACTTCATAATCATCAATATCCTCGATAGTTCCTTTATAACAAACAACTCCACGTTTTTTTGTGCCATTGTAACTTTATATCTTTCTTTAGAAGAGAAAGTATCTAAAAATTCCTTTTCCTTTATCTTCTAATTCAACAATCATCGTCATTCTTGGTTGAATGCCGTCAAATCCTAAATCTAGTGGTTGACTTACAAATCCTGATTCTAATAATAATTGACGAATAGATTCTTGATTGATGCCATCTTCTACAATTGAAAAAGTCATTGAATCGTTCTCTCCACATAATTTCAGGATCAATTTTAAACCCAAACACTCGTTTTTTTGTTTTAAATATTCTTTTTAAAGTTTTAACGACTTCTTTTAAATCGTTCCGCATTATGATAATCCGTCACAATCCCTCTAGGAGCATATGCTAAATATCGTTTTACAACTGGAAGTGCACGATACAAAAATCATCGTAGCTGCAACTGGTTCATCCTGTTCATCCATCACAAAAAGAAGGTCATTACTCCATTCTCCTCTTGTTTTCACTTCTCCCCATTCCGGAGTTTGAAAAAGAGTACAGTTTCCTTGAGTTTGTAAAAACTCATGATATTCTGCAATAGAATTTCTCATATCTTTAATATACATCTCTAACTTCCTCTCACGTGTTGTCATTGAATAGTATGACACTTATATAGTGGATTGTCAAAAAATGTTGGGAGGAATCATACAAAAAAGCCAAGCTTTCGCTCGGCTTCTCTTTCTTTTAAAATAGTTTTAAATATTGATCTAATTCCCATTGTGTGACTTGTGAACGATACGCTGCCCATTCGAATTTTTTTTCGCTTCTACAAAGTTGCTATAAATATGTCCACCTAATGCATCTTTTACAACTGTGTCAGCTTTCAAGCAATCAATCGCTTCTGCTAAACTGCTTGGAAGATCATCAATTCCTACCTCTTTTCTTTCAGCAGTAGACATTGCATAAATATTACGATCTACTGGAGCAGGAACTGGTAATTTTTCACGAATTCCTTCTAAACCAGCACGTAAAATAGCTGCCATTGCTAAATACGGATTTGCTGCTGGATCCACACTTCTTAATTCGATACGAGTAGAAAGACCTCTCGCTTCAGGAATACGAATTAATGGAGAACGGTTTTGAGCTGACCATGCAATATATACAGGCGCTTCATATCCTGGCACTAAACGTTTATAAGAGTTGACTGTAGGATTACAAATCGCTGTTAATGCTTTCGCATGTTTCATAACTCCAGCAATGAAATAACGACAAGTATCACTTAGTCCATGTTCATCTGTTGGGTCATAAAATGCATTATTTCCTTCTTTATCAAATAATGATAAGTTGAAATGCATCCCACTACCTGCAATTCCAAATACTGGTTTTGGCATAAACGTCGCATGTAATCCATGTTTACGAGCAATCGTTTTAACGACTAATTTAAAGGTTTGAATATTATCGCACGCTGCTACAGCTGGTGCATATTTCCAGTCAATTTCATGTTGTCCTGGTGCTACTTCATGATGACTGGCTTCAATATCAAAGCCAATCTTTTTCTAACTCTAATACGATTTCACGACGACATTCTTCCCCTAAATCGACTGGAGCTAAATCGAAGTAACTTCCTTGGTCATTTCCTTCAAGCGTTGGTTCGCCATTTTCATCTAATTTGAATAAGAAAAAACTCTGGCTCTGGTCCTAAATTAAAGTTAGAAAATCCTAATTCGTCCATTTCTTCTAAAAAATTCGTTTTTAAGTTTGAACGAGGATCTCCTGCAAATGGTGTTCCATCTGGTTTATATACATCACAAATTAATCGCGCGATTGTTCCGTGTTTACTACTCCATGGGAATACAACCCATGTATCTAAGTCTGGGTATAAATACATATCACTTTTCTTCAATACGAACAAAAACCTTCAATGGATGAACCATCGAACATCATTTTATTCGATAATACTTTTTTTTAATTGAGTAATCGGTACTTCCACATTTTTAATCGTTCCTAAAATATCCGTAAAAAAATCAAACGTAAATAACGAACGTCCATTTCCTCAACTTGCTTTTAAAATTTCTTCTTGTGTGATTGTCATTTTTTTCTCCACCCCTATAGTAATTTTTTTCTTGTCCGGATAATCTTCCAATATGCATAATTTCGTTATACAAAAATTCGTCGAACATCTTCATCCGTTAATCCATCATTTGTCGTTGGTTTTTTTCTAACGGATTTTTTTCTTTTTTTATTCGAATAAATTTTTTTGAATCGCAACAATGGTTAATCCATCCGCCAAGTAGTCTTTTGATTTCTAATAATCGATCCACATCATTTAGTGAATACATTCTGCGATTAGTGTCTGAACGTTCTGGTGTAATTAAACGTTGTTCTTCATAGTAACGAATTTGTCTTGCTGTTAAATCCGTTAATTTCATGACTGTTCCTATCGGAAACACTGCTAAAGAACGTCGTAATTCCTTTTTCTCCCATTCTCAAACACCTCTCTTATTCTCTATGATAGCTGTATTGTAAAAATAACTCACATAAAAGTCAAGGATTCTCTTACTTTTTATGTCACATTTTCTAACATAAGTTTCTTTTCAACAAAAAAGGCCAAGTTTCCCCAGCCCTTCCATTTTGTTATTTATTTTCAGTTCCCCAAACTTCTTCGGCAACTTCTTTAATTAGCGCTAATTTTGCCCATTGTTGTTCTTCTGTTAAGATATTTCCTTCTTCAGTCGAAGCAAATCCACATTGAGTACTTAATGATAATCTTTCTAACGGAACATATTGGCTCGCTTCTTTAATACGAGCAATTAATTCTTCTTTGCTTTCTAATTCTCCGAATTTAGAAGTTACTAAACCTAACACAACTTTTTTATCGCCAGTAACTTTTGCTAATGGAGTGAAGTCTCCAGCACGATCTGTATCGAATTCTAAGTAGTAAGCATTCACTTCTTCTTCTCCAAATAATTCATCAGAAACAGATGCATAACCACCACTTGCAGCCCAAGTAGAATGGAAGTTTCCACGGCATACGTGAGTGTTTACCACTAATCCTTCTGGAACATTTTTATAAACCGCATTATTTAAACGTAAAAATGTTGCTGCTAATTCACGTCTGACTTCTTCTTTATCACGACCTTGTCCCCAAAGTGTTAAGAAGTTATCATCCACTAAAAATACCCCATGTACAATCATCGACTTGTAAGGTACGTAATCCTTCATCAAATAATTGTTGAATCACTTCTAAATAAGCTTTTGAAATATCTGCTACTACATCATCAAAGTTTGAATAAACACTGTTTAATTGTTCCACATGTTCTTCATCACGAATTAATTCAAAATATAATTGAGATGGTGATGGAATTGTAATACGAGCCTCAACTTCATTATTATCGGCTACTAAATCTCTTAAAAAAATGTATAGTGAGCTACAAATGGATGATTACGTCCATGAATTTTTTTCCTACTACAGTAGCTGAGTCTGGCTTAGTCACTTCATCATGGAATTGATATCCTGTTTTAGCTTGAACATGTTTAATTCCTCCTAATCCCCAGAAGAAATCTAAATGCTAATAAGCACGACGGAATTCCCCATCTGTAATTCCTTTATATCCTGCTGCAATTTCTTTTTTTACTAAATCACGGATTGCTGCATCTTCAAAGTTTTTTTAATTCTTGGTAACTAAAGTTTCCTTTTTCATACTCCTCACGAGCTTGTTTTTAAATTTTTCAGGTCTTAAGAAACTTCCTACTGTATCAAATCTAAATGGTGCGTGTTTTGTCATATTTATTACCTCTCTTCTCTAACTAACGTAATTACATTGTAACTGACGGACGCGTTATTGTCACATACTAATTTACTATATTTAAATATAGTTTTTAACTATGCATATACACAAAAAAACTCTTATAGAACCCTGCTATTCTATAAGAGTTTCTCTCAGTATAACTTATCTTTCTTTGTAAATCTTTGGATATTTTTAATAATAAAAATCGCTACAGCAATCGTTACAATTAATGTTTGTAATCCAGCAATTCCGTTAACTGTAAATGAATACCAATATGGTGATACTCCTTCTGGTGCATATTTACCCCAGAATAAAAAAATCCTGCAACAAAATGCCAGAAATAGCGAATTCCTACACCAACGAATGATGAAATGATAATATAAACAATTGCTAACGCTTGTTTTTTTCATTACGAATAGCAGATTGGAATTGATGATGTAACAATCCTGCAAATCCCATCACTCCAAACGCAACAATATATTCTAAAAATCACTTGAGAGAATGATAAGTAAACTACTTTTCCAAGTACAAAATGTAAGATTCCCCACACTAAACCTGAAAAATAACGCTGGATACAATCCTCTACGCAATGCAAACACTACTAAAACAATCGCACCAAACGATGGAGAAAACCATCCCATAAAATGAGGAATAAATGATAAAGCCATCGCTAAAGCTGCTACAATTGCTCCCTCCACCCATGCAATTCTTTTTTTACAGACATAAAAAAAGCCTCCTTGTTTTTTTACAAAGAGACCCAATTGCAGACAATTATTCATACAATCCCTACGCACGTATTAACGTAACAGGTTCTAAGAGTTTGTAAACACATCTCAGCCAACGGCACCTCTTTGTATCTTTTTTTGAAATATGAATTTAGTATACGCTCTTATGAAGATAGTTTCAACAATTTTTTTCTCCATAAGCTGTCTATTTTCTTTAGATTTCCGCTATTTCTATGTGTGGCATTAATTCTTCAATCAACTCTCTAGTTGCAATTCCTACAGAAAAGGCAGTGGCACTCCCCGATGCTGCACCTTGTTTAAGACTCTTTCTAAAATCATTCGTTTCAATAAATTTTTGCCATAAATCCAGCTAACATCGAATCTCCAGCACCTACAGAATTGACTAATGTACCTTTTGGAATATTCGAAGTAAATACTTGCCCTGTTTCACTGACTAGAAATGCTCCATCACCTCCACAGGAAACTAACACATTACGTGCTCCTGTTTTCTGTAATTGCAATGCATAATGAACGATTTCGTCTTGAGTTTGAATATTCACTCCAAATAATTCTTCTAATTCTTGCTGATTCGGCTTAATCATAAACGGCTGATAAGGTAAACAGGCTAACAATAAATCTTTCGTTGTATCAAGCACTAATTTTACCCCTCTTGCATGACAAAGCTTTGCAATTTCAACATAAGAACTCTCATCTAGTCCTGGAGCAGCATTTCCTGCTAAAAAAATACGACATCTCCTTCTTGTAAAACCTCTTCGAAATAATTCATTAATCGTTGAAATTTCTCAGCATCTACAGTAGGACCAGCCGCATTGATTTCCGTTTCAACTTTCCCTTTAACTTTGACATTAATTCTTGTAGTACCTTCAACAGAAATAAACTGAGGAGTAATTCCTTCTTTTTCTAGAAACTCCTCAATATACTTCCCTGAAAAATCCTCCAAGGAATCCCGTTGCAACATTATCAACTCCTAGTCGTTTTAATACAATCGACATATTAATTCCTTTACCACCTGCCACATAATCCTCACCCTTTGAACGATTTAATGCCCCTAATTGACAATTTGGAACTTGGATGACTAAATCTACCGCTGGATTAAACGTAATGGTATAAATCATGGTAGCACCCCTTTCTAATGTAAAAAAATAGGGCTAGCAAAATGCTAGCCCTCTAAAAAAACATCCTAAAATGTTATTATTTTTTTAAGTTGTAGAATGCTGAAAGACCTTGGTAAACAGCTAAGTCACCTAATTGATCTTCAATACGTAATAATTGGTTGTATTTAGCAATACGGTCTGTACGGCTTAATGAACCAGTTTTGATTTGTCCAGCATTTGTAGCAACTGCGATATCAGCAATTGTTGAATCTTCAGTTTCACCTGAACGGTGTGATACAACTGCAGTGTATCCAGCTTTTTGAGCCATTTCAATTGCGTTGAATGTTTCAGTTAAAGTACCGATTTGGTTAACTTTGATTAAGATTGAGTTTGCAACGCCTTGTGCAATACCACGAGATAAGATTTCAGTGTTAGTTACGAATAAATCGTCACCTACTAATTGAACTTTACCGCCTAAGCGTTCAGTTAATAATTTCCATCCATCCCAGTCGTTTTCGTCACATCCGTCTTCGATTGTGATGATTGGGTATTTCTCAACTAATTCAGCTAAGTATTCTACTTGTTGTTCTGGAGTACGTTTAGCACCTTTTTCACCTTCGAAGATTGTGTAGTCATATACGCCATCTTTGAAGAATTCTGATGAAGCACAGTCAAATCCTAAGAATACATCTTTACCTGGTTCTAAACCAACTTTTTTAATAGCAGCTAAGATTGTTTCTACAGCATCTTCAGTACCTTCAAATGTTGGAGCGAAACCACCTTCGTCACCTACAGCAGTTACTAAACCACGGTCGTGTAAAAATAGATTTTTAGAGCATGGAATACTTCAGCACCCCAACGTAAAAGCTTCTTTTGAATGTTGGTGCACCAACTGGTAAAATCATGAACTCTTGGAATGCGATTGGAGCATCTGAGTGAGATCCACCGTTAACGATGTTCATCATTGGTGTTGGTAATACTTTAGTGTTGAATCCACCTAAGTATTGGTATAATGGTTGATCTAAGTAATCAGCAGCAGCACGAGCAACAGCGATAGATACGCCTAAAATTGCGTTAGCTCCTAATTTACCTTTGTTTGGAGTTCCATCTAATTCGATCATTAATTTGTCGATCGCCATTTGTTCGCGAACGTCAAAACCGATGATTGCTTCAGCAATAATGTTGTTTACATTATCAACAGCTTTTTGAACTCCTTTTCCTAAGTAACGAGATTTGTCGCCATCACGTAATTCAACTGCTTCGTATTCACCAGTAGAAGCTCCTGAAGGAACCATACCGCGTCCGAACGCTCCGCTTTCTGTGTAAACTTCAACTTCGATAGTTGGGTTACCACGTGAATCTAATACTTCTCTTGCTAATACATCTGTAATAAATGGCATGATTTATTAACTCCTTTATATTTATTTGTACGTTTCTATTTTTAGTCGAAAAAAATGCTTTATATGCAATCTTTTCCTTAAATTGAAAGCCTTTTTTTAGATTATTTTTTTGAATTAAGCTTTCGCCTGTCATTTCTTCAGGTTTTTGCTACATTCAATAAGTCTAACATTGTAGGTGCAACGTCAGCTAAACGGCCACCTTCACGTAATGTAACACCTTTTTTTCGTTACAATAACTGGTACTGGAACTGTTGTATGTGCAGTATGTGGTGTACCTTCTGGAGTAACCATTGTTTCTGAGTTACCGTGGTCAGCAAAGATAATGGCAGTACCACCTTTTAGCTAAAAATAGCATCCACTACTTTTCCTAAGTTTTCATCAACTGCTTCGATTGCTTTTAATCGTTGGTTCTAACATACCTGAGTGTCCAACCATATCTGGGTTTGCGAAGTTTAAGATGATTGCATCATTTTTCATCATTTTGAATAGAGTTATATAATGCATCTCCAACTTCATAACAACTCATTTCAGGTTTTAAGTCATATGTTGCAACTTTTGGAGAAGGAATTAAAATACGGTTTTCTCCTGGAAATTCTTCATTACGTCCACCATTCATAAAGAATGTAACGTGTGGATATTTTTTTCAGTTTCTGCAATACGTAATTGTGCAAGTCCTGCTTTTTGATAAAACTTCTCCTAAAAACATTTGTCATAGGAATTGGTGGGAATGCAACTTCCGCGTCCACACTTGGATTGTATAATGTCATTGTCACAAATTTAACATTTGCAGCATGTTCACCACGATCAAAAGTTTGTCCACTCTTTTATCAGTAAATGCATTTGATAATTGAATCGCACGGTCAGGACGGAAGTTAAAGAAGATAACTGCATCATTTTCTTCAATTTTTGCAACTGGTTGTCCGTCTTTAACAATTACTGATGGAATAACAAATTCATCTGTTACATTTTCAGCATAACTATGTTCAATAACTGCTTGTGCTGATTCGAATTGAGGGCCTTTTGCATGCGCAATTGCATCATAAGCTAATTGAACACGTTCCCAACGTTTGTCACGGTCCATTGCATAGTAACGACCTGATACAGTTGCGATTTGACCTACTCCAACTTCTGCAATTTTTTCTTCTAAAGTCTTAATGTAAGATGGACCAGCTTTTGGATCCACGTCACGTCCATCCATAAATGCATGAACATACACTTTAGAAATACCTTTTTGCTTTCGCTGTTTCAATTAATGCTAATAAATGATTGATATGACTGTGTACCCCACCATCAGATAATAATCCGAATAAGTGTAGTGCAGAACCATTTTCTAATACATGATTAAACGCACCATTTAATGCTGGATTTGTTTCGAATTCACCATCTAAAATTGCTTTATCAATACGAGTTAAGCTTTGGTATACGATACGACCTGCACCGATATTTGTATGACCTACTTCTGAGTTCCCCATTTGTCCATCTGGTAAACCTACATCTAAGCCTGATGCTTTTAATGTTGTATGAGGAAATTCATTATAGTAACGGTCAAAAATTTGGTTTTTTTGCTTGTGCTACAGCGTTACCTTCTACTTCTGGTCTCCATCCGAAACCATCTAAGATAATAATCGCTACTGGTGATTTAGACATTATTTTACTGCCTCCAATAAAGCTAAGAATGATTCAGGTTGTAAGCTTGCTCCACCTACTAAAGCTCCATCTACATCTGGACAAGCCATATATTCTTTAATGTTTTCAGGTTTAACAGAACCACCGTATTGTACACGAACTTTGTCTGCTACTTCTTGACCAAAGTCTTTTTGCTACAACGTCACGTACTACTTTACACATTTTTTTGAGCATCATCTTGAGAAGCTGATTTACCAGTTCCGATTGCCCAAATTGGTTCATATGCAATCACTAATGATGAAACTTGTTCGTTTGATAATCCTTCTAACGCTGCAGAAACTTGTGCTCCTACAAACTCAGCAGCTTTACCAGCTTCATAAGTTTCTAATGTTTCACCACAACAGATGATTGGTAACATACCATTTTGCGAAAAATTGCTTTTTGCTTTTTTTATTAATATCAGCATCTGTTTCGTGGAAATATTCACGACGTTCTGAGTGTCCAATTACAACATAGTGAACGCCCATTTCAGATAATACTTTTTGGAGAAGTTTCACCTGTATAAGCACCTTCTTGTTCAAAAATAGCAGTTTTGAGCAGCTACTTTTAATTCTGTACCTTCAGCTGCAGCTAATAAAGTAGACAAATCAACTGCTGGAGCTGCTACAGCAGACTCAACAACTTCTGATGATGGTAATTTTTCCTGCTAAAGCCTCAACAAATGCTTGAGTTTCTTTTAGGATTTTTTTATTCATTTTCCAGTTTCCTGCAATAATTGGTTTTACGCATAATTTTTCCTCCTAAAATTGTTTATGAAGCAGACTCACAAAAAAATGATTATTCATTTCAGTGAGTCCTTTTTCAATAATTTTTAATTATTTATCACTAATTGAAGCTACACCAGGTAATTCTTTACCTTCTAAGTATTCTAATGAAGCTCCACCACCAGTTGAGATATGAGTAAATTTATCTGCATATCCTAATGAAATTGCTGCTGCTGCAGAATCTCCACCACCGATAATTGTTGTAGCGCCTTGTAAATCTGCAATTGCTTCACAAACACCAATTGTTCCTTTAGCAAAGTTAGGTAATTCGAATACACCCATTGGTCCATTCCATACAACTGTTTTTTTGCATCTTTTAAGTAGCTAGCAAATAATTCTACAGTCTTAGGACCGACGTCTAAACCTTCTTGGTCAGCTGGAATTTGGTCAGATGGTACAATTGTTGCAACTGCATCGTTTGAGAATTCTTTTGCAACAACGTTATCGATTGGTAACACTAATTTGTCGCCAGCTTTTTCCATAATTTGTTTTGCTAATTCGATACGATCTACTTCTAATAATGATAGACCTACTTCACGACCCATAGCTTTGAAGAATGTATAAAGCTCATTCCTCCACCGATTAACACTTTATCAGCTTTATCAATTAAGCTTTCGATTACACCAATTTTATCTGAAACTTTCGCTCCACCTAAAAATAGCTACAAATGGACGTTCTGGTGTATCTACTGCTCCACCAATGAATTTAATTTCTTTTTCCATTAAGAAACCTGCAGCTGATTCTAATTGACTAGCAATCCCTACGTTAGATGCGTGAGCACGGTGAGCTGTACCAAATGCATCATTTACGAACAACTCTCCTAAAGATGCCCAATATTTTCCTAACTCAGGATCGTTTTTAGATTCTTTTTTACCATCTAAATCTTCGAAACGAGTATTTTCAAATAATAAAACATCTCCTTCAGCTAAACCATTAATAGCTGTTTCTAACGCTTCTCCACGTGTTTCTGGAACAAATGTTACTTCTTTTTTCAATAATTCTGATAAACGTTCAGCAACTGGACGTAAGCTTAAACGAGCTTTATCTTCTTCAGATTTTACTTTTCCTAAGTGAGAAAAAAGAATTACTTTAGCATGATTATCAATTAAATATTGAATAGTTGGTAATGCTTGTACGATACGGTTGTCATCTGTAATAACTCCATTTTTTTAATGGAACGTTGAAGTCAACACGTACTAATACTTTTTTTCCTCCAACAGATAAATCTGTTACAATTTTTTTAGCCATAGAATAGCCTCCTAAGTTTTAAATATTTGGAGCGAGTGTAATACCCACATTATGAAAAACAGGGCGAGGAAGCGAATGCTCCCATCGCCCTGAAAAAAATTCGATACGATTAGCTATATCAAAACTTTATATTATAAGTTTGCAAAGTATTGTAAAGTACGAATTAATTGTGCAGTATATGACATTTCGTTATCGTACCAAGAAACTGTTTTAACTAATTGTTTGTCGCCTACAGTCATTACTTTAGTTTGAGTAGCATCAAATAATGATCCATAAGTGATACCTACGATATCAGTAGATACTAATGGTTCTTCAGTATATCCGTAAGATTCAGTTGCAGCAGCTTTCATAGCAGCATTAATTTCTTCAGCTGTAACTGGTTTTTTTCTAATACTGTTACTAATTCAGTTAATGAACCTGTTGGTACAGGAACACGTTGAGCAGCTCCATCTAATTTACCATTTAATTCTGGAATTACTAAACCGATAGCTTTAGCAGCACCAGTTGTGTTAGGAACGATGTTTACAGCTGCAGCACGAGCACGACGTAAGTCACCTTTTTGCGTGAGGTGCATCTAATGTGTTTTTGGTCACCAGTGTAACCGTGGATTGTAGTCATTAAACCTTCAACGATTCCGAAGTTATCGTTTAAAGCTTTAGCCATAGGTGCTAAACAGTTTGTAGTACATGAAGCACCAGAAATAACTGTTTCTTTACCTGTTAAAATGTCATGGTTTACGTTGTAAACAACTGTTGGTACATCGTTACCACCAGGAGCAGAGATAACAACACGTTTAGCTCCACCTTTTAAGTGTAATTCAGCTTTTTCTTTAGAAGTGAAGAAACCAGTACATTCTAAAACGATATCAACGCCTAGTTCTCCCCATGGTAATTCTTCAGGATTACGGTTAGCTAATACTTTAACTTCTTTACCGTTTACGCGGAATGCGCCTTCTAATACTTCAACTTCTCCGTTGAAACGTCCTTGTGTTGAATCGTATTTTAATAAGTGTGCTAATTGTTTAGCATCTGTTAAGTCGTTGATTGCAACAACTTCTAATCCTTCCACTTCTTGAATACGACGGAATGCTAAACGTCCAATACGTCCGAAACCGTTAATACCAACTTTAACTGTCATAATAGTTTTTCCTCCTAGGAATATATTTTTTTATTTTTTTAGCAGGGTTACCCCGTTCAAAACCATATTTTGCTAAACTCTCATCGATAACAAACCATGTTCGATCGATAGGAGCTAATTTGGCATAAGCTTTTAATGCTTCTGCCTTTTGAGCGCCTTCCACAATCGCAATACTATGCGGAATTGACTCTAAATCACTAAGATGCAAACCTACTCGTGGAAGTTTAAAAACGACCTTTCCTTTTTGCATCGAAGAAACAACCAAACGCTTCACCAACCGCTCGTTGATTGGCAATGAATTGACTTTCTTGAGGTAACAATCCTCTTCTTTCAGCCATAACACTTGCGTTTCCAACACTATATAATAAGCAATTCGCTTGTTTCATCATTGTTAATGTTTGCGAAACTAATGGTTCTTGTAATAAAAGGTAAATACGTTTCTTTACTTACATGTTCTGGAACATATAATGAAAAATGTTCTCCACCTGTTTTTGTTGCCATCTTCTCACTAACACTATTTGCTTGGATTAAAGTGGAACCTCCCACTCCTCCTCTAGCAGGTACAAATGAAATCTCACGTTGTTGCAAAAATCTCTTTTGAAAAAAATATTCTGCTAACGTCGCCATCGTTCTACCACCCGTTACTGTAACGATTGATTGGTCAACTGGCAACATCCATTTCATCAATTCTTGTACTTGATGACTAATCTGCATCCCTTTGTTAGGATTACTTTCATGCACTACTTTACAAAATCTAATTCCTAACTTTTTAGAAACTTCCTTTTCAAAAGTAGTCATCTCAATACACTGTTGAATAATCGTTGTTAATCCTAGATAAGTCTCTTTCCCTAAATCCGTGACTAACATTCCTTTTTGCAGAATATGTAATTAAACCTTGTTCTTTTAGTATATCCGTTTCAGAACGAAGAACACGTTCTGATATTTTCCAACTGTTTAGCAAGCCCTCTTCGACCAATCGGTTGTGTTTGTTGTATCGCTCGCAAAAATTTGGAAACGAATTTTTTTAACAATTGATTGCTTTTCGGGGACTAGAAGTTGCATTAATGTCATACAATCCATAATTCCAATTCCCTTCATTTCATTACTGGGCTAAAAACCGTCCCTAAAAACTAATTATCTATACATAGAAAAACTTTTTTTAATTACAAAAAAATATTGTACCAACAATCTTTGTAAAATGCAACTTGAAAGTGTTTAATATTTTTTTAAAAAAGAAATTTAAAGGGACACTTTTTAGTCCCTTAATCTGTCTCGTTTTCTTTTTTTATAACATTCTCTTTCCTATCTATCCCTTGTCATTTCTAGTCTTTTTTTGTAATAGTTTCTTCTTGTTTTTTTATATGAATTTGGATAAAATATTCTTACATTGTTAGCCATCTTAGTGTAATGGATATCACATAAGATTCCGGTTCTTATAATGGGGGTTCGATTCCCTCAGGTGGCGTTATTTGCAATTTCCTAGCTTTTTCGTGAAATTGCAAAATATTGTCAAATCAACGTCTCTAGCGTTCCTGACACTTCCTTAAATTGCCAATTTCACGGAACAAATGTGCAACAAAAAAAGGTGCTGTTTTGAATAGCACCTTTTTCGTTAGAATCGTTCTAAAATTAAGATAGTTACAAACTCTATTTCTTCGATTTCTAACACTTCAATTATTTCAAATCTTGTATGATGAATATTTTTGAAGTACTGCTTCAATTAATTTTACATTTGCTATCATTTTCCGTTTCCTCCTGAGTAATTCAAAATTGACTATCATTTATTAAAAATATTGTTGAAATTCTTGATGACTGGAAATGTATTTTCTAAAATTCGATTCTCTGATAGCCAAATCATCATTCTCTACTAAGTAACGCCATAAATTCACTATGAACAATTTCGTGGTTTTCTGTCACCGTTTCTAACCAATTTTCATCTGTAATAAAAATTTTTTTCTGTTAATCCTAGTAATTTTCATATACAATAGTCCATGAGAGAAATCCTCCTTTGATTTGTTTTTGGTCGACTTAATCATAACTCAGATTTCTCTTTTTTTGCATGTAAAAATCCTGTCGGTGATTTCTCACCAACAGGATTTATCGAACAACTCAATTTACATCTTCTGTAGACAATAATGCTTCTACATAATTCATCCCTGTCACACTATCTACAAAAAAACTAACTCTATCGCAACTGATGCTATTCCGCCCTATAATTTTCTTATTGAAAATCTTCTTTGTTTGTCCCCAAAAACATGTTTCATATTCTTTAGCTCCTCACTTTAAGAGTTTTTTATCTATTTACTAAATTGTTCATTCATTTTTTTAACTCTTGCTATCTTTTGATTTCTATCATCGATAAATTAAAAAACATTCTTATAGGTCGTCTAAGAATGGACTTCCTGCATAACATCTCTTGTTAGAACATTCGTTACGCAGGAAATCTATCTTTTAAAGACGCCTTATCTTAAAAGCATTAAAACACTTGTATCTCGACTTTTGAGATTTTCCAATATTTCAAACAAAACTTTTTTAATTCAATTTTCAACTACGATTCTTCTTCTTTTCTTTTTGCCGACATATAGGCTTAGTAAAATGCCGCTGCCTAAAAAGAATTGATAGATGGTCTGTTGTTGTACCTGTTTTTCAGTAATTCTCCATTTGGATGCTCATTAACTGTAATAGAGATTTCTGAAGGATTTTCCGGTTGATTTGGTGTTGTTCCTGGCGTTGGTGTGCCTGGATTTGGTGCCGGTGAACCTCCCGGTGTTGGTGCGCCTGGGTTTCTGTCCGGTGTTCCTCCTGGCGTTGGTGCACCTGGGTTTACGTCCGGTGTTCCTCCCGGTATTGGTGCGCCTGGATTTCTATCCGGTGTTCCTCCTGGCGTTGGTTCGCCTGGGTTTTCTGTCCGGTGTTCCTCCTGGTGTTGGTGCACCTGGATTTCTGTCCGGTGTTCCTCCCGGTGTCGGTTCGCCTGGATTTCTGTCCGGTGTTCCTCCTGGCGTTGGTGCACCTGGATTTGGTGTTGTTGAACCTCCCGGGTTTGGATTCGTTGAATTCTCTGGCGTATTAGGTATTTCTCCAGTGTATTCTGGTTTTTCAAGTACTTCAGGCATCCCTGGGATTCCACCCTTAAATTCTGGTAGTTCATGAACTGGTGGTTCCGGCATTTGAGGGACTCTTCCTGAATTTGGATTTGGTGTTGGTACGCCTGGTTTGTCATTACATCCACATTTACCGTCTTTACCGTCGCGTCCATCACGTCCGTCTCTACCGTCTTTAATCACTGTTCTTGTCACAGTTCCATCAGAATTAATGATTATGATTATATGTGTTCCATCTCCATTATTTGTAACAGTTGCTGTTGGTGATTTTCCATCTTTTCCATCTTTAATCACTGTTTCTGTTTTACTTCCATCTGGATTAATGATTGTAACTGTATGTGTTCCATCATTATTATTTTTAACTGTTACAGTTGGTGAAACTCCATCTTTTTCCGTCTTTACCGTCTTTGCCATCTTTAATAATAGATTTGTATTCTCGACCATTAGAATCAACGATTGTTAATGTATGAGTTCCATCTCCGTTATCAACGATGTTTGCTGTTGGTGATTTACCGTCAAAGATGGTTGTACTTGTTTCTTTGCCATCTGTTCCTGTTACTTTAACAGTATGTGAACCATTATGATTGTCAATCACTTCAAGTTTTGGTGATTTTCCATCACGGACTGTTGTAGTTGTAGTCGTTCCATCAGAGTTAACGATTGTAACTGTGTGAGTTCCGTCTCCATTGTCACGAACGGTTGCGGTTGGTGATTTACCGTTAACACCGTTACGGACTGTTGTTTTCAGAAATAGTTCCATTTCCATTTTCTACACGGATAGTGTGAGTTCCATCTCCATTATCACGAACGGTTGCTACTGGCGATTTACCATCTTTTATAATTGTTTCAGTTCTTGTTCCATCACCATTTACAACAGTAATTTTGTGAGTTCCATTATGTTCGTCAGTAACACTTACGGTTGGTGATTTTCCATCACGGACTGTTGTTTCAGTCGTATCACCATTTGGATTTGTAATAATAATAGTATGGCTTCCGTCTCCATTATCACGAACAGTTGCGGTTGGCGTACGTCCATCTACTCCATCACGTCCATTCTTAACGACAAACTCATTCTTAGTTCCATCTGGATTTGTAATTGTTACTGTGTGGCTTCCATCTTGATTTTTCAGTAGTTGTTGCTGTTGCAGATTTACCATCTTTACCATCTTTTGATAATAGTATTTGTAACATTACCATCTCCATCTGTTACTTTAACTGTATGAGTACCATTGTTGTTATCCGTTACTTCAACTTTTGGAGTTTTACCGTCTTTACCGTTTTTAATCACTGTTTCTTTAGTTGATCCATCTGGATTTGTCACCGTAATCGTGTGGCTTCCGTCTGGGTTTTCTACAGTTGTGATAGTAGCTGTTTTACCGTTTTCACCATTTTTAACTTTTGTTGTAGAGGTTGAACCATCTGGATTTGTTACTGTAATTGTGTGGGTCCCATCTCCATTATCGGTTACCGTTACGGTTGGAGATTTTCCATCACGTCCGTCACGTCCGTTTGCTCCAGCTGCTCCAGTGTCACCTTTCGGTCCTTTGATGTTTCCTGCTGGTTTCCATGTACCGTTTTCTTTTTCGAATACATCGCCAGTTGTTGTATTAACGTATTTGTCGCCGTCTTTTCCGTCTGTTGAATTTGGATTTTCTGTACCGTTTAGGATATCTTTTCCGTCACGTCCATTTGCTCCAGCTGCTCCAGTGTCACCTTTCGGCCCTTTGATGTTTCCTGCTGGTTTCCATGTACCGTTTTCTTTTCGAATACATCGCCAGTTGTTGTATTAACGTATTTGTCGCCGTCTTTTTCCGTCTGTTGAATTTGGATTTTCTGTACCGTTTAGGATATCTTTTTCCGTCACGTCCATTTGCTCCGTCGCGTCCGTTTTGCCCCGTCACGTCCATTTGCTCCAGCCGCTCCAGTGTCACCTTTTCGGTCCTTTGATGTTTCCTGCTGGTTTCCATGTACCGTTTTCTTTTTCGAATACATCGCCAGTTGTTGTATTAACGTATTTGTCGCCGTCTTTTCCGTCTGTTGAATTTGGATTTTTCTGTACCGTTTAGGGATATCTTTTCCGTCGCGTCCGTTTGCCCCGTCACGTCCATTTGCTCCAGCCGCTCCAGCGTCACCTTTCGGTCCTTTGATGTTTCCTGCTGGTTTCCATGTACCGTTTTTCTTTTTCGAATACATCGCCAGTTGTTGTATTAACGTATTTGTCGCCGTCTTTTCCGTCTGTTGAATTTGGATTTTTCTGTACCGTTTAGGATATCTTTTTCCGTCACGTCCATTTACTCCAGCCGCTCCAGTGTCACCTTTCGGTCCTTTGATGTTTCCTGCTGGTTTCCATGTACCGTTTTCTTTTTCGAATACATCGCCAGTTGTTGTATTAACGTATTTGTCGCCGTCTTTTTCCGTCTGTTGAATTTGGATTTTTCTGTACCGTTTAGGATATCTTTTTCCGTCGCGTCCGTTTGCCCCGTCACGTCCGTTTGCTCCAGCTGCTCCAGTGTCACCTTTCGGCCCTTTGATGTTTCCTGCTGGTTTCCATGTACCGTTTTCTTTTTCGAATACATCGCCAGTTGTTGTATTAACGTATTTGTCGCCGTCTTTTCCGTCTGTTGAATTTGGATTTTCTGTACCGTTTAGGATATCTTTTCCGTCACGTCCATTTGCTCCGTCGCGTCCGTTTGCCCCGTCACGTCCATTTGCTCCAGCTGCTCCAGTGTCACCTTTCGGTCCTTTGATGTTTCCTGCTGGTTTCCATGTACCGTTTTCTTTTTCGAATACATCGCCAGTTGTTGTATTAACGTATTTGTCGCCGTCTTTTTCCGTCTGTTGAATTTGGATTTTCTGTACCGTTTAGGATATCTTTTCCGTCACGTCCATTTTGCTCCGTCGCGTCCGTTTGCCCCGTCACGTCCATTTGCTCCAGCCGCTCCAGTGTCACCTTTCGGTCCTTTGATGTTTCCTGCTGGTTTCCATGTACCGTTTTCTTTTTCGAATACATCGCCAGTTGTTGTATTAACGTATTTGTCGCCGTCTTTTCCGTCTGTTGAATTTGGATTTTCTGTACCGTTTAGGATATCTTTTTCCGTCACGTCCATTTGCTCCAGCTGCTCCAGTGTCACCTTTCGGTCCTTTGATGTTTCCTGCTGGTTTCCATGTACCGTTTTCTTTTTCGAATACATCGCCAGTTGTTGTATTAACGTATTTGTCGCCGTCTTTTCCGTCTGTTGAATTTGGATTTTCTGTACCGTTTAGGATATCTTTTCCGTCACGTCCATTTGCTCCGTCACGTCCATTTGCTCCAGCCGCTCCAGCGTCACCTTTCGGTCCTTTGATGTTTCCTGCTGGTTTCCATGTACCGTTTTCTTTTTTTCGAATACATCGCCAGTTGTTGTATTAACGTATTTGTCGCCGTCTTTTTCCGTCTGTTGAATTTGGATTTTTCTGTACCGTTTAGGATATCTTTTCCGTCACGTCCATTTACTCCAGCCGCTCCAGTGTCACCTTTCGGTCCTTTGATGTTTCCTGCTGGTTTCCATGTACCGTTTTCTTTTTTTCGAATACATCGCCAGTTGTTGTATTAACGTATTTGTCGCCGTCTTTTTCCGTCTGTTGAATTTGGATTTTTCTGTACCGTTTAGGATATCTTTTTCCGTCGCGTCCGTTTGCCCCGTCACGTCCGTTTGCTCCAGCTGCTCCAGTGTCACCTTTCGGCCCTTTGATGTTTCCTGCTGGTTTCCATGTACCGTTTTCTTTTTCGAATACATCGCCAGTTGTTGTATTAACGTATTTGTCGCCGTCTTTTTCCGTCTGTTGAATTTGGATTTTTCTGTACCGTTTTAGGATATCTTTTCCGTCACGTCCATTTGCTCCGTCGTGTCCGTTTGCCCCGTCACGTCCATTTGCTCCAGCTGCTCCAGTGTCACCTTTCGGTCCTTTTGATGTTTCCTGCTGGTTTCCATGTACCGTTTTCTTTTTTTCGAATACATCGCCAGTTGTTGTATTAACGTATTTGTCGCCGTCTTTTCCGTCTGTTGAATTTGGATTTTCTGTACCGTTTAGGATATCTTTTTCCGTCACGTCCATTTGCTCCGTCGCGTCCGTTTGCCCCGTCACGTCCATTTGCTCCAGCCGCTCCAGTGTCACCTTTCGGTCCTTTGATGTTTCCTGCTGGTTTCCATGTACCGTTTTTCTTTTTTTCGAATACATCGCCAGTTGTTGTATTAACGTATTTGTCGCCGTCTTTTCCGTCTGTTGAATTTGGATTTTCTGTACCGTTTAGGATATCTTTTCCGTCACGTCCATTTGCTCCAGCTGCTCCAGTGTCACCTTTCGGTCCTTTGATGTTTCCTGCTGGTTTCCATGTACCGTTTTCTTTTTTTCGAATACATCGCCAGTTGTTGTATTAACGTATTTGTCGCCGTCTTTTTCCGTCTGTTGAATTTGGATTTTTCTGTGCCGTTTAGGGATATCTTTTCCGTCACGTCCGTTTGCTCCAGCTGCTCCAGTGTCACCTTTCGGTCCTTTGATGTTTCCTGCTGGTTTCCATGTACCGTTTTCTTTTTTTCGAATACATCGCCAGTTGTTGTATTAACGTATTTGTCGCCGTCTTTTTCCGTCTGTTGAATTTGGATTTTCTGTACCGTTTAGGGATATCTTTTTCCGTCACGTCCATTTGCTCCGTCGCGTCCGTTTGCCCCGTCACGTCCATTTGCTCCAGCCGCTCCAGTGTCACCTTTCGGTCCTTTGATGTTTCCTGCTGGTTTCCATGTACCGTTTTCTTTTTCGAATACATCGCCAGTTGTTGTATTAACGTATTTGTCGCCGTCTTTTCCGTCTGTTGAATTTGGATTTTCTGTACCGTTTAGGATATCTTTTCCGTCACGTCCATTTGCTCCGTCGCGTCCGTTTGCCCCGTCACGTCCATTTGCTCCAGCTGCTCCAGTGTCACCTTTAGTGATTTTAGGAACTACGGTTGCTGTAACTGCTGGGCTTGTAGCTTTATTTGGTTCTGTTTGTGTCACAAGGATATTTTTCACCTTTTACTGCAGCTGAGTCTAAGGTAACTGACCACACGCCTCCAGAAACAGTAGTTGTTTTAACGGTACCATCTGGACGAGTCACAGTAATTGTCGAACCATTTTCTCCTTTACCTGTAACTGTTGTAGCTTCGTCAACAATGGCATCTACTAATGCTTCCTTAGATGGAACCAGTCCAGAATTTCCTACTACAGTTGCACTAATATCATTACTTTCTGTTTTTATTTACTTCTTTTTGTCGAGCAGAAATACTTTGTCCTTTTACGAGTGGTGCTGTCGTATTTACTGTCCATGTTCCTCCTTCAGAAACTGTAACTGCCTCCTCAGATCCATTTGGAAGTGTAACGGTCACTGTCGCTCCTGCAACACCGCTTCCTTTAATCGCATTAGAACCTTCTTGCGCTTCTGTAATGACAGGAATCTTAGAAAGAGATTCCACTACATTCAACACGAATGTTTCTTTTGCTTCACCACCACCTAATGAATAATCATTTCGAGCAATAAAAGTAAATACAATACGTCCCGTTTTTGTTGGTGTTCCTGTAATTGTATGAGTTGTAGGGTTGTAAGTTAAACCGTAAGACCCTAAGAAATAATTAGCAATATTGGATTCAGCAACTCCTGTTTCATTGCCACTAACTGCATTAAGAAGCGCATCTGTTCCATAGACACTGGCATGCTCATTTGGTGTTACAGTCGCTGAATTCATTTGAGTTCCAACCTGAACATTTTGTCCATTGTTACTAATGGTAATCCCAGCAGTTAATGGATTTACCTTAATTGTTACAGTTGCCGTTTTATCATTACCAGTTACTCCATTAGGTTTCGCAGTAACTGTAACTGAGTATTCGCCAACTCTTTCTGGAGTACCTTCAATTACTTTACGCTCTCGGTCGTATGTCACTCCTCGAGGCAATTGACGCTCATCAACTTCTACATCTATCCCCTCCGGTACATTCAACCCCACTGGAGTAATTGGTGATAGAACTGTTGTTTCTCGATTTTGATTTTCTATAAAATCAAATTCCTTACGATTCACTATCAATGGAATATCCAGTGTCTTTGTTTTCCCATAATATGATCCAGAATAGCGTCGCTCTAAAGTTGTAGATAAATGAATGATATGGCTTCCCACAATTGTTGGCCTTCCTGTAATCGTATTATCTGTAGAATTATAACTCAATCCAACACTTGATAAAGGTTGGTCACCTCTAACCCCCTCAATTGTTACGGTTGGTTCAGATAAAGTAGAAATTGAATCCTTACTAATTGTAATTGTCGGTATTTCCTCCTTAGCTGTTATATCAACTCTAGAAGGATTAGCTGTTAAGGTCGGTTCTAATTTAGTTACCGTAAGAACAATCTCTTTTTCCGTCACGCTCCCTCCAAGTGACGAAGGCATTATTGCTCGCACATAGAATCTATACTCACCTACACCTGATGTCGGAGATCCTGTAATTTGATGAGTATCTCGATTATAGGTTACTCCAGCTGGTGCATATTTTAAGTCAATTGTTGCACGATTGTCAAAATCAGACACCTCAATCGGAGTCATTCCCCGATTTGCAGGAAACGTCTCCGTCGCATGATTAATTGTAAGATTAGATGTTATAGGTTTAACTTGTATATAAATGTATTTTTCAATATATCCAGATTTACCAGTAGCAACATATTGATACTCCATATTAGCTCGAACTCGAATATAAGAGGTACCATAAATCATTTCACTTGGAGTTCCTGTGATAGTACCTGTATGAGTCGCTGCATCATACGAGTAACTCAATCCTTTTGGCAAACTATATGAATTTACCTCTAACGTTGAGTGTGGATCATGTTGAATCGTAATCGGTTGAATCGCAGTTCCGAGAGGTGCTTTCAACGAAGTTTCTTCTGAAGTATAAGCATCCGTCGGGTGTTCTGGTTGAGCTGTCGAACTAATTGTAAGAGTCGGGGTTAATCCTATTACATTAATCGTATAAGTCGTTGTAGTAGTACGCTTACGACCGTTTGAATCTTTTCTAACAACCGTTGCATCAAGAGTATAACTACCTGTTTTTGTTGGTGTTCCTGTAATTTCAGTACCATCACTACTAATACTTAATCCCGAATAATTAGTAAATTCATATCCTCCACTATAGGTTACTCTTACATCATTAGGAACATCATGCAATCCATATTTATACACTGGAGTCTTCACCGTTTCACCATTTTCATCCGTTGTCACGGCTTTAATGTTATTAGATAGAACCTCTACTTCTGCAGTTTCTGGAGGAACAACAAATGTTCCCGGCTTCACAGTCAAATGTACCGCAGTAGAAGCAATTTTACCTTCCTTAATCGCTAAGATAGGAACATCATAAACTCCTTCATATAAAGCTTTCCCCACAATTTTTTTACCAACAACTGTTCCTCCAACAATATGATCAACAAGCCTTGTTCCTTTTGGAAGTTTCGTACCAACTTTAATCGTCACTCCTTCACTCGGAGTTGTCGTAATAATCATTTCTTCCCATGGTTCACCTTCACGCTTTGTTTGACGATTATTTGTAACTTCAACCGTTAACCCTTCTACCGTATTAGGACGTATCACATAATTAAAGTCTGTAAACGTTTCATGTGTCTTACCTGTTCCATCTATATATGTTACATAAACACGAGCTTTTTGTAAGGCTGTTGCTTCCAAAGGAGAAACAGATATATTCATTGCCTGAGGATTTCCCTCAAAAGAAGCATATCCTCGACTTGTTTCTACACGAATGCCTGTAATATTTGAACCATGTTTCATAGAAATAGAAATAGGATTCGGAACAGATGATACCTCCCATTCCTGATCAGAAATAGGATTAATTGCATCTACGATACCATACTCAAATGTACGTTCTGCCGCAGCACCCTGATAGTGCCCATCAAATGCTTTTACTACAAAATCATACATCCCCGGCTTAAATTCTACTCCAGCTTGTTTAACTACATCAGCTTCAACAATTTTTCCATTTTCTATCTTAGTTGCTACTAATTCAACACCCGCCGCAAATCGAATTGCATTTATATAAGCGTTTTTCCTTATTAAGAGTTACTTTTTCCTAAAATTTGTTTTTTTCTTTAGATATTGGAATCTCAAACATTCCAGTTTCTTTACTAACATATTCTTTATTCGGTTCAAAAAGAGTGTCTGCAACAGTTAAAAGCATAAGATCTTTCAGTATACTCGTATTCTCCGTTTTCATTATACTTGTATCTTCCGTTTTTCATCAGTCGCGTACGTTCTTATTGCGGTCACAAGCTGTTCATACGTTGTAAAATTTAAAGTAATTATTTTCGTTTGTTTCATGTTGTCAGTTATTTTAACTTTTACAAAAATACTTCCCAGCTATTTTTGGCAATTTAGTAAACTGAAGATAATAGGGCGTATTAAGTACCGATTTTTGTCGTTTCAACCTTATCATCTGTTACCGTTTGAAAATCTAGATTATTCTCATAAACTCCTTTATCCGGAGCCTTATCTTTTCTCAGATCTACTAATTTAGCAACCACTCCTTCAGACTTGTCCACAACTTCAAATTCCTTGATTTCTAAACCTGTCTTATCACCACCAAAGTCTGAAGAATTATCCATTGGCGCAAAAATTGGCAACATTGCATAGTAACGTTCCGTTTCTTTCGTAACATCTGAAACAGTACTCCCCGCTCGAGTCATAAAAATACCCAAATGGAGTTGTTGGCATTTTAATTCCATTAATAGTCACTTCTTTTTGCACCATCGTCATCTACATAGATAGATTTGTCGTTTTTCGAAAGCACAGCCCCAAAAAAATAGGCGACGTATTATATCCAGATTTTATTTTTTTCTTTTCCATTAACCCAGTCATTTTCAGTATAATGAGTATGCATATGGTATCCCCTATTAGCATAGCTAGACGTGCTGTTGGGAAAGTAATAGAAGCCCGTATCACTATTAGACTCCGCCCCGTCTTGAAGAATCATAAATCCATAATGCTTTTTTTCCTAGTAACGGTGATTGTTCCAGACACTTTAATTTGGGGCTGATTCGTAACATAAACACCAACTTCATACCTTCTCGATTCATGTGATTGAGGGTTAAAAAGTAGCCGTCAACGTTCCTTTTACTGGATCAAACACAAACCCTAACTTTTTAGCATCATCAGTCAAACTTAATGTTGTTAGATCATTATTATTCGGTAGATTGGAAGCCCCAACATTATAAACTATAGTAGTTGGTTTTTTTCTTTACTATTTCCATCAAAAATCATATTCTCATAATCCGTCCAACCAGATGTCATATTATTAAGCGTTAAATAAGGTTCACCATTTCCACCACGATACGTTATTTGACGTTTGTTTCTTGCTTTCCCCGGATCACCGTTTTGAAGTTTTAAACGTTACTTTTTCCAACTATTCCTTCTGTTAAGGTAAGTTTTTTTGACTAGCCGGTGCGTCTTCTGAAAGAACCCAATCTTTTTAGTTTTTTTCATTTGCAGCAAGTGAAGGTTGAATCGTTACTTCTTTTTTTGCTACTGTTTCTGTTGTAGAGACTTTTTCTTCCTTTTCCTCGCTTGCTAAGACAAGACCAGATTTTTTTATCAACATATTCTACCGTATATTTAAGAGCAACGGTACGTTCTTTAGTTGTTTCTGCTTCTCCAAAGCCTTCTACTTCATACACAAATACATTGTCTTCCCCTTCAACAATTTCTTTTTGTCATTGTTGTTGGATTGCCATCTGGAACATAATAGTTTTTCTAACTGACTATCATTTGCCAATTCTGCACCAATTTCTGTGACGCTGGCTTTTGCTTTTGCTTCAGTAGTTTCTACTGTTTTCGTCTTCGTTACTTCATGAACTACTTTGTGAGATTTACGATCTACATAGCGTACTTTATAAACAATACTCACTGAACGTTTAGCAGTAGTTGTTTCTTCAGCTGGTTTCTCCTCCGTTGGTTTTGTTTCTGTTGTTCCCGCTTCAGCTAGTTTTGCTCCCTCTTTTGGATTAACCGGTGTAACTGATTCTTCTTTCGGTTGAGACGATTCGCTATTTAACGGCTTTGTTTCATTCGTTGAAGCGCTTTCCACATCTGTTTTTTTGGATTATCTGTAGGTGTTGATTCCGATTTAGGCTCACTTTCTTTTCGGTTGAGACGCAATGATAAGATGCTCCGTTTCAACAGTTGGTGCATTTGTTCCATTCACAGCTGATCCATCTGCCGGTTTTTGTTTCTGGTTTTGCATCATTTTCTTCCGCTTGAACCGCAGGTGCCAATCCGCTCAACAAAAACGCTGACCCCATTAACCCAATTAATACTGAACTTGCACCGTAAGCTTTATTTTTTTACGGATAGAATATATTTGCTTTTTGTTGCCCTGTATTCTCTTTTTTTCACACGTTTTTCTTCCTTTCTTAATTCCGATTTAGTTTTTAATTTTAATGATGGTTTTGAATCATATCAGGAATATAAATAACCTGTTTAGAACTCTCAAATACTTTTTTTCTGACTGAGAAATTTCCTCCTCAAAAATGTTCTTTTATACGAGTAAAGTCCTCGGTCTCTGAGGTTTTCAAATGCATTTTTTTATAACGTAATAAGAGTTCTTGTAACTCTTTTTGATAACTCTGTTTTCTGAGCCACAACTTTGTTCTTCATTTCATTTAACGTATCCATCGTTTGATTAAATCGCTCAAACTCATCTGATATTGTTTTATTCGCAGCGTCAATCATCTCTGTTGCTTGTTGTTTCGCTTCCTCTACCAATTGTTTTTGATAGCTGTTTTGCATCGATGATAGACTCGCTAATCAATTCTTCTTTTGAACGAAACTTCTGTACTTGAGCTCTTAATTGATCAGTTGTTTCAGTTTTTTTCTCAAGTTCCTTTTTTTAAGCTTCTCGTTCTCCTTTTCTAAACTTTTCACGAACGCTTCTACTTCCTTTTTGTCATATCCAAAAAAAGGCTTCTTCTTATATTTTCCATCTTTTTTTCTCAATTGCTAAACGTTAGACAAGAACTGTTCTTATCAATATTCTTTCGTGAATTATCAAGTCAAGTGTAACAAACGCTAACTATAAATGCTACTATAAGAGTGTACACTTTCGAGAATTTAAAAATGTACAAAATTGATTCATCTGTCATAATGATATTGAGGTGAAAAATTATTATGACAAAAAAATAGGTGAAAGCAATTGTTTTAAAAACAATTCAGGTAAATGAATTATCTGATTTACCAAAATTACGCATGATTATGGAGGCACAACTAATGAAACCTAATTTCTCTCTTTTAGCTAGAGAACTTCAGGTTGATCGTAGAACTGTAAAAAAATATTATAACGGCTTTACTAAACCTAAAAATCAAAGTTAGAAAATCAAAAATCGACTCATTACGTCAAGTTATTCAAGAATTACTAAGTGACAATACCCTTACAAACGTTTTTATTACAAAGCTAATTTATGGCGTTATTTAGTAGAAAATCATAATTTGACTATCAGTGAATCGAATTTTAGAAAAATACATTTCCAATCATCAAGAATTTCAACAATATTTTAATAAACGCCATTCAACTCCTAAACAACCTGCTTTATTACGATTCGAAACTGAACCAGGAGAACAACTTCAAATTGATTGGAAAGAAGATATTCGCTTTACAACATCTGATGGAGAAATTCATTCTCTAAATGTATTCGTTGGAGTGTTGGGTTATTCTAGATATTCTGTGTATCTTCTTACATTAAATCGAAAACAAGAAACTTTATTCCATGCCTTAGATACCATATTCGAAAAAAATTAGGAGGAGTTCCTAAAACAGTCATTAGTGATAATATGAAAACGATTATGGATGAAGCCCGTACAAATTATTCTTCTGGGAAAAATAAATGTAAAATTTGATCAATTTTTCAAAAGATTATCAGTTTATCTTAAAAACCATGTGTGGCAGGTCGTCCTTCTTCAAAAAGGAAAAAGTAGAAACACAAATGAAACTATTAGATGAGATTCATGCCTATCAAGGAAAATTAACATTGGAAGAATTAAATGAAAAAAATACAACAAATCAATTTAAGAAAAAAATATGGATATTCATTCAGGTACAGGAAAGAGTCCGATAACATTATTGAATATAGAAAAAGACTCCTTACCAACGTTATCGTCAACTACATAAAGTTAATCAGTCATCAATGATTACTTATCAATCCAATCAATATTCTGTACCAGCAGAATATATTGGCAAAGTCTTTATTACTAGAATCGGATAACGAATCTCTATACATTTATGATAGCATAAAATTAGTCGTAATTCATCCTATTCGTAGTGATAAAAAAATTAAACTATCATCCTCATCATTACAAGGAATTATTGCGTAAACAACAACCATTTCGAAGTAATGAAGAGCTTGAACAACAAACTCAACATCAATTGAAAAAGATTGGAGATTTTTTTATCATCATGAAGCAAAATAGCCAGTATTTACGACTACAAGAAAAATTTATTGTATTTAAATTTAAAAGCAGATTCATCTTCATTTAGATCATATCCTTGATAGTAATATATCTTTACTAGAAGGATTATTAAAACTAACGGATTATGAGATTGAAATCAAGCGTGAAAAATGTTCTAAACGCTATGGTAAAAAGTAGCTCACTTCCCTCATTATAAAAACCCTAAAAAGATTTTAATTTTGATTTCCAACCCAATATTAACCAACATCAATTAATGAATTTAAGTGGATTAGGATTTATTGAGAAAAAGGAGAATATCTTATTTTTTTAGGGAACAGTGGAGTAGGAAAAAAACTCATTTAGCGACAGCTATTGGCATAGAAGCCGCTAAAGCACGATATTCTACTTATTTCATCAAATGTCATGAATTATTAACGAATTTACGACAAGCTCAACATGAAAAATCGATTAGAATCTAGATTAAAAGTTCTATACACGTTGTAAATTACTGATTATTGATGAATTAGGGTATTTACCACTTCATAAGGGAGATGAACGATTACTATTTCAACTCATCGATAGACGTTATGAGAATAAAAAGTACGATTATCACAACGAACCTTCCTTTTTGATAAATGGAATGAAAATTTTAATGACTCGTTTATTACGAATGCGATACTCGATCGACTATTACATCATTCTCATGTCATTCAAATTATGGGTGAATCCTACCGATTGAAAGATGTATTGAATGAGTAAAATTGTACATTTTTAAATTCCCACTTTTGTACATTTTTAGATTGACGTTTATAGCTAACTTATTCCATACAACTAATTTAACTTTATATCTACAATGTATTTGGATCAAAAAGACTCGTAATGAGCTTAACATGTGACTATTATGTGATTTTAACATAAAAATAAGCATTTAGGAGCATATTGAATAATATGCCCCCTACTTATTGCTTAAAATTTAGGTTGTAGTTTTTTTAATGGTTTCAATTTACGGCAAATGAGCGTCTAAATCTATTTTATTCTACCCACTCACCATCAGCGTTAACAGTATACCCATCTGGTGTAGTTGTATTAATTGCTAAAGCACCTGATTCATTCGCATAATACCATTTATCTGATACCATGAACCATCCTGTTTCCATCGATCCTGATTGATTCAAATAGTACCATGTTCCATTTTCTTTCACCCATCCAGTTTGCATTGCTCCTGAATTGTTCAAGTAGTACCATATTCCTTTATCTTTCACCCAGCCTGTTTGCATTGCTCCTGAATTGTTCAAGTAGTACCATGTTCCATTTTCTTTCACCCATCCAGTTTGCATTGCTCCTGAATTATTCAAATAGTACCATGTTCCATTCTCTTTTACCCATCCAGTTTGCATTAATCCGGACTTATCAAAACGATACCATGTTCCATTTATTTGCTTCCATTCATTTGCAATGTGAGAACCATCTTCAAGCTGATATAACCATTGACCATCTTTTTTACTCCAACCCTCTACCACACTATTTGATAACGTCTTGTCTTCTTTGCTAGTCACATAAAGATAAGTTGTTCTTGGTGTTACCGTATCTGGAGTTGTGTTCGGTTTTTCTCCTGGTGTTACTGTGCCTGGAGTTGTACTTGGGTTCTCTCCTGGTGTTGCTGTGCCTGGAGTTGTACTTGGGTTCTCTCCTGGTGTTGCTGTACCTGGAGTTGTACTTGGGTTCTCTCCTGGTGTTGTTGTACCTGGAGTTGTACTTGGGTTCTCTCCTGGTGTTGTTGTACCTGGAGTTGTACTTGGGTTCTCTCCTGGTGTTGCTGTACCTGGAGTTGTACTTGGGATTTCTCTCCTGGTGTTACTGTGCCTGGAGTTGTGCCAGGTTCTCTCCTGGTGTTACTGTGCCTGGAGTTGTACTTGGGTTCTCTCCTGGTGTTGTTGTACCTGGAGTTGTGCCAGGGTTCTCTCCTGGTGTTGTTGTACCTGGAGTTGTACTTGGGTTCTCTCCTGGTGTTGTTGTACCTGGAGTTGTACTTGTTCTCTCCTGGTGTTACTGTGCCTGGAGTTGTACTCGTTCTCCTGGTGTTGCTGTGCCTGGAGTTGTACTCGGGTTCTCTCCTGGTGTTGTTGTGCCTGGAGTTGTACTTGGGATTTCTCTCCTGGTGTTACTGTGCCTGGAGTTGTACTTGGGTTTTTCTCCTGGTGTTGCTGTGCCTGGAGTTGTACTTGGGATTTCTCTCCTGGTGTTGTTGTACCTGGAGTTGTACTTGGGTTCTCTCCTGGTGTTACTGTGCCTGGAGTTGTGCTCGGGTTCTCTCCTGGTGTTACTGTGCCTGGAGTTGTGCTAGGGTTCTCTCCTGGTGTTGCTGTGCCTGGAGTTGTACTTGGGTTCTCTCCTGGTGTTGTTGTGCCTGGAGTTGTACTTGGGATTTCTCTCCTGGTGTTACTGTGCCTGGAGTTGTACTTGGGTTTTCTCCTGGTGTTGCTGTACCTGGAGTTGTACTTGGGTTTTCTCCTGGTGTTGTTGTACCTGGAGTTGTACTTGGGTTCTCTCCTGGTGTTGTTGTGCCTGGAGTTGTACTTGGATTTTTCTCCTGGTGTTACTGTGCCTGGAGTTGTACTTGGGTTCTCTCCTGGTGTTGTTGTACCTGGAGTTGTACTTGGGATTTCTCTCCTGGTGTTGCTGTGCCTGGAGTTGTGCTTGGGTTCTCTCCTGGTGTTGTTGTACCTGGAGTTGTACTTGGGTTCTCTCCTGGTGTTGTTGTACCTGGAGTTGTACTTGGGTTCTCTCCTGGTGTTGTTGTACCTGGAGTTGTACTTGGGTTCTCTCCTGGTGTTGTTGTACCTGGAGTTGTACTTGGGTTCTCTCCTGGTGTTACTGTGCCTGGAGTTGTACTTGGGTTCTCTCCTGGTGTTACTGTGCCTGGAGTTGTACTTGGATTTTTCTCCTGGCGTTGTTGTACCTGGGGTTGTACTTGGGTTCTCTCCTGGTGTTGCTGTGCCTGGAGTTGTACGGGTTCTCTCCTGGTGTTGCTGTACCTGGATTTGTCTCGTTGTGTACCTGGGGTTGTCTGGGTTCTCTCCTGGTGTTGTTGTACCTGGAGTTGTGCCCTGGGTTTTCTCCTGGTGTTGCTGTACCTGGAGTTGTACTTGGGTTCTCTCCTGGTGTTGTTGTACCTGGAGTTGTACTTGGGTTCTCTCCTGGTGTTGTTGTACCTGGAGTTGTACTTGGGTTCTCTCCTGGTGTTGCTGTGCCTGGAGTTGTACTTGGGTTCTCTCCTGGTGTTACTGTGCCTGGAGTTGTACTTGGATTTTCTCCTGGTGTTGCTGTGAATATCCATGTTCCCGTTACTGTTTCGTTGGCTGTACCGATTGTTACACTTGCTTTATCCCAACCGTTAAAGTGCCATGTGCCCTTGGTTGGCTGTATCTTCTACATCTGTTTGACCTGTTGGACTTGCCACTACATCTCCTGTGTGTTTGTCATTCACTACTGCTGGCACTGTGATACTACTTGGTAAAGTCTTATCTGGTGTGCCACTTACGTAGTTGTACGTTACAGTGTAAGTTGCTGCTGGTGGTGTTGGTACAAAATTCCATGTTCCCGTTACTGTTTCGTTGGCTGTACCGATTGTTACACTCGCTTTATCCCAGCCGTTGAAGTGCCATGTCCCTTGGTTGGCTGTATCTTCTACATCTGTTTGACCTGTTGGACTTGCCACTACATCTCCTGTGTGTTTGTCGCTCACTACTGCTGGCGCTGTGATACTACTTGGTAAAGTCTTATCTGGTGTCCCGCTTACATAGTTGTACGTTACACTGTATGTTGCTGCTGGTGGTGTTGGTACAAAATTCCATGTTCCCGTTACTGTTTCGTTGGCTGTACCGATTGTTACACTCGCTTTATCCCAACCGTTGAAGTGCCATGTGCCTTGGTTGGCTGTATCTTCTACATCTGTTTGACCTGTTGGACTTGCCACTACATCTCCAGTGTGTTTGTCATTCACTACGGCTGGCGCTGTGATACTACTTGGTAAAGTCTTATCTGGTGTCCCGCTTACATAGTTGTACGTTACACTGTAAGTTGCTGCTGGTGGTGTTGGTACAAAAATTCCATGTTCCCGTTACTGTTTCGTTGGCTGTACCGATTGTTACACTCGCTTTATCCCAACCGTTGAAGTGCCATGTGCCTTGGTTGGCTGTATCTTCTACATCTGTTTGACCTGTTGGACTTGCCACTACATCTCCAGTGTGTTTGTCATTCACTACGGCTGGCGCTGTGATACTACTTGGTAAAGTCTTATCTGGTGTCCCGCTTACATAGTTGTACGTTACACTGTAAGTTGCTGCTGGTGGTGTTGGTACAAAATTCCATGTTCCCGTTACTGTTTCATTGGCTGTACCGATTGTTACACTCGCTTTATCCCAGCCGTTGAAGTGCCATGTCCCTTGGTTGGCTGTATCTTCTACATCTGTTTGACCTGTTGGACTTGCCACTACATCTCCTGTGTGTTTGTCGCTCACTACTGCTGGCGCTGTGATACTACTTGGTAAAGTCTTATCTGGTGTCCCGCTTACATAGTTGTACGTTACAGTGTATGTTGCTGCTGGTGGTGTTGGTACAAAATTCCATGTTCCCGTTACTGTTTCGTTGGCTGTACCGATTGTTACACTCGCTTTATCCCAACCGTTGAAGTGCCATGTGCCTTGGTTGGCTGTATCTTCTACATCTGTTTGACCTGTTGGACTTGCCACTACATCTCCAGTGTGTTTGTCATTCACTACGGCTGGCGCTGTGATACTACTTGGTAAAGTCTTATCTGGTGTCCCGCTTACATAGTTGTACGTTACACTGTAAGTTGCTGCTGGTGGTGTTGGTACAAAATTCCATGTTCCCGTTACTGTTTCATTGGCTGTACCGATTGTTACACTTGCTTTATCCCAACCGTTAAAGTGCCATGTGCCTTGGTTGGCTGTATCTTCTACATCTGTTTGTCCACTTGGGCTTGCCACTACATCTCCTGTGTGTTTGTCGCTCACTACTGCTGGCGCTGTGATACTACTTGGTAAAGTCTTATCTGGTGTCCCGCTTACATAGTTGTACGTTACAGTGTAAGTTGCTGCTGGTGGTGTTGGTACAAAAATTCCATGTTCCCGTTACTGTTTCGTTGGCTGTGCCGATTGTTACACTCGCTTTATCCCAGCCGTTGAAGTGCCATGTCCCTTGGTTGGCTGTATCTTCTACATCTGTTTGACCTGTTGGACTTGCCACTACATCTCCTGTGTGTTTGTCGCTCACTACTGCTGGCGCTGTGATACTACTTGGTAAAGTCTTATCTGGTGTCCCGCTTACATAGTTGTACGTTACAGTGTATGTTGCTGCTGGTGGTGTTGGTACAAAATTCCATGTTCCCGTTACTGTTTCGTTGGCTGTACCGATTGTTACACTCGCTTTATCCCAACCGTTGAAGTGCCATGTGCCTTGGTTGGCTGTATCTTCTACATCTGTTTGACCTGTTGGACTTGCCACTACATCTCCAGTGTGTTTGTCATTCACTACTGCTGGCGCTGTGATACTACTTGGTAAAGTCTTATCTGGTGTCCCGCTTACGTAATTATACGTTACGCTGTAAGTTGCTGCTGGACTATCCGTTTGTGTTGCTCCACCTTTTGCAAAACTACTAAGCGGAACCGTATCAGATGAATTATCCTCTTTATACGTAATCGTTATGGTACCATCATTATTAAATCTATACTCCAAATCGCCCGCATAAGTTGTAAATACAGCAGTTTCTCCCACAGATGGATTATAAGCTTCTAGGAAAGCTTTTAATTTTAGTTTGATCTTCAGGAGTAATTGTCCCTCTTAAGTTTGATGTTCCCGACAATACCACCTTGTTATCTTCAAACAATCCTGCTATTAAATCAGCATGTTGTGCTTGAGCAACTGTTGCTTCCTTTTTATTGAATTCCAAAATCTTCTCTGCAGAAGTTATAATATTTAATTGCTGAGCAGCGATATCTCCACCAACTGGAGGTAGTACAACTTTTACTAATTGTGCTGTTTCTTTTTAACTCTGCATACTTAGCAGTTAGAACTTGATTAATTCTTCTTATATTCGTTAAATGTCTATTTTCCGCAGCCTCTGTAGTTTCTCCATCCCTCACCTTGATAACAACTGTACTGTATTCTGGATAGAAGTAATCAACTCATTAATTGTTGTTTCGTAAGATGAGGCATTAGGTTTTATGCTTACTGCTTTATTATAAACTTTTTCAGCTTCCTCTAATTTTTGATTTTGCAGTAGTTAATTTCCCTTGAAATTCTTGCCAAGCCGATTCTGTATAATCAGATTCATTTTTTTGTTGATACTGATTGAATCTTATTTTTTTCAGGTTTTTGTATACTCGTTGGCAAAAACTGTTGAATCTGCTGCTTTTAGATATTGTTTCTAAAAGCTTGACGAATATATTCTACCAAAGCTCCATTATCACCAGCTGCTTGATTAATATAATTACTATCTTCTACAGACAACGATGCTTCCACACGACTAATCCCTGTCACATCATTTACAAAAAAACTAACCCTATCGCAATTGATGCTATTCCGACTGTTAATTTTCTTATTGAAAATCTTCTTTGTTTGTCCCCAAAAAAACATGTTTCATATTCTTTAGCTCCTCACTTTAAGAGTTTTTATCTATTTACTAAATTGTTCATTCATTTTTTTCTAACTCTTGCTATCTTTTGATTTCTATCATCGATACATTAAAAACATTCTTATAGGTCGTCTAAGAATGGACTTCCTGCATAACATCTCTTGTTAGAACATTCGTTACGCAGGAAATCTATCTTTTAAAGACGCCTTATCTTAAAAGCATTAAAAACACTTGTATCTCGACTTTTTGAGATTTTTCCAATATTTCAAACAAAAACTTTTTTTAATTCAATTTTTCAACTACGATTCTTCTTCTTTTCTTTTTGCCGACATATAGGCTTAGTAAAAATGCCGCTGCCTAAAAAGAATTGATAGATGGTCTGTTGTTGTACCCTGTTTTCGGTAATTCTCCATTTGGATGCTCATTAACTGTAATAGAGATTTCTGGAGGATTTTACCGGTTGATTTGGTGTTGTTCCTGGCGTTGGTTCGCCTGGGTTTTCTGTCCGGTGTTCCTCCTGGCGTTGGTGCGCCTGGATTTCTGTCCGGTGTTCCTCCTGGCGTTGGTTCGCCTGGGTTTCTGTCCGGTGTTCCTCCTGGCGTTGGTGCACCTGGATTTGGTGTCAGTGAACCTCCCGGTGTTGGTGCGCCTGGATTTCTGTCTGGTGTTCCTCCTGGCGTTGGTGCACCTGGATTTGGTGTCGGTGAACCTCCCGGGTTTTGGATTCGTTGAATTATCTGGCGTATTAGGTATTTCTCCAGTGTATTCTGGTTTTTCAAGTACTTCAGGCATCCCTGGGATTCCACCATTAAATTCTGGTAGTTCATGAACTGGCGGTTCCGGCATTTGAGGGACTCCTCCTGAATTTGGGTTTGGTGGCGTTGAACTTCCTGGCGTTGGTGCACCTGGGTTTGGTGTCGTTGAACCACCTGGTTTGTCATTGCATCCACATTTACCATCTCTACCGTCGCGTCCATCACGTCCATCACGTCCATCACGTCCGTCGTCCATCACGTCCATCTCTACCATCTTTAATTACTGTTTTTATAACAGTACCATCAGAATTAATAATTATGATTGTATGTGTTCCATCTCCATTATTTGTAACAGTTGCTGTTGGTGATTTTCCATCTTTTCCATCTTTAATCACTGTTTCTGTTTTACTTCCATCTGGATTAATGATTGTAACTGTATGTGTTCCATCATTATTATTTTTTTAACTGTTACAGTTGGTGAAACTCCATCTTTTTCCGTCTTTACCGTCTTTGCCATCTTTAATAATAGATTTGTATTCTCGACCATTAGAATCAACGATTGTTAATGTATGAGTTCCATCTCCGTTATCAACGATGTTTGCGGTTGGTGATTTACCGTCAAAGATGGTTGTACTTGTTTCTTTGCCATCTGTTCCTGTTACTTTAACAGTATGTGAACCATTATGATTGTCAATCACTTCAAGTTTTGGTGATTTTCCATCACGGACTGTTGTAGTTGTAGTCGTTCCATCAGAGTTAACGATTGTAACTGTGTGAGTGCCATCTCCATTGTCTACTACTTTAGCAGTCGGTGATTTTTCCATCATGTATTGTTATTTCAGAAACTGTTCCATTACCGTTTTCTACACGAATTGTGTAAGTACCGTCTTTGTTATCACGAACTATTGCTACTGGTGATTTACCATCTTTTATAATTGTTTCAGTAGTTGTTCCATCACCATTTACAATAGTAATTTTTGTGAGTTCCATTATGTTCATCAGTAACACTTACGGTTGGTGATTTTTCCATCACGGACTGTTGTTTCAGTCGTATCACCATTTGGTTGTAATAATAATAGTATGGCTTCCGTCTCCATTATCACGAACAGTTGCTGTTGGAGTACGTCCATCTACTCCATCACGTCCATTCTTAACAACAAACTCATTCTTAGTTCCATCTGGGATTTGTAATTGTTACTGTGTGGCTTCCATCTTGGTTTTCAGTAGTTGTTGCTGTTGCAGCTTTACCGTCTTTACCATCTTTGATAATAGCATTTGTAACATTACCGTCTCCATCTGTCACTTTAACAGTGTGAGTTCCATCATTGTTATCTGTTACTTCAACTTTTTGGAGTTTTTCCATCTTTACCGTTTTTTTAATCACTGTTTCTTTAGATGTTCCATCTGGATTTGTTACTGTAATCGTGTGGCTTCCGTCTGGGATTTTCTGTTGTTGTGATAGTAGCTGTTTTACCGTTTTCACCATTTTTAACTTTTGTTGTAGAGGTTGAACCATCTGGATTTGTTACTGTAATTGTGTGGGTCCCATCTCCATTATCGGTTACCGTTACGGTTGGAGATTTTCCGTCACGTCCGTTTGCTCCAGCTGCTCCAGTGTCACCTTTTCGGTCCTTTGATGTTTCCTGCTGGTTTCCATGTACCGTTTTCTTTTTCGAATACATCTCCAGTTGTTGTATTGACGTATTTGTCGCCGTCTTTTTCCGTCCGTTGGATTTGGATTTTTCTGTGCCGTTTAGGATATCTTTTTCCGTCACGTCCGTTTGCTCCATCATGTCCGTTTGCTCCAGCTGCTCCAGTGTCACCTTTCGGTCCTTTGATGTTTCCTGCTGGTTTCCATGTACCGTTTTTCTTTTTCGAATACATCTCCAGTTGTTGTATTGACGTATTTGTCGCCGTCTTTTTCCGTCCGTTGGATTTGGATTTTCTGTGCCGTTTAGGATATCTTTTTCCGTCACGTCCGTTTGCTCCATCATGTCCGTTTGCTCCAGCTGCTCCAGTGTCACCTTTCGGTCCTTTGATGTTTCCTGCTGGTTTCCATGTACCGTTTTCTTTTTTTCGAATACATCTCCAGTTGTTGTATTGACGTATTTGTCGCCGTCTTTTTCCGTCCGTTGGATTTGGATTTTTCTGTGCCGTTTTAGGATATCTTTTCCGTCACGTCCGTTTGCTCCACGTCCGTTTTGCTCCAGCTGCTCCAGTGTCACCTTTCGGTCCTTTGATATTTCCTGCTGGTTTCCATGTACCATTTTCTTTTTTTCGAATACATCTCCAGTTGTTGTATTAACGTATTTGTCGCCGTCTTTTTCCGTCCGTTGGATTTGGATTTTTCTGTGCCGTTTAGGATATCTTTTCCGTCACGTCCGTTTGCTCCATCATGTCCGTTTGCTCCAGCTGCTCCAGTGTCACCTTTCGGTCCTTTGATGTTTCCTGCTGGTGTCCATGTACCGTTTTCTTTTTCGAATACATCTCCAGTTGTTGTATTGACGTATTTGTCGCCGTCTTTTCCGTCCGTTGGATTTGGATTTGCTGTACCGTTTAGGATATCTTTTCCGTCACGTCCGTTTGCTCCAGCTGCTCCAGTGTCACCTTTCGGTCCTTTGATGTTTCCTGCTGGTTTCCATGTACCGTTTTTCTTTTTCGAATACATCTCCAGTTGTTGTATTAACGTATTTGTCGCCGTCTTTTTCCGTCCGTTGGATTTGGATTTTCTGTGCCGTTTAGGATATCTTTTTCCGTCACGTCCGTTTGCTCCGTCACGTCCGTTTTGCTCCAGCTGCTCCAGCGTCACCTTTCGGTCCTTTGATGTTTCCTGCTGGTTTCCATGTACCGTTTTTCTTTTTCGAATACATCTCCAGTTGTTGTATTGACGTATTTGTCGCCGTCTTTTCCGTCCGTTGAATTTGGATTTTTCTGTGCCGTTTAGGGATATCTTTTTCCGTCACGTCCGTTTGCTCCGTCACGTCCGTTTGCTCCAGCTGCTCCAGTGTCACCTTTTCGGTCCTTTGATGTTTCCTGCTGGTTTCCATGTACCGTTTTCTTTTTCGAATACATCGCCAGTTGTTGTATTGACGTATTTGTCGCCGTCTTTTTCCGTCCGTTGGATTTGGATTTTTCTGTGCCGTTTAGGATATCTTTTCCGTCACGTCCGTTTGCTCCATCATGTCCGTTTGCTCCAGCTGCTCCAGTGTCACCTTTCGGTCCTTTGATGTTTTCCTGCTGGTTTCCATGTACCGTTTTCTTTTTCGAATACATCTCCAGTTGTTGTATTGACGTATTTGTCGCCGTCTTTTCCGTCCGTTGGATTTGGATTTTTCTGTGCCGTTTAGGGATATCTTTTCCGTCACGTCCGTTTGCTCCATCATGTCCGTTTGCTCCAGCTGCTCCAGTGTCACCTTTCGGTCCTTTGATGTTTCCTGCTGGTTTCCATGTACCGTTTTCTTTTTCGAATACATCTCCAGTTGTTGTATTGACGTATTTGTCGCCGTCTTTTCCGTCCGTTGGATTTGGATTTTCTGTGCCGTTTAGGATATCTTTTCCGTCACGTCCGTTTGCTCCGTCACGTCCGTTTGCTCCAGCTGCTCCAGTGTCACCTTTCGGTCCTTTGATGTTTCCTGCTGGTTTCCATGTACCGTTTTCTTTTTCGAATACATCTCCAGTTGTTGTATTGACGTATTTGTCGCCGTCTTTTCCGTCCGTTGGATTTGGATTTTTCTGTGCCGTTTAGGATATCTTTTCCGTCACGTCCGTTTGCTCCATCATGTCCGTTTGCTCCAGCTGCTCCAGTGTCACCTTTCGGTCCTTTGATGTTTCCTGCTGGTTTCCATGTACCGTTTTCTTTTTTTCGAATACATCTCCAGTTGTTGTATTGACGTATTTGTCGCCGTCTTTTTCCGTCCGTTGGATTTGGATTTTTCTGTGCCGTTTTAGGATATCTTTTCCGTCACGTCCGTTTGCTCCATCATGTCCGTTTGCTCCACGTCTGCTCCAGCTGCTCAGTGTCACCTTTCGGTCCTTTGATGTTTCCTGCTGGTTTCCATGTACCGTTTTCTTTTTTTCGAATACATCTCCAGTTGTTGTATTGACGTATTTGTCGCCGTCTTTTTCCGTCCGTTGGATTTGGATTTTTCTGTGCCGTTTAGGATATCTTTTTCCGTCACGTCCGTTTGCTCCCGTCACGTCCGTTTGCTCCAGCTGCTCCAGTGTCACCTTTCGGTCCTTTGATGTTTCCTGCTGGTTTCCATGTACCGTTTTCTTTTTCGAATACATCTCCAGTTGTTGTATTGACGTATTTGTCGCCGTCTTTTCCGTCCGTTGAATTTGGATTTTCTGTGCCGTTTAGGGATATCTTTTTCCGTCACGTCCGTTTGCTCCAGTCATGTCCGTTTGCTCCAGCTGCTCCAGTGTCACCTTTCGGTCCTTTGATGTTTCCTGCTGGTTTCCATGTACCGTTTTTTCTTTTTCGAATACATCTCCAGTTGTTGTATTGACGTATTTGTCGCCGTCTTTTCCGTCCGTTGAGTTGGATTTTCTGTGCCGTTTAGGATATCTTTTCCGTCACGTCGTTTTGCTCACGTCCGTTTGCTCCAGCTGCTCCAGTGTCACCTTTCGGTCCTTTGATGTTTCCTGCTGGTTTCCATGTACCGTTTTCTTTTTTTCGAATACATCTCCAGTTGTTGTATTAACGTATTTGTCGCCGTCTTTTCCGTCCGTTGGATTTGGATTTTTCTGTGCCGTTTAGGGATATCTTTTTCCGTCACGTCCGTTTGCTCCATCACGTCCGTTTGCTCCAGCTGCTCCAGTGTCACCTTTCGGTCCTTTGATGTTTCCTGCTGGTTTCCATGTACCGTTTTCTTTTTCGAATACATCTCCAGTTGTTGTATTGACGTATTTGTCGCCATCTTTTTCCGTCTGTTGAATTTGGATTTTTCTGTGCCGTTTAGGATATCTTTTTCCGTCACGTCCGTTTTGCTCCATCACGTCCGTTTGCTCCAGCTGCTCCAGTGTCACCTTTCGGTCCTTTGATGTTTTCCTGCTGGTTTCCATGTACCATTTTCTTTTTCGAATACATCGCCAGTTGTTGTATTGACGTATTTGTCGCCGTCTTTTCCGTCCGTTGGATTTGGATTTTCTGTGCCGTTTAGGATATCTTTTCCGTCACGTCCGTTTGCTCCGTCACGTCCGTTTGCTCCAGCTGCTCCAGTGTCACCTTTCGGTCCTTTGATGTTTCCTGCTGGTTTCCATGTACCGTTTTCTTTTTTTCGAATACATCTCCAGTTGTTGTATTGACGTATTTGTCGCCGTCTTTTCCGTCTGTTGAATTTGGATTTTCTGTGCCGTTTAGGATATCTTTTTCCATCGCGTCCCTTTTGCTCCGTCACGTCCGTTTGCTCCCGTCACGTCCGTTTGCTCCAGCTGCTCCAGTGTCACCTTTCGGTCCTTTGATGTTTCCTGCTGGTTTCCATGTACCGTTTTTCTTTTTCGAATACATCGCCAGTTGTTGTATTGACGTATTTGTCGCCGTCTTTTTCCGTCCGTTGGATTTGGATTTTTCTGTGCCGTTTAGGATATCTTTTTCCGTCACGTCCGTTTGCTCCGTCATGTCCGTTTGCTCCAGCTGCTCCAGTGTCACCTTTCGGTCCTTTGATGTTTCCTGCTGGTTTCCATGTACCGTTTTCTTTTTTTCGAATACATCTCCAGTTGTTGTATTAACGTATTTGTCGCCGTCTTTTTCCGTCCGTTGGATTTGGATTTTTCTGTGCCGTTTAGGATATCTTTTTCCGTCACGTCCGTTTGCTCCCGTCACGTCCATTTGCTCCAGCTGCTCCAGTGTCACCTTTCGGTCCTTTGATGTTTCCTGCTGGTTTCCATGTACCGTTTTCTTTTTCGAATACATCTCCAGTTGTTGTATTGACGTATTTGTCGCCGTCTTTTTCCGTCTGTTGAATTTGGATTTTTCTGTGCCGTTTAGGATATCTTTTTCCGTCACGTCCAGTTTTGCTCCGTCACGTCCGTTTTGCTCCAGCTGCTCCAGCGTCACCTTTCGGTCCTTTGATGTTTCCTGCTGGTTTCCATGTACCGTTTTCTTTTTCGAATACATCGCCAGTTGTTGTATTGACGTATTTGTCGCCGTCTTTTCCGTCTGTTGAATTTGGATTTTTCTGTGCCGTTTAGGGATATCTTTTTCCGTCACGTCCGTTTGCTCGTCAGTCATGCTCCATCGTCCATTTGCTCCAGCTGCTCCAGTGTCACCTTTCGGTCCTTTGATGTTTCCTGCTGGTTTCCATGTACCATTTTCTTTTTCGAATACATCGCCAGTTGTTGTATTGACGTATTTGTCGCCGTCTTTTTCCGTCCGTTGGATTTGGATTTTCTGTGCCGTTTAGGATATCTTTTTCCGTCACGTCCGTTTGCTCCATCATGTCCGTTTGCTCCAGCTGCTCCAGTGTCACCTTTCGGTCCCTTTGATGTTTCCTGCTGGTTTCCATGTACCGTTTTCTTTTTCGAATACATCTCCAGTTGTTGTATTGACGTATTTGTCGCCGTCTTTTTCCGTCCGTTGGATTTGGATTTTTCTGTGCCGTTTAGGATATCTTTTTCCGTCACGTCCGTTTGCTCCATCATGTCCGTTTTGCTCCAGCTGCTCCAGTGTCACCTTTCGGTCCTTTGATGTTTCCTGCTGGTTTCCATGTACCATTTTTCTTTTTCGAATACATCTCCAGTTGTTGTATTAACGTATTTGTCGCCGTCTTTTTCCGTCCGTTGGATTTGGATTTTTCTGTGCCGTTTTAGGATATCTTTTTCCGTCACGTCCGTTTTGCTCCAGCTGCCCCACTGCTCCAGTGTCACCTTTCGGTCCTTTGATGTTTCCTGCTGGTTTCCATGTACCGTTTTCTTTTTCGAATACATCGCCGGTTGTTGTATTGACGTATTTGTCGCCATCTTTTTCCGTCTGTTGAATTTGGATTTTTCTGTGCCGTTTAGGATATCTTTTTCCGTCGCGTCCGTTTGCTCCGTCGCGTCCGTTTGCTCCCGTCCGTCCATTATCCCCTTTAGTGATTTTAGGAACTACGGTTGCTGTAACTGCTGGGCTTGTAGCTTTATTTGGTTCTGTTTGTGTCACAAGGATATTTTTCACCTTTTACTGCAGCTGTGTCTAAGGTAACGGACCATGTTCCTCCAGAAACAGTAGTTGTTTTAACGGTACCATCTGGACGAGTCACAGTAATTGTCGAACCATTTTCTCCTTTACCTGTAACTGTTGTAGCTTCGTCAACAATGGCATCTACTAATGCTTCCTTAGATGGAACCAGTCCAGAATTTCCTACTACAGTTGCACTAATATCATTACTTTCTGTTTTTATTTACTTCTTTTTGTCGAGCAGAAATACTTTTGTCCTTTTACGAGTGGTGCTGTCGTATTTACTGTCCATGTTCCTCCTTCAGAAACTGTAACTGCCTCCTCAGATCCATTTGGAAGTGTAACGGTCACTGTCGCTCCTGCAACACCGCTTCCTTTAATCGCACTGGAACCTTCTTGCGCTTCTGTAATGACAGGAATCTTAGAAAGAGATTCCACTACATTCAATACAAACGTCTCTCTTGCTTCCGCAGATCCTAACTCTTTGCTATTACGTGCGATAAAAGTAAATACAATACGTCCTGTTTTTGTTGGTGTTCCTGTAATTGTATGAGTTGTAGGGTTGTAAGTTAATCCATAAAATCCTAAGAAATAATTAGCAATATGTGATTCATCAATCCCTGAATCTCCCTCATTAACTGCACTACTAAATGCATTAAGAAGCGCATCCGTTCCATAAACACTGGCATGCTCACTTGGTGTTACAGTCGCTGAATTCATTTGAGTTCCAACCTGAACATTTTGTCCATTGTTACTAATGGTAATTCCAGCAGTTAACGGATTTACTTGAATCGTTACAGTCGCAGTTTTATCATTACCAGTTATTCCATTTGGTCTTGCTGTAACTGTAATATTATAAGTGCCCACCCTAGACGGAGTACCTTCAATTCTCTTGCTCTCTGCATTGTATGTTACACCAGGAGGTAATTTATCCGTATCAACCGTTAGATTTATCCCCTCTGGCACTGTCAACTCGACTGGATCAATTGGTGATAGAACCGTCTTTGTTTGATTTTGATTATTTATATTTAAGTCAAAAGCTCTTAGCACTCACTGTTACTGGGATATCAAGTGTTTTTGAAACACCCCATCAACCCCTGTATAACGTTTCGATAGAGTTGTAGATAAATGAATGGTATGGCGCCCTACAACTGTCGGTGTACCTGTAATCGTTCTTGAGGTTGTATCATAACTCAATCCAAGTTCTGATAACGGTCTAGACTCCCCAGTTCCTCCAATCGTTACAGTTGGTGTAGCAAGTTCAGAAAGTGGGTCTTTCGTGATAGTAATGTCTGGCATGCTATTCGTAGCCTCCACAGTAGCCGAACTTAGATTAGCCTCCAAGCTTGGTTCTATTGCAAGCACGTGAAGAGTAACTCCCTTGATTGTCACTTCACCACCAGTGTTTTCTGGCATAATTGCCCGTACGTTGAAAGAATAATCGCCTACTCCTCTTATTGGAGCCCCTGTAATTTGATGAGTAACCTTGTTATAACTTACTCCTTCTGGCGCTCCATCTAATTCAACTGTTGCACGATTATCAACCCCGGAAACCGTAATCAGAGTCATATTTTTATTTGCAGCAAATGTCTGTTCCGCAGGGTTAATTTCAAGCGGTGATTTTTCAGGAACGACTTCGATATAGATAGTTTTACTAATTCCATATGGATAAGAGTTAGCGTTCTTCTGTAGTCTAGAGTCTAACCGGGTATTAACAGTACTAGAATAAACCTCTCCTCGATGACGCAGATTGGTTGGAGTTCCTGTAATCGTACCAGTATGAGTCGCTTCATCATACGAATAGCTCAATCCTTCTGGCAGAGTTGTAGCTAGCAACAGACAAATCTGAATGCGGTTCTTGTTTTATTGTAATTGTAGGGATTGGAGAACCTAATGGTGCAATCAGTCGATATGATTTATCCGTATATGCATCCGTCGGGTGTTCTGGTTGAGCTTCTGAACTAATGGTCAAACTCGGCGTAAAACCTGTCACATTAATATTATAAGTAGTTGTAGCAGTACGAGTAACTCCATTTGAATCTCTACTACTAACCTTGGCATCAATAGTATATTTTCCAACCATTTGTGGCGTTCCGGTAATTTCAGTTCTATCTTCACTAATTTTCAGCCCCGAGCTCACAATAAAGTCATATCCGCCACCACTATAGGTTACTTTTTGCATCTTTGGGTATGTTTTTGTAATCCATATCTAGTTACAGGGGTCTTCACTTCATTTCCATTTTCATCCGTTGTGATTGCTTTAATATCATTGGATAAAACCTCAACTTCTGAAGTTTCAGGTTCGACCTTAAATATTCCCGGTTTTACCGTCAAATTCACCACAGTTGACTTAACACGGTCTCCATTAACACTATCTCTCTTAATCGCTAAAATAGGAATATCATAAACTCCTTCATAGAGCCCTTTCCCTTTAATAACATTTCCAACAAGACGTGTTCCTTTTGGAAGTTTTGTCTTATCAACTTTGATTGTCACATCTTCGCCAGTAGTGGTAATCTCCATATTTTTCCATGAGTCACCCTCGCGAATTTCTTGTCTTGGATTGGTAACTGAAACAGTAAAATCTGCCTCTTCATTAGGTATTATCTCATAATCAAAAATCTGTGAAAAACCTCACGTAGTACATTATTACCATCTTTGTATTTTTACATAGACACGAGCTTTTTGTGGGGATGTAGTTCGCTTTAGCCCATAGATTGAGATATTAGAATTCGCAGAGTTACCTTCAAATACTGCATAATCTCCATTGGATTCTACACGGATTTCTCTAATTCGTGAACCATTTTGCATAGAAACTGGAATAGGTGTCGGAACTGACCCTTCTTTCCAACGCTGATTCGCAATTGGATTGATACCTTCTACAATTTCAAACCCAAACGAACGAGACCCTCCTTCTTGGAAATGCCCATCATACGCCTTCACAGAAAATGTATACGCCCCCGATTTAACTTCTCCATTTTCTCTTTTCACTACATAAGCTTCCGTTACCTTTACAGTTTCATCGACGGGTGTCCCATCTTCTGTTTCTAATCTGATACCACTTGGAAATTGATCCGCTTTTATATAGGCATTCTCTTTATTAAGAATTACTTTCCCTAAAATTTGTTTCTCATTAGACACCGGAATCTCAAGATTTTTTTCGTTTCTTTATTCACATATTTTTTTCATTTGGTTCAAAAAGAGTATCCGCAACAGTTAAAGCATTAGACTCACCAGGAACTATTCCATATGCACTTCTGCTTCTACCACCAGAAGTAGAATTTTCATAAGTTGTAAAGTTTAATCTAATTTTTTTAGTCAACCCCAAATTATCAGTTATGCCAACAGTTACATAATAATTCCCTGCAGTTTTAGGTAATTTTGTAAATTGAAGATAATACGGAGTATTTGTTATATCATTCTCTGGGACTCTATGCGACAACCTTCCGCTTCTTTCATCATATGCCATCACTGTTTGGAATTCTAAAGAATTACTATAAACTCCTTTATCCGGAGCCTTATCTACCCTTAAATCCACCAGCTTAACGTCCACTCCAGGCGTCGATTCTATCACTTCAAATCTCTTGATAGATAACCCTTCCTTATCATTACCAGCAAAGTCTGTCGATCGATCCATTGGAGCAAAAATTGGTAACATTGAATAGTATCGACTTGTATTTCTATCAGTACTACTAATATCCAATCCACCCCTCGGCATAAAATAACCAAAAGGTGTCGTTGGCATTCTTAACCCGTTAATTGTAACTTCGGTCACAGGATGATTGTCAGACACATATATATTTTTGCCATCTCTCCTAAATTCAGCACCATAAATCGGAGAGTTCAAGTCATAACTTGGATAATGACTGTTCGAACTGCCCCTCACAGGGGTCCGTATCCGTATTTTTTTGTAGAAATAATAAAAAAACCCGGTTCTCTATCACTATCTTCAACTCGATAATCTCCAACAATCATAAACCCATAATGTTCTTTTTTTACAATTTTTATAGTCCCTGCTACTTTTGATGTCCGGTTGTGAATTAACATAAAAACCAACCTCATAATCTCGGGCCTCAAAATTTACAGGATTTATTGTAGCTTTCAATGTTCCTTCAGTGCGATTCAATGTAAAGCCTAAATCTTTTTGCTCCTTGAGTCATCACTAATTCTTCTAAATTATTATTTGGGAGGTTTGATGCTCCAATCTTATACACAACATCATAGGAAACTTGTCCGTTACCGTTAAGAGTCATATTTTCTCTATTTATAAAGCCGTCTGTTTTTATTCTCAAGAGTCAAGTATGGTTGTCCATCTACAACGGGAGTCTGTACTTTCCGTTTATTTCTCACTTTTCCGCCTTCAGAATTCTGAAGGTTAAACGTCACTTTTCCAACTGTTCCTTCTGTTAAGGTAAGTTTTTGGCTGGTTGGTGCACCGTCTGAGAGAACCCAATCCTTTTAGTTTTTTTCATTTGCAGCAAGTGAAGGTTGAATCGTTACTTCTTTTTTTGCTACTGTTTCTGTTGTAGAGACTTTTTCTTCCTTTTCCTCGCTTGCTAAGATAAGACCAGATTTTTTTATCAACATATTCTACCGTATATTTAAGAGCAACGGTACGTTCTTTAGTTGTTTCTGCTTCTCCGAAAGCCGTCTACTTCGTATACAAATACATTGTCTTCCCCTTCAACAATTTCTTTTGTCATTGTTGTTGGATTGCCATCTGGAACATAATAGTTTTTCTAACTGACTATCATTTGCCAGTTCTGCACCAATTTCTGTGACGCTGGCTTTTGCTTTTGCTTCAGTAGTTTCTACTGTTTTTCGTCTTCGTTACTTCATGAACTACTTTGTGAGATTTACGATCTACATAGCGTACTTTATAAACAATACTCACTGAACGTTTAGCAGTAGTTGTTTCTTCAGCTGGTTTCTCCTCCGTTGATTTTTGTTTCTGTTGTTCCCGCTTCAGCTAGTTTTTGCTCCCTCTGTCGGATTAACCGGTGTAACTGATTCTTCTTTCGGTTGAGACGATTCGCTATTTAATGGCTTTGTTTCATTCGTTGGAGCGTTTTCCACTTCTGATTTTTGGATTATCTGTAGGTGTTGATTCCGATTTAGGCTTACTTTCTTTTTGGTTGAGACGCAATGATAAGATGCTCCGTTTCAACAGTTGGTGCATTTGTTCCATTCACAGCTGATCCATCTGCCGGTTTTGTTTCTGGTTTTTGCATCATTTTTCTTCCGCTTGAACTGTTGGTGCCAATCCGCTCAACAAAAAAACGCTGACCCCATTAACCCAATTAATACTGAACTTGCACCGTAAGCTTTATTTTTACGGATAGAATATATTTGTTTTTGTTGCCCTGTGTTCTCTTTTTCACACGTTTTCTTCCTTTCTTAATTCCGATTTAGTTTTTAATTTTTAATGATGGTTTTGAATCATATCAGGAATATAAATAACCTGTTTAGAACTCTCAAATACTTTTTCTGACTGAGAAATTTCCTCCTCAAAAATGTTCTTTTATACGAGTAAAGTCCTCGGTCTCTGAGGTTTCAAATGCATTTTTATAACGTAATAAGAGTTCTTGTAACTCTTTTTGATAACTCTGTTTTCTGAGCCACAACTTTGTTCTTCATTTCATTTAACGTATCCATCGTTTGATTAAATCGCTCAAACTCATCTGATATTGTTTTTATTCGCAGCGTCAATCATCTCTGTTGCTTGTTGTTTCGCTTCCTCTACCAATTGTTTTGATAGCTGTTTTGCATCGATGATAGACTCGCTAATCAATTCTTCTTTTGAACGAAACTTCTGTACTTGAGCTCTTAATTGATCAGTTGTTTCAGTTTTTTTCTACAAGTTCCTTTTTAAGCTTCTCGTTCTCCTTTTCTAAACTTTTCACGAACGCTTCTACTTCCTTTTTGTCATATCCAAAAAGGCTTCTTCTTATATTTTCCATATTTCCTCCTTCTTTCTTGGTTATTAAATTTTTTTAGAAAAGAATGGTGCCTTCCATCATCTTTTCCTATTCCACTTCATTCATGTCATACTACTTTATGCAAAAAAATCACATAACATTGTAACATTAGACGATTACCAATCTTTCATTTTCAAAGATATATCATAAAAAGTGTCTTTCATGCTTTTTGAAATTCATGCCTCCTTAGAGTTTTTTTATGGGTCATTTTCAAGGTTCTTAAACAAACAAAAACAGACAACAAAAGAAATACCTATCTTTGATAGATAATGCTCCTTTATTGTCTGTTATAAAAAAATGTATCCAAATAAGACAGACTTACCTCTGTCTGTCTGTCTGTCTGTCTGTCTGTCTGTCTGTCTGTCTGTCTGTCTGTCAATGATAGCAACATTTCAATCTCCTTGTCAATACTTATTCATTTCATATTTTATATAAATTCTCAATTTCTTTCAAGCGAAAAACACAAAAATTATTTTTTTATGCCTAATTATAACATTATTTAGAACATTTTCACATGATTTATTGAGGTATTATCACTTGAATTTGCAAAATTTGCATTTCATTTTATTTTTTTGGTATAATGAAGATACAAAAAGAGCCGAGCGGTAACTCGACTCTGATGTAGACCGTTGAAAAGACGGTGGCTAATTTTTATAGTGTTAATAACACCACTCAACTAGTCAAAGTCATGAGCGGTGTTATTTTTTGTCTTGATTTCTATTAGTTCGACAATAAGTGCCACTAACGCAACTAGTAAAGTCGCAAAAGAACACACTAATGTCAATGCTTCATAGACTGACAAAGTACAACCTCCTTTCGATAGATTTTATACAGATGCTCATAAGCATCACCTACCTTTATAAGAGATTGCCACCGCTTTAAAACTTTCTACGCAGAGAGTGTACCATAAACGAAACGGAAATAATAGTGAATTGTGCAAAATATCACTTTGCTATAATATTATTTGAGACATTTTTACTTGTGTTTGACAACAAGAAAGAACTTGGATTGACTAAGTTTGCATTTCATTTTATTTTTGGTATAATGAAGATACAAAAAGAGCCGAGCGGTAACTCGACTCTGATGTAGACCGTTGAAAAGACGGTGGCTAATTTTTATAGTGTTTATAACACCACTCAACTAGTCAAAGTCATGAGCGGTGTTATTTTTTTGTCTTGATTTCTATTAGTTCGACAATAAGTGCCACTAACGCAACTAGTAAAGTCGCAAAAGAACACACTAATGTCAATGCTTCATAGACTGACAAAGTACAACCTCCTTTCGATAGATTTTATACAGATACTCATAAGCATCACCTACCTTTATAAGAGATTGCCACCGCTTTAAAAACTTTCTACGCTGAGAGTGTACCATAAACGAAATAGAAATAACAGTATATTGTGCAAAAACATCACGTTGCTATAATAACATTATTTGGGATATTTTTTTACTTATGTTTCATCGAGACATTATCATTTGCGTTTGACATAACAAGAGAGACTTGGATTTGCAAAATTTGCATTTCATTTTATTTTTGGTATAATGAAGATACAAAAAGAGCCGAGCGGTAACTCGACTCTGATGTAGACCGTTGAAAAAGACGGTGGCTGAATTACGATATTATAAATAACATCGCTCACTCTGTCAAAGTTAGAGCGGTGTTATTTTTTTGTCTTGATTTCTATCAGTTTGACAATGAGTGCCACTAACGCAACTAGTAAAGTCGCAAAAGAACACACCAATGTCAATGCTTCATAGACTGACAAAATGCAACCTCCTTTCGATAGATTTTATATAGATGCTCATAAGCATCACCTACCTTTATAAGAGATTGCCACCGCTTTAAAACTTTCTACGCAGAGAGTGTACCATAAACGAAACGGAAATAATAGTGAACAGTGTAAAAAAACTATTATAATCTTATTATTCGGGACATTTTTACTTGTGTTTCAGTGAGACATTATCATTTGCGTTCGACACATTCTTATAATCACTTTTTTTCTTATTAAATTACTCTTTTAATTATTATATACTTGGATTGAGGGAAGTTATCCTTCTCCTCTATTAAAGAAAAAAACGTTATCTCTTGTATTAGCGGTAGTAGGAATTTTGACGTTTTTTTCTTTTTTTATTTCTTACTTTATTCAGACGCAAAAAAGCCAGAGCTGAAGCTCTGGCTTATTTGCAGTTTTATAGCTCACCATACTATTAGACTGCTTAATTATTTTTCTAACCCTTCAATAATTTTTTGTTAAGTTCCATTTCATCATGCTTAAGTAGCTATCTCCATCTTTACCTTTTTCAGCAATTGAGTCAGTAAAGATTGTTGAGTAAATTGGTTTACCTGATTCTTGTGAAACTGTCTTCATTGGACGTTCGTCAACACTTGATTCAACGAATAATGAAGGAACTTTAGAGTTTTTAAGAATTTCTACTAAACGAGTTGTTTGTTCAGGAGTACCTTCTTCTTCAGTGTTAATTTCCCAGATATAAGCTGATGGAACTCCATAAGCTTTTAGAGAAGTACTTGAAGCATCCTTCGCTTGTAACAATTAATTTTTTTCTCTTCTGGAATTTTTAGCAAGACGTTCTTTTTGCGTCTTTATCTAATTTATCCAATTCAGCAACATATTTATCAAGATTCTTTTTGGTAAGTATCTTTATGTTCTGGATCTTTTTGCAATTAATTGTTTTGCAATATTTTTTTAGCATAAATCACACCATTTTTCGATGTTTAACCATGCATGAGGGTCTTCTTTACCTTTTTCTTTTTTTCCCCTTCAAGGTAAATTACATCAACGCCATCACTTACTGCAAAGTAATCTTTATCTGCTACTTTACCAGCATTTTTTTAACCATTTTTTTGTAAACCAAGCATCATCTGCATTTTTCTAAGTTAATTCCATTATAGAAAATTAGGTCTGCATCATGAATTTTTTTGAACATCTTGAGGTAATGGTTCATATTCGTGTGGATCTTGTCCAACTGGAACAATACTGTGAATGTCCGCTAAATCCCCAGCAACATTTTTTGTAATATCATAAATGATAGAGTTTGTTGCTACTACTTGTACTTTTTTAGGTTCATTACTTTTTGTTGTAGTTGATGATGTTGAATTTGTTGAACATCCTGCAAAACCAACTAATGATAATAAACCGACTGTTAATAATTTCCCGATTTTCATGCTTTTTTTCCTACCTTCCCTTTGTTTTGGTGATACAATAAAACTAATCACAAAAGAATGCTGCAGCAGTTAATACAATGGTTGACCCTACTGCAATATTAAACGTATAGCCGATTACTAAACCAACAATCGAAGAAAGTGAACCAAACATTGCTGATAAAGCTAACATGGTTTTCAAACTCTTCGAATATAAATACGCTGTTGCTGCTGGTGTAATCAGTAACGCTACAATCATAACTGTTCCGACACTTTGCATTGCTGTAATCGAAACTAATGCTAAAAAGAAACATCAATAAGTAATGATAGAATGATACATTCAATCCCGCCGAACGAGCAAAGACTGGGTCAAAACTCGTTACTTGTAATTCTTTAAAAGTAAGAAATAATCGTTACAAAAAAACAAATATTCCCACAATTGCCGTAATCAATAAATCAAAAATCTTGTACCGCTAAAAATATTCCCGAATAAAATATGGAATAAGTCTGTAGAACTTTTTGCAACACCGATTAAAATAATCCCTAAAAGCTAAAAAAACGAACTAAAAGGTAATTCCTATCGCGGTATCGCTTTTTACGACACTATTTCGATTAATAAAAGCAATAATAAACGATGCTAATAATCCAAATGCTAGTGCTCCAAAGAAGAAGTTAATACCAAGAATAAAAAGATAATGCTACCCCTGGTAACACCGCATGAGAAATCGCATCTCCCATCAACGACATTCCACGAAGAATGATAAAACATCCAATCATTCCGGCAACTGCTCCAATTAGAACAGAAGAAATTAAAGCATTTTGCACAAAATGATAGTTCATTAATCCTTGTAAAAAAATTATTCATGAGCCGCTCCTCCTTGTGCAATAAAAACTTCTCCACCGTAAGTTTTTTTCTGATTTTTCAGGAACAAAAAGTAGTTTCTGTAGAACCACTATCCACAATTCCTCGATTCACTAAAAATGACTTGATCAAAATAATCACGTACCTTAGACAAATCATGATGTACCATTAAAATCGTTTTACCTTCTTCTTTCCATTGACGAATTAAAGTCATAATTACTTTTTCACTCATCATATCAATCCCTACAAATGGTTCATCTAAGAAGATATAGTCTGCTTTCTGCACTAAACAACGTGCTAATAATACCCTTTGGAATTGTCCTCCCGACAATGCTCCTATCGGACGATGGGCTAATTCTGTTAAACCAACTTCTTCAATCGCTTCATCTACATCTTTCCAATCTTGAGCATTTAAACGCTGAAATGGTTTCATTTTTACACTTTTTCCCTAATGCTACACACTCACGAATGGTAATTGGAAATGTAAAATCAAGATTACTCTTTTGTTCAACATAAGCAATTCTCTCTAATGATTGACTCGCTTCTTTCCCATCGAACGTCACTTTTCCCGTGTGTGAAATTAATCCTAAAATTGCTTTTAAAAAGGTAGATTTACCTGCACCATTAGGACCAATTATTCCTAAAATTGTCAGGGCCATTTATTTCTACATGACAGTCTTTTTAGTACATCTGGTTGCATTGCATATGATACGCCAAGATTTTTCAACTTTAATCATGACTATCTCCTTTCTTTTTCTCATATTTCTTATGCCAATAATTAGGTTACCTTAAATGAATTCTTTCGTCAAGAGTTTTTTTAGGCATTCCAAAATATTTTTTTGAAAAAAATTCCTGTTTTTATATAAAAAAAGATAAAGAACAAAAACGCTTTCATGTTCTTTATCTTCTTTATGCCTATTCTTTTTTTATCTTCTTTTGCCCCTAAAGCTGTCAATGTATTCGAGAATAAATGATGTTTATAATCCTTATCAATTTCCTTATAATAACTATAAAAAAATATCAATCATAACTAAAATCGGAAATTGTGGTGAAATCAATCCACCTTGTTCTAATGCATTTTTCATCGCTATTAAAAACTAACTCATCACATGCTTTCCCACTGTCTTCACTTCTTTTTTTGAAGTGATTAACACCGTCTTTGCTCCTTGTTTTTTTGGCTTGTCGAACTGCTTCAACAACACTTGCATTAGCAGAAACGGAAATCCCAATGACTAAACAGTCTTCATCAACAAGAACTCGATTCATTAACATCGTATGTAAATCCGTAATTGCTTCACATATCATTCCTAATCTCATAAATCTAAATTTCATTTCGTGAGCTGCTAAGCCCGAACTTCCTTGTCCATAAATATATACTCGCTTAGCATTATTCAACAAACTACAAACTTTAATCACTTGTGATTCATCTATTAACGAAAAAAAGATTTTGATAATAATTCCTCATAATCTGTTAACACTTTCTTTGTTAAATCATTATGAATCATTTGTCCTTCTTTTTTTACTTTCTTGATAATCATAAATAAATTGACGATATCCTTTATAACCACATTTTTTTGAGCAAAACGTGTCAATGAAGGAATAGACACAAATAACCGCCCCTGATACTGCTCTTGCTGATAAAGATTCATCTGTTGCATTTTTGTTCCAAGAAATATTGAGCAATCGTTTTTTTCATTAGGAGTTAGTGTGTCATAGATTGATTCAATTAATGGTGTGACTTTCTTTTCAAACGAAATCATAAATGTTACTCCCTTACCTTTTTGGATAGTATTAGTGTATCACATTTTACGTCTTTCGTGTTTTGAAAATAAAAAGCTAGGAGAAATTCATCCCCTAGCTTTTCAAATCGTGTTGATGGAATTAATCATCTACACCTAAAATTTCGTTAATATTGTTTTTATATAGAATTGCTTTTTGCACCGTAGATAGCTTGAACTCCACCTTTAACTTCTAATACATCTACCGCACCAATTGCTTTTAGTGTCGCTTTATCTACTTTATCGACTGAACGAACAGCTACACGTAAACGAGTAATACATGCATCTACATCTTCAATATTTTCTGATCCACCTAAAGCTTCGATAATACGAACGCTATCTTCTTTTAAAGAATCTTTTGTTTCTACAACCGGTTGTGCATCATCTGCTAACTCTTCATCTAAACGTCCTGGAGTTGCAACGTTAAATTGAACGATAAACCATCTGAATACTACATAGTATAGAACACTCCATACTAAACCAAATGGAATTTGTAATAGCCAATTTGTTTTATCATTACCTTGTAATACCCCGAATAATGTAAAGTCGATAACCCCACCTGAGAATGTATTACCGATTGAAATATTTAAGATATCAGCAATAAAGAAGCTTACACCATCTAAGAATGCGTGAACAACATAAAGTGCTGGACTTACGAATAAGAACATAAATTCAATTGGTTCTGTAATACCAGTAATGAATGATGTTAAAGCTACCCCAAAGAATAAACCTGCATATTTTTTACGACGATCTTTTGGAACACAGTGATACATTGCTAAGCAGGCTGCTGGAAGACCAAACATCATTGTAGAGAAACGACCTGCGAAGAAACGAGTTCCTTCAGTAAATAGACCAACATGTGTTGGATCTGCTAATTGAGCAAAGAAGATTTTTTGAGCTCCTGCTACAGATTGACCAGCAACAGTTGCCACTCCTCCTAATTCTGTATACCAGAATAATGGGTAAATCATATGGTGTAACCCAACCGCACCACTTAGACGCATTAAGAATCCATATAAGAATGTTCCAAATGGTCCAGCTTGAGAAATATAGCCACCAGTTGATACTAATAATTGTTGGAATGGAGGCCAAATTATAAAGAAAAATTCCTCCAACTACAATTGAAGCAAATGAAGTTACGATTGGAACAAAACGGCTACCTCCAAAGAATCCTAAGAATTGAGGTAATTGAATATTGCTATAACGATTATGTAAATAAACCGCTACAGAACCTACTACGATAGCACCAACTACACCTGTATCAATGGCAGCTCCTTCAGCCATAAATAATTTAACAAGAGCTTTGATTGTTGCTGTCATTACGAAATATCCAGTAACACCAGCTAGTGCTGCTGTACCTTTATCACGTTTTGCTAAACCAATACACAAACCTACGCAGAGTAATAATGCTAAATTCGCAAATACAACTTCCCCTGCTGAGCTCATCACTGTGAAAATAGCTTGCAGTGCACGATTATTCAATACTGGATAAGTAGCTACTGTCGTTGGATTTGACAACGCACCACCAATCCCTAATAACAAACCAGCTGCCGGTAAAATAGCAATCGGCAACATAAAGGCTTTACCAATTTTTTGTAATACTTTAAACATATGGTTTCCTCCTAAAAATTTATTTTCCTTTTTATGAATGAATTGCCTCTACAAATTTCTTTGTAATTAATTGAGGTCTTGTAATAGCTGAACCAACTACTACACTATATGCACCTAATTCTAGTACACGTTTCACCTTTTTCAGGTGTATCGATATTTCCCTCTGCAATGAGAGGATGTTTAATGACTTTTAAGACTTCTCGAAGAATTTCAAAATCGTTTGCTTCGATTTTATCTCCTTTACTTTGTTCGGTATATCCTACTAACGTACTACCAATGTAATCAAATCCTAATTCATCTGCATGAATCATTTCATCTACCGTTGAACAGTCTGCCATTAATTTTTTTGTTCTGGATATTTTTTTGACGAATTTCTTTATAAAATTCATCTAAACTTTGTCCATTTGGACGAGTAGAAATGGTTGCATCCAATGCGATAATCTCTGGTTTTGCTTCCATTAATTCGTCTACTTCTTTAATAGTAGCTGTAATATAAACATCTGCATCATTATAATCTCTTTTAATAATTCCAATTACTGGTAAATCAACTGCCTGTTTGATTGCTTTGATATCGATAACAGAATTTGCTCGAATTCCTTTTGCTCCTCCTTCCTTCGCTGCGACTGCCATACGAGCCATAATAAAAATCGCTATGCAACGGTTCATGTGGCAACGCTTGGCAAGATACGATTAATTGCCCTTGAATACTCATATTCAGCCTCCTTTATAGTTTTTATAAAAGCCTTTACAAGAATAGTATACTTCTACAAGAAAACATTTTCAATATCTACTCGTTTTTTTGAAAGTAATTTCAAAAAAATCCGATAATCGATTCTCATTTTCCCTTTAAATTAGAAATTACTTTCACAATTTTTAAAAGATTATGAACTATTCTTATATCAAATAATGAAGGACTTACCATTCAATTGATAAGTCCTAAGGGTATAACGATTCAGTTTCAAAGCTTTTGGAAGATTATTTTTCCTAAATAATATTCTGAAACAACATGTAAGTTTTCATCAAATTCAAATACTAAAAGGTGGAAAATTCGGAATTTCCACTCCCATAATTTCATCATCTGACAATCCTTTAATATGTTTTTACTAATGCACGAATAGAATTTCCATGTGCACCAACTAAAAATATTTTTTTACCAGCTTTTTAAATCTGGAGCAATTTTATCCTCCCAGAATGGAAGAACACGTTCCAGAGTCACTTTAAGATTTTCTGCATCTGGAATGACAGAATCATCCAAGTTTGCATATCGACGATCGCCATGTGCTGAATATTCATCATCACGATCCATTTTTGGAGGTAACACATCATAGGAACGACGCCAAATATGAACTTGTTCATCTCCAAATTTTTCAGCAGCCTCTGCTTTATTTTTCCCCGTTAATCCACCATAATGACGTTCATTTAAACGCCATGACTTTTCAACAGGAACCCATAATTGATCACAAGCTTCCAATGCCAAATTCGTTGTTTTAATGGCACGTTTTAGCACTGAAGTATAGGCTTGATCAAATTCAATCCCTGCCTCTTTAATTAATTTTCCAGCATCAATTGCTTGTTGAATCCCCTTTCCAGACAAATCAACATCCGCCCAACCAGTGAAGAGATTGGCCTTATTCCATTCTGACTGGCCATGGCGAGCAAAAAACTAATTTTACCATCTTATCGCTCTCCTTTTTCTTCCAAACCTTTTCCCGAGTAAATGTATACCCTATTTCATTATCTAGTTAATAATGAGGCAGCAGCTTCATCAACGATAATGGTTACATTTGGATGTTTTTGTAAAATACTTGCAGGTACATCTGTTGTAACTTCCCCTTTTTACCGTATCTAAAATTGCTTTTGCCTTCTTTTCCCCGAATGCAATTAATAGAATTTGTTTTGCATCCATAATCGATTGTAGCCCCATTGAATAAGCAAATCTTGGTACATCTTCTTCATGTTCAAAGAAACGTTTATTCGCTTCAATCGTTGCTTTGTGCTAAAAGCCACTTTATGCGTTCTTTGTGTAAATGGTGTTCCTGGTTCATTGAATCCAATATGGGCATTACTCCCTATCCCCAATAGTTGAAAAGTCAACAGGATTGTCTTGTAAAATTTTTTTCATAACGTTCCACTTCAGCATCAATATCTTCTGCTAAACCATCTGGTAAATAGCTCTTTGAAAAATGGTTTTGCCGCAAATAATTGCTCATTCATAAAAATAATGATAACTATGTTCATCTTCATTTGATAATCCTGCATATTCATCTAAGTTTACAGAGACTCTATCTGAAAAAAATCTAATGAACTTTTGACGAATTTTTTTCATATAAACCAAGAGGACTAGACCCTGTTGCTAAGCCAAAAAAACTTTTTGCTCCCTTTTTCATAAGCTTCTTTAAAAAACTTCAAATGCAACTAATGCTCCTTCTTCTTGATTTTTTTACAATTTTAATATCCATACCGCTTCCTCCTCCAACTTGTCATTACCAGTATTGTAACAGATTTTTGAAATGAATATAGCTATTTAACGATTTTCAATTTTGCCCTATAAAAAAATTAGGTAACACGAAGTCACCTAATTCTATCATCCTTTTTTTATCGAATCTATAAATGATTAAATCCATTCACCATTTTGCGTTTACAGTATAGCCATCAATTGTTGTGTTAACAGCTAATGCTCCTGAAGCATAAGAATAGTACCATTTACCGCCTACTTCATACCAACCTGTTTTCATTGATCCAGATTCATCTAAATAATACCAGTTACCATTATCTTGAACCCAACCAGTTGCCATTACTCCTGAAGATTTTAAGTAATACCAGTTACCATTGTCTTGAATCCAACCAGTCATCATTAGACTTTTTTTATCTAAATAGTACCAATTATTTTCGGTAATTAAGCCATCCATGAGTACCATGTCCTATTCTACCCTCAATAATTATATAGCGCCATCCTTGATCTTCTTTTTGCCATATTCCGTTTATGTTAACCACTTTTACTTAGCTCCTTAAGAGCGTCATTTCTATACTGATCCAATTCTTCCTTTTTTTCAATCCAAGACGTTTTTTTCATATTCAGAAAGAGGTACTTCTTTTTAATCTTTCTGAGACTGTCATTTTTCTTTTTTTCCTAAATCAATAACAGCATCTGGATTATTTTGATTTTTTTATAAAGAAAAAGCATATTCCAAAAATTAATTGAGAAAACTTATCTCCCTTCGTCTTATAGTAAAGTACAGTTGTATTTAACGTTGCCTCTTCAGCAGAAACACTCGACATATTTGACACTACCAACATTCCTGTTGTTGCTAAAAGCAACTCCTAACATTGCAATTTTCTTTTGTAGTTTCATTAGAAACATCTCCTTTTATTTTGATTTCTTACAATTGCAGTATAACGAATTTGTTGATCAATTTTTTTAAAAAGCGTAACTATGTTTACCTTGTTAGAGATTGTTTTCACCTTTTTTTAACCCTAAAAAAAGAAACTATACATACCTTTTCTTTAAAAAAACACTTACACAATTGATATAATCAAGAAAAACAACGCATACATTTAGGAGGATCAAGTATGAACGATGAAAGTATTTATGGACTAGTTTTTAAAAAAATTCGTGAAGATAGAGGAATTACTCAAAAAGAAGCTGCAGGAACAACTGTTACTCCCCATTTTTTTGAGACAATTTGAACAAGGAAAAATCCCGTATTACGATTCAAAAAAATTCGAAGAAATCATCGATAATGTTGGAATTGATAAAGAAACTTTCGACAAAAATTAGAGCTCAAATGTTTCCTACCGAATTTCATAAACGTCAAGTTGAAGTAGCTAATTTAGTTTCCAAACGAGAATATAAAAAGGCCCTAGATCTTCTAAACCAACCTTTAGAAGATTCCGGTATTGCAGAACACTTCATTATTGCCAATCGTGTTGTTAGTAAATTCGGAATTGCCTCTATTGTCGGAGACTCTCTTTTAACACCAAAAAGACTATGAAGAATTGGAATATATCAAAGCTTATCTTACTAAAGTTGAATACTGGAACTATGTTGAGGTGAATGTATTTTCTGCTATCATTTCCCATTTTTCGATTGAATTTTTTTAGATTATCGGCTTTATCATTTACTAGATGTTTTAAAAAAACCAAACGGAATACCATTACACTCGTGCTTCTGAATACTATCTCTCCGCTCTACGAGCAGGAGTTAAAAACTACTCTATCCAAGGTCATTATGATAAAGCAGAAAAATTAGCACAAAAAACGCTCGAAGTGATGAATGCTTTTCCAGAACTAAGCATGAAATTGACGCAATTTATTGCTCTTTCTATGGAACGTTCCTGTAATTTCCTTCGTCAAAATGATGTCTATGGTTTTAGAACTTGCTAAACATATCTTCGCAACTCTAGATCATCTAGAAAAAGACGTTCCCAAAATCAATTATTAATCCGTTTAGAGAAGATTTCTTTTCAAAGGTTACTCAACTGAATAAAAACAGGACAACCTTTTAGAACAATAAAACAACATACAAAAAACTCTATTAGATTCGGAATCATCCTATCTAATAGAGTTTTTATTTTTAGATTATTTCCAAAAAAATTATCATAAATAGTAATTGGTAAATGGCGTTTGTGTTCTGATTTGATGTACCAACTTTCAATGATTTGAGCATCTTTTTCTGCAATTTCTTTTCCTTCAAGATAATCATCAATTGCTTCATACGTCACGCCTAAAGCTACTTCATCAGGAAGTGATGGACGTTCTTCTTCTAAATCTGCAGTCGGTTGTTTTAAATATAAATGTTCCGGAGCTTCTAAATATTCTAATAACTGACGTCCTTGTCGTTTATTTAAGCGCCATAATGGTAAAATATCTGCTCCACCATCACCGAATTTTGTATAAAATCCTGTTACAGATTCCGCCGCATGATCCGTACCAATCACTGCACAGCCTGTTTGCCCTGCAATCGCATATTGTGCAATCATTCGTTCTCGAGCTTTAATATTCCCTTTATTAAAATCACTAATCGGTAATCCTAAACTTGTAATACTATTCATAGATGCATCCACTGCTGGTTTTATATCCACTCGCAATATATTTGTTGCTTGCATAAATTCAATAGCATCCATCGCATCTTGTTCATCTGCTTGAATTCCATAAGGTAGACGAACAGCGTAAAAATGATACTCTTTTTTTCTGGATATTCTTGATTCAATTCATCAATCGCTAACTGAGCTAATTTACCCGCTAAAGTAGAGTCTTGTCCACCACTAATGCCTAATACATATCCTTTTTAAAAAGAGTGTTTGACTAAATACTCTTTTAAAAAATTGAATCGTTCTGTGAATTTCTTGTTGAACATCAATTTTTCGGTTGTACTTTTAATGTTTCAATAATTTCTTGTTGTAATGGTCTCATGATTATTTCCTTTTCTATCTGACTACCCTAAGCGACTAGATTTTTTTCTTTTCACTTCTGCACGAATGGCTTCAATACTTGCTAATTTTTTTGTTGATATGTTTCTGTAGATAAGTCAACAGGATATTGTTCAGGATTTAAAGATACGTTTATATTCATCCCATAACGCTTCTACTTGTTCATCTTTATACGCTTTAATTTCTTTTAATGAAGGTAATGTATAGACTAATTTCCCTTGTTCAAAAAAATTGATTGTAAAATTGGACGAGCATCAAAATCTGCCACTGTTTTATTAATGTAAGTATAAACTGGGATGGAACATATATAACTCTTCTAATTCATCTGGACGTTCATGCCATAATGCAATATAATCCCCTTCAGATTTTCCATCACTCTTGCGTGTAATACGCCATACTTGTTTTTTACCTGGTGTTGAAACTTTTTCTGCATTATTAGAAATTTTCACCGTTGGAACCATTTCACCATGTTCATCTTCAATCGCTACTAATTTATAAACACAGCCTAATGCAGGTTGATCATAAGCTGTAATTAATCGTGTTCCGATTCCCCAAACATCAATTTTAGCACCTTGCATTTTTAAGTTTAGAACTGTTTTTTCATCTAAATCACTTGAGGCATAAATTTTAGCTTCTGTAAAGCCTGCATCATCTAATTGTTGGCGAACTTTTTTTCGACATATAAGCCATGTCCCCACTATCAATACGAACGCCTAAGAAATTGATTTTATCTCCGAAATTCCTTCGCTACACGAATCGCATTTGGGACACCTGAACGTAAAAATATCATACGTATCGACTAAAAATACGCAATCACGATGAGTAGAAGCATAAGCCTTTAAATGCTTCATAATCATCACGATACGCTTGGACTAGAGAATGCGCATGAGTTCCTGAAACCGGAATTCCAAACATTTTTCCAGCTCGAACATTACTTGTCGCATTACATCCCCAATATAAGCTGCTCTTGTTCCCCAAAGTGCTGCATCTAATTCTTGAGCTCGTCTTGTTCCAAATTCTAATACCGGATCATCTCCCTGCTACTGTTCGAATACGAGAAGCTTTTTGTGGCAATCAATGTTTGAAAAATTAATAATATTTAATAAAGCTGTTTCAATTAATTGGCATTCTGCAAGAGTTCCTTCGACTTGAACTAATGGCTCATTTGCAAATACTAATTCTCCTTCAACAGCAGAATGAATATTTCCTTTAAATTTAAAGTTTTTTTAAATAGTCTAAAAAAATTCTTCTGGATAAATCTCTAAACTTCTTAAATAGTCTAAGTCTGTTTGGCTAAATGTTAAATCTTCAATATAGTGAACTAAACGTTCTAAACCGGCAAAAAAATCGCATATCCATTTTCAAACGGTAACTTTCTAAAATATGCTTCAAAAATTGCTTTTTTTCTCATGAAGACCTGTTTCCCAATAAGTCTTCATCATATTAATTTGATACAAATCAGTATGTAGCGTTAAACTATCATCTTGATAACGGAATTTCATGGTTCCATAACCCTCTTTTCATTATAATTATATTTATTGTACACCAGTTTTCATAGTTTGTACAAACTTTCCAAACTCTTTTTTTGACGGCAAAAGGGGACTAGTTTCCTAGTCCCTCTTTCAACCATCATTTTTCACACTTAAATACCTTCAAAAATGAATAAACTTTTTTTATGTAGTCTCTTTATTTATCAATGTATTCTTCCTACTATTAGTTTACTCCTCTTTTCACAAAGTAGCAAGAGTTTTTTTAGAAAAAAATTCCTAAAATTTTTCTTTTTGAAGCTGAATTATCCAATAGAGAACAAAAAGACTTCTCCTTGTAGCATCAATCTTGACTGTACAACTACTGTCGTCCTCTGCTACTTCAGAGAAGTCTCATTCTAATTTTTTTATATTAAATATAGGCATCCAAGTCTTTTTGGAATTTTTGCTAATTTTTTTCTTCTGCTTCCTCTTGAGTAGTAGCTTTTCACACCCATATAGAACTTAATTTTTAGGTTCTGTTCCACTTGGCCTTACTGCAATCCATGAACCATCTTCTAAAATATATTTCAATACATTTGAAGTTGGTAAGCCAATTTCAGAAACAACGCCTTGTGCATCTACTTGTTGGTTCACTGAGAAAATCTTGTGCCAATGCTACTTTAATACCACCAAAGTTAGAAGGAACTTCTTTACGCAATCCATCTAATAAAGCTTTGATTTTTAGCAGGGCCTTCTAATCCTTGAACGGTTACAGAAATTGTTTTTTCTAAGAAATAACCATATTTTTTTCATATAAAGCTTGAAGACCATCATATAAAGTTTTTCCTTCGCTCTTGAAGTGAGCTGCTACTTCTGTTAATAACAATACTGCTTGAATCGCATCTTTATCACGAACAAATGGTTGAACTAAATACCCATAACTTTCTTCAAAACCCAAACATAAATGTATGAGCATTTGTTTCTTCATAATTTTTAATTTGTTCTGCAATAAATTTGAAACCAGTTAATACATTTACCATTTTCGCACCATAATGTTCTGCAATGACTGTTGGTAATTCACTAGATACAATTGATTTTACTGCAGCTGCATTTGCTGGTAATGTTCCTGCTTTTTGATGGGCAAATAATAAATAATCTAATAAAATCGCTGCAATTTGGTTTCCAGTAATCACTTGGTAAGTTCCATCTGGTTGTCGAACAGCAGCACCCATTCTATCTGCATCTGGGTCTGTTGCTAATAACACATCCGCTTTTTGTTTCTTCTCCTAAACGAATTGCATATTCAAATGCACCTGCTTCTTCAGGGTTTGGAGATTTCACCGTTGTAAAGTCCCCATCTGGCACAGCTTGTTCAGATACAACTTGTAATCCTGTAAAGCCGGCTTGATCTAATGCACGTTTTGTTAACATTAAGCCTGTTCCGTGTAATGGAGTATAAACAACAGATAAATCTTTTGTATCAGATAATAAGAATGGATTTACTGAAACTGATTTAATTTCTTCTAAGTAAGCAGCATCTACGGCTTCTCCAATCCATTCAAATAATGCTGATTGTTCTAATTCTTCTTTTGTTACTACATCTACTACTAATGGATTTTCAACTTGGCGAACAAATTCTGTTAAGGCATCTGCATCTTTTGGAGGCATTTGTCCTCCATCTTCACCATATACTTTATATCCATTATACGCAGCTGGATTATGACTAGCTGTAATCATAATTCCTGCAAATGTATGCAAGTGACGTACTGCATAAGACAATTCAGGTGTTGGTCTTAAATCTTCAAACACATAAGCTTTAATACCATGTTTTACTAAAACTTTTGCAGATTCTAATGCAAATTCAGGAGAGAAATGACGAGAATCATGAGCGATTGCTACCCCACGTTTTTTCGCTTCTTCTCCATATGTTTCAATTAATCGCGCTAACCCTTCTGTTGCTTGACGAACTGTATAAATATTCATACGGTTAATCCCTGGGCCAACAATTCCACGCATTCCTGCTGTTCCAAATTCTAATGGAGCATAGAACGCTTCTTCTTTTTCTTTTTCAGAAAAAGTTTTCTAATTGTGTTTTTAAATAATCTTCTAATCCTTCAAACTTTTTCCCATTTTAATGCAATATCTTGCCAACTCATATCATTATTCTCCTTTTTACTTGTTTTTATATTTATTCTAATACAGTTGCTACTTCAAATCCATATCCACGAATATGAGTAATTAATAGTTCTAAAAAGATATGTGCTACCGGTGATAATTCCATTTGATGATGTTTTTAAATATCCTATTTCTAATTCATCTTCAATCGCTAACGGAATTGCCACAATTTTTGTCATCATTTAATTCGCTACTAATAATTCCCGAACTAATCGTATACCCATTTAACCCGACCATTAAGTTAAAAAAATCGTCGCACGGTCACTTACCTTAATACTCTTCTTATGTTCCATTGTACTTAAAAAATCTCTTCAGCAAAAATAGAAGGAATTCTCTTCTCCTTGTTCATAAGATAAAGTAAGGATAATCTTCTAACTCTTCTAAACTAATACTAGTTTGAGATGCCAATGGATTTTCTCTACTAATAAATACGTGAGGCTTTTGCTGTGAAAAAGTGGTGTAAATTCTAAATTTTTCTCTTTAAATAATTTCTTCATAACTTGACGGTTAAAATTATTTAAATATAAAATTCCTAACTCACTTTTGAATTTCATTAAGTCTTCTAAAATATTTTTGAGTTTCTGTTTCTCTTAACGTAAATTGATATTCATCTCCAGCTTCTTGACGAATTAATGCTACGAATGCATGAACGACAAATGCATAGTGCTGAGCTGAAACTGAGAAATCCCGTTTCCGTTTTGTTTTACGTTTATATTTTTTTCTTCCATCAAATTCACTTGATCCAATATTTGCCTAGCATATACTAAAAACTCTCGCCCTTCTTCTGTTAAAAGACACTCCATTTTTATGCCGAACTAATAATTGAATATTCATTTCTTGCTCTAAATCTTTCATGGCATTTGATAGACTTGGTTGCGTTAAAAATAAATCTTTTGCGGCTTCATTAATGGATCCTTTTTTTCTGCAATTTTTTTCTAAATAAACTAATTGTTGAATACGCATATTTTTTTCTCCTTTTTGCCATCTTATTCTTTATTATAAATGACTTTTTTTAATTTCATGCTACCCTATAGTTTCCGCAAATAAAAAAACTGAGCTTAAAGCCCAGTTCTTTTCAACAATTCATATTATTGTTGGAATTTAAATACAACATTAGAATCGTATAATTTTAATACTTTTTCATAAACAAATTTAGTCGCTAATGCTGCAATAATCGGCACAACTAACCACGCAACAACTGCTAAAGGCAACACTTAATCCTGCATCGATAGAAGCTAGTGGTCCTACTAAACCTACTAAACCAAAAACCTGCAGATTGAGGAGTACCACTGACACTAAATAAAGGCAACTGGAATTGCAGAAATCACTGCTGTTGTTAAAGTAGGTACTAAAATAATTGGATACTTGAATAAGTTTGGCATCATTAATTTCATAGCCCCTAAAGCAATCGCTAAAGTAACTCCTGAATTATTTACTTTCCATGAGTGAACGACTAATACTACTGCTGTAACAGCTACACCCATCGCAGCTGCCCCTGCAGACACACCATTTAATTGAATAGCTAAACCAATCGCAACTGTTGAAATTGGTGAAATAATTAAGAATGCAAATGAACATACAATTAAAATAGACATTAAAATTGGTTGTAAATGAGTAAATTCATTAATAATTGCTCCAATTCCTGCTGTTAATTTCGCAACGAATGGTAATAATTGTAATCCGATAAACGCAGCACCTACACCGACTACGATTGGCATCGCAACTACCGCAGTAGAACCAAATTTATCTTTAATCCACATTAATGCTAATACCGCAATGGCAGCTGTTAACATTGTATTAATTAAGTCCCCAGTACCAGCTCCAACATATTTTCCTAGTTCTGGATTGAATTTCACAACACCTGATGCCACAAAACTTGCTCCTGCTGTAACCATCATCGGCATTGGTTTAAAACCAAATTGTAAAGCAATTAAAGCACCGATAATTAATGGTGTTGATAATTGGAAAAATCACAGCAATTTGTGTGATTTGAACTGCCAGTGGATATTGACTAAAATATTTTAAAATAGCAGATAATACAGCGTTTGGAATTAAACCGATAATTACCCCTAATGCAGTTCCTTGTAAGATTTTATTGATAAAGACTTTTGCAGTCATTTTTTCTTGAGTTTCCATATAACCCCTTCTTTCTTTTTGTCTACCCCTTTATAAAAGCTGTTGAAACTTTTCAGAAATACTCCACAAATTCATTTCTACACTTTCGCTACCTTTTATTAGTGAGCTTTCAAAATTTGCTCTTTACAATGAATCAATGATGTTAAAAAGGCACAATAAGGTGTTGGAACTCCGTATTTTTTACCTTTTCTTACCACTGCTCCATTAATATAATCAATCTCCGTCAAACGATTGTTCAAGATTAAATCTTGATGCATTGATGGATGATGAAGACCGATTGTGTCACGATTATAACAATTCATTTCAATGTAATCAACAATTTCTTTTCACATTTATTTCAATATTTTTCATTTTTTTGCAACTAATGAAAAATTCTGTGACAATAGCTTCAACAATTTCATGAGCAGTCGTTGTTTCCCCGAAATCAGCCATATTCGAATCTAAAATGGTACAAAGACCATTCATTGTTCCATTAACACAAGCTTTCTTATAAATCGCAAATAAAAATATTTTCAGAATAAGTTGCATTGAGTCCGCCTGAATTTAATACGTCTACTACTTCTTTAGCATCCTCTACTCCCTCTAGTGCTAAATTTTTTTCAAAAGCAACCGTTCCATTTCCAAATAAGGTTACTTTTTCCAGGTCCATTCATTCCTGCTGTCCACATTGTATTTCCTAATAAAAATATGAGTCAGTGCAACATATTTTTTTCAATTATTTCTTCATGTCCAATTCCATTCAATAAGCATAAGATTTTTGTATCCAAATGAATGAGTGACTGAATATCTTGCAACATTTGATCTAATTGCATTGCTTTTGTAAACAAAATAATTAAATCAGCTTGCGTATCCTCTTTTACTTTTGATTGTAATACTGCGGGAATATGAAATACTTTCTCTTCCCCATTATCATTTACTTGAAGCCCTTGTTCATTGATTGCTTGAACATGACTTTTCCCAACCGTCTACAAATAACACCTCGTGTCCCGCTTGATGCAACATCACTCCGAAACGACTTCCCATCGCTCCTGCTCCTGCAATTACAATTTTCATACCAATTCCTCCTATTTTTTTACAATTCTCCATTGAAGTTCAGAAAGCCTCTTGTTAAAATAATAACAAAGAACTAGAACGGAGAATGATTATGGACATTAAACAACTCATGTACTTTATTAGCATCGTTGAACATCATAGCTTTTCCGATGCTGCAAAAAGTCTCTTTATTACACAACCTACCCTTTCTCAAACGGTAAAAAAATTAGAACAAGAATTTAATACCCGTTTATTTGTTCATGATTCCACTAAAAAAACAACTCACTACTAGTGGACAATTACTGTATAAGGAAGGGAAAAATTTTTAGTAAAACAATTTGAACAATTAACTCAACAAATGCACCAACTCCAAACAACTTCCAAACAGTCCATTCGAATCGGTCTTCCAACACTATTTGCAATGGAGTTTATGCCTCTTTTTTTCTAACTATATGTTTTCTCACCCTAGTGTAGAACTTACTATGGTACAAGGTGGCTCTTATGAATTACAACAAAAAACTAGCAAAAGGAGAGATCGATTTAGGAATTTTATCATTTCCTAAATATGAAACTACTATCACATTAGAACCCTTTTCAAATCCAAAAACTTGGCTATGATATTAGTGTTGTCGTTTCAAAAAAATCATGTTCTAGCCAACCGAAACTCTCTTACATTTTGAAGAGTTAGCGACTCAATCCTTTTTCTACTTTGCCAAACCAATATATTCTTGGACAATTTTTACATTCTCAAGCAAAGAAATGTAATATTCATCCACATATTTTATATGCGGATGATAATTGGGAAGTTGTTTTTGTCGAGTGTAAAAACATTGAATACCGTTTGTAATGGCAACTCAATACCAACAATATTATACCGATACTGAATTAGTATGGATTCCTTTAAAAGATAAGCATTCTTTCTTTCCTATTGGATTGGCAACTAAGACTACAGCAGAAACTTCTCCACTTGTCGAAGAATTAATTCAATTATTAAAAAAAGTATGATTCTACTTCAAATATTAAACCAAATATTTGTTCAAATATTCACTAATTAGATTTTACCCTCTCCCGAGAAAAAAATACCAATTAGATTTTTTTATGAAACGATTATTTTTTTCTTATAGTAAAACAAGAAGGCGTTCTGAAAAAAACGTCCTCCTTGTTTTTATTTTTTTCTCAAATTCTTGTTTGACTACTTCTAATGCTGCTGCAATTACTTGATGCATATCATAATAGCGATATTGACCTAAACGTCCACCGAAAATAACTTGTGGGACTGTTTGAGCTAGCTTTTTATATTTAGAATATAAATCATTATTTTGTTGATTATTGACTGGATAATAAGGTTCTTGACCCTTTTTCCCCAATCAGATGGATATTCTTTTTGTAATAACTGTCTTCTCTTGCGTTCCAAACTCGAAATGTTTATGTTCAATAATACGAGTATATGGAGTTTCACGGTCTGTATAATTCACAACGGCATTCCCTTGAAGTTTTCTAAGTCTAACACTTCTGTTACAAAGCATAAACTACGGTATTCTAACGTTCCTAATTCATAATTGAAAAAAATTCATCAATCATTCCTGTAAAAATAATTTTAACGCCACTTTGTAAATACTCTTCTTTTTTTCTCAAAGAAATCGACATTTAATTCCACATCAATATTTTCATGATTGAACATATTTTCGACCATTTGCGTATATCCACCAATTGGAATCCCTTGATACGTATCATTGAAATAATTATTGTCATACGTATAACGCACAGGTAATCGACGAATAATAAAGGCTGGTAATTCTGTTGCAGAACGTCCCCATTGCTTCTCAGTATATCCTTTAATTAACTTGTAATAGACATCTTCCCCTACTAAAGAAATAGCTTGCTCTTCCAAGTTTTTCTGGCGTTTTTCCTTTTAAGACAGCTCGTTGTTCTTCAATTTTAGCGACTGCTTCTTGTGGAGTCACAACTCCCCATAATTTATTAAAAAGTATTCATATTAAAGGGTAAATTATAGATTTCTCCATTAAAATTCGCAACAGGAGTATTTGTATAACGATTAAATGTAGCAAATTGATGCACATAATCCCAAATTCTTTTATCACTCGTATGGAAAAATATGCGCTCCATACTCATGAACTTGAATCCCCTCAACTTCTTTTTGTATAAATATTTCCCTGCAATATGCGAACGTTTTTTTCAATCACTTTTACTTTATATCCACGATTAGCAGCTTCACGTGCAAAAGTTGCTCCAAATAATCCTGCACCTACTACTAAATAGTCATATGTCATCTGATGTTTCTCCTTTAAAGTTCATTAATCCCATTCTAACATAATTTAATAAAGATAGCATATTTTGAGGTAAGCAAAAAGACTTTCCCATCGTGCATCCGCTACTTCTGGAAAAAGTCAGTTGTCCTATTTTAATTGAATCCAAATAGTTTCTGTGAAACTGTATAAATTAAATTCGACATTTGTCTTGCCGTTGCATTTTTTTATTCATCGCAATTTTACTAATGACATTTTTTTACGAATTTCTTTATAAACAAGAGGATTACTTTCTTTTTAATTTTTTTCTAATAAAACTTTCTTTTTCTCTTGATGTTCTGGTGTACCTGCTTTATTTAATAAAGCACAAAGAAATCAATGTTGTAATTTCTAAATGATTTAATAAATAATCATTTTAAAACTTTTTGGAAGTTCCCAATCACTATGATAAGCTTCCATTAATAATTGATTTACCCTAATTTGTTGATCTATTCTGCGAATCATCACTTGTTCATTAACCGATTGATCTTCTCGACCGATGAAGTAACGGTAAAAATCAACATTGATATAATACATTTTTTTGACAATACTGTAGTGGAATAAACACAAATAAATTATCCACATAAAAAAAGTATGTTCTGGTAATTGTAATTTTGATTGTTTTAAAAATATCTAGTCGATAGATTAAGGAATGCATCATCATATATTTTCCTTTACGGAGTGGCTTTGCATCATCCCAAGTGAATACTTTATTTTCAGGGAATGAAGATTGATATCTCATAATTTTCTTTCTTCTTACTTGATCATTTTCATACACAAAATTTGTGATAACGACATCCACTTCTTCTTGTACCTCTTCTAATTGTTGCAAGTGTTCTAAAATTTTTTTAAATAAGCACGGACATCGACCCAATCATCGCTATCCACAACTTTAAAATATTTCCCAGTTGCGTGTTGCATACCAGTGTTTACAGCCCCACCATGACCTTTATTTTCTTGAGAAATCGCACGGACAATGCCTGGATATTGTTGTTCAAATTTTTCTGCGATTGTTTGTGTATTATCACTTGATCCATCATTAATAATTAAGACCTCTACTAAATCTCCACCAGTCACTAATGATTGGATACAGTAATGCATATATTCTTGTGAATGATAACAAGGAACTGCTATTGTTAGTAATTTCATTTCTAAGTCCTTTCAAGGTTCTAGTTCTTTTATCCATTCTACCATTTTTTATATTCTTTTTCTATGCACCACTTCTTCTTTTTTTACAAAACAAAAAAACTCTTCCTTTCCTACTTTCATAGAAAAGAAAGAGCCTCATTTTTATAGTAAAAGCTTCAACAATTGGAAGATAATCTTTTTCTTCTAACTTTTGAATCATAATAATGCCATCTCCTAATGGAACTAGAGTGGATTTCAATGCTTCATCTTTTTGAACAAAATCTAAAAACAAGTTTAGACGGTGATGAATTTTTCGAACTTTTCGTGGGATTTCACTCTCATCTTGTAAAATTGTTCCCCCTTGGAAAATATCATCTACCACAAGTACTCCACCTGTCTTTAATACTCGCATACAATGAGGGAAAAAAATTCAATATATTTCGCTTTTTGCACTGTCCATAAAAAAATAAAGTCATATTGTTGTTCTAAAGTTGGCAATACATGTGCTGCATCCCCTTCAATTTGAGTGACAATATCATCAATACCTAATTTTTTTAAAATTCTCTTTTGCTCTTGAATACATTAATTCATATCGGTCAATCGTTGTCACAGAACCACCTTTTGGTACATATTGTGCCATTAAACTAGCTGAAAAAAACCAATTGCTGTTCCGATTTCTAAAATGTGAGTTGGACGATATAATCCTAATAAGAAATCTAAATACACCGCTGTTTCATGAGGAATAATTGGAATTCCTAAATCATTTGCCATTTGTTCTAGCTCTCCTAATTTACCAGGAAAGAAACGTTGACTTTTTCTCATATATTCGACCACTTCAGGTTTAACGACTGGTCGAAACATCATTTCATTTAACATAATTACTCCTTTTATCGATTTATCTTGAGGTATTTAGAAACCTCCGCCGCCGGATCCTCCACCAGATCCAAAACGAGCTTCCGCCACTAAATCCTCCGCCAAATCCACCGCTATTTGGTGAATCAGAATTTGAACCAATTTCATCCATTGCTGAATTGTAACTATCAAAGAATGTATCTTGTAAAATATTATGATACATTGCTAACTGCCAACCATATGTCGGTGAATAATAAATACTTTCTTGAATCCATTCAGGGAATTTTTCTTCTAATACTTCAATCACTTCTTCAGCAACTCCTAAAGAAATCGCATAAACGAGCAGATGATCCCAAATTTGAATGCTTGGTAAATCAGCTCTATCTAAACTAGAAATATCTACTAACATTTTTACGGAATGCTTCCCAACGGCGATATTCATATTCACCTTTAATACTTCTCTGTTTAGTTCCTACTAAACTTAAACGAAGAATGATAATATAAACAATAGCACTAACTACTACAGCTATAATGAGTGATAATAGATCCTTAGTTGCCCTCAAATACACTAAGAACAATCCCTAATAATCCTAAAAATAGGAGCTCCTATGGATTTAGGAATTCTCTCACCTTTTTTTCTAAACGATAAGCACTATATTCCTCCGCATCCTGTGCTACTTGGTCAAACCAATCTTGCATCATATCTGCATATTTCTGTGGACAATTCTCTGCATAGTCTTGAACATCCTCTAAATTTAATTGATTTCCTTTTCGCAATTTTTTTCAAATAATATTTCTAATAATAATTGTTCATGAGGTAGTAAATTCTTAGCAGGATTTTTCAACTCTAACATATACGGTTCCTCACTTGTCAATGTTAGAACTTTTTTTACGGACTAAATTCATTACGGTTGCACTAAAATCATCCATATCAATCCCATTATAAATGGCATCAGACATTACAGCAGGAGACATATCTTGAGGCAATTCAAATAAATGCTCTGGAACAAATGGAACTTTAGCTAAACGTTTTTTATTGGCTAAATACCCTTTCAACCATGCCCATACTACTGAAATCAGACTAATGATTGCCCCAAATCCAACAACCATCCACTTTGCTTGTTGCTCTTCTGCTTGTTGTTGTACAAGACTCTCTTCCGTTTCTATAATTCTTTGGAAGGCATCCGTATTTTCTGTCACAGGATTATCCTTTGTAATTTGCGTTGGAAAAACCATATGTGTTTCTACAAAATTTCCTGGTTGATTTCTCTTTACAGTAAAAGTAGCCCTTTATAATCCGAGTCAATTTCTACTTTACCTCCACTTCCACCATGTCCCCAAGCTCTTAATGTTTCTTTTTGTTGCAGCTTCTGGTAAAGTTACATGAATACGAATATTTTTTTGATTAATTTCCCAGTTTTTGTCCAACAACTCTTCGATTTAATTCTGCAGTATCTCGATAATTTTTAATCATATGTGGAATCGTATAATTAAAAAAACGACTGTTCTAGAATCATTTGCAAAAGGTAAGAAAAACTTTTAAATTTCAATACCTTTCCACTATTTTTCTGAATAATAAGTACTATTATTTCCTGTATCTCTTTTTAGCTAATGGAACAACTTCTCCATCACTCGTTTTAAAAAGCAACAGATACATCTTTAGGCTCTTCTTCTCCTAAATAATCTAAATTATAGAATACACCATTATAACTTCCATTCGCTTGAAATGTAATTTCTTCTTTAAAACGAACATCTCCATTTGCACTTACATTAGCATCAATATTATATTGACTAACGATTAAACTTTTTACCTTTCGCTTCAATTTTTGAAGTGAAAAAGAATAGAGATACCATTAAAAACATAAACCAATATATAATTTTTCGGAATGATTTCATCATATTCCCCTAATATAGTAAATGTGGGCAAGAAAATTTTTCATTTCTACGCCCACAACAACTTCTCTTCATCAGTAAACAGATGGCTTATAAAATTCCACCACGAATATCCAATGTTTTTCAAATACCATTTTAAAAACAAGGGAACCAGAACCGACAAATAAGTACACAATAGCTGGGAAGACATAATTAATACTTGCTGGAATCAATAATTGTGTTCCCATTACAATGACTAACCATGCTAGCATCACTAATGAACTCACTACTAAATAACGAATATAACCACGTTTGCCTTTTGGTTGATTAATATCCGGAGTTACTTTAGATAACGCTAATAACGCTAATCCTCCTGCAATAAAGTTCATGATTAAGGAGATAACTCCCATCGCTTCGGATTGTTCTGGATTTAAGAATAATGTAATTCCAGCAATTAAAAGCGAAGAATCCACCAACCATTAATCCTCCATCTACTGCAATTTGCCAATCTGGTGATTTCACCGTTGGATCTTTTTAGGTCCTTCCAATACAGATTGAGTTTGTTGTGTCACTGTACCAAATAATTGACGAGCTGTTAAGCCTTTTTTCTGTTTTTCTACTAAAACGGGAAGCATTTCTTCTAAAGTTGAAGCGATTTTCGATTTAGATACTTGAGCTTCTTTTAATGAACGTTCTAATTGTAAAATATATTGTTCATTTTTCGTTAATTGACTACGTAATGTAGCAACATCTACTTTTTTTACTTCAGTTTGATTTTTCTGTCATGATTCAATCCCCCACAAGATATGATGATTACACGTTAAATCTGAAAAAGCATAACATCGCCATCTTGTACGATATACTCTTTTTCCTTCTTGACGAACTTTCCCATTTTCTTTTGCAGCACTCATACTACCGAATTCTAATAAGTCAGCATAAGCTACTGTTTCAGCTCGAATAAATCCTCTTTCAAAAATCAGAGTGAATAATTCCCGCACATTGTGGAGCTTTCATTCCTCTTCTAAAAGTCCAAGCACGAACTTCTTGTTCACCAGCAGTGAAGTAAGTAGCTAATCCTAATAAATGGTAAGCTTTTTTTGAATTAAAAATATCTAAACCTGAAGTTTCAATTCCCATTTCTTCTAAGAAAACTTGTTTTTCTTCTTCTTCTAATTCAGCAACTTCTTCTTCTACACGTGCACAAATAACGACTACTTCCGCATCTTCTTTTGCAGCATATTCTTCTACTAATTGAACATACTGATTATGTCCACCTTCTGCTACATCATCTTCTGAAATATTAGCAATATATAACATCGGTTTTTGTTGTTAATAAGAATAAACCTTTCACGATTGGTAATTCTTCATCTGTAAATTCAATCGTACGTGCTAATTGACCCTCTTCTAATACTGGTTTGATTTTTTTCTAAAACTGCTAATTCTGCTACTGCATCTTTATCTTTTGTTTTGGCAATTTTAGCAACACGAGCAATTCGTTTATCAACTGATTCCAAGTCTGCTAACACTAATTCTAAATTAATCGTTTCAATATCCGCAATTGGATCTACTTTACCTGCAACGTGTGTAATATTTTCATCTTCAAAACAACGAACAACTTGGCAAATCGCATCTACTTGACGAATGTGGCTTAAAAATTTATTTCCTAACCCTTCCCCACGGCTCGCACCTTTTTACAATTCCTGCAATATCAGTAAATTCAAATGTTGTTGGAACTGTCTTTTTTGGTTTTACTAATTCTGTTAACTTTTGAAGTCTTTCATCTGGAACTTCTACTACCCCTACGTTTGGGTCAATAGTCGCAAACGGATAGTTTGCTGCCTCTACTCCTGCTTTTGTAATTGCATTAAATAATGTTGATTTCCCAACGTTTGGTAATCCAACGATTCCTGCTGTTAACGCCATGTATTTTTTTCACACTCTTTCTATTCATTATTTTCTTTCTTCAAAGTTACTTTTTTTCATTTTGCGTTCAAATTCTCGTCTTGGCATTAAGACCATTTGCCCACAATGATTACATTTTGATACGAATATCCATTCCCATTCGAATGATCGTCCATGAATTGGTTTGACATGCATGAGGGTTTTTCATTTCAACACTATCCCCAAGTGCATATTCCATAACAGCCATTCTATTCACTCCTAATCATCTAATTCAATTTCTAATACATCTAAAAATACGAGTTAAATCTTTTTGAGAAAGGTATTCAATCTCAATTTTTTTCCACGTTCTCCTTTTCGGAGTAATTTGGACAGATGTTCCAAATTTATCCATTAATCTTTCTTCAGATTCCACAATATAAGCTGGTTTTTCTTGAATCTTTTTGATTTTTCTTCACTTTTTTTCAACAGGCTCATTCATCGTTTTGAATCAACTCTTCTAGCGCTCGAACCGTCATTCCTTCTTCAATTACTTTTTTTAGAGACAAGAACAATCTTATCTGCTTGTTTTTAATCCTAATAATGCACGCGCATGACCTACTGATAATTGACCTTCTTGTAATTGTGTTTGAACTTCTAATGGTAATGCTAATAATCGAAGGAAGTTCGCAATGTACGGACGACTTTTACCGATTTTTTTGCGACTTCTTCTTGGTTTAATTTTTAATGCATCCATTAAAGATTTATACGCTAATGCTTCATCAATTGGTCGTAAATCTTCCCTTTGTAAATTTTTCTACAACGGCTACTTGAATCATAATTTCTTCACTATATTCACGAATAATTGCTGGAATCGTTTCTTTTTCCCGCAAGTTTTAGAAGCACGTAATCTTCGTTCTCCTGCTACTAATTCATAGCCTTTAATACTTGACTTACGAACAATGATTGGTTGAAAAACTCCTTGTTCACGAATCGAATCTGCTAATTCTTGTAAAAGCTTCTTCATTAAATTCTTTTCGAGGTTGATATGGATTTGGACGAATTTCATTTATGGGTATTTCTACAATTGTTTCATTTGTTGTATCTACTTTTTCTAAATTTTCGATACTATCAAAATTCCCACCAAAAAAGTGCATCAATTCCACGACCCTAGGCCTTTTTGATTTTTGATTTTTAACCATTTGATAACACTTCCTTTGCTAATTCAAGATAAACCTCTGCTCCTCTTGAACGAGGATCATAGTCCACAATGGCTTGTCCATAACTTGGAGCTTCTGATAAACGAACATTTCTCGGAATAATAGTACGGTATACTTTTTCTCTGAAATATTTGATGACATCATCTTTTACTTCATTTCCTAAGTTTGTTCGTGCATCAAACATTGTTAGTAAAACACCTTCAATTTTTTTAGTTGAGGATTAAAAATGTTTACGAACCATCGTGATCGTATTCATCAATTGAGATAACCCTTCTAATGCGTAATATTCACACTGCACGGGAATTAATACTGTATCACTAGCCGTAAATGCATTCATCGTTAAATGTCCTAACGAAGGCGGACAATCAATAAAAAAATATAATCATACTCATCACGTATCGTTGTTAAAGCTTGTTTCAATCGTTGTTCACGATGTGTCTGATTTGTTAACTCGATTTCAGCTCAGCTAAC